>Ga0208490_100733_pt1 | contig 16772 bp, 16 predicted proteins | sample SubbioAug_CSWold_FD_184818 | JGI IMG/M metagenome (GOLD analysis project Ga0208490, IMG submission 184818) | Serpentinite rock and fluid subsurface biosphere microbial communities from McLaughlin Reserve, California, USA - CR11Aug_CSWold (SPAdes) | ecosystem: Environmental > Terrestrial > Deep...
GCTCGACTTCCTCATGGCCGAGGAGGTGACGGTCGAGCAGGTCGAAGAGACCATGAAGATGCTCATGGCCAACGACGACATGCGCGAGATGATGGAGTCCGGGGACTCCGGAGCGTCGCAGTTCTTCAAGCGCGTGCGTCCCACCGACGACGAGGCACCCCTGTTCATCAAGGCCCAGATGCACGGCATCTTCATGGGGGAGATGCAGGCCCTCGAAGCCGCCGGCCGCTCGGCGTGGGACTTCTGCGACGACGACGAGCTGCCGTGGAAGTTCCAGCTCGACATGGCCCGCCAATGCTGGGACGAGACCCGCCACGTGGAGACCTACTCAGCATTGCTCGAGCACGTCGACTGCGAGATCGGGGAGTTCCCCGAGAACCTGTTCCTGTTCGAGTTCGGCTGCTCCGACGATCCCGCCGAGCGGGTCGTCGGCGTCAACCGCTGCCTCGAGGGTCTCGCCCTCGACGTCTTCGACGACACCATCCGCTTCGGGAGGCTGGCTGAGGATGAGGCCATCTGGCGCAGCGTCGACTACGTCGCCGCCGACGAGGTCACCCACGTGCGCTTCGGTCAGGTCTGGTCCAAGGCGCTCACCGAAGACGATCCCGAGCGGCGCAAGAAGGTCGTCGCCTTCCAGCGCAAGGTCGATCGGGCCTTCAGCCTCGGGGGTCTGCGGGGCAGCTACGACGGCGCCAACCAGGCCGCCTTCCTGCCGATCGCGGCCGAGTTGCGCAAGCTTGCCGGTTTCTCCGACGCAGACATCGCCGAGGTCGCTGGCGCAGGACCGAAGGTGACGGGCCGATGACCGTCACCGAAGGGCGCCGGCCCGCGACGGAGGCGGTCGTCGGTTACGGCCCCGAGCGCCACGCTCGCCCGTTCCCGTACTGGGACCGCCGACGCCTCTTGGGGGAGTGGTCTGTCGAGGAGTCGGTGGAGCGCATCGTCAACTACCGTTGGGCCCAGCAGCACCTCTCCGCGGCCCTGGGTGGCTGGGTCGCGACCATCCCCGAGCTCGACGTGAAGGCGATGCTCGGACCGCACTGCTACCAGCACGCCTGGCACGCCGACCTGTGGCGTCTCCGCCTGCCGGAGCTCAAGGAGCCCGACGAGCACCGCGCTGCACCGCCCAACCCGGGGTTCGCCGCCTTCATGGAGGAGCTCACCTCGCCCGACGAGGGCGACCTCACCATCGAGAAGCTGGTGGGGGTTTACCGCGTGCTCGTACCGCACCTCCTCGCGGTGTACACGTTCCACCAGAAGGTCACCTCCGACATCGTCGATGCCCCGACTGTCCGGATCCTCCGGTTCATGCTCGACGACCTGCACACCCAGTTGGTCGAGGGCGAGATGATGATCCAGGACCTCGCCGGCACCATGGAGCTGCGCCGGCGTGCCGGCGATTGGCAGACCCACCTCGACGTGCTGCTTGCCGGCTCGCACGGTGTGGCCGGGGAGGGAACGCTCGGCGGTCGGCCGAAGATCCAGGCCCCGCCCAAGGCGGTGCTCGGCGCCGCGCTGCGCGCCAAGTGGGAGGCGGAGGGCCGCGATCCGAAGGCGAAGTTGACGGAGGCATCTGCAGGGTGAGCGGGCCGGCGGAAGGACCCTCGGACATCTTCGTCGACGATCCGTTGGTCCGAGAGACCCTCGAGATCGAGCACCGACTGCGTGACAACGGGTACTCGAGTCTGCCCCACGTCCTGGCTCTCGCAGGTGACTTCGAGTTCGAACAGGAGACCGTCGAGGAGATCGTGGCCGAGGCCCGTCGGCTGCTCGTCCACCAGCACGCCGTCGAGCTGTCCGGCGCCCGCATCCTGGCTTCGATCGGTGAGCTGGCCGTCAAGGCGGCAGCATTCGACGCGGTGCTTGAGCTCTACCAGGATCGTTCGTCTCCCCCTCCGACCCCGGGGTGACGTGCGTTGGCAGCGGCGCCCCCTTGCCGCTGCCCCTTGTGCTGGATGGCCGAGAGTTCCTCTCGGCCATCCAGCCACAGTCGCTGTCAGCGTGGGTCGACGATGGTCAGCGTTGCTTGGGCGGCGGCCAGGACGCGCCGATCGTCGTCCTGGCGGTACAGCTCGCAGCGCACCACGGCGGACCGCTTCGTCATGGCCACCACCGTGGCCTCGGCGTCGACGGTCTCGGCTTTCAGCGGCGCGAGGTAGTTCACCTTGATCTCCGTGGTCGCGGCCCACTGGCCCCGCTGCATCAGGGGGTAGACGACCACGCCGGTCATGTGGTCGACGATGGCTGCCGTCACGCCCCCATGGGCATTGCCGAACGGCGTCAGCAGCTCCGGCGCGATCGTTGCCGTGGCGAAGAACCGCCCGGGCTCGAAGCGCACGTGCTCGATGCCGAGGTAGCCGGGGAGGCCACCAGCGGCGCTGCTCGCGTCGATCATGCCCCGGGCGATGTCGTCGTCGTACCGGTCTGCGAAGTCAATCATGGCACAGAACGTAGTTCGTGTCTCGTGGAGTCGCGGCGTCGATCGGCGTAGAGTGCGGCGATGGCCCGGATGCTGAGAGAGTCCTGGCGCAGCGACGCCCCGAGTTCGGTGGACGACGCGCGCGACCGTTTGATCGATGCCGCCGAGACATGCTTCACCCGGTTCGGCGTGGCCAAGACGACGCTCGAGGACATCGCCAGCGAGGCAGGGGTGTCGCGGGCCACGGTGTACCGGTACTTCGAGGGTGGCCGGGACGAGATCATCCTCGGCGTCGTCCTCCGCGAGGGCAAGGAGTTCCTCGAGTCACTCGGCCGGCGGGTCCAGCGCGAAGAGACGCTCGGAGACGCCATCGTCGAGGGTGTGCTCTACACGGTCGCAGCAGTTCGCAAGAACCAGCACCTCGCCCTCCTGTTCGCCCCGGAGGTCGCCGGGCACACGACCTCGATCGCAGGCGCCTCCACCGCGTTGTACGAGCTGACCCAGGACTTCCTGCGACCCATCTTCGAGCAGGCGCGCGCTGCCGGTCAGCTGCGCGACGGGATCATCGCCGAGGATGCCGCCGAGTTCGTCCTCCGGATGATCCTGTCGCTGCTGTCGGTCGCTGGTCCCCGCAAGCGATCCCAGACCAAGGAGCGGGAGTTCCTGAGCACCTACTGCGCCGGCGCCATCGTGCGCGAATGAGCTCAGGCGGTCAGGTCGGCCAGCTTGGCCTGGAACGCCTGCTGCTCGGCTGTGGGCGTCGCCGTCTGCAGAGCCATCACCTTGGTCATGTCGCCCTCGACCTTGATCTGCCCGGACATGAAGGCCTGCATCGCCGCTGACTGGTCGCCGTCGACGAAGAGCTTCTTGGCGGTGTCGTAGGGGACGGTGAGCTTCGTGGGCGCGCCCTCGGTGTGGCCGCGTTCGAAGGTCCCGCCCGCCAGGTGGACGTCGACATCGCCATCGGGGCCGCCGGTCACCGTGATGTTGATGGTGGCATCGGCCAGTGCGGCGGGGGCTTCCGGCTGCTCGGAGCGCAGCTCCTCGACGGCATCGAACCAGGGTTCGCTCAGGAAGGCGTGGGACATGGGATTCCTCTCGGGTCGCGGCGCACAGCCGGGCTGTGTGACGGTGGTCGAGATTCGTACCACTGTCGCGGCGTGGAAGCCAAGCGGCAGCTCACACGCCGAGCGTCTCGGGCGGACGTGCTTGCTCGAGCAGCTCGGTGACGACCGAGCCCAGCTCGGCGGGCTCCCAGCGGTCGCCCTTGTCGCGCTCGGGTCCCCGCCGCCAGCCCTCGGCCACCGAGATCCGGCCGCCGGCCACGTTGAACACCCGGCCGGTCACCCCGGCGGACTCGGCGCTGCCCAGCCACACCACCAGCGGCGAGATGTTCTCCGGCGCGAAGGCATCGAAGGTGCCGGGCTCGACGTCGCGGGCGGCCTGGCCGAAGCCGAGGTTCTCCGTCATGCGGGTCAGCGCCGCCGGGGCGATGGCGTTGACGGTGACGCCGTAGCGGCCCAGCTCCTTGGCCGCGATGTCGGTCATCGACGCGATGCCGGCCTTGGCGGCGCCGTAGTTCAGCTGTCCCGGGTTCCCGTACAGCCCCGAACCCGACGACGTGTTGATGATGCGGGCGTCGTTGGCCTCGCCGGCCTTGGCCCGCTCGCGCCAGTGGGCGGCGGCATGGCGAAGCGGTGCGAACGTGCCCTTGAGGTGGACCTTGATGACCGCGTCCCACTCGTCCTCGCTCATGTTCACGAGCATGCGGTCGCGCAGGATCCCGGCGTTGTTGACGAGTACGTCGATCCCGCCGAAGGTGTCGACGGCGGTCTGGATCATCCGGCCGGCGCCGGCCCAGTCGGAGACGTCGTCGCCGTTGGCCACCGCCTCGCCACCCATGTCGCGGATGGCGTCCACGACCTCGCCGGCCGGGCCGTCCGACGAACCGCTGCCGTCGACCTCGGCGCCGAGGTCGTTGACGACCACCTTGGCGCCCTCAGCGGCGAAGGCCAGGGCGTGCGCCCGTCCGATGCCGCGTGCCGCTCCGGTGATGACGACCACCCGGCCGTCGCAGATCCCGCTCATCCAGCTTTCCCTCTGATCGTGGTCGACTGCCGCCGCATCGGCGTCGTCAGGCGTGACAGAGTAGGGCACATGTCTCACCCGGGGAAGTCCGACGCCAGCGCCGACGTCTACGCCGAGGCCAAGGCCTGGTTCGAGAGCAACTGGGACCCGCAGCTGCCGCTACGTGAGTGGTGGCGGCGCCTGGCCGAGTCCGGGTGGGGGTTCCCCACGTGGCCGGAGGGCACCTACGGCCGGGGCCTGTCCGGGGACGCCGCCCGCCTGGTGGCCGACGCCCGCCGCGACGCGCGGGTGGCGCCGCCGCCCGCCGGCATCGCCCAGAACCTGGCCGGCCCGACCATCGTCGCCCACGGCACGCCCGAGCAGCAGGCCCGCTTGCTGCCCGGCATCGTCACCGGCGAGATCTGGTGCCAGCTGTTCTCCGAGCCCGGAGCCGGCTCCGACCTGGCCGGGCTCCAGACCCGGGCGGAGCGTGACGGCGAGGAGTGGGTGGTCAACGGCCAGAAGGTCTGGACCTCGGGTGCGCACATCGCCCGCTACGGGATCCTCATCGCCCGGACCGACCCGTCGGTGCCCAAGCACGCCGGGCTGACCTACTTCGTCATCGAGATGGACCAGCCCGGCATCGAGGTGCGGCCCATCCGGGAGATGACCGGCCGGTCGATCTTCAACGAGGTGTTCCTCACCGATGCACGCGTGCCGGCTGACAACCAGATCGGCGGCCTCGGCGAGGGCTGGTCGGTGGCGCTCACCACGCTGGCCAACGAGCGGACCATGCTCGGTGCCGGATCGTTCGGCAGCTCGGGTTCCGGTGCCGCCATCCGGGAGATCGACCTCGATGCGCCGGCGGGCCAGCTCGTTCGGAACGAGGCCCGTCCGGCCGGCGGTGCCCGCTCGGGGGCGGCCGAGCTGCTACACGTCGTCCTCGAGCGCTACGGCGACGCCACCGACCCCATCGCCCGCCAGGAGGTGGCTCGGATCCACAGCCTCATCGAGATCGCCCGGTACACCGACCTGCGAGCCAGGGCGGCCATCGAGAGGGGAGGCCGGCCCGGGCCCGAGGTGTCGGTGGGCAAGCTCGCCGCCTCCCACCTCCTGGAGACCATGCGCGAGGCGCTGTTCCGCCTGTGCGGTCCGCACGCCACGTTGTGGGGCGACGACGCCCCCTTCGGCGGGCGGGCCCACGAGGTGGGCCTGTCCAGCTACCTGATCTCCATCGGCGGCGGCACCGACCAGATCCAGCGCAACATCATCGGCGAGCGGGTGCTGGGCCTACCGCGGGAACCGCGGGCCGACAAAGACGTCGCCTTCAGCGACCTGAGGGTCGGCACCCAGACCAACCACTGACGATCCCAGAACCGAACCCCACCCCACCGGAGGAGACCCATGCGCAGCGAAGCGCTCGAGAACATCGTGACCATGCTCCGCGCCCAGGCCGCCGAGCGCGGCGACGCGGAGATGACCGTCGAAGAGTGGCGCGAGGCCTACGACGGCCTCGGTGCACTGCTCCCCGCGGCAGAGGGCGTCGGCGCGGAGGAAGTCGACGCCGGCGGCGTGCGAGCCCAGTGGATCGGCACCGGCGACGGGCCGGTCGTGGTCTACCTCCACGGCGGTGGCTACTGCATCGGCTCGCTGGACAGCCACCGGTCCATGCTCACCCACCTCGCGTCAACCATCCGTGGCCGGGTGCTGGCCGTCGACTACCGGCTGGCACCGGAACACCCCTTCCCGGCTGCCCTCGACGACGCCTGCACCGCCTACCGGTGGATCTTGTCGGGCGGTGTCGACCCGGGTCGGGTGGTGGTGGCCGGTGATTCGGCCGGCGGCGGCCTCACCCTTGCGACGCTCGTCGCCCTGCGCGACGCCGGCGACCCGCTGCCCGCCGCCGGCGTGTGCCTGTCGCCGTGGGCCGACCTCACCCAGTCGGGGCCGACCATGTCGGAGAACTCGGACGCCGACCCGATGGTGCACGCCGAGGACCTCGACCGGTGGGCGGCCGCCTATGCCGGCTTGGAGAACGACCCGGGAGCGCCGGGTCTGAGCCCGGTGTTCGCCGACCTGTCAGGCCTCCCGCCGCTGCTCGTGGAGGTGGGCACCGCCGAGGTGCTGCTCGACGACGCCCGCCGGGTGGCCGAGCGGGCGCGGACCGCCGGCGTGGACGTGACCTTGTTCGAGGGCGAGGACCTCATCCACGTGTGGCACTTCTTCGCCGGGGCCGTGCCCGAGGCCGACGAGGGAATCGCCCGGGTCGCCGCGTTCGTGCGCCGGAGCGCCGGCGGCTGAGCTGCGAGCCGGGCGCCTCAGCTGCGGCGGCGGCCTCGGTGGCCGAGCACGGACGGCGCCGTCGACAGGTACTCGAGGGCCTGTTCGAGCGACCCAGGCAGGTCGCCAGGGTGGTGGCGGGGGTCGAAGTACAGCCGGAGGTCCCAGAACGAGCGCACGAGCGAGAACACCTCGCCCCGGCGGGCGCTGCGCAGGTGGGCGCGCCAGCTCCACCGGCCCGATGCCGCCGGGTCGCGACGCATCACCTCGTTGGTGAGCAGGGGCCAGCCGAGCAGCACCAGCGCGGCGAGCGGAACCATGACCGACACCCGGCGGAGATAGCCGCCACCGATGTGGCGGTAGACGTCGTAGGCGACGTGGCGGTGCTCGACCTCCTCTGCTGCGTGCCAGAGGAACAGGTGGGCCATCTCCGGGTCGACGTCGGTGTCGCCCCAGGTGTTGTCGCTGAGGACGTACCCGGCCAGGGACGCGGTGAAGTGCTCGGCCGCGGCGGTGGTGGCGACCATCAGCAGGACCGCCTGCTTGCGGAGCGGCTCGGGGAGGCGGTTCACCCGGTCGTTCAGGCGACGCCGGAAGGTCTCGAACAGCTCCAGCTCGCGCCGGAAGTCGATGCCGTGCTCCTCCATGCGGGCCACGCAACGCTCGTGCTCGTTGCCATGGGTGACCTCCTGGCCGAGGAAGCCGCGGATATCGGTGCGGATGCGGTCGTCGGTGACGTAGGGCAGGGCGTTGCGGAGCGAGTCGTTGAAGAACCGCTCCCCGGTGGGGAACAACAGGTTGCCCACATTGAAGGTGTGGGTGGCCTGGGCGTCGTCCACCAGCCAGTGGACCCGTGAGGTGCCCAGGTCGAAGCTCGTGTGCCGGGGGGCGACGGGCTGGGGCGGGCGGCGGAGCGTGGCGGTCATCGAACCTCCAAGGTCCGGTGGTGGGCGGCACAAATCGGGCAGATACCACCATACCGAACCGATGCGACGGCGATGCAACACTGTCTCGTGGTATCGGTCACCTCGCCGGTGAGCGACCTGGAACGCGGTGTGTATGATGTCGCGCAAGTCGCCGACCGGTTCGCACGCCAGGGGGAAGCGCATGGCCGCAGCGCACGACATCGATGCCGTCCACGACATGATCGTGGTGGGGGCCGGGTTCTCCGGCCTGTACATGGTCCACCAGGCCCGTGACGAGCTCGGCCTGGATGTCCTGGGCATCGAGGCCGGCGCCGGACCGGGTGGCACGTGGTACTGGAACCGCTATCCGGGCGCCCGGTGCGATTCGGAGAGCTTCTACTACTGCTACACGTTCTCGAAGGTGTTGCTCGACGAGTGGGACTGGTCCTCGCGCTACCCGGAGCAGCCAGAGATCCTCCGGTACCTCGAGTTCGCCGCCGACCGGCTCGACCTGCGCCGCAGCTTCGCCTTCGACACCCGGGTGGACTCGGCCACCTGGGACGACGAGGGCAACCGGTGGATCGTGCGCACCAACACCGGACGGACGCTCGCCGCCACCTACCTGGTCACGGCCGTGGGCTGCCTGTCCGCGGCCAACGTGCCCGAGATCCCCGGCCGCGATGACTTCGAGGGGCAGTGGTTCCACACCGGTCGCTGGCCCCACGAGGGCGTCGACTTCGCCGGCCGCAGGGTCGCCCAGATCGGCACCGGCTCCACCGGCATCCAGGCGGCGCCGGTGATCGCCCGTGAGGCCGAGCACCTCTACGTGTTCCAGCGCACGCCCAACTACACCGTGCCGGCCCGCGACCGCCCCATGGACCGGGAGGAGTGGGTGCGAATCAAGTCCCGCTACGACCAGGTCGTCCAGGCCACGAAGGCGTCCTTTGCCGGGTTCCCCTACACGCCGTCGTCCCGGTCGGCCCTCGAGCTCGGCGACGAGGAGCGCACCGCCATCTACGAAGCGCTGTGGGAGGAGGGGGGCTTCAAGTTCCTGTGGGGCGGCTTCTTCGATCTGCTGCTCGACGAGCGGGCCAACGAGACCGCGGCGGAGTTCATCCGCTCCAAGATCCGCTCCCTCGTCCACGACCCGGAGGTGGCCGAGAAGCTGTGCCCCAAGGGCTACCCGTACGGAGCCAAGCGGCCGCCGATCGACACCGACTACTACGAGACGTTCAACCGGGACAACGTCACGCTGGTCGACATCTCCGACGGTGGCATCAGGCGGATCACGCCCACCGGCGTCGAGACGGCCCACGGTCACCACGAGGTCGACACCATCGTGTTCGCCACCGGTTTCGACGCGATGACCGGGCCCCTCCTGCGCATGGGCATCACCGGCCGTGAGGGCCTGGCCCTGGCCGACCAGTGGGCGGACGGACCCACCACTTACCTCGGGCTGCAGGTGGCGGGGTTCCCCAACCTGTTCACGATCACCGGCCCCGGTAGCCCATCGGTGCTGACCAACATGCCGACCTCCATCGAGCAGCACGTCGAGTGGATCGCCGGCTGCATCGACGGCCTGCGGCAGCGGGGACAGCGGGTGATCGAGCCGACACAGGCGGCGGCGGACGCCTGGACCGACCACGTGGCGGAGGCATCGCAGTTCGGGCTGTTCAACCGGGCCGACTCCTGGTACCTCGGCGCGAACATCCCGGGCAAGAAGCGGGTCTTCATGCCCTACGTGGGCGGGCTCGCCAACTACCGGGCCAAGTGCGAGGAGATCGCCGCCAGCGGCTACGAGGGGTTCCTCGTCTCCTCGTGAGGGGTGGCATCGCTGTCCGGCGTACCGGCGCTGAGCCGCTCGTCCTCGCTGCCTGCAGGGCATGACGCACCGCGCAGGAACAGGTCCACGACGGATGCGACGAAGGCGTCGTCGAGGTCCTCGTGGCTGTCGAAGAGGTACCGGAACAGCACCGGTCCGACGAGCTGGGCGACGGCCACATCTCGGTCCAGCTGCGCTCCGAGCTCGCCGCGAGCGAGGGCGGCGGTGATGACCTCCTCGAGGACCCGGGTGCCGTCGGCGCGGACCGCCGAGCTCAGCTCCGCCAGCTCGGCGTCGTCGCTCGCCTGCTGCCCGATCGCGATCATCACCCGTCCCAGTCCCGTCGTCGTGATCGCCACCCGGAAGGCCTCGAGCTCGGCGACGAGGTCGGCTCGGACGTCGCCGGTCGGCGCCGTGTGCAGGAGGTGCACCTCTTCGGTGATGAGGTCTCGGAGCAGGTCGAGGCGCTGGGGCCAATGTCGATACAGCGTGGTGCGGGCATAGCCGCTGCGATCCGCCACCCGCGTGACGGTCACCCCCTGCCACCCCTCCTCGACCAGGACCGCACGCGCCGAGGCCAGGACGTGTCGGCGCGTGCGGAGCACACGAGGGTCGAGATACGTGTCGGCAGACATGCATCTGAGGCTACTTCCGTACGTCCGAACAGGACGCGTTGTCCTGTTGTGTACGGCGCGCCCTACAGTTCTGCCGCCCCGGATCCCCGACGAGAAGGAAGCCCATGTCTGTGCACTCGGAGGCCGACATCGACCTCACCCCGGAGCCACTTCACCACCGCGGCGAGGACGTGCTCGTGGAGAGCCCCGGTCGCCGTCGGCTGGTGCTGGCGGCCATGTGCGTGGCCCTCGTGGCCGTCGTCGCGTCAGTGTCCGGCCTGAACGTCGCACAGCAGGCACTGGCGGAGGGCCTCGGCGCCACGCAGAGCCAGCTGCTGTGGATCATCAACGGCTACACCGTCGCGCTGGCCGCGCTCCTGATGCCCGTCGGTGCGGTGGGGGACCGTTGGGGGCGCAAGCCGATCCTGCTCGCCGGCCTGGTCCTGTTCGCCCTCTCGAACGCGGCATCCGCCTTCGCCGGGAGCGCGACCACCCTGATCGGACTCCGGGTCGTCGCGGGCGTCGCCGCCGCCATGATCATGCCGGTCACGCTCTCGGTCATCACGACGAGCTTCCCCCGGGACCAGCAGGCCAAGGCCATCGGCACCTGGGCCGGGTTCGCCGGTGCCGGGGGCATCATCGGGCTCTTCGTCTCCGCGGGGCTGATCGACAACGTCACCTGGCCGTGGGTCTTCGCCCTGCCGGTCGCCCTCGCCGTGGTGTCGTTCGTGACGACGGCAGCCTTCGTGCCGGACTCCGTCGAGCACACCGAGGCTGGCTTCGACGTGGTCGGGTCGCTACTCGCGGTCGCTGCTGTCGGTGGCCTCGTCCTCGCGCTCCACGAGGGCCCCGAACAGGGGTGGACAGCCAGCGTCACGATCATGGCCCTCGCCGTGGGACTGGCGTCGACTGTGGCGTTCCTGGTGGTCGAGAAGCGGACGCTGCACCCGCTGCTCGACGTGCGTGTCTTCGCCATCCGCGGGTTGGCCTCGGGGTCGGTCAACCTCTTCGTCGTCTTCGCCGTGATGTTCTCGCTGTTCCTCGTGCTGGTGCAGTACCTCCAGGCGGTGCTCGGCTACTCGGCCCTCGCGGCGGCTGCCGCGCTCGTGCCGATGGCGGTCATGATGCTGCCCCTGTCCACGGTGGCGCCGAGCCTCGCCGAGCGCGTCGGCTTTCGCCGGACGCTCGTGGTCGGAACGTTGACCATGGCCGTCGGTCTCGTGGTCCTGGCGTTCATGGCGGATGCCGACGGCGGCTTCGCCAGCGTGCTGCCGGCGACGCTGATCCTCGGCGCCGGTGTCGGGCTGACCATGAGTCCTTCCACCGCCGCCATCACCTCGGCGCTGCCTGACGAGAAGCAAGGGGTTGCGGCGTCGCTCAACGACACCGTCCGGGAACTCGGTGCCGCCGTGGGGATCGCCCTCATCGGGTCGGTGCTGAACGCCGCCTACCGGACCAACGTCGAGGCAGCGGCGTCGGGGCTGCCGACCGAGGCCGCCGATGCCGTGGAGGAGGGGATCGGCGGGGCGCTCGTGGTCGCCGGTCAGCTCGGACCGGACGGGGCTGCGCTCGTGGACGCGGCCCGGGACGCGTTCGTCGACGGCATGGCGTCGGCGCTCCTGCTCGGAGCGGGCGCCTGCGTACTCGCCGCCGCGTTCACCGCCATCCGCGCCCCGAAGACGGCGGCGGAGGCCGAACCGCGACTCCACCCCGAGTTCGACCCGCAAGACGATCCCACGTAGCTGGCCGCCACGAGGGGCGCCCGTCTCCTGATCGTCCGTCGTGCGAGACAAATCTCCGGTTTCGTCGCGCGGGCTGGCCCCCGTCAGCCACGATGTGGGCCCGACACAAGAGAGGACCATGCATGCTCGTGCAGACAGAGCGGCGGAACCGGGTCGAGGTCATCACGATCAACCGGCCGGAAGCCCGCAACGCCATCAACTACGACACGTCCAAGGCGCTCGCCGACGCCTTCGACGCCGCGGAAGCAGACGCAGAGGTGTGGGCCGTGGTGCTCACGGGGGCTGGGGACAAGGCGTTCTCGGCCGGCATGGACCTGAAGGCCTTCGCCGGTGGCGGAGGGAACGTGATGGGCGTGAAGGGCGGCTTCGCCGGCATCACCCGGCGTGACTTCCCGAAGCCGTTGATCGCCGCGGTCAACGGCCACGCCCTGGCGGGCGGGTTCGAGATCATGCTGGCCTGCGATCTGGTGGTCGCTGCCGACCACGCGACCTTCGGCATCCCGGAGGTGCAGCGGGGCCTGGCCGCCGGCGCCGGAGGGCTCGTGCGCCTGCCCAAGCGGGTGGGCCTCGCGGTCGCGCTCGAGATGGCGATGACCGGCGACCCCGTCGACGCGGCCACCGCCCAGCGGCTCGGACTCGTCAACCGCGTGGTGCCCGGCGATGAGGTGCTCGACGCCGCCGTTGCCCTCGCCGAGCGGATCTGCCGCAACGCGCCCGTGGCGACCCGGCTGTCGAAGAAGGTCGTGAAGCGCTCGCTCGACGTCAGCGAGGACGAGGCGTTCGACCTCCAGGGGGACGTCCTGGTCGAGGTGTTCACCTCACCCGACGCCATGGAGGGTCCCCGCGCCTTCGCCGAGAAGCGCGAGCCGAACTGGACGAGTGCATGACCCGCGCAGGGACCGAGGTCCGCGTCGAGGCGCCGCAGGGCGAGCTGCCCGCCTACGTGGCCGAGCCGGACGGCGACGCGCCCGCGCCGGCCGTGATCGTCATCCACGACGCGTTCGGAATGACCACCGACCTGCGCAACCAGGTCGACTGGCTGGCCGGTGAGGGGTACGTCGCAGCCGGCCCCGACCTGTTCCACTGGGGCGGCCGCCTGCGCTGCATCCGTACGGTGATGGGCGAGATCCGCGACGGCCGGGGCCGCTCGTTCGACGAGGTCGACGCGGTGCGGTCGTGGCTGGCCGCCCATCCCCGCTCGAACGGCAGGGTCGGCGTCATCGGGTTCTGCATGGGCGGCGGCTTCGCGCTGGTCCTCGCCCCCGGGCACGGGTTCGATGCGGCGAGCGCCAACTACGCCAGCGCGCCCAAGCGCGCCTACACCGCTGACTTCCTGCGGGGAGCGTGCCCGATCGTGGGCAGCTTCGGCAGGCGTGACCTGATGCTGCGGGGCGCCGCCGACCGCCTGGAGGGCGCCCTCGACGAGCTGGGAGTCGACCACGACGTGAAGGAGTACCCCGGCGCCGGCCACTCGTTCCTGAACGACCACGACCGCGGGGACCTCCCACTCGCCCTCTCCATGCTGATGATGCTGCCCGGCATGGGGTTCCACGGACCTTCGGCGGCCGACGCCCGGGCCCGGATCGTCTCGTTCTTCGACCGCCACCTGCGGACATGACCCCCGACGCACACGAGAGGCGCTGACCATGGGATGGAACCGCGAGGACATGGGCGATCTCAGCGGGCGCACCGCGCTCGTGACTGGAGCCAACAGTGGCCTCGGCCTCGAGTCCGCCCGAATGCTGGCCGCCGCCGGCGCCCGGGTGCTGCTCGCCTGCCGGGACGAGGAACGGGCCAGGAGTGCCGAGGCCGCGGTGGCCGCCGAGGCCACCGGCCCCGCTCCGGAGGTCGTCCGGCTCGACCTGGCCGACCTCGACAGCGTCGCCGCAGCGGCGCAGGAGGTCGCGGTCCGGGTGGAGCGGCTCGACATCCTCCTCAACAACGCGGGCGTGATGGCGATCCCGCTGCGTCGCACGGCTCAGGGCCACGAGGGCCAGTTCGGCACGAACCACCTCGGCCACTTCGCGCTGACCGGCCAGCTGCTGCCGGTCCTCCTCGCCGCCGGGCGGCCGCGGGTGGTGACCACGTCGTCGTTCATGCACCGCATGGGCAGCATGCGTTGGGACGACCTCGATCGGCGGCGCGGCTACCGGAAGTGGGACGCCTACGGGCAGTCGAAGCTGGCGAACCTGTTGTTCACCTTCGAGCTCCACCGCCGGGCCCGGGCCGCGGGCAGCTCGCTCGTGGCCGCCGCCGCCCACCCCGGCTACGCCTCGACCGCGCTCCAGCACCGGGGGCCGGAGATGTCGGGCAACAAGGCGATGGCGCTGGCCATGCGGCTCGCGAACGCGGCGGTGGCCCAGCCGCCCCAGGGTGGAGCGCTGCCCCAGCTGTACGCCGCGGTGGCACCCGAGGTGGAGGGCGGCGACTACATCGGGCCGGGCGGCCCCTTCGAGCTGCGTGGGTCGCCGACCAAGGTCCGGGCTGCGAGTCGGGCCTACCGAGAGGCCGATGGGGAGCGCCTGTGGCGGGTCTCGGAGGAGATGACCGGGGTCACCTACCGCTGGGAATGAGGCCCCACCGGTCCTGCGTCGGTGGCGGGCCGGGGCCGCCTCAGGCCTTGGAGCGGTGGACGACCTGGGGCTCGCAGAAGCCGAGCAGGCCCCAGGTGCCGTTCTCGACGCCGATGCCGCTCCACTTCGATCCCCCGAAGGGCTGGTGGGGGGCGAGGGCGAGGTGGGTGTTGACCCACGCGGTGCCGCACTCGAGCTCCTCGGCGATCTGCGTGGCACGGTCGACGTCGGTGCCCCACACCGAGCCGGACAGGCCGTAGTGGGTGGCGTTGGCCCGCTCGAGGACCTCGTCGACGTCGCGGTAGGTGATGACGGGCAGCGCCGGCCCGAACTGCTCCTCGTCGACGATCCGGGTGCCGTCGGAGACGTTGGTGAGGATGGTCGGCTGGAAGAAGAAGCCGTCGGTGTCCATGGGCTGGCCACCGGCGGCGGCGACGGCACCGGAGGACAGGGCGTCGGCGACCAGCTCGCTGACCCGCTCGAACTGGGGGCGGTTGTTGATCGGACCGAGCTGCACGTCGGCCTCGGTGCCGGCCCCGACCTTCACGGAACGGGCCCGGTCGGCGAGTCCGTCGACGATGCGGTCGTGCAGCGCCTCGGGGACGTACACCCGCTTGATGGCCGAGCACACCTGGCCGTTGTTCTGGAACGCGCCCCAGAACAGCTTCTCGACCACCTGATCGACGTCGACGTCGTCGAGGACGATCGCCGGGTCGTTGCCGCCGAGCTCGAGGGTGGTGCGCTTGAGATCGGGCGCAGCCGCGGCCGCCACCTTCTTGCCGGTGGCCACCGAGCCGGTGAAGCTGATCTTGCGGGGGATGGGATGGGAGGTCATCGACGCTCCGAGGGGGTCCTTGCCGCTGATCACGTTGAGCACGCCGGGCGGGAGCACGTCACGGAGGATCTCGCCCACCTTCAGCGTGGCCCGTGGCGTGAAGGGCGAGGGCTTGAGCACCATGGTGTTGCCGGCGAGCAGGGCCGGGGCGATCTTCCAGGAGGCGAGCACGAGCGGGAAGTTCCACGGCGTGATGCCGGCGACCACGCCGAGGGGCCGCTGGACGACCTCGACGAAGGCGGCATCGTCGTCCTGGATGACCTGGCGGGGGATCTCCAGGTCGGCGTAGTACTGGAACCAGATGGCGGCGCCGTACACCTCGAAGGTGGCCTCGCCGAGCGGCTTGCCCTGCTCCTGGGTCAGGATCGGCGCGATGTCATCGGCGGCGGCCATGAGGGCGTCGGCCGAGGCGCGTAGCAGGTCCCGGCGACGACCCTCGTCCCGCCGCCAGTCGCGGTAGGCCTTCGCCGCCGACGCCATGGCCGAGTCCAGCTGCTGCGGGGTGCAGTCGGGTGCCGTCGCCTCCGCGGCGCCGGTCGCCGGGTTGACGACGTCGAAGGTCGCCTCGGTGCTCGCTGCGGCGCCGTCGATGGTCATGGTGACTTGTTCGCTCATGGGTCCCCCTGTTCGGTTCTCGTGCTCGCCAAGCGCGAGACATCTGTCGGTGAGTGTCGCACGCGATGTTGGCTCGGCGCCAGTGGGACCGTCCCCTGCGCGCCTGCTGATCCCTCGGCCCCGAACGTCAGCGGTGGCCTCGCTCTACGAGCTGGGGTCGGCCTGGGCAACCGCATCGGAGAAGCCGTCGGGCACGACGATGTCGGTCGGCCCGAGGTCGGCGAGCGTGCGCTTGCCGAGGCCGAGCATCGCCGAGTCGACGCCGTTGCGGAGCACGTCGAGGACGTTCTCGACGCCGGGCTGGCCGCCGACGGCGAGCGCCCACAGCGAGGCCCGGCCGATCATCACGGCCTTGGCGCCGAGGGCGACGGCCTTCACGACGTCGCTGCCGCGACGGATGCCGCCGTCCATGACGACCTCGATCTGGTCGCCGACCGCGTCGGCGATGAGGGGCAGGGCCCGGATCGGGGCGGGCGTGGTGTCGAGGTTGTTGCCCCCGTGGTTGGAGACGCTGATGGCGCTGTAGCCGGCGTCGACGGCACGGCGGGCGTCGTCGACGCGCATGATGCCCTTGAGCATGAACGGGCCGTCCCACTGCTCGCGCAGCCAGCGCAGGTCGTCCCAGCTGGGCGGGGGCGTGCCCATCCACTGGCCGTAGGCCTCGAAGAACCCGGGGGGCGACTCGCCCTCGGGGACCATGTTCGGGACGTGCAGGTCGGGCAGCGAGCGGTGCTCGATGGTGTAGCGGCCGTAGCGCCAGGCGTAGCGGGGGCTGGTGAGCAGCTCGGGTGAGTGCTTGATCGACGTCTTGAGGTCGAGCGCCTCGGGGATGTCGGGGCTGCCCCAGTCGCGGCCGTGGGAGAACGACCAGTCGAGGGTGACGATGAGGCCGGGGATGCC
>Ga0208490_100734_pt1 | contig 16749 bp, 15 predicted proteins | sample SubbioAug_CSWold_FD_184818 | JGI IMG/M metagenome (GOLD analysis project Ga0208490, IMG submission 184818) | Serpentinite rock and fluid subsurface biosphere microbial communities from McLaughlin Reserve, California, USA - CR11Aug_CSWold (SPAdes) | ecosystem: Environmental > Terrestrial > Deep...
CATCGGCCAGGCCTGCGAGTTCGACTACTCCGGCACCCAGGCCTGCAAGGTCCTCCGCGAGGAGGGCTACCGGGTGATCCTGCAGAACTCGAACCCGGCGACGATCATGACCGACCCGGACTTCGCCGACGCCACCTACGTCGAGCCGCTCGACCTCGAGCACGCCACCCGGATCATCGAGCAGGAGCGGCCCGACGCGGTCCTCCCGACGCTCGGCGGTCAGACCGGGCTGAACCTGGCCATGGAGCTGTTCGAGGCCGGCATCATCGGTGTGCCCGGCACCCCGGAGATGATCGGCGCCAACGCCGAGGCCATCGCCACCGCCGAGGACCGCCAGCGGTTCAAGGAGGCCATGGTCGGCATCGGACTGAAGGTGCCGTCGTCGGCCATCGCGCACACCCTCGACGAGGCCATGTCCGTCGTCGACTCGATCGGGCTGCCCGTCGTCATCCGCCCGGCGTACATCCTGGGCGGCAAGGGCACCGGCATCGCCTCCACGCCCGCCGAGTTCGAGCGCATGGCCAAGTTCGGCCTCGAGTCGAGCCCCATCTCGGAGATCCTCATCGAGGCCTCCATCAAGGGGTGGAAGGAGTACGAGCTCGAGGTCATGCGCGACCGGGCCGACAACTGCGTGATCATCTGCTCGATCGAGAACCTGGATCCCATGGGCGTCCACACGGGTGACTCGATCACCGTGGCGCCGGCCCAGACGCTGTCCGACATCGAGTACCAGCTGATGCGCGACGCCGCCTTCGCGTGCATCCGCCGCGTCGGCGTCGAGACCGGCGGCTCCAACGTCCAGTTCGCCATCGACCCGACCAACGGCGAGATGGTCGTCATCGAGATGAACCCCCGCGTGTCGCGGTCGAGCGCGCTGGCCTCGAAGGCCACCGGCTTCCCCATCGCCAAGATGGCCGCCAAGCTCGCCGTGGGCTACACGCTCGACGAGATCCCCAACGACATCACCAAGGCCACGCCGGCGAGCTTCGAGCCCGTCATCGACTACGTGGTCACCAAGGTGCCCCGCTGGGCGTTCGAGAAGTTCCCCGGCCAGGGCGACGTCCTCGGCACCTCGATGCAGTCGGTCGGTGAGGCGATGGCCATCGGCCGCACGTTCCCCGAGTCGATGCAGAAGGCCATGCGGTCGCTCGAGCAGGGCCGCATGGGGCTCAACTGCGACCCGGGCGAGGCCGAGTACGACGACCTGTCCGACGACGACCTGCTGGCTCGGGCCTCGATCGGCACGCCGGACCGGCCCTACCAGCTCGAGGCCTGCCTGCGCCGCGGCATGAGCGTCGAGCAGGTGGCCGAGGCCACCCAGGTCGACCCGTGGTTCCTCGACCAGATCTCCCGCATCGTCGAGGAGCGCGCCCACCTCGCCGAGGTCGGCTTCGCGGCGGTCACCACGCGCGAGCTGCGCCGGGCCAAGCGGCTCGGCTTCGGCGACGCCCAGCTCGCCTACCTGTGGGGCGTCACCGAGGCCGAGGTGCGGGCCCGCCGCATCGCCGACGGCCTGCTGCCCACGTACAAGACGGTCGACACCTGCGCCGCCGAGTTCGAGGCCAAGACGCCGTACCACTACTCGACCTGGGAGGACACCGACGAGGTCGTCGACAACGGCCGGCCCCGGGTGATCATCCTCGGCTCCGGCCCCAACCGCATCGGCCAGGGCATCGAGTTCGACTACTGCTGCGTCCATGCGAGCTTCGCCCTGCGCGACGCCGGCTACGACACCGTCATGGTCAACTGCAACCCCGAGACCGTGTCCACCGACTACGACACGTCGACCCGGTTGTACTTCGAGCCGCTCACCACCGAGGACGCCCTCAACGTGGTCGAGGCCGAGCAGGCCTCCGGCAACCTCGTCGGCGTCATCGTCAGCCTCGGCGGCCAGACGCCGCTCAAGCTTGCCGGCGTGCTCCCCGAGGGCACGGTGCTCGGCACCAGCCCGGCCTCCATCGACCTGGCCGAGGACCGCGACCTCTGGAACCAGCTGTGCGACCGGCTCGACATCCCCCAGCCGGCCGGCGGCACCGCCACCGACCTCGACGGGGCCAAGGCCATCATCGAGCGCATCGGCTACCCGGCCCTGCTGCGGCCGAGCTACGTGCTCGGCGGACGGGCGATGGAGATCGTGTACGACGACGAGGCCCTGGCGCGCGCCATGGCCGAGCTCGCCGGCTTCGGATCGCTCGGCAAGGAGGGTGGGCTCTCGGCCGAACGCCCCGTCCTCGTCGACCGCTTCCTCGAGGAGGCCACCGAGGTCGACGTCGACGCCATCCGCGACCGCACGGGCGAGATCATCATCGGCGGCGTCATGGAGCACGTGGAGGAGGCCGGGGTGCACTCCGGCGACTCGGCCTGCTCGATCCCCCCGCACTCGCTCGCCGACGAGACCGTCGAGGTCATCGAGGACTACACCCGCCGCCTCGCCGAGGCCCTCGAGGTGGTCGGCCTGCTCAACGTGCAGTTCGCCGTGCGCCAGGGCCAGGTCTTCGTCATCGAGGCCAACCCCCGGGCAAGCCGCACGGTGCCCTTCACCGCCAAGGCCACCGGCGTCCCGCTGGTCAAGGTCGCCGCCCGCACCATGGTGGGCGCCACCCTGGCCGAGCTGCGCGACGAGGGCCTGCTCACCACGCCGGTGATCCCGAACCGCCGGGGCCAGGGCCGCCACGTTGCCGTCAAGGAAGCGGTGCTGCCGTTCAACCGGTTCCCCGACGCCGACCAGGTGCTCGGCCCCGAGATGCGCTCCACCGGCGAGGTCATGGGCATCGACCGGACCTTCGGGCTGGCCTTCGCCAAGGCCCAGGTCGCGGCGGGGGAGCGCCTGCCCGAGTCGGGGGCCGTGTTCTTCTCCCTGGCCGACCGGGACAAGCCCCAGGGTGCGCTCGCGGCCAAGGGGTTCGTGGAGCTCGGCTTCCAGATCGCCGCCACCGACGGCACGGCCGACCACTTCGAGGCCGCCGGCATCCCCGTGGCCACCCGGGTGGCCAAGCTCGGCACGCACGAGGACGGCAGCGGGCCCACCGCGGTCGACCTGCTCGAGGCCGGCAAGATCGACCTGGTCGTGAACTGCCCCCGGGGTCGTGGTCCGCGTGCCGACGGCGACTACATCCGCTCGGCCGCCGCCACCCACCACGTGCCGCTGCTCACCACCGCCGCCGGCGCGGTGGCCGCCGCCGAGGGCATCCGTGACCGGGCCGCCCACGCCGGCCGGGTCATGTCCCTGCAGGACTACCACGCCCGCTGATGGCCCCCACCCCACCCGTTCTCGACGCGCGTATCGACCAGATCTGGTCGATACGCGCGCACGGAAGCGGGGTGGCGTGGTCGACCTGACGACGACGATCGGCTCGGTGACCCTGCCGAACCCGGTCATGACCGCGTCCGGCACCGCCGGGCACGGCACCGAGCTCGGGGCCTACGTCGAGCTGTCGTCGCTCGGCGCGGTGGTGGTGAAGTCGCTGGCCGCCTATCCCTGGGAGGGCAACCCGGCCCTGCGCACGCACGGCACCCACGGCGGGATGATCAACTCGGTCGGGCTGCAGGGACCCGGCATCGAGGCGTGGCGGCTCGAGCAGCTGCCGAAGCTGATCGATGCCGGCGCCCGGGTGGTCGCGTCGATCTGGGGGCGCTCGATCGACGACTACCGCCGGGCCGCCGAGCAGCTCGCCGGCTGCCCGCCCGAGGTCGTCGCGGTGGAGATCAACCTGTCGTGCCCGAACACCGAGGCCGGTGGCGAGCTGCTCGCCCACGACCCCGAGGCCAGCGCGGCCACGGTCGAGGCCGTCAGCGCGTCCGGCCTGCCCCGCTGGGCCAAGCTCAGCCCCAACACCAGCCGGGTGGCCGAGGTCGCCGATGCGGTGCACGCCGCCGGTGCCGAGGCCGTCACGCTCGTCAACACGCTGCTCGGCATGGCCATCGACCCCGTGACCGGTGCCTACCGGCTCGGCTCGGGGGAGCGGGGCGGCGGCGTGTCCGGCCCGGCCATCCACCCGATCGCCGTGCGCATCGTCCACGACGTGCACCAGGCCCGGCCCGACCTGCCGATCATCGGCGTGGGGGGCATCGCCGACGGTGACGACGCGGTCGAGATGCTCCGCGCCGGCGCCACGGCCGTCCAGGTCGGGACGGCGACCTTCGCCGACCCCCGGGCGACTGCCACGGTGCTGGCCGAGCTCACCGAGCTGGCCGAGCGGCTCGGGGTCCCTCGGATCGTCGAGCTCACCGGCGCCGTCCACCCACCCCCACCCCGCTGACCTCGATCAGGTCGGCGGGCCGAAGCGGCGGTCGTGGGCGTCGCGGATGTGGTCGGCGTCGTGGGCGAGCAGGTCGGTGCGATCGGCGCTCGCCCGGATGAGCGCCGCCTGGCGTCGGATGGCGGCGAAGGCCTCGGGATCCAGGCGGTCGACGTCGACCGCCTCCTCGAGCAGGTGCAACAGCTCCAGCAGGTAGACGCACATCGTCGGCATGCCGGTGGCTGCCAGTCGCACCTCGTCGAAGGCGAGCCCGATGAGCTCGACGTGGTCGGGGCGCTCAGGCCGCAGCAGCAGGCGGTCCCCGGGCATCGGGGTGGCGAGGCGCGGGGGGTGGCGGACCAGGAGCGCGCGCAGCACGCTGCCCAGGTGGAAGACGGCGTCCTGTGCGGTCGTCGGGTCGTTGATGCTGGGTGACAGGGCCCGCAGGGCGACGTCCGCGAGCTGGCGGACGGCGTAGCTGACGTCTTGCTCCACGGTCCTGCTGTTGCCGGTGACGATGGCGGCCCGGGCCGCCTCGCACGAGCGCTCGGGGTCCTCGGGTCGGGGCCAGATCCGACAGAGCGGCGTTCCCGCGACGGCGTAGCGACCCACCTCGATCTCCAGGCGGACCGTCCCGCCGGGCGGGGCGGTGGCGACGAGGCCGTCGAAGTCGATGTCGCGCACCCACCCGTCGTCGGCGTGGGTCACGAGGAGGTGGTCGTCCGGGGCCTCCGGCACCCGCTCGGGGTCGCTCCCGGCCTCGGGCTCCTCGTCCCACAGCCGCTCGGCGACCGCGAGGCCGTCCTTCGCGGCCCGAGCCAGGATCCGCGACACGTCCATCGTCTGCGCGCTGTGGTTGATGAAGGCGATGATCGCCAGGATCGACACCACGCCGAGCAGCAGCGCCAGCGCCACGGAGATGCTGGGCACGACGGCGTCGCCGTCGTCCTCCAGGGGGCCCCGCACCGCACGGAGCACCACGAGGCAGTAGGTGAAGGTCCCGACGACCACGCCCATGATCTGCTTGGTGAAGGGGTCGCGCAGCAGGCCGTGCACGACCCGCGGCGAGTACTGGCTGGAGGCCAGCTGGATCACCAGCAGCGAGATCGAGAAGGCGATGCCCGCGAAGGTGATGGTCGCGGACGCGACGGTGCCGAGGATGGCCCGGGCGCTGTCGACGGTGGACGCCAAGCCGAAGGGCAGGTCCGTCGTGCCCTCGACCACCCGCTGGTCCAGCTCGACGGCGAGCACCCCGAGCAGCACCGCCGCCGCCACGTAGGCCATGGGGACGAAGAACAGGCTGTTCCGGAGCCGCTCGGACAGCGAGGCCAGGCGGACGTCCATGACCCATGATGACGTGCCGGCCGCCTCCGGGTCGTCGACGGGTGGCAGGCTGGCGACCAGGACGAGGGAGGGCGTGCGCGTTGACCGAGCTGCAGATCGAGGCACCCGAAGAGGTGCGGGCCCGGCTCTGCCTGGCCCTCGACACCGACGACCTGGTGGAGGCCGGCCGGCGCGCTCGTGAGCTCGGCCCCTGGTTCGGGACGCTCAAGGTCGGCCTCGAGCTGTTCGCCAGCGCCGGGCCGGCCGCCGTCACCACGCTGCAGGGCCTCGGCCTCGACGTCTTCGTCGACCTCAAGCTGCACGACATCCCCACCACCGTGAACAAGGCGGCCAAGGTGCTCGGCTCGCTCGGGGTGTCGTACGTGACCTTCCACGCCCACGGCGGCGCCGACATGCTCCGTGCCGGCGTCGAGGGGCTCCGTGAGGGCGCCGAGTCCGCCGGGGTCCCGGTGCCGCTCGGCCTGGCCGTCACGGTGCTCACGTCCGACGACACCGCCCCGCCCCACATCCTGCCCAAGCGGGTCGAGGCGGCAGCCGAGGCCGGCTGCGACGGTCTCGTCTGCGCCGTGGTCGACGTGGCCGAGGCCCGGTCCATCGTCCCGAACGCCTTCGTGGCCACGACCGGCATCCGCACGAGCGGCGACGACCGTCACGACCAGCGACGCACCGCCACGCCCGGTGAGGCCCTCGCCGGGGGCGCCGACCTGCTCATCCTCGGGCGCACGATCACCCACGCCGAGGCCCCTGCCCTCGCCGCCGCAGCCCTCGTGGACGATGCCCTGTCGTGATCGGCGCCAGAGGGGTGTCGTCTAGGGTCGCGCCATGCCCCAGCCCCCCACACTCACCCCGGAGCAGCGCCAGGCGGCGCTCGCCAAGGCCGCCGAGGCCCGCCGGGCCCGAGCCGAGCTGAAGGAGCGCCTCAAGATGGGTTCGCTCCTCCTCTCCGAGCTCCTGGAGCAGGCGCCGGGTGACGAGACCATCGGGAAGATGAAGGTGCTCGCCGTCCTCGAGTCGCTGCCCGGCGTCGGCAAGGTGAAGGCCCGCCGCACGATGGAGACCTTCGAGATCTCCGAGACCCGCCGGGTGCGCGGGCTCGGCGAGCAGCAGAAGCGCAAGCTGCTCGAGGAGTTCGGGTCCTGAACATCGTCGTGTCCGGCCCGGGCGGGGTCGGCAAGGGCACCATCGTCGACCGCCTCCTGGCCCGTCGGCCCCAGATCTGGCTCAGCCGGTCCTGGACCACCCGTGACCGACGCCCGGGCGAGGCCGAGGACGCCTACGTCTTCACCGATCGGGCCGCGTTCGACGCGCACATCGAGGCCGGTGGCTTCCTGGAGTGGGTCGACTTCCTCGACTACCGCCAGGGCACGCCCGTGCCCGACCCGCCGCCCGGCACCGACGTGCTGTTCGAGATCGACGTGGCCGGTGCCGCCGCGGTCCGCTCGGTGGACCCGGGTGCGCTGCTGGTCTTCGTCGACACCCCCGATCGGGAGGCCCAGCGCCAGCGGCTCACCGGTCGTGGCGACAGCCCGGAGCGCATCGAGGCCCGTCTGCGCAAGGGGGACGAGGAGCGCATCGCCGCCCGCCGCCTCGGCATGCACCACATCGTCAACGACGTCGTCCAGGACGCCGTGACCGAGCTGGAAGCCCTGATCGACGGCCATCGCCGCGCCTGAGCGTTTCCCGCTGCAGCCGGGCCCGCTGCTACCGTTGCTCGTTCGGCAACCCCTCGGAGGCAAGATGTCCGGTCGTCACGACACGATGATGAACCCGCGGATCGAGGAGCTCCTCGATCGCACGGATTCCAAGTTCCGTCTCGTCACGCTGGGCTCCACGCGCGCTCGACAGATCAACGCGTACTTCAACGCCGTCGGCAGTGGCGGCCTGGGCTCGCAGGTGCCGCCGCAGGTGCCTTCCGTCGTCCGCAAGCCGCTCTCCATCGCCTTCGAGGAGATCGCCGCCGACAAGATCGTCCCGGTGTACGGCGAGGAGCTCGCCGCCAAGCGCGAGGCCGAGGCCGCCGAGGTCGCGGCCCGCATCGCCGCCGCCGAGTCCCAGGACTAGGCCGCACACCGTCGCGGCCCGCCATGCTCGCCGGGAAGCGCATCGTCCTCGGGGTGACCGGCGGGATCGCGGCCTACAAGGCCGTCGAGGTCTGCCGCCGCCTGGTCGACGCCGGTGCGCACGTCACACCGATCATGACCGAGGGCGCCCGGCACTTCGTCGGTGAGACGACGCTGTCCACGCTCGCCTCCGAGGCCGTGCGCACCTCGCTCTGGGAGATCGACCACGCTGCTGACGGCAGCCCGATCACCCACACGCGGCTGGGCCAGACGGCCGACCTCGTCCTCGTGGCGCCCGCCACCGCCCGGGTCATCTCCGACCTGCGCACCGGACGCTCGGCCGACCTGCTGTCCGCCACGCTCATCGCCACCACCGCCCCGGTGCTGCTCGCCCCGGCGATGCACACCGAGATGTGGGAGCACCCGGCCGTGCGCGAGAACCTCGAGGTGCTCGCCAGCCGTGGGGTGCACATCGTGCCCCCCGAGGAGGGCCGCCTCGCCGGCGGGGACTCCGGCGCCGGCCGCCTGGCCGACCCGGCCACGATCGTCGAAGCCGTCGAGAAGGTGCTCGCCACGGGCGGGGCCACCGCCCACGACCTGGCCGGACTGTCGGTGCTGGTCACCGCCGGCGGCACCCGGGAGCCGATCGACCCGGTGCGCTTCGTCGGCAACCGCTCGTCGGGCAAGCAGGGTCACGCCATCGCTGAGGACGCCGCCGCCCGGGGGGCACGGGTCACCCTCGTGACCACCGTCGACCGCCCGGTGCGCTCCGACGTCGAGGTCGTGCGCGTCGACACCGCCGACGAGATGCACGCCGCCGTCACCGCCCGCTCGGCATCGTGCGACGTGGTCGTGATGGCGGCGGCCGTGGCCGACTTCCGACCGGTCGCCGTGGCCGACCGCAAGATCAAGAAGGCCGGCGGCGCCCCCGAGGTGCGCCTCGAGCCGACGGTCGACATCCTCGCCGCCCTCGGCGCCGCCAAGCCGGCTGGCCAGACCCTGGTCGGGTTCGCCGCCGAGACCGACGACCTGCGCGCCAACGCCGAGTCCAAGCTCGCCGCCAAGGGCGCCGACCTGATCGTCGCCAACGACGTCTCCGCCCCCGGCGCGGGGTTCGAGCACGACACCAACGAGGTCGTGCTCCTGTCGGCCGCCGGCGCCACCGAGGTGCCCCGGGCCGACAAGCGCCAGATCGCCAGGGCGGTGCTCGACGCCGTCATCACCCTCCGCAGCCCGAATCCAGGGAGCAAGACATGAAGAGCGACTTCACCTTCACCTCCGAGTCCGTCTCGGAGGGCCATCCGGACAAGATGGCCGACCAGATCTCCGACGCCATCCTCGATGCGATCCTCGCCGAGGACCCGATGGCCCGCGTCGCCTGCGAGACCATGGTCACCACCGGCATGGCCATCGTGTCCGGCGAGATCACCACCAGCGCCTACGTCGAGATCCCCGACATCGTCCGCAAGACGATCAACGCGATCGGCTACGACCGCGAGTCGATGGGCTTCGACGGCAACACGTGCGGCGTCATGACCACGATCGACCCGCAGAGCCCCGACATCGCCCAGGGCGTCGACAAGGCCTTCGAGACACGCACCGGCGAGCGCGACGACGAGCTCGACGACCAGGGCGCCGGCGACCAGGGGATGATGTTCGGCTACGCGTGCGACGAGAACGACGCGATGATGCCGACGCCGATCCACCTGGCCCACCGCCTCGCCGAGCGCCTGGCCGAGGTCCGCAAGGCCGGGATCCTCCCGTACCTGCGCCCCGACTCCAAGACCCAGGTCACCATCGACTACCGCGACGGTCGTCCCGTGGCGCTCGACACCGTGCTGATCTCCACCCAGCACGCACCGGGACACGACGCCGAGACGCTCATCAAGCCCGACCTCATCGAGCACGTGATCCGCCCGACGCTGCCCGACGTGTTCTCCGACGACGACTTCCGGGTCCTCGTCAACCCCACGGGCAAGTTCGAGCTCGGCGGTCCCCACGCCGACTGCGGCCTGACCGGGCGCAAGATCATCGTCGACACCTACGGCGGCTGGGCCCGCCACGGCGGCGGCGCGTTCTCCGGCAAGGACCCGTCCAAGGTCGACCGCTCGGCCGCCTACGCCACCCGCTGGGTCGCCAAGAACCTGGTCGCCGCCGGCGTCGCCTCCCGCTGCGAGGTGCAGGTCGCCTACGCCATCGGCGTCGCGCACCCGATGTCGATCATGGTCGAGACCTTCGGCACCGAGAACGTCGACCCCACCCGCATCGAGGACGTCGTGCGCGACGTGTTCGACCTGCGCCCCGGCGCCATCCTGCGCGACCTCGACCTGCGTCGGCCGATCTACCAGAAGACGGCCGCCTACGGGCACTTCGGTCGCACGGGTGCCGAGGGCGAGTTCCCGTGGGAGCAGACGAACCGGGTCGACGACGTCAAGTCGGCGCTCGGCCTCTGAGCACCGACGAACCCACCCTCTTCGGCGACGACGAGCCGCCGCCCGACCCCGCCCCCGAGCCCGCGGGCACGGTGGTGCGCGTGCTGCCGGATCAGACCGGCATCGCGAAGACCTTCGACTACCTCGTCCCCGAGGCATGGGCGGACGGGATCCTGATCCGGGTCGGCTCCCGGGTCCGGATCGCCCTCGGCCCGCGACGGGTGGGGGCCTGGGTCACCGAGGTCGACGTCGAGCCACCCCCCGGCGTGGCGCTGAAGCCCATCGCCAAGCTGTCCGGCCACGGACCTCCCGAGGACCTGATCGACCTGGCCCGGTGGGCGCAGTGGCGCTGGGCCGCCAAGACCCCCGTGCCCTTCCTGCGCACTGCCTCGCCCGAGCGCAACGTCGACCGGCTCCCGGTCCGCCCGGCGCGCCCGCAACCGGTGGCGGTGGCGGCCGACCCGGTCGTCGCTCCGCTGCTGCAGGACGCGCTGGCGGGTGGACCCACGGTGCTGCGCCTGCCGCCCACGACGGACCTCGCCGCCGTCGTGCAGGGCGCCGCGGCGCTGGGCGATGCCCTGGTCATCTGCCCGTCGCACCGGATGGCGCGCCACCTCGCGGTCCGGCTCCGTCGGGCCGGCGTGGAGATCGCGCTCCACCCTGACGAGTGGGCCCGGGCCGCGGCCGGCGGGTGCACCGTGATCGGGACCCGGGCGGCAGCGTGGGCGCCGGTGCCCGACCTGGCGGCCGTGGTCGTCCTCGACGAGCACGACGAGGTCCACCAAGAGGAGCGATCGCCCACCTGGCACGCCCGCGACGTGGCGGTCGAGCGGGCCCGCCGCAGCGGCGTGCCGTGCGTGCTCACGTCACCCATGCCCACGCTCGAGACGCTGCGCTCGGCCCGGCTGGTCCGGCCCGACCGGGCCACCGAGCGGGCGGGCTGGCCGGCGGTGATCGTGGCCGACCGCACCGAGGAGCCCCCCGGCCGCAACGCCCTGTTCTCGCCCCAGCTGGTCGACGTCATCCGCAGCGGTGCCCGGGTGCTGTGCGTGCTCAACCAGAAGGGCCGCGCCGCCCTGCTCGGCTGCAGCGGCTGCGGCGAGGTCGTGCGGTGCGATGCCTGCCAGGCCGCAGTCCACCGACCGGGAGACGAGCTGGTGTGCCGGCGCTGCGGCACGACCCGTCCGGTGATCTGCGCGTCCTGCGGCAGCGTCGACCTCAAGGCGATCAGGATGGGCGTGTCACGGGTGGTCGAGGACCTGGCAACGCTGAGCGGGGAGCGGGTCGTCGAGGTGACGGCCGAGACGCCCGCGGCCGAGGTCGACAGCGCCCGCCTCTACGTCGGCACCGAGGCCGTGCTGCACCAGGTCGGTCGAGCGGACGTGGTCGCGTTCCTCGACTTCGATCAGGAGCTGTTCGCGCCCCGCTACCGGGCAGCCGAGCAAGCCCTCGGGCTGATCGCCCGTGCCGCTCGCATCGTCGGCGGACGAGGTGCGGGCGGGCGGGTCCTGCTCCAGACCCGATCGCCCGATCACGAGGTCTGCCGGGCGGCGCTGCTCGGCGACCCGGCTCGGGTCGCCGCGGCCGAGGACGAGCGACGGGCGCTGCTCGGGTTCCCGCCCCACGTGGCGCTGGCCGAGGTCGGGGACCAGGGCGGCGCGGCCTTCGTCGCCGCCCTCGCCGAGGCCGCACCGGAGGGCGTACAGGTGCAGGGCCCCGTGGACGGGTCCTGGCGCGTCCGGGCTCCGGACCACGCGACCCTCTGTGACGCGCTGGCGGCGGTGGCGCGGCCGCCGGGTCGGCTCCGCCTGTCGGTCGACCCCCTGCGCGCCTGACCCTTCTCCGCGCGCGGATCGACCGGATCCGGTCGATCCGCGCGCAAGGAACGGTCAGGTTCGGCGTGCCCGCAGCAGCCGGTAGCCGCGCTTGGAGGCCAGGCGCTCGGTGGGGAAGCCCTGCTCGCCGAGCCACCGCTGCATCGAGTCGGCGCCCAGGTTCCTTCCCATGACCAGGACGGCCTGACCCTCGGGCGTGAGGCGCTGCAGCCACCCGAGCAGCAGGTCGTGGAGCGCGTCCTTGCCGATCCGGATCGGCGGGTTGGACCAGATCAGGTCGAAGCGCAGCGACGGGTCGACCTCCTCGGGTGCGCACACCTCGAGGTTCGTGCAACCGAGCGCGGCGGCGTTGCGGGCGCACAGCTCGCGACTGCGCTCGTTGACGTCGACCGCCACCACCCGGGCCTCGGGCCGCTCCCGGGCCAGGACCGCGGCGATGGGGCCGTACCCGCAGCCGAGGTCGAGGAACGTGCCGGCCGGTGGCGGGGCAGGCGCGGCGTCCAGGAGGAAGGCCGTGCCCGGGTCGAGCCGGCGGGGGCTGAACGTGGCCGAGTCCGTGGCCAGCTCGAAGCGCTCACCGTGGACGTCGACGACGATGTGACCGGGCCGCCGGCGTGCGGTGGGCACCTCGTCGAAGTAGTGGCCCTCGGCCGGTGGGGAGCCCACGAGCGGCGACGGTAGCGTTGGTGCCGTCATGAGCGCGCCCTACAACATCCGAGTCGTCGGCGATCCGGTGCTCCGCGCCGCCGCCGCCGAGATCACCGACATCGACGGCAAGCTGGTGAAGCTCGCCCACGACATGCTCCAGACGATGTACGAGGCTCCGGGCCTCGGCCTGGCCGCCCCGCAGATCGGCGTCGGCAAGCGCCTCTTCGTCTACGACCTCGACCCCGACGAGCGAGACGACCCGCACGTGCTGGTCAACCCCCGCATCGTGGAGTCCGACGGCGAGTGGACCTACGAAGAGGGCTGCCTCTCCATCCCCGGCCTGTCCTTCGAGATCGTGCGACCCAAGGTCGTCCACCTCGTGGGGCTCGACCTCGACGGCAACGAGGTCTCCATCGAGGCCGACGAGCTCACCGCCCGCCTGTTCCAGCACGAGCTCGATCACCTCGACGGCGTGCTGATGACCGAGCGGATGGACCCCGACACCAAGAAGCAGGCCCTCAAGGAGATCCGACGGATCCGCGACCGCTTCGAGGTCGCCCCCCGGGAGACGTCCGGCTTCTTCTCCTAGGCGAGCCGACCGCCCCGTGCGCCCCCGCTCGCTCGTCTACCTCGGAACCCCGGCCATGTCCGTGCCGCCCCTGCGCGCCCTGCACGAGGCCGGTCTCGAGGTGCGCCTCGTGATCACCAACCCCGACACCCGGAGGGGCCGGGGGAGCGGCACGGCACCGAGCCCGGTGAAGGCGGCGGCGGCTGAGCTCGGCATCCCGGTCTCCCACGACGTCGACGACGTGCTCGACGCCGGCGCCGATCTCGGGGTCGTGGTGGCCTTCGGTCGCATCATCCGCCCGCACGTGCTCGCTGCGCTGCCGATGGTGAACCTGCACTTCTCGCTGCTCCCTCGCTGGCGGGGCGCCGCCCCGGTGGAGCGGGCGATCCTGGCCGGCGATGACCGCACCGGCGTCGACCTCATGGTCGTGGAGGAGGGGCTCGACACCGGCGCCGTCCACGCTCGAGCCGAGCTGATCATCGGGCCCGACGAGACCGCCGATGAGCTGCGCACCCGTCTGGTCGACGCCGGCACGGAGCTCCTCGTGGCGTCGCTCACCGCCGGGCTGGACGAACCGACCCCGCAGGAGGGTGAGCCGGTGTACGCCCACAAGATCGGCCCCGACGACCTGCGGATCGACTGGTCGTCTCCCGCCGAGCAGATCCACCGCCAGGTCCGCGTCGGCGGCGCGTGGACGACGCTGGCGGGGGAGCGGTTCAAGGTGTGGCGCACCGCGCTGGCACCCACGGGCGACGGCGTCGTGCACCCGACGGGCACCGTGCCGATCGAGCTGCTCGAGGTCCAGCCCGCCGGCAAGGCGCGGATGGCCGCCGCCGCCTGGGCGAACGGTGCCCGCTGGTCCGACGGCGACCGGCTCGGCACATGAGCGACCCCGGCGTCGCCGTCCGACGGGCCGCGCTCGACGTGCTCGGGCGGATCGAGGAGGAGGGCGCCTACGCCAACCTCGCCACCAACGCCGTGCTCGGCCGCAGCGGCCTGGCCGACCGTGACCGCCACTTCGTCACCGAGCTGGTCTACGGCACCACGCGCATGCGGCGGGCGTGCGATCACCTCGTGAGCCGCCACCGCGAGGGCAACATGTCCCCCCGGGTCGCCGCCGCGATGCGCCTCGGCGCCTACCAGCTCGCCTTCGGAGACGTCGCTCCGCACGCAGCCGTGAGCACCACCGTCGGCGCCGCGCCGAAGCCGGCCCGCGGGCTGGTGAACGCCGTGCTGCGGCGGGTGGCCGACGACGTCGCCGCCGGCATCACCTGGCCCGACCTCGCCACCGAGCTGTCCTACCCGGACTGGATCGTCTCGGCGCTGAGCGACCGGCTCGGCGCAGAGGTCGCCGCGGCCGCGCTGGCGTCGATGAACCGGGCCGCCACCACCCACGTCCGCGACGACGGCTACGTGCAGGACGCTGCGTCCCAGCGCGTCGTGGCCTCCGTCGGCGCCGGCCCGGGCGAGCTCGTGCTCGACGCCTGCGCGGCGCCGGGCGGCAAGGCCACCGGGCTCGCCGCCACCGGAGCGTCGGTCATCGCCGCCGACCCCGCCCCGGCCCGGGCGCGCCTCGTCGTGGCCAACCGGGACCAGCTCGGACTCTCGTTGCCGGTCGTCGTCGCCGACGCGACCGCGTCGCCGTACCGGGACGGCTCGTTCGACCACGTCCTCGTCGACGCGCCGTGCTCCGGCCTCGGGGTGCTGCGCCGGCGTCCCGACGCCCGCTGGCGGGTCGACTCCGCCGCGCCGGACCGTCTGGCGGCGCTGCAGGTGCACCTCCTGCGAGACGCGGCGCGGGTCGTGCGGCCGGGCGGCACCCTCGTCTACAGCGTGTGCACCCTGACCGAGGCCGAGAACCGAGGGGTGGTGGACGCCGTCGACCTCTCCGGGTTCGACCTGGAGGGCACCGAGACCATGGTCCCCGACGACGAGTCCGACGGCATGTACGTCGCTCGCTGGCGCCGTCCGTAGGCTCCGGGTCGTGGACCGGGCCAAGATCCTCACCGTCTCCGACGGCGTCGTCGCCGGCACCCGCGAGGACCGCTCGGGCGAGGCGGTCGACGCCCACCTCCGCGCCAACGGCTTCGAGATCGACGACCGCGTGGTCGTCGCCGACGGCATCGAGTCCGTCGCCCGGGCGCTGCGTGCCCTGGCCGAGGGTTGGGCCGGCCTCCTCGTCACCACCGGTGGCACGGGCTTCGGACCCCGCGACCTCACCCCCGAGGGCACCCGCGCCGTCCTCGACCGGGAGGCCCCCGGCCTGGCAGAGGCGATGCGCCTGGTGAGTCCGCTCGGCCGCCTCAGCCGCCAGCTCGCTGGCACCATCGACGCCACCCTGGTCCTGAACCTGCCCGGTTCGACGAACGGCTGCATCGAGTGCCTCGACGCCGTCCTCGACGTCGTGTCCCACGCGCTCGAGCTCCTCCGGGGCGACCGCCCCCACTGAGCGTCAGATCATGCGGAGCGGCTCGGCGACCGTCGGCTCGTCGAAGAGGACGGCCTCCACGGCGTGGTCCAGCATCGTGCCGGCCGGCATCCCCTTGCGGACGTGGCCGTAGACGCCGACGGGCGTCCCCCGGTCGACCTCTCGGCTCCAGATGGCCTCGACCCGACAGAACACCGCCTCCGGCGCCTCGGGGTGCGAGGCCACGGCGAGCAGCAGGGGCACGCCGTCAGGGGAGAGGCTGACCCGGTCCTGGTCCCGCCGCACCGAGGCTGCACAGCGGGCGAGCGCGACCCGGTGGTCGGTCCGCAGCACGTGATCCCAGTTCCCTGCGTCCGTCGCGGACGGCACGATGTCCAGGGCCAGGACCGCGTCGCCGCTGAGGAGGCCCTCGGCCGCCTTCCGGAACGACGACCACGGCTCCAATCCGCTCAGGCTCAGGGATGCAGGCGGGTCGAGCGCGGGCACCGCACGGGCCACGGGACGTCGCAGGTCCTGGCGCAAGGCCCCACCGTGGACCAGGTCACCCAGCACGATCTCGAGCGCCGGGAAGTCGGGCTTCTCCACCACGGCCACGGCGCCGGCGGCGAGCAGGGCGTCGTGATCGCCCACGTGGGCCGAGAAGACCACGACCTTGGTGTCGGGGCGCTCCGAGACGAGCTGGTGGAGCAGGTCCTCGCCGCGACCGTCGCGCAGGGCGAGGTCGAGCACGACGACGTCGGCGTGGACCCGGTCGATGACCGCCAGCGCTTCGGCCGGGCTCTCCGCCTCGGCGCAGACCTCGTAGCCGATCGGTCCGATGACACGCGTCAGCACGCAGCGCAGCAGCGGATCGTCATCGCAGACGACGGCAGACCTGGACATGACCCTCGACCCTCCCTCAGGCTGTGCGGCCGCAGGCATGGCCGCACCAGAGCTGGCACGATTCTGGCCAACACCGCGGCGGGTGCGGGGGATGGGCGCCGCACGGGCCCTTGTACGCTCGCCCGGTGGACGACGCGACCGACGAGGGGTGGATGCAGGCAGCCATCGCGGCGGCGTCCGACGTCCGGGCCACGGCCCACCCCAACCCCTGGGTGGGGTGCACGGTCGTCGCCGACGGTGCGCTCCTCGCCACGGGCGCGACCCAGCCGCCCGGCGAGGCCCACGCCGAGGCCCAGGCGCTGCGGGCGGCGGGC
>Ga0208490_100735_pt1 | contig 16747 bp, 12 predicted proteins | sample SubbioAug_CSWold_FD_184818 | JGI IMG/M metagenome (GOLD analysis project Ga0208490, IMG submission 184818) | Serpentinite rock and fluid subsurface biosphere microbial communities from McLaughlin Reserve, California, USA - CR11Aug_CSWold (SPAdes) | ecosystem: Environmental > Terrestrial > Deep...
TCATCCAACGCAGCCAGGGCGCTGTCCAAAGCAACGGCCGGTTCCAACAGCACGGTCATGGCGACGCCTCCCTCGAGGCATCACCGGAACAAGGTCGGTGGTCGCACACGAGCGACTCCTCCCACTTCGAGAATCGATGGTCGACGCGAAGCCGACGAGTGGCACACCCGACCCCAGCCGGAGCGCCTACCCACCATTCAACTCGAGGGGTCCGACAGGAACTCTTCTCCGCGAATCAACCCTGCGCAGGTGCGGCCGGCCACCGCACCTACGCGGTGGCACCTGCGATCGGCTCTCGCCGGTCGCGCCCGCTCGCGAGCGCGTACAGCACCAACCCGACGAGTGGTGCGGCCAGGTAGGACACACCGACGATGGGCGCTTGCCAGGTCCACCCTCGTGTGCGCAGGTCCTGCCAAGTCAGGACCATCAGCAGCGCGGCGAGCGTGAAGTTCAGTCCGAGCGAGATGTCTGAGACCGTGCCGCTGGTCGAGAGCGCGACGACCCCGAAGATGCAGTCCACCACCGACAGGGCCAGGAGCCCGGACCTTCCCATGTCGTGACAATAGGTTCACGCGTGGGGGAACGGTGGGTTCGAGCGTCGGTCGATGCGCGCGCGATGTCAGAGGCGGATCGGCACCCCGCCGGCCGCAGCCGAGCGGTACAGGGCGTCCACCAGCTCGTGCGCCCGCAGGGCCACGGACGCATCGGGTGCTGCCGGACCCCCGTCGGCGACGGCACGCACGAACTCGCCCTCGGGCAGCACGGTGGGGATGCCGCGCCGCTCGCACTCGGCGAGCAGCTCGTCGCCGGACCACTCCTGCGTCGTGCCGTCGATGGTGAGGCGCACCGGACCGAACCAGTCCTCCTCCACGCTGATGAAGGCCCGCTCGCAGTGGATCTCGAGGTAGCGGAGGCTGTTCCGATCGGGCAGGTCGTGCCACACGGTGGTGAGGGTCGCCAGGCCGCCGCCCTCGAGCTCGAAGGTGGCGACGACCAGGTCCTCGATGCCGTCGATGTCGTGGAACGACCGCTGGTGCCCGTTGACGGAGGTGACCGGGCCGAGGAGCCGGTCGAGCAGGTCGACGTCGTGGATCGAGTGCTCGAGGAGCACGCCGCTCCCGGCCTTGTCGGCCTCCGCCCGCCAGGCCGACGCGTACCGGCCACCGGTGGGCAGGACCTGGTCGTCACGGAACATGGCGCTCATGACCCGGCCGGTGCGATCGGTGTCCTCGAGGATCGACTCGACGAGGCCGTAGGCCGGGGAGCGGCGCAGGACCAGGCCGACCTGGTGCGTGGTGCCGACGAGCAGCTCGGTGACGCGCCGGGCACCGTCGAGGTCGGTGCTCAGCGGCTTCTCCACGAACACGGCGACGCCGGCGTCGACCGCTCGACGCACCCGCTCCTCGTGGTCCGACGTCCAGGTGCAGATGAACACGGCATCGCAGGACTCCAGCACCTCGTCCTCGGACTCGGCGACGAACCCGCCGGCGGCGGCCACGAAGGCCTCGGCGCGGGCCCGGTCGAGGTCGTGCACGCCGGCCCGCTGGTGGGCGACGCCGCTGACTCGCAGGAGCTTGGAGTGGAAGGTGCCGATGAACCCGGCGCCGATGAAGCCGACCCGGACGTCTGCCGTCGTCATGGCTCAGTTGTTCTTCGTGGTGAAGCCGCCGTCGACGACGAGCACCGCGCCCGTGCAGTACCCCATCGCCGGCAGGCACAGCGAGAGCGTGGCGTGGGCGACCTCCTCGGGGTCGCCGTACCGCTTCATGGGCACGTTGCGCCGGGCGAACTTCTGCTTGGCCTCGTCGGGGATCTCCGCGGTCATGCCGGTGTGGATCGGGCCGGGGCACACCACGTTCACCGTGACGCCGGTGGGACCGAGCTCGACCGCCAGTGACCGGGACAGGCCGATCACCCCGTGCTTCGACGCCGTGTACGGGCTGATGTAGGCCGAGCCGCCGATGCCCTCGGTGGAGGCGATGTTCACGATGCGCCCCTCGCCGTCACGCGTCAGGTGCGGCAGGCAGGCCCGGATCGTCGTGGTGTGGGCGGTCAGGTTGACGGCGAGGGTCGTGGCCCACTGGGTGTCGAAGTCCGGCCCGTCGATGGGCGCCGGCAGGGACACGCCGGCGTTGTTGACGAGGACGTCAGGCGGGCCGAGGCGGTCGACGATCTCGGCCACCACGGCTCGCACCCGGTCGCCGTCGGTGACGTCGACGGCCCAGCCGGCGGCGGTGCCGCCGGCGCCGGTGATCTCGTCCACGACCGCCCCGACGCCGTCTTCGGTCCGGTCGAGCACGGCCACCGACGCCCCCTCGTCCGCGAACAGGTGCGCCGTGGCTCGGCCCATCCCGCTCGCCGCGCCGGTGATCACCGCGACGCGCCCGGCCACCGACCGATCGCCCTTCGTCAGCCTCGTCATCGCCGGGACCATAACCGCAGACGTGCGAACACTTTCCGCCCATGGCTGACCCGGCGGTCAATGCGCGTGTAGACAGTGGCCCACCGGCACCGGGGGGTGTCGGACGAGTGCGAGCCGGGGGACTTGGGGGACCCGTCGGCAGGGGGTGCGATGAGCGTGGTGGCGGTACGGCGGAGACCCATGCAGTGGAGCGGGGGCCGAGCGATGGCCTACGCGCCCCCGGTGGCGATCTTCGCCCTGCAGCAGCTCCTGTACCCCCTCCCGCTCGGCGTCTTCGTCCGAGGGGTGCTGGTCGGCGGGGTCACCGCGCTCATCGCGCTCGGCATGGCGCTCATCTACCGGTCGAACCGGATCGTGAACTTCGCCCAGGGCGACCTCGGCGCCGCGCCGGCCGTGCTGGTGTTCCTCCTCCTCACCGATTGGGGTTGGCCCTACCCCCTGGCGGTGGCCGCCGGGGCCCTGGCGGCGTTCGCGCTCGGCGGCATCGTGGAGCTCGCCGTGATCCGCCGCTTCTTCCGGGCCCCGCGCCTGGTGCTCACCGTCGCCACGATCGGGCTCGCGCAGCTGCTCACCGGCATCGCCGTGTTCCTCCCCCGGTGGTTCGGCATCGAGGGCAGCTTCCTCGCACCCCGGATCCAGGACCCCTTCGACGTCCGCTTCGAGATCGGAGGCACCATCTTCCGGGCCAACAGCGTCGTCGCGTTCGTGGCCACCCCCCTCCTGGTCCTCGGCCTCGTGGTCTTCCTGCGGGGCACCAAGCTGGGCATCGCCATCCGGGCATCTGCCGACCGAGCGGACCGCGCCGCCCTGCTCGGCGTGCCGGTGAAGCGGCTGCAGACCCTGGTCTGGGCCGTGGCCGGCCTCCTCGCCTTCGCCGCCACCTTCATGCGCGCCGGCATCCTCGGGCTGCCCGTCGGGTCGGTGCTCAGCCTCGGCATCCTGCTGCGCTCCCTCACCGCCCTGCTCCTCGGCGGCCTGGTCCACCTGCCGGTCATCGGCCTGTCCGCCGTGGCCCTCGGCGTGCTGGAGCTCGGCATCGACTGGCACGCCGGCGACACGCTGCTCGGGTTCGACCTGCCCCCGCTCGACGCCGTGCTCGCCCTCGTCGTGCTGGTCGCGCTCCTGCTGCGGCGCCGCCGCGACGGGCGCACCGACATCGACGACCAGTCCTCGTGGCAGGCCGCCGACGAGGTGCGACCCATCCCCCGCGAGCTCGCCCGCCTGCCCGAGGTGCGCTGGACCCGCATCGCGCTCATCGGGGCGCTCGCCGCCGCCGCCCTGCTGCTCCCCCACGTCCTGCCGGTCGACCAATCGCTCAAGGCCTCGGCGGTCATGGTCTACGCCATCCTCGCCATGTCCATCGTCGTGCTCACGGGCTGGGCCGGGCAGGTCTCCCTCGGTCAGGTGGCCTTCTTCGCCATCGGTGCCGCGATCGGGGCCAAGCTCACCCACACGTGGAACGTGGACCTGTTGCTGGCCGTGGTGCTGGCCGGCATGGCGGGCGCGGCCGCGGCGGTGCTCGTGGGCCTGCCGGCGCTGCGGTACCGGGGGCTCTACCTGGCCGTGACCACGTTCGCGTTCGCCTTGGCCACCACGGCGTACTTCCTCGACCGCAGCTACTTCCAGTGGGTACCGAACCAGCGGATCACCCGGCGCCCCCTGCTCGGCATCGTCGACATCGACAGCCCGACGCGCATCTACTACGTGATGCTGGCCGGCCTGCTGGTAGTGCTGATCGGCCTCCGAGGTGTGCGCCACTCGCGCACCGGCCGCGTCCTCATCGCCCTGCGCGACAACGAGCGCGGGGCGCAGGCGTACAGCATCGACGTGGTGCGGGCGAAGCTCACCGCCTTCGCCATCTCCGGCTTCGTCGCCGCGGTGGCGGGTGCCCTGTTCGTGCACCACCAGCAGGCCTTCGGGTCCGGGCCCTACCAGCCCTCGGAGAACCTCGCCGTGTTCGCGATGGCCGTCGTCGGTGGGGTCACGAGCCTGCCCGGCGCGCTGCTCGGCGCCTTCTACCTGCTCGGCACCCGATGGTTCCTCCCGATCGAGTGGCAGTTCCTCGCGTCCGGCTTCGGCGTCCTGCTCGTCCTCATGGTGCTCCCGGGCGGCCTCGGGGGGCTCCTGTTCGACATCCGCGACCACGCCCTGCGCTGGGTCGCCGGCCGTCGGGACATCCTGGTGCCGAGCCTGCTCGCCGACCGCGCCGAGGACGTCCGCAACGACGACCCCGACGCCGCCACGCCGCTGCCGTCGGAACCGGCCCGCGACGCCGACGACGACGACGACCCGGCGGACGATGCCGAGCCGGCCCACGTCGGCCACGGCGGAGGTGATGCATGAACCGGATCTGGCAGGTCATCCGCCACCCCAAGGCCGCAGCCCTGTCGATCACCGACGGCGCGCCCTTCTACCCCCTCTTCGTGCTGTTCGGCCTGAACGCCGTCGACGAGCTCGACCGCACGGCCTTCGGCATCCTCGTGCCCGAGATCCGTGACGAGTTCGGCCTCGACCTGCAGGGGGTGCTCACCCTCGTCGCCTTCGTGTCGCTGTGCGCGCTCTCGTTGCAGGTGCCGATCGCGATGCTCGCCGACAAGTACAACCGCGTGCGCATCGCCTGGATCGGGGCGGCGGCGTGGGCGTTCTTCAGCCTCGGCACCGGCCTCGCCACCGGGATCATCTTCCTGGCGATCATGCGCGCCGGCTCCGGCGTCGGGCGGGCGGTGGTGGACCCGACCCACAACTCCCTGATCGCCGACTACTACGAGCCCAGCATCAGACCTCGCGTCTTCTCGGCCCACCGGGCGGCCAACGCCGTCGGGGCGTTCGTCGGGCCGCTGTCCGCGGGTCTGCTGGCCTCCGCGTACGGCTGGCGCGCCCCCTTCTTCGTCTTCGTGGTGCCGACGCTGCTCTTCGTCGTGCTGGCGTGGCGGTTGCAGCCACCGGTCCGCGGCGCCCACGAGCGCCGGGCCATGGGCGCCTCGGAGGAGGCGGTGGCCACCGAGGAGGAGGCGCCGTCCTTCGCCGAGGGCTGGCGCCTGGTCTGGAAGATCGAGACCCTCCGCCGCATCTGGTACTCGCTCCCCTTCCTCGCCGCGTCGCTCATCGGCTTCGTCTCGCTCGCGTCGCTGCTCTACGACGAGGTGTTCGGGCTCGACGAGAAGGCCCGCGGCTTCGTGGCGGCGTCCACCGAACCGATCCAGCTGGTCGGGCTCGTGGTCGGGGCGAAGGTGGCGACGCGCCTGCTGGCCGAGGGTCCCGAGAAGGTCCTTGGCTTCCTCGCCCGCACCTCGGTCGTGGTGTCGGTCTGCCTGGTGCTGTTCGCGCTCGCACCGAACATCTGGGTGGCCATCGCCGCCAACATGGTCATCACCGGCGCCCTCGCCATCATCGGCCCCGGCATCCTCGCCTGCCTGTCGCTGGCCATCCCACCCCGGGCCCGGTCGATCGGCTTCTCGGTCGCCTCGCTGTGGGTGATCCCCGGCGTGCTCCTGCTGCCGATCGTCGGCGCGGTCGGCGACCGCTGGGGGATCCGGACCGGCATGCTCCTGATGGTCCCCATGTTCTTCATCGGCGGCATGATGATCTCCACCACCAAGCGGACCATCGCCGGCGACATCGCCCAGGTCTGGAAGGCCGCCGCCGCCCGCTCGGAGGCGCTGCTCGAACGGCGCGCCGGGCGGTCCAAGCTGCTGCTCATCCGCGACGTGGAGGTCTCCTACGGCAACGTGCAGGTCCTGTTCGGCGTCGACCTGGAGATCGACGAGGGCGAGATCGTGGCCCTGCTCGGCACGAACGGCGCCGGCAAGTCCACGCTGCTGAACGCCATCTCCGGCGTCACCGAGGCCGACCGCGGCGCCGTCATCTTCGACGGGCGCGACATCACCCACGCGCCGCCGAACGAGATCGCCGCCATGGGCATCGCGCAGGTCCCGGGCGGCAAGGGCGTCTTCCCATCGCTCACGGTGGCCGAGAACCTCGAGCTCGCCGCGTGGCTGCACCGCAAGGAGGGCGATCGCGACACCGGACTGGCCCGGGTGCACGAGCTGTTCCCCATCCTGGAGGCCCGGCACAGCGACCCGGCCGGCGACCTCAGCGGCGGTCAGCAGCAGATGCTGGCCCTCGCCATGGCGTTCCTGTCCAAGCCGCGGCTGCTCATGATCGACGAGCTCAGCCTCGGCCTTGCGCCGGTCGTCGTGAGCCAGCTGCTCCCGGTCATCGAGGACCTCCGGGCGCAGGGCACCACGATCATCCTCGTCGAGCAGTCCGTGAACGTCGCGCTCGACGTGGCCGAGCGGGCGTTCTTCCTCGAGAAGGGCGAGGTGCGCTTCTCCGGGCCCACCGCCGACCTGCTGTCCCGCCCCGACGTGCTCCGCTCGGTCTTCCTGGCCGGCCAGCTCGGTGCCGCCACCGCCGAGGCCGAGGCCGCGCCCGCGGTGCCGGCGCAGCCCGCCCTCGAACCCCGACCCGAGATCCCCGTCGGCGCCGAACCGGTGCTGGAGACCTTCGACGTCACCCGGTCCTTCGGCGGGATCATGGCCGTCGACCACGTGTCCATCGACCTGGCCCCGCACGAGATCCTCGGCATCATCGGCCCCAACGGTGCGGGCAAGACCACCCTGTTCGACCTGCTGAGCGGCTTCGTGCCGGTCGACTCGGGCCGCATCCGACTCGCCGGCGCCGACGTGACCGACCTGGGCGCGGCCGCCCGCGCCGGACGGGGGTTGGGGCGCTCGTTCCAGGACGCCCGCCTGTTCCCCTCCCTCACCGTGCACGAGGCCCTGGCGGTGTCGCTCGAGCGGTGGGTGACCAGCCGCGACCCCATCAGCGCCGCGCTGCACCTGCCCAACTCCTACGACGCCGAGCAGAAGGTGGCGCGCCGGGTGGAGGAGCTCATCGAGCTGCTCGGGCTGGGGGCGTACCGGTCGAAGTTCATCCGGGAGCTGTCCACGGGCACCCGCCGCATCGTCGACCTCGCCGGCCTCCTCGCCCACCGGCCGACGGTGATCATGCTGGACGAGCCCTCGAGCGGCATCGCCCAGCGCGAGGTCGAGGCCCTCGGCCCCGTGCTGCAGCGCATCCGGCGCGAGACCGGCGCCAGCCTCGTGGTCATCGAGCACGACATGCCCCTGCTGCGCAGCGTCTCCGACCGGCTCGTCGCCATGGACCAGGGCGCCGTCATCGCCGTCGGCGCACCCGACGCCGTGCTCGAGGATCCCATCGTCATCGAGTCCTACCTCGGCCCCGACGACACCGCCGTCAACCGCTCGACCATCACCTCCAGCTGACCCATCCACACAGGAGCGCACCCGCATGCAACCGAGCAGTGACCAGCCCACCGAGTCCGAGGGCAGCAACGCCCTCCGACGCTACGGACCGATCGTGGCGATCGTCGCCGTGATCGCCGTCGTCATCGGCCTCGTGGTCGCCGGCGGCGGTGACGACGACGACGAAGCCGCCGAGACGACCGACGAGACCACGGGCGAGACCTCCGAGACCACCGACGACGGCAACGGGGCCACCCGTCCGGAAGGCGCGATCAGCTGGACCCAGGCGCAGGAGGAGGACCTCGACGTCACCTTCCCGGACACGTGCGACCCCGAGACGGGCCGGGCGGCGATCCCCTACTACTTCGCGGCCGAGTGCTACGCCGACGTTGAGGACAACGGCGGCGCCACCCACCGGGGCGTGACCGAGGACTCGATCACGGTCGTCTACTACTCCGCTCCGGAGGCCGACCCGGTGCTCGACTTCATCACCGGCCCCATCGCCAACGACGACACCCGGGGCCAGATCGAGCAGACCGTCGCCGGGTTCATGGAGCTGTTCGGGACCTACTACCAGACCTACGGGCGCACGGTGGACCTGCGCATCGTCCAGGCCAGCGGCACCTCCACCGACGAGGTCGCCGCCCGGGCCGACGCGACGCGAGCCATCGAGGAGCACCAGCCCTTCGCCGCCATCGGCGGTCCGGTGCTGACGAACGCCTGGGCCGACGAGATGGCCGCCGCCGGCGTGGTGTGCATCTCCTGCGGCTCCACCGGCAACGAGCAGTTCCGCGAGGACCGGGCGCCGTATCTCATCAGCATCGGGATGGCGGGCAACCAGACCGACGTCCACGCCGCCGAGTGGGTCTCGAAGCGCCTCAACGGGAAGCCGGCCGAGCACGGCGGCGACGCCGTGGCGAGCAGCGAGCGCGTCTTCGGCCACGTGTACATCACGTCGTCGGAGGAGTCCGAGGCCAACGCCCAGGCCTTCGCCGACCGGTTGTCCGACGGTGACGTGGAGCTCGCCGAGCGGCTCAGCTACCAGCTCGACCCCGGCCGCCTGCCGGAGCAGGCCACGAGCATCATCTCGAAGCTCAAGCAGTCCGGCGTCACCACCGTGCTGCTGCAGGCCGATCCGGTGGCGCCGGCGACGTTCACGCAGGAGGCCACGGCCCAGGAGTACTTCCCCGAGTGGGCGGTGGTCGGCGGCACGCTCGTCGACACGAACACCTTCGGCCGGGTCTTCGACCAGCAGCAGTGGCAGCACGCCTTCGGCATCACCGGCAACGCCGTGCCGCTCGCCCCCGACACCACGCCGGGCTACGCGCTGTACGAGTGGTTCCACGGCGAGCAGCCACCCGCCCCGAGCACCGCGCCGATCCTGTTCCCGAGCCCGTCGCTGTTCTTCGCGCTCGTCCAGGCCGCCGGGCCGGACCTGAACCCCGACACGTTCAACGACGCGCTGTTCTCCTACACGCCGACCCAGCGGGCCATCACCCAGCCGTCGCTCTCCTGGGGCGACCACGGCATCTGGACCGGGCTGAGCACCGAGTTCGACTGGAGCGGCGTGGACGACAAGTCGGAGTGGTGGTGGGACGCCGAGGCCATCGGACCCGACGAGATCCAGCGGGAGGGCCAGGGCATGATGCGCTTCGTGGACGGCGGTCGCCGCTACCTGCCCGGCGAGTGGGACGACTCCCCGACCCTGTTCGATCCGGACGGGACCGTGATGATCTTCGACGAGCCGCCTGCGGACGAGCGGGCGCCCCAGTACCCGAGCCCGGCGGGCTGAGGGCCGGGTTCCGCTACGGCTCGTCGGGGTGCTTGCCCGCCCCGACGAGCCGGGCCGGCGGCGGTCCCCACCGCCCCCGGAGGAAGTCGACCAGGGCGTGCAACCGGGCGCCGGTGTGGTGGTACGGGCTGCGCCGACGCTCGGTCCACAGCTGGGCGACGGCGATGCAGAACCGGATGGACGCCTTGTAGCGGCCCGAGTGGGAGCGCACCAGCAGGAGCGTGTTGCGCACCATCAGGTAGTCGATGACGGGACGGGGGTTCGACATGTTCGGGTTGAAGACCCGAGCACCACGCACGAGGCCGACCTCCCAGCCGGCCGCCGCCGCACGCAGGCCGAGGTCGGCCTCCTCGCAGTAGGCGAAGTAGCGCTCGTCGAACAGGCCCACCTCCTCGAGGGCACCGCGACGGGCGAGGAGCAGCGTCCCGTGCGGGTAGCCCGATGGCTCCCAGCCCTCCTCCACCGTCGCCGGGACCAGGATCGCGCCGAAGTACGGATCGATCACCGGGGTGCAGCCGTCGCCGTAGTCGCCGCACGCGAAGCCGGCACGGGGCCGCCCGGCCACGGCGGCGAGGATGCGCTCGACCGCGTCGGGAGCGGGCAGCGCGTCGTGGGGGCACAAGCCGACCCACTCCCCGGCGTGGTCGGCGAGGAACCGGCGCCAGCCGGCGTTGGCCGACGGTCCGAACCCGCCGTTGCGCCCCATGCGCACCACATCGGAGCCCTCCGGCAGCAGCGACAGCGCCTCGCGGTGGTTCTCCTCGCTGGAGCCCGAGTCGACCAGCAGCACCCGGACCGGCACGGTCTGGGCCGCGAGCGCGTCGAGCGTGGCGGCGAGCAGGCGGGGACGGTCGCGGTGCACGACCACCACGGTCGTCGGGGTCGCTGCCACCCGGCCATCCTTGCGCCCTCCCCGAAGCACCTCCCAAACCGGTCGCGTGCCAGCATCGGGGCATGCCCGAGACCGCCGCCCCCGACCGCTCCGTGGCCGACGAGCTGTGCCGGTTCATCGACGACTCCCCCTCCCCGTACCACGCCGTCGCCACCGCGGCGACCCTGCTCGAGGCCGCCGGCTTCGAGGAGGTCGCCCTCGACGAAGCCCTGCCGGGCGGGGCGGGTGGGCGCTACGCGCGCCGGGGCGGGTCGCTGGTCGCGTGGCGCCAACCCGCCGGTGAGGTGCGTGCCTTCCGCATCGTCGGCGCCCACACCGACAGCCCGAACCTGCGCATCAAGCCCCGCCCCGACCACGTGACCGCCGGCGTCCGCCAGCTCGGGGTCGAGGTGTACGGCGGCGCGCTCCTGAACTCCTGGCTCGACCGCGACCTGGGCCTCTCGGGTCGGGTGTCGGTGTCGACGCCCGCCGGACCCGAGCTGCGCCTCGTCCGCATCGACGAACCGCTGCTGCGCGTGCCCCAGCTGGCCATCCACCTCGACCGCGAGATCATGACCGAGGGTCTCAAGCTCAACCCCCAGAGCCACATGGCACCGATCTGGGACCTGGACGGCGACCACGGCGCGCACGCCGGGTTCGTCGGCATGCTCGCCGAGCGGCTCGACGTCGGCGCCGGGGATGTCCTCGCCTGGGACGTCATGGCCCACGACCTCACGCCATCGCGACGCACCGGTGTCGACGGCGTGTTCGTCAGCGCCCCTCGCCTCGACAACCTGTGCTCGTCCTTCGCCGGGCTGCACGGCCTCCTCGCCACCGACGCGGACACGCCGTCGGTCCCGGTCGTGTGCCTGTACGACCACGAGGAGGTCGGCTCCACCAGCGCCACCGGGGCCGACGGCGCGCTGCTCGCGTCCCTCCTCGAGCGGATCGCCCTCGCGGCCGGGACCGACCGGGCCGGCCTCCACGCCGCGCTCGCCGGCTCGCTGTGCGTGTCCGCCGACATGGCCCACGCCACGCACCCGAACTACGCCGACCGCCACGAGCCCGAGCACCACATCGCGCTGAACGGCGGGCCGGTCGTGAAGGTCAACGCCAACCAGCGCTACGCGTCCGACGCCGAGTCGCTCGGCATCCTGCTGCAGGCCTGCGCCGACGCCGGGATCCCCACGCAGCGCTTCGTCACCCGCACCGACCTGCCGTGCGGTTCGACGATCGGTCCGGTCACCGCCGCTCGGCTCGGCATCCCCACCGTCGACGTGGGGGTCGCCCAGCTGGCGATGCACTCGGCCCGGGAACTCTGCGGGGCCGACGACCCGAGCCGCTACGTGGCCACCATGGCCGCCGCGCTGCGCGGCTGACCCACCGTGGACCTGCCGTCGGCACGGCGCGCGCTCGGCGTGCGGGCCGGCGACACGTGGGATGTGGTCCGCGACGCCTACCGGGACCAGATCCGGCGGTCGCACCCCGACGTCGCCGGGGACGCCGGCGTGGCCCGCAGCGTCGAGCTCAACACGGCCTACCGCACCCTCGCCGTCGCCCGGCGCGAGGGTCGGTTGCACGAGGTCGCCGGACCCCCGACCACGCCCGCTCCTCCCCCGGGGCCGACGCAACCGCCGTCGCCACGAGCGCCCGGCGCCCCGCCGCTCGCCGTCCGCCCCGAGTGGTCACCGCCGGTCGGTCCGGCACCCGACGTGTGCCTCCTCGACCACGACACCCTCGTGCTGTCGAGCACCCCCGACGAGACGTTCCGCCGACTGGTGGAGGCCACCCACGAGATCGGCGAGATCTCGTACCTGGACCGGAGCTCGGCGATCTTCGAGGCGGTGCTGACCCTCGACGACGGGACGGCAGCGTCGTTCGTGGTCAGCCTGCAGTGGCGCGCCCACGACGCGACCTGCGAGGCGTTCTGCACGCTCGAGGCCCTGGGTCGGCCCGAGCACCTCGATGTGAGCGGGGTGCTCGCGCAGCTCGTCGACCACATCGGCCCCGACCGCATGGGGTGACGGCGGCGCGACGGCTCAGTCGACCGTGCTGCCGCGACCGATCACGCCCTGCAGCCCTCGACGCAGCCCGGTCGCCACCACCCCGACGCCCACCAGCACCGGTGCGATCTCCAGGCGGCCGAGCAGCATCAGCGGCAGCAGGGCAGCCCGGGCGGGTCGGGTGAGCAGCCGGATGCCACCCTCGCCGGGCACCAGCTCGCCCAGTGCCGGTCCGACGTTGGCGAGGGCCGAGATGGCGCCGCTGATCGACGTGACCAACCCCGCCCCGAGGGACGCGACCACGGCAGCCCCGATGGCGGCGACCACGATGTACTGGGCCTGGTAGCCGATCATCCGCCCGACGAGCTCCTCGCTCACCGGCCGCCGTCCCACCCGGACCGCCGCGACGGCGCGGGGGTGCAGCTGGAGCCTCAGCTCTCGGCGCAGGTAGCCGACGAGCGCCAGCGCCCGGACCTGGCGGAAGCCGCTGCCCGCCGAGCCGGACATGGCGCCCACGCCCATGATCGCGAGCAGCAGGACCTGGGGACCGACGGCCCACGCCCCCCAGCCGGAGCCGACCCAGTGGCCCGTGGTCGACGTCGCCGACGCGACGTGGAAGAAGGCGTGGCGCAGCGACTCGTGCGTGATGCCTCCGGCCGGCGCGGTGGTCGCCGTGACGACGAGGCCGCCGGCGACGACGGCGGTCAGGTAGGCCCGCAGCTCGAAGGAGCGGAGGGCACCACGCAGGTCGCGGCCCCGCAGGGTCCGGTAGAGCAGGGCCATGTTCGCCCCGCCCAGCACCATGCCGCCGAAGCCGGCCCACTCGACGGCGATCGACTCGAAGTGGGAGAACGACCCGGCGTGGTTCGCGAAACCGCCGGTCGAGATCGTGGTGGCCGCGTAGGTCGCCGCGTCGAAGGGCCCCATGCCGGCGAGCAGGTACAGCCCGACGCCGGCGACCGTGAAGATGGCGTAGAGCGTGAGCAGCCGTCGCATGGTGGCGAGCGTGCGACGGCTGCGCAGCGACGTGCCCGAGTGGCGGTGGCCGGCCGAGGTGACGTCCAGGCCACCGACGCCGATCGAGGGCAGGACGGCGACCACGAACAGCAGGGCGCCGAGCCCGCCGAGCCACTGGGTGCCGGCGCGCCAGGCGAGCACGCCGCGGGCGACGGCCTCGGGGTCCTCCAGCACCGACGACGCGGTCGTGGTGAACCCGGCCACGGACTCGAAGAGCGAGTCGTCGAGGTGCGGGAAGGTGCCGAGGACCTCGTAGGTGATCGTCGACGCGGCGATGACCGCCAACCAGGCGGCGAGCACCCCGGCGAACGCGGTGCTCGACCGCAGCCGGGACGGCGGCCGGCACGCCCGGACCAGCACCCCGCCCAGTGCGGTCCAGGCGCCGGCGAGCAGCAGGAAGGTGGTCCCGGAGCGGCCGTCGAGCAACGAGCACGCCGCAGCCAGGGCACCGAGGGCGCCGCAGGCCAGGAGCGCCACGCCGACGATGAACCCGAGCGGCGACTCCACCAGCCCGGCCCGGGCGAAGGCCTGCACGCGACCCGGCTGGGCCTGGAACAGCCCGTCGGTCGATGGTCGGGTGGGCACCGGCGTCAGCTGAAGACGCGGCGCACGCTGTCGACCGAGCCCGGCACCGCGAAGAGCACGACGTGGTCGCGGTCGCGCAGCTGGGACCGGCCTCGGGCGATCTGGGCCTTGCCGTCGCGGACGTAGGCGCCGACGAGCACGTCCTTGGGCAACCGCAGCTCGGCGATGATCCCGCCGTCGGCGGCGCTGCCCTCGCGCACCTCGATCTCGAGCACCTCGACCTCCCCCTGCAGGAAGGTGGCCACGGCGGAGATGTCGCCGCGCACGAACCGCAGGACGCCGTTGGCGCTCGCGGTGCGGGGCGAGAGGGCCACGTCGATGCCGGCCTCGGCCAGCAGGGGCAGCAGGGACAGGCGGTGGACGACGGCGATGGTCTCCTTGGCCCCCTCGAGCTTGGCGTAGAGGCAGGCGAGGATGTTGGCGTCGTCCTCGCCGGTGAGGGCCAGCACGACGTCGAAGGCGCCGACCTCGGACTCCTCGAGCAGGTCGGCGTCGGTGATCTCGCCCTTGAGGATGAGCGCGCCCCCGAGGCGCTCGGCCAGCTCGTTGGCGCGGTCGTCGTCGCGCTCGACGATGACGACCTCGCTGCCGCGCGACTCGAGTGCCACTGCCACCAGCTCGGCGGTGCGCCCGCCGCCGAGCAGCATGATCCGCCGCGGCGCCTTGCGGGCCAGACCGAGGAGCCTCATCAGCTGGCGTCGGGCCTTGCGCTTGCACAGCACCCGGACCAGGTCGTCGGCCTCGAGGGTGACGTCGCCGCGCGGGATGATCGTCTCGGACCCGCGGGTGATGACGCCGAAGAGGAACTCCCACTCCGGTTCGTGGTCCCGCGCGATCTCCATGAGCGACCGCCCCACGACCGGGGCGTCGGCGGGGAGGCGGGCACCGATGACGACCACCTCGCCACCAGCCATCTCGGCGACCTCGGACGCGCCCGGGTACTCGAGCAGCTCGAGGATCTCCTGGGAGGTCTCGTGGTCGGGGTCGATGATCAGATCGACGCCCATGGCGGCATGCAGCGGCGCCGACTGCTTCCCCCGCAGCTCGGGGTCCTCCAACCGGCAGACGGTGCGGCTCACGCCCGCCTGCTTGCCGACCAGGCAGCAGACCAGGTTCACCTCGTCCTGGCTGGTCACGGCCACCACCATCTCGGCCTTGTCGATGCCGGCGGCGCGCAGCACCTCGGGGTTGGTCCCGGAGCCGAGGACGGTGAGGACGTCGAGGTGCTCCTCGACCTCGCGCAGCGCCACGCGATCGCGGTCGACGACCGCCACGTCGTGGTGCTCGCGGCTGAGGCGATCGGCCACGTAGCTGCCCACCTCGCCCGCACCGACCACGATCACGTACACGGTGGTCGCTCCACGGGCGTCATCCTGCCCCACCACCCGGGCGAAGTTGACTTTTTCGGACGCCGAAACTTACGGTCCCCGCCCGCATGGGCACCATCTCGAAGTCCGAGCGAGAGCTCCTGAAGGCGATCTACCGCCTCTCGCACGGCGCCAACCGGGCCGAGGCCCACACCGGTGCGCTGGCCGACAAGCTCGGTCTCTCCCCCTCGACGATCACCACGGCCATCAAGCGCCTGGCCGACCGGGGCCTGCTCCACCACATCCCCTACCGCGGCGTCGGGCTCACCGAGACCGGGAGCCGGGTGGCGATCGCCAGCATCCGCCGCCACCGCATCGTCGAGCGGTTCCTCGCCGACATGCTCGGCTACGCGTGGAACGAGGCCGACCGCCTCGCCGCCGCCTTCGAGCACGAGCTGCCCCAGGAGGTCGAGGACCGCCTGTTCGTCGCACTCGACCGTCCCGACTCCTGCCCGCACGGCTTCCCCATCCCCGCCCCCGAGGTCGCCGACATCCCGGCGCTGCCGCCGCTCTACGACCTCGAGCCGGGCGACGTCGCCACCGTGGCCGTCCCCGGTTCGACCGATCCCGAGGTCGTGGCCTTCCTCGACCAGATGGGGCTGCGCCCCGGCGGTCGGGTGCAGATCAAGGAGAAGCACCCCTTCGACGGACCGCTCGTGCTGGTCGTCGAGGGACCCGACGGCGAAGCCGCCACCCGCACCCTCGGCGCCACCGTCGCCAACCAGGTGTTCGTCCAGCGGACGACACCTGCCTCGCTCAACACCCCGTACCAGTAACCACGACAGGAGAACCTCCAGTGGAAGCCATCCCCTACCTCGCCTTGGTGAGTGCGCTGGCCGGACTCGGCCTCGCGTTCTACTACTTCGGCCTGGTCAAGAAGGAGAGCTCGGGCAACGACCGGATGACCGAGCTCATGCTCGAGATCCAGGCCGGCGCCAAGGCGTTCCTCAAGCAGGAATACACGTACGTGGCGGTCTTCGTGGTCGTCATGACCGTGCTCGTCGCGGTCCTCGTGAACCCCCTCGGTTCCATCACCTACGTGCTCGGCGCGTGCCTGTCGGCGCTGGCCGGCTACGTGGGCATGACGGTGGCCACCATGGCCAACGCCCGCACCACCGAGGCCGCACGCGTTGGTGGCCCGGCCAAGGCCCTCCCGCTCGCCTTCCGCGGCGGCGCGGTCATGGGCTTCTCGGTCGCCGGCCTGGCGCTGCTCGGTCTCGCCCTCGTCTACATCATCTTCGTGCAGGTCCTGGAGGTCGACGAGGCGTTCGAGATCCTCACCGCCTTCGGCCTCGGTGCCAGCACCATCGCGCTCTTCTCCCGTGTCGGTGGCGGCATCTACACCAAGGCCGCCGACGTCGGCGCCGACCTCGTCGGCAAGGTCGAGGCGGGCATCCCCGAGGACGACCCCCGCAACCCGGCC
>Ga0208490_100736_pt1 | contig 16713 bp, 17 predicted proteins | sample SubbioAug_CSWold_FD_184818 | JGI IMG/M metagenome (GOLD analysis project Ga0208490, IMG submission 184818) | Serpentinite rock and fluid subsurface biosphere microbial communities from McLaughlin Reserve, California, USA - CR11Aug_CSWold (SPAdes) | ecosystem: Environmental > Terrestrial > Deep...
CGCTGACCTGGTGTTTCGTATGGTGGTCGGGACCGGCGTCGATCCGGTGACCTACCGCTTTTCAGGCGGTCGCTCTGCCAACTGAGCTACCCGACCAGGCTTGCGTGCCGGAGGGCGCAGCCCCCGGCGTGTGGCGGTCCCGACGGGATTTGAACCCGCGACCTCCGGCTTGACAGGCCGGCGTGCACTCCAAACTGCACCACGGGACCAGGACTTGCGTTGCACCCCCAACGGGATTCGAACCCGTGTTACCTGCGTGAAAGGCAGGCGTCCTAGGCCGCTGGACGATGGGGGCTCTTCTCCCCGTTGTGGGCTGCGTGACCCTAACAGCCGCCGGCCGCGGCCCTGCAACCCGATGGCGCCCGCTCAGGCGGGTCCCGGGAGCAGCCAGTCGGTGCCCTCCGGGGTGTCCCGCACCTCGACGCCGGCGTCGACGAGCGCGTCGCGCAGGCGGTCGGCGAGCTCGTACTGGCGCAGCTCCCGGGCCGCGACCCGGCCGGCGAGGACGGCGTCGACGAAGGGGGCGGCGACCTCGAGCGGGTCTCGCGCCCCGACCGCGGCGAGCTCGCCCAGGCGGACGACCATGCGGCGCAGCTCGGCCCGGGCGCGGTCGCGCTCGTCGCTCTGGAGGGTGTCGGCCGACCAGTCGACGATGGCCTGCTCGAGCTCGAGCGCCGCGGTGACGGCGGCGTCGGGATCGCGGGCCTCGATGGCGGCGTCGAAGTCCTCGCGCAGCCGGGCGGCGGTGCCGGCGAGGCCGACGCCGGCGTTGAGCACGGGCTCGCGGTCGGGCGCCACCTGCTCCGGTGCCGCCGGCACGGCGTGGGAGCTCCCGGGTCGCAGCTCGGCGAGGTCGAGGGTGGTCCCGGCCTCGATGCGCTCGGAGCCGCCGTCGCGGCGGATGGTCACGCCGCCGTTGCCCTCGATGGAGGCGGTGCCGGCATCGAGGTCGAGCACGAGCGCCGTGTGCTCGTCGACGCCGAGGACCCAGGTGCCCGCCGGCAGGTCGGCCTCCATCGCCGAGAGCCGACGCTCGCCCAGGTAGCAGAACCGGGTGTCGTGGCCGCCGCCCTCGGCGTTGTCGTAGTGGGGGACGACGGCGACGTGGAGGTCGAGCTCGGCCAGCAGGTCGAGGCCCTCGACCCACGCCGGTGTCGCGCCGACCTTGTAGATCTCGTACACCGGGACGGTGGCGGCACCGAGGGTGAGCGCGGCGGCGGAGGCGAACGTCACGGCCCCGCCCCGGCGCACCTTGTCGTGGAGCAGGCCGGGCAGCGGCGTCTCCGCCCACTGGCGCAGCGCGTAGGTCGGGCTCCCCGGGCCGGCGAAGACGTACTTCGCGTCGGCGATCGCGGCCAGCGCCCGCTCGCGGGTGACGGCGTCGTCGGCGGCGTGGCGCCACGAGGCGACGGTGATCGGGTGCCCGACGGAGGTCCGGAAGTACTCGACGGCCTTGGCCGAGATGTCGTCGGCGTTCTCCTGGAACCCGTACGGCGTGTCGAGGAGCACGGCGTCGGTCGGTGCCGAGCAGCCCACCGCCTCCATGACCCGCCGGTGGACCTTGATCATCGTGGGCGCGGTCTCGCCCGAACCCATGACGACGAGGACTCCGCCCACGTCAGGCCCCATCGGCCCGGGCGGCCAGCTCGAGCAGCAGGGCGGCGACCGCCTCCGGGTGCTGGGCGTGCAGGTCGTGGTCGCCCCGCAGCCACTCGACACGCACGTCGGCGATGGTGGCGGCGGCGTCGCCGATGCCGGCGGTCCTCTCGTCCTGGAAGTCGGCGGCGGCCGGGCCCGGGTCGGCGCCGAGCAGCAGGGTGGGCGCCGTGACCGACCCGTAGCGCTCGCGGGGCCGGTGCTCCCAGAGCCCGCGCAGCACGAGCAGGTGGCGCTCGAGGGTCAGCCAGGGCGCCACGGTGCCGTCGTCGCGGACCTCCAGGCAGGCGAGCTGGCCCTGGATGCCGGACTCGGGCCAGTCCGGGTGGGCGTCGCGCAGCATGCGCTCGATCCTGTCGCGCGGGGTGCCCGCCAGGGGCGGCGGCCGCAGCGCGGCGACGCACGCGTCCCAGTCGGGGAAGCGCCGGTGCAGCTCGATGGTGCCGCCGTCGATGCCGGCGAGCGCGCCCACCGCCTCCGGCCAGGAGGCCGCCAGCTCCAGCACGACGTTCCCGCCCCAGCTCTGCCCGGCCACCACCGGTCGCTCCCAGTCGAGGGCCTCGACGAGGGCTCGGAGGTCGCCGGCGACGATCGGGACGTCGTAGCCGTCGTCGGGCTTGTCGGACCGGCCGTGGCCCCGCAGGTCGACGGCCGCCACCGGGTGGCCGGCGCCGGCGAGCACCGGCGCGACCCCGTCCCACAGCCGGGCGTTGGACGCCAGCCCGTGCACGAGCAGGACGGGGCGGTGCTCCCCGCCGTGCCACCGCCGCACGTGCAACCCCACCGGTTCGCTGCCCGGAACGTGACCAGCTGTGGTCACGTCGGGTGCAGCGAACGCGGTGGGGTCGACCTCGACGTGCTCGACGACGTCGGGCCCCACCGGCGTCGCCGCCGTCGTCACAGGTCCTGGGTGAGGGCGTCGACCACCATGCCCTGCAGGGCGCCGAGGTAGTGGTAGATCGCCCAGGCGTGGGCCATCGGGTCCTCGGGGTCGAGGCCGGCGGGGTGGTCGTCCTCCGACACGTCGAGGCGCGTGCCGAGCACCAGGCGCAGGTCGTTCAGCGACCGCATCCACGCCGACAGCGCCTCCTCGTCGACCTCGCCGCCCTCGATGGTGCGCTCGAGCACGTCGAGCGCGGCGAAGCGCCGCTCGAGCAGCTCGTCGCGGACCATGGCGTGGTAGCCGGCGTCGCGCTCGGGGTCGTCGGCGTAGGCGGTGGGGAACAGCCGGGTGAGGGAGGGATCGTCGGTGGTCAGCAGGTCGCGCAGCTGGGGGACCAACGTGCGCAGCAGCTCCTGCTCGGGCTCGGGCAGGGTGACCCGGTAGCGACCCGACCCGAGTCGCTTGATCCGCTTGGCGCCGAAGATGCCCATCGGGTCACTGCTGCTCCATGGTCGCCCACAGGCCGTGCTCGTGCAGGCGGAACACGTCGAGCTCCACCTTCTCGCGGGGACCGGTGGACACGGCGGCCCGACCCTTCTCGTGCACGTCGAGCATGAGGCGGTCGGCCTTCTCCCGGGAGTAGCCGAACAGCTTCTGGAACACGTACGACACGTAGGTCATGAGGTTGATCGGGTCGTTCCACACGATGGCGACCCACGGGGTGTCGGTGTCGAGGTCGGTGGAGTCGTCGATGTCCGGGTCAGCCGTCTCGAGTGGCGCCGGGCCGGCGGCGCAGGGGGCGCAGCGCACGTCACACCCCCGTCGGGACGGCGTCGGGCTGGCGGGGCGCGGGCTGCGAGGCGGGCCCGACCACCGTGGTGCGGAGCAGGACGGTGATGGTCACGCCGAGCACCAGCATCGAGCCGACGATGTGGGCGGCGACCAGGCCGACCGGCACCCCGGCGGCGTACTGGACGTAGCCGATCGCGCCCTGGGCGACCTCGACCACCACGAGCGCGCGCAGGGCCCGCTCCACCGACGGCGACGCGCCGCCGCGGCGCACCAGGTGGAGGGTCCAGAGGGTGGCGGCGAGCAGGATCCACACGGCCACGCTGTGGACGCGCACGACGTCGGGGAGGAACAGGTCGAGGCGGGCGACGTCCTCGTCGCCGCCGTGCGGGCCGGTGCCGGTGACGACCGTGCCGGTGACCAGCACCACGGACGCGGCCACGAGCAGCAGCCACGCGAGGAACCGGACTTCCCGGGTGGCCACCGGCCGGCGCTCGCCGGCGTCGGGCTCGCCCGCCTTGTGGTGCAGGACCACGGCGCTGCCGACGAGCACCGCCGAGAGCAGGAAGTGGCCCATCACGAACGGCGGGGAGAGGTGGAACAGCACGGTGAGGCCCCCGAGCACGATCTGGCCGGCCACCCCCGCGACGAGCGTCCAGGACCAGCGGGTGAGGTCGCGGCGGCGGGGCACCCGGAAGAACGACCCGGCGACGGCGAGCACGACGCCCGCCGAGACGAGGCCGGTGAAGTAGCGGTTGGTCGACTCGATGGTCCCGTGGATCCCCGACTCGGCGTGGGGCACGAAGCTGCCGGGCTCGCAGCTCGGCCAGGTCGAGCAGCCGAGACCGGACCCGGTCAGGCGGACGCCGGCACCGGTGAAGACGATGATGCCGAGGAGCGCGAGCGCGACGAGGGTGATCCGGCGGTACGCGGGGGGGGAGAGCGTGGGGCGCCGCACGGCTCCAGCGTGGCGTGCGGCGCCGCCGGGGTGCCAGCCACGAGGTCGCGTCGCGGGCGCGCGGACCACTTGGGGCGCCCCCATCGCTCAGGCGTAGGCTCCGCCCCCGTCATGCTCGTGGCCGCCACCCCCTCGCTCCGGTCGAAGCTCGGCGCCTACGTGTCGCTGACGAAGCCGCAGATCATCGAGCTGCTGTTGGTGACCACGGTGCCGACCCAGATCGTGGCGGCCGAGGGGCTGCCCTCGCGGTGGCTGGTGCTCACCACCGTGGTCGGCGGTGCGCTTGCCGCGGGCGGCGCCCACGCCGTGAACATGTACGTCGACCGCGACATCGACCGGCTGATGGCGCGCACGCAGCACCGGCCGCTGGTCACCGGCGTCATCGAGCCCCGCAACGCCCTCGTCTTCGCCGTCGTGCTCGAGGTGCTGGCCTTCGCCCTGCTGTGGTCGACGGTCAACCTGCTCTCGGCGGTGCTCGCCCTCGCCGCCTGCCTCTTCTACGTGTTCGTCTACACGCTGCTGCTCAAGCGGACGTCCACCCAGAACATCGTCATCGGCGGCGCCGCCGGCGCCGTGCCGACCCTCATCGGGTGGTCGAGCGTCACCGGCACGCTCGACTGGGCGGCCGTGGTCCTCTTCGGCGTCATCTTCTTCTGGACGCCCCCGCACTTCTGGGCCCTGGCCATCAAGTACAAGGACGACTACACCGCCGCCGACGTGCCGATGCTGCCGTCGGTGGCCGAGCCCCGCACGACGTGCAACCAGATCGTGGCGTACACCCTCGTCACGTGGGCGCTGACCCTGCTGTTCGCGCCGGTGGCGGGCATGGGGGCGATCTACGTCGTCGCGGCCCTCGGGACGGGTGCCTTCTTCACTGCCGAGGCCCTGCGGCTGCGGGCCGAGCCCACCGCCCGGCGGGCCATGCGCCTCTTCGGCTTCTCCATCACCCACGTCACGGTGCTGTTCGGTGCGATGGCCATCGACGAGCTGGTCCGCAGCGGCCTCTAGGACCATGCCGACCGGGCCCGCGATCGTCCAGCACCGTGCCGGCGAGGATCATTCGTCCCGCCCCGAAGGCGTTCGGTACTGTCCGGCCCCGTTCGGCAGCCGACCCGGATCCATCCCCGGTCCCGACGCCGCGTCGCCCGGCCCCAGGAGAGACCCGCAGCGATGACCGTGACTGAAACCGAAGCGCCGGCCGCGTCAGGCACCCCCGCAGCGGCGCTCGAGCCACCCCGCCCGGCCACGGGGCTCGCGGTGGTGCTCGGCACCGGCGAGCACCGCACCATCGGGCGGCTGTGGGTCTTCACCGCCTTCGCCTACCTGCTCGTCGCCGGCGTCGCCGGCGCCCTGGTGAGCGTCGAGAAGATCGACACCTCCGGGCTCGGCGACGTGCTCGACGCCGACGTGTTCGGGCAGACCTACAGCCTCCACGCCATCGCCGGCACCTTCCTCTTCCTCTTCCCGCTGTTCCTCGGCATCGCGACCAACGTCGTCCCGGCCCAGGTCGGCGCTCCCACCGTCGCCTTCCCCCGGGCGGCGGCCGCCGCCTACTGGACCTACCTGGCCGCCGGCGGCGTGCTCATCGCGTCGTTCCTCGCCGACGGCGGGCCCTTCGGCAGCGACGGCGAGGCGGTCGAGCTGTTCGTCGCCGCCTTCATCGCCGTGCTGGCCGCCCTGACCCTCGGCGCCATCTGCGTCGCCACCACCGCCATCGCCCTGCGGGTGCCGGGCATGGGCCTGCACCGGGCGCCGCTGTTCACCTGGTCGAGCCTCGTCACGGCCGCCGTGGCCCTCCTCACGCTGCCCGTGCTCGCCGCGCTGATGCTCCTCGTCTACGTCGACCACCGCTACGGAGGCGACGGCGGCACGTTCCTCGCCGGCAGCGACGGCGTGTACCAGCGCATCGCATGGGCCTGGATGCAGCCCAGCGTCTACCTGTTCGCCATCCCCGTGCTCGGCATCGTCGGCGACATCGTGCCGGTGGCCGCCCGGACCCGGCTCACCAAGCACCGCCTCGCCATGGGCTGCATCGGGGCGTTCGGCGTCTTCGCCTTCGGCGCCTGGGCGATGCCGGCCATCTCCGCCGATGCGGGCGCGGCCGCCGAGGTGAGCGCCGTCGGCGAGGTGCCGTTCTACGCCTTCTCGTTCCTGGTGCTCCTGCCGCTGCTCGGCCTCGCCGGACTGCTCGCCGACACGATCCGCCGGGGGTCGGTGCAGCTGCTCGGCTCGCTGCTGTGGGGCATCGCCGCCCTGTTGATGCTGCTCACCGGCGCTGCCAACGGGGCCCTGGTGAGCATCGAGCCGCTCGACCTGACGGCCACGACGGCGCAGTCCGCCCAGATCCACTACGTGCTGCTGGCCGCCGTGCTGGGGCTGTTCGCCGGCCTCGCCCACTGGGCGCCGCGGGTCCTCGGCGGGGTCCTGTCCGAGGTCCCCTCCAAGGGCCTCGCCGCACTGGGCCTGCTGGGCACGATCCTGCTCTGCCTGCCCGACCTGATCAGCGGCTTCCTCGACCAGATGTGGCGCCTCGGGGGTGCCACCGACGACGTCGACGCCGTCGAGGCGCTCAACATCGCCAGCCTGGTCGGCGGCGTGCTGGTCGTCCTCGTGGCCGTCGCCTTCCTCGGCCTCGTGCTCCAGGCGGCCCTCGGCGACGAGGCCGATCGCGATCCCTGGGGCGGGCACACCCTCGAGTGGGCCGATCCCGCCGCCCCGCCCGCCGTCACCTCGGAGGCCCCGGTGTACGACGACCGCCACGCCGCCGCCACGACCACGGAGGCGCAGCCCTGATGGCCGCCGCGACCGCCACCACCCCCGAGCGCCTGCCGCTGCACCTCGACGCCGTCGAGCCGGCGCCGCTGCGCCGGCCCCGGGTGCTGCTCGTCGGCACGGCCCTCGCCGCCGCCGGCTCGATCACCTTCTTCGGCGCCTTGCTGGCCGCCTACGTCGCGCTGCGCGCCGAACACGTCGCCGGCGGCGAGGCCTGGCTGCCCGACGGGGTCACCATCCCGCTGTCGCCCGGGAACATGGGCATGATCACCCTGGTCATGTCGCTGGTCACCGTGCAATGGGCCGTCCACGCCGGCAAGCTCCGGGACCGGGCCCACGCCTACCTGGCCCTCGCCCTCACGGTGCTCTTCGGCGTCGCCCACGTCGTGCAGCTCGTGTACCTGTTCACCGAGTGGGGCCTGCCCCTCACTGACGAGGTCACCGTCCAGGCGGTGCTCCTCTACACCGTCCTCGGCGCCCACCTGGCTATGGTGGCCGCTGCCCTCGTGTTCATCGTGCTGATGCTCCTCCGCAGCCTGGGAGGCCAGCTCACCGGGCCCGACGTGGAGGGCCTGTCCGCCGCCGCCCTGTACTGGTACGTGACGGTCGCGATCTTCGCGGTCATCTGGTACGCCATCCTGATCGTGAAGTAGGCGATCTCCACCATGATCACCACCGGCTCCAAGTTCTTCTACGCCGTCGCCGGCGTCCTGCTCGTCGCCGCTGTCGTGTACGGCTACGCGACGGGTGGCGGCGAGGTCGGCCCGCTCAGCCTCGGCTACAAGGGCGGTGTCGGCGACCACGTCGGCTACGGCATCCTCCTCGCCGCCGCGGCGGCGTCGGCCTTCGCCGGCTTCTGCACCACCGCCTTCCGCGACGCCGACCCCGAGGCCGGTGCCGCGCTGCTCGGCACGGAGGCGCCGCCCGCCGTCGCTCCGCCCGGCACCTCGTTCTGGCCGGTGGTCGGTGCCTTCGGCGTCGCCCTGGTCGTCGTCGGCGTCGTGCTGAGCAACGTGTTCTTCGTCGTCGGCCTGATCGCCCTCGGCGCCGTGGCCGTCGAGTGGACGATGCAGGCCTGGGCCGACCGAGCCACCGGTGACCCCGCCGTCAACCGCGAGATCCGCAACCGGATCATGCTCCCGATCGAGGTGCCCATCGCCGGCGCGCTCATCGTGCTCGTCGTCGTCCTGGGTTACTCCCGGGTCTTCCTGGCCGTGAGCAAGCTCAACGCCGTGTGGATCGCCCTCGCCCTCGCCCTCCTCGTGTTCGGCGTCGGGAGCCTGCTGTCGCTCCGGCCCCGCATCCGCACCGACCTGGTGGCCGGGCTGCTGGCCGTGGCCGCCGTGGTCACGATCGGCGCGGGCATCTTCGGCGCCGTCACCGGCGAGCGCGAGTTCGAGCACCACGGCGACGAGGCCGAGGAGCACTCGGAGGACACCGAGACCACCGACGCCGGCGCCGGCGAGGAGGCGCCCGCGGGCGCCGAGGAGAGCAACTGATGCAACGCTTCCGCTCCGTGCTCGGCAACGCCCGCACGCGCACCGTCGGCCTGCTCGCCCTCGCCGGCCTGCTCGTCGCCGGGTGCGGCGGCCGCGACACCCGGCCCCAGACCACCTTCGACGCCGAGGGCCCGGCCGCCGACACCATCCTCGGGCTCACCAACCTGACGCTGATCATGGCGGCGGTCGTGTTCATCCTCGTCGAGTTCGGCGTGCTGTTCGTGCTGTGGAAGTTCCGGGCCCGCAAGGACGACGACCCCGAGGCCCTGCCCGAGCAGCTCCACGGCAACACCAAGCTGGAGATCGGCTGGACGGCCCTGCCCGCCGTCGTGCTCGCCTTCCTGGCTGTGGCCACCGTGGCCACCGTCCTCGACCTCGCCGAGCACCCCGGCGACGAGGCCCTGCGCGTGCGCGTCGTCGGCCAGCAGTGGTGGTGGTCCTTCGACTACGACATCGACGGCGACGGCGTCTACGCCGACGACGACCTCGAGGCCCCCGCGGTCGAGCACCCCGAGGAGTACGAGACCGACATCGAGGTCGCCACCGAGATGGTGATCCCGGCCGGCCGGCCCGTCTACCTCGACATCAGCTCCCGAGACGTGATCCACAGCTACTGGATCCCGTCGCTGAACGGGAAGAAGGACGCAGCCCCGGGCCGCATCCACCACCTGACCCTCGAGGCCGACGAGCCGGGCACCTACATCGGGCAGTGCACCGAGTACTGCGGCCTGTCCCACGCCTACATGCGCCAGGTGGTCCACGCCCTCCCCCCCGACGAGTACGAGGCGTGGGTGGAGCGCCAGATGGAGCCGGCTCGCGAGCCGCAGGGGGCCGAGGAGGCCGCCGGACTCGAGCTCTTCGAGGGCCGCTGCGCCTCCTGCCACCTCGTCGAGGGCGTCAACGACGACAGCTTCGAGGGTGCCGCCCAGGTCTCCGGCGCGGCGCCGAACCTCACGCACTTCGCCAGCCGCGGCACCTACGCAGGCGGCATTTTCGAGCTGTGGCGCGACGCCGACGACAGCTCCGTCATCGAGTGGGACGAGATCGGCGGGGAGCTCAACCGCAACCAGCTCGAGGCGTGGCTGCGGAACCCGCCCGGGGAGAAGTACATGGCAGCCGACGAAGAGCGCGGCATGCCGAACCTCGGTCTGACCGAGGCCGAGATCGACTCGCTGGTCGCCTACCTGACCAGTCTCGACTGAGGAACCGAACATGGCCATCGTCGAACGACCCAGCACCGACTCCGAGCCCCGTGCGCTCGAGGCCGGTCCCCGACACGTCTCCCCGGACGACGCCCTGGGCGTCTTCCGCCGGCCCCAGGGCGACACGGGCTGGCGCTCGTGGCTCACCACGGTGGACCACAAGCGCATCGGCATCATGTACGGCGTCGCCGCGATGTTCTTCTTCGTCATCGGTGGCGTCGAGGCCCTGATCATCCGCACGCAGCTGGCCGCCCCGGACCAGGACCTGATCTCGGCCGACCTCTACAACCAGCTGTTCACCATGCACGGCGTGACGATGATCTTCCTCGTCGTCATGCCCCTCGGCGCCGCGTTCATGAACTACCTGCTCCCGCTGCAGATCGGGGCGCGCGACGTCGCCTTCCCCCGCCTGAACGCCCTGTCGTTCTGGTGCTTCCTCTTCGGCGGCTTGTTCTTCAACTCGTCGTGGTTCATCGGCGGCGGGGCTTCCGACGGCGGCTGGTTCGCCTACGCCCCCAACACCTCGGTGGTCTTCTCGCCGACCCACGGCATGGACTTCTACGCCCTGGGCCTGCAGATCACCGGCATCGCCTCGCTCGTGGGGGCCATCAACCTGATCGCCACCGTGCTCAACCTCCGAGCACCGGGCATGACGCTCATGAAGATGCCGGTCTTCACGTGGATGGCGCTGGTCACGCAGTTCCTGCTGCTGTTCGCGCTGCCGGTGCTCTCGGTGGCCCTGTTCCTGCTCACCTTCGACCGGCTCTTCGACGCCAACTTCTTCGACATCGCCGCCGGGGCCGACCCCCTGCTGTGGGAGCACCTGTTCTGGGTCTTCGGCCACCCCGAGGTCTACATCCTGATCCTGCCCGCCTTCGGCATCGTGTCCGAGATCATCCCGGTGTTCTCACGCAAGCCGCTCTTCGGCTACGAGTTCATGGTCTTCTCGGGCGTGGCCATCGGCTTCATGGGCTGGGGCGTGTGGGCCCACCACATGTTCGCCTCCGGCATCGGCCCCGTCTCGGTGGCCGCGTTCGCGGTCTCCACGATGTTCATCGCCGTGCCGACGGGCGTGAAGATCCTCAACTGGATCGCCACGATGTGGGGCGGCAAGCTCCACTTCACCAGCCCGATGCTGTTCTCGATCGGCCTCGTCACGATGTTCACCATCGGCGGCCTCTCCGGAGTGTCGCACGCGGTGGCGCCCTCCGACACCCAGCAGACCGACACGTACTACATCGTCGCCCACTTCCACTACGTGATCTTCGGCGGCGCCCTGTTCGCCTTCATGGGCGGCTTCTACTTCTGGTGGCCCAAGGTGTTCGGTCACATGCTGCGCGACGGCCTCGGCAAGTGGAACTTCTGGACGCTGCTGCTCGGCTTCAACCTCACGTTCGGGCCGATGCACGTGCTCGGGCTCGAGGGCATGCCCCGGCGCACCCACAGCTACTTCGACGGGTACGGGTTCAACTTCTGGAACCTGGTGTCCACGGTGGGTGCCTTCCTCATCGCCGTCTCGATCCTGCTCTTCTTCGTGAACATCTGGCTGTCGCGCCGCGACACCAAGAAGGACGGCTGGGTCCCGCCCGGCCCCGATCCGTGGGACGCCCGCTCCATCGAGTGGATGACCGCCTCGCCGGCCCCGAAGCACAACTACGACCACATCCCCGTCGTCACCCACCGCGACGAGTTCTGGTACCGCAAGTACGGCGAGACCGACGACCACCGCATCGTGCGAATCGCCTCCGCCGAGGAGGTCGCCCAGACCGGTCACCGCCGCGACGTGCACCTGCCGGCGCCGTCGTACTGGCCCATCCTGCTGTGCGCAGCGCTGCCGCTCATCGGGTACGGGCTGATCTTCAACCTCGGTCTGGCCTTCGCCGGCGGGCTGCTCGCCCTGCTCTCGATCTACGGTCTCGTCCTCGAGCCGGCCGACGACCCCGACGCCGGGCACGGCGGCCACGACGCGCCCCACGGGCCGGGCACCGACCCCGACGCCAGCGCCGCACCCCCCGAAGGCGCCGCCGACAAGGAGGCGACCCTCGTTGACTGACACCGCCGCCGCCGCTGCCGTCCGCACCGGCACCGAGGTCGACGGTCCGACCCCCGACCACCTCGACGGGGTCGACCTCGAGGGCTGGGGGCTGGGCTCGAACAACGCCACCGGGCTGACCAACAACAAGCTCGGTATGTGGCTGTTCCTCGGCTCCGACTGCCTGCTGTTCGGCGCCCTCATCTCGGTGTACCTGCTGATGCGCCACCGCGGCACCGGCCTCGGGCCCGAGGACCTGTTCGACATCCCGTTCACCTCGGTGTCCAGCTTCGTGCTGCTGATGTCGTCGATGTCGATGGTGTTCGCCGTCTCGGCGATCGCCCGGGGCGAGGACCAGAGGCTGCGCCTGTGGCTGCTCGTCACCGCCCTGCTCGGCGCCATCTTCATCGCCGGCCAGGTCTACGAGTTCACCGCCTTCTACCGGGAGGGCCTCGGCTACACCACGAACCTGTTCTCTTCCGCCTTCTACAGCCTCACCGGCTTCCACGGCGTCCACGTCAGCGTCGGCATCATCATGCTGATGTCGCTGCTCGTGCTGTCGCTCACGGGTCGCCTGAAGCAGGACCGGGCAGAGACGGTCGAGATCGTGGGCCTGTACTGGCACTTCGTCGACATCGTGTGGGTCCTGATCTTCACGATCGTCTACCTGATCCCCTGACGCCGCCGAGGAGCACGCACCGATGACCGTCACCCACGAGGGTTCGGCCGACGCCGGCTACGAGGCCGCCACCGACGGCCTCCACCACGAGCACCACCCCAGCGACAAGAAGTACTGGCAGGTGGGCATCGCGCTCGGCGTCATCACCCTGCTCGAGGTCAGCACGTACTTCATCGCCGACCCGCCCTACGGCCACGAGCTGGCACCGCTGCTGATCGGCGGTCTCCTCGTGATGATGGTGCTGAAGTTCATCATCATCGCGGCGTACTTCATGCACCTGAAGTTCGACAGTCGGCTGTTCCGCAACATCTTCGCCGGCGGCCTGGCGCTCGCCGTCGGCGTCTTCCTGGTGATGCTGACCATCTTCGAGTACTGGGTAGACGCCTACGAGGAGGGAGCCCACGACCAGGGCTCGACCCTCGTCGACGGATAGGCGTCCTCGGATCAGACCACCGAGACCACGTCGCCCGCCCGCACCACGCCGGGGTGGGCGACGCTCGCGTAGGAGCCCAGGCAGGCGGAGGAGCCGAGCTCGCTCGTTCGGCGGTTGATGCGGGCGAGGGTCCTGAGCACGGCCGGCTGGTGGGGCAGGCCGGGCTGGGCGAGCGTGGTCATGATGCAGCGGGGGCAGGGCACGTCGAGGCGGGCCTCGACGGCGTCGTCACCGTCTCCGATGCGCAGCGTCGCCCCATCCCACTCGTCGTTCTCCGGGAAGCCGTCGTGGCCGGGTGTGTCCAGCACGATGCTGGGTCGGAACCGGCGGACGTCGATCACCAGCTCCTCGGCGGCGGCCTGCAGCGACGCCAGCGACGATGTCGTGAGCAGGTGCAGGGCCCCGAGATCGACGAAGCCGGCGCCCTCGCCCGTGAGGTTCGTGGCGAGCTCCACGTGGCCGGCCAGGGACACGCCCTCGATCTCGGGCCAGACCGAGTCGTAGGTGCCCTGCTGGCGGCGAGTCGCAGGCTCCAGGGCCACCGCCCGCCCGAACAGGGCCTCGAGGGCCACCGACAGCCCGCCGTCGCCCACGCCGAAGCGCTCGCCCGAGGGGAGCTCGATCTCGACGTCGTCGCCCGACCCTCGCGCCGTGCACTCCATCGCGACCGCCCAGGGGCGGGGCCGCTTGGCGCTGACGAGCTTGCCGGACTCGATGTCTCGCATCGCCCAGGTGCGGTCGTCGACCATCCCGTCCGGGCCGATCGCGACCTCGGTGAGCGACTCGCCCTGCATCGACTTCACGGGGTAGCGGTGGATGGCGCCCACGGTCCCGATCGTCGTCATGGGCGCCGAGTCTGCCCCATGTGACATCGGGCCGAGCACCCCCGGCCGACTGTCTCCGCCGCGCCGTGGGCCCGTAGGCTCCGGCGGTGCTCATCGCCGCCGAGGACTACTTCCGCTGGCAGCCGCACCCGGAGGTCTGGGTCCTCGTGCTGGGCCTCGCCGGCCTCTACTGGTACGCCATGCGCGCCATCGGTCCCAAGGTGGTGCCGGCCGGCCAGCCGGTGGCCACGAGGTCCCAGAAGCGGTGGTTCGCCATCGGCATCCTGCTGCTTTGGTTCTCCGCCGACTGGCCCATGCACGACATCGCCGAGGAGTACCTCTATTCGGTGCACATGTTCCAGCACATGCTGCTGGCGTTCTTCATCCCGCCGGTGATGCTGCTCGCCACCCCGGAGTGGCTGGCTCGCCTGGTCGTCGACGGCGGACCCGTGGGCCGCTGGTTCCTGAAGCTGGCCCGGCCCGTGCCGGCGGCCGTGATCTTCAACGCCGTGCAGCTCCTCACCCACTGGAGCGTCGTCGTCAACGGCAGCGTCGAGAACGGCCTGCTCCACTACGGCCTGCACACGATCGTGGTCGTCACCGCCTTCGCCGTGTGGATGCCGGTGGTGTCACCGATCCCCGAGCTGCGGACCACGATCCCGGCGCAGTGCATCCACCTGTTCCTGATGTCGATCGTGCCCACGGTCCCCGCCGCCTGGCTCGCCCTCGCCGATGGGGTGCTCTACGACGCCTACGATCGGGTCGAGCGGCTGTGGGGCATCCCGGTCACCACCGACCAGCAGCTCGCCGGCCTGACCATGAAGCTCGGCGGCTCGGCGTTCCTCTGGACGGTCATCGTCGTGCTGTTCTTCCGCTGGACCGGCGGCCAGGACCGGGGCACAACGCACCGGCGGGCCGTGGTCGGCGAGGACGGACGGGTCGTGACCGTGGAGGGACCGGCCGCGCTCACCTACGACGACGTCACCAAGGTGTTCCGGCAGTCGCCGGCGCCCAGGGAACCGGCCAGCTGATCGGCAGCCTCCCGAACTGGACGCGCCTGCGTCGCACCTCAGGCGGTGACGAACCGGGCGCCGGCCCGGTCGCGCCCGACCTCGACGACGAGCTCGTTGGCTCGCAGCACGTAGGCCATCTGCTGGGCCCGCCGCCGGTCGATGCCACCGAGGTCGGCGAGGTCCTTCGTCGTCCACTCGTGCGGCAGGTCGGCGGGGAGCAGGGCGGCCAGGTCGGCCGGCGTGCGGAAGCCGTGGCGTCCCACCACGGCTCGCAGCCGCCGGTCGACGGTCCGCCATCCCCCCCGCCGGCGGCGCAGGGACGGGTCGGCGACCTTCACGACGTCGACCTCGACCAGGAGGACCTCCAGGGTGAGGTTGGGGTGGTCGAGCAGCGTCGGCACCGACACCAGCTCGTCGAACACGTCGTGCAGGCAGCCCCGCTTCGGTGACTTCCGGGTGGGCAGGTCGCGGCGCTCGATCCAGGACCCGACGGCGATGGGGTGCACGACGTGGACGTGGAAGTCGTCGAGGAGCACGTCGAGCTTGGGGCCCATCGCCGCGAACCCGCCGGTCTGGACCTCGATGCACGTGTCGCCCCGCAGCAGGTCGACGACGAACCCGTGCAGGGGCACCTCGAACCGGTCGCCGGGCTGGCCGAGGGAGAGCTTCAGTGCCGCGTGCAGCGAGCCCTCGCCCCGGGTGCCGATGCCGGCCCCGTCGGCGGCCGTCGTCGAGGCGGGTTGGTGGCGGGCCGGCACCCGATGAGTGTGCCGAACGTCCTCCCAGATCGCTTGCATCCCACGCGCCTCGTCCTGGCGGCTCGGCTCGTACCCTTCACCCGTGCTCCTGCGACTCGCCTCCGCCCCGCTGCCCGCGCTGTCGCGAGCGCGCATCTACGTCTGTGGCATCACGCCCTACGACACCACCCACATCGGCCACGCCGCCACCTTCGTGTGGGTCGACGTGCTGTCGCGGGTGCTGGCGCACGTCGGCATCGAGCCCGTGGTGGTGCGCAACATCACCGACGTCGACGACGAGCTGCTGCGGGAGGCGGCGCGGCGGGGAACCACGTGGTCGGCGCTCGCCACCCAGCAGACCTTCCAGTTCGAGGACGACATGCGCAAGCTGCGCGTGCAGCGCCCGGCGTTCGAGCCGGCCTCGCGCGACTACGTCACCGACGTGGTGTTCCTCGCCCGGGCGCTGCTCGACCGGGGCGCCGCCTACGAGCGCGACGGATCGGTGTACTTCCGGGCCGGCGACCTCTGGGAGCGGTCGGGCCTGACCCAGGACGAGGCGCTCGAGGTGTACGACCGCCGGGGCGGGCGCACCGACGACCCGGGCAAGGACGACCCCGCCGACGCCGCCATCTGGCAGCGCTCGGAGGAGGGCGAGCCCTCGTGGGACTCGCCGTGGGGGCGGGGCCGTCCCGGCTGGCACGCCGAGTGCGCCGCCATGGCCACCTCGATCTGCGGGCTCGCCGTCGACGTGCACGCCGGCGGCGCCGACCTCGCGTACCCGCACCACACCTACGAGGAGGCCATCGTCGAGGCCGCCACCGGCGTGACGCCGTTCGTCCGGCGCTGGATGCACGTCGGCACCGTGATGAAGGGCGGGGAGAAGGTGGCCAAGTCCACGGGCAACCTCGTGTTCGTCATGGACCTCCTCCAGCGCTGGGCGCCCCAGGCGCTGCGCCTGCACCTGCTCGACCGGCCGTGGTCGCAGCCGTGGGACTTCGCCGAGGCCGACCTCGACGCCTCCGCCGCCCGCCTCGAGGACCTGTGGTCGGCGGGTGGCCGGCCGGGCGGTGACGACGCCGCGGTGCAGGCGGCGCTCGAGGCGCTGATGGACGACCTCGACGTGCGGAGGGCCTTGGACATCGCCGTCGAGGAGGGCGGCGAGGCCGCCCGCACCGTCGCCAAGGTCCTGGCGCTGCTCTGACCCCGATCCGTTCTTGTCGTGGTTTCGGGGGTCTT
>Ga0208490_100737_pt1 | contig 16679 bp, 17 predicted proteins | sample SubbioAug_CSWold_FD_184818 | JGI IMG/M metagenome (GOLD analysis project Ga0208490, IMG submission 184818) | Serpentinite rock and fluid subsurface biosphere microbial communities from McLaughlin Reserve, California, USA - CR11Aug_CSWold (SPAdes) | ecosystem: Environmental > Terrestrial > Deep...
TCGATCCAACCGGCCCAGGCGATGCCACCCGCCGCGAGGGCCGCCGTGACCACCGCCGTCGGCCAGGACCGGTCCCGACCCACGGTCACGACGACCTCGCCCACGACCAGGCCGAAGAGCGGGCCGGCCACGTAGGGCAGCGTCCCGGTGAACTCGTACTCGCCCAGGATCAGCGCGCCGAGGGCGGCGGAGGCCGCACCGCAGATCAGCCCGAGGACGGCGCGCAGGACCCGCATCGAGCTCACCGTACCGCCGCACCGCGGGCCGCCCGGCGGGCACGAGCGGCCGCGCCCTCTAACCTGACCGCCATGGCTTCCCGCGAGACCCCCCGTCGCGCCGCGCCCGACACCACCGGCACCGTCGTGGACACCACGGACTGGCCGGCCCAGGCCGCCGACACGATCGAGCGCGTGGTCGGCAGCGTCCGGGACAAGACCACCGGCCCGGCCATCAGCGCGGCCCGCTGGGTCGTCTACGGCACCTTCGCCCTGCTGGTCGGCCTGGCGGTGCTCGTCCTCCTCGCCATCGCCTTCGTGCGCATCCTCGACGTGTACCTGCCCGACGCCTGGGTGGGTGAGGACCACACCTGGGTGGCGCACCTGATCGTCGGCCTCGTGTTCACGCTGGCGGGGATGGCCATGTGGTCGAAGCGCTCAGCGCCCGACGACGACCGCTGACCCACCTCCGTCGGCCCGGGAATGCCGGGACCGTCCCACGCGTTCACCCGAACGTCCACCCACTGAGAGAGACCGATGAGCAGCACCGACGACGTCCGTGACGTGATCGTGGTGGGATCGGGCCCCGCGGGCCTGACCGCCGCCATCTACACCGCCCGCGCCAACCTCAGCCCGCTGGTGATCGAGGGCGAGCCCTCCTCCACCTCGGACCAGCCCGGCGGGCAGCTCATGCTCACCACCGAGGTCGAGAACTTCCCCGGGTTCCCCGAGGGGATCATGGGCCCCGAGCTCATGATGCGGTTCCGGGAGCAGGCGCTGCGCTTCGGCGCCGACATCCGCACCGAGAAGGTCACCCGCGTCGACCTCTCGCACCGGCCCTTCGGGGTGTGGGTCGGCGACCCCGACGCCGTCGAGCCCACCTACCGGGCCAAGGCGCTCATCGTCTCGACCGGCGCCCAGTCCCTCATGCTCGGCCTCGAGGACGAGGCCCGCCTCATCGGCCACGGCGTGTCCACCTGCGCCACCTGCGACGGGTTCTTCTTCCGGGACCAGACCATCGCCGTGGTGGGCGGCGGGGACTCCGCCGTCGAGGAGGCCACCTTCCTCACCAAGTTCGCCTCCAAGGTGGTCATGCTGGTCCGCCGCGACCAGCTCCGGGCCAGCAAGATCATGCAGGACCGGGCCTTCGCCAACCCCAAGATCGAGATCCGCTGGAACACCGTCGTGAAGGAGATCGTGGGGGACACGAAGCTGGACCACCTCGTGGTGGAGGACGTCACCACCGGCGAGCACAGCGAGCTCCCGGTCACCGGCCTGTTCATCGCCATCGGCCACAAGCCGAACACCGACCTCGTGAAGGGCCAGCTCGAGCTCGAGGACAACGGCTACCTCGTCACCGGCCAGCTCGGCGGCGCCTCGACCACCAGCGTGGAGGGCGTGTTCGCCTGCGGAGACGTGCAGGACCAGACCTACCGCCAGGCCATCACCGCCGCCGGCTCCGGCTGCCAGGCCGCGATCGACGCCGAGCGCTGGCTCGAAGCCCAGCACGACTGACCGGGCCCGCGTAGGCCGAACGACCTACGCGGCGCCAGCTGGCGCAGGGAATGTCCCATCCCTGCGCTCGGTTGGACGAGCGGTACCATCCGCTACCCGCTCGCAGTCCACGAAGGGACCCCTGATGAACACCCTCACCGACACCACCTTCGACGAGGAGATCGGCAGCTCCGCCGAGCCCGTGCTGGTCGACTTCTGGGCGGAGTGGTGCGGACCGTGCAAGACGATCGCCCCCATCCTCGAGGAGATCGCGCAGGAGCAGGCCGGCAAGCTGAAGGTGGCCAAGCTCAACGTGGATGACAACCCCGACGTGGCCCGACGCTTCGATGTGATGAGCATCCCCACCCTCATCGTCTTCAAAGATGGCCAGCCGGCCAAGCGGATGGTGGGCGCGAAGGGCAAGGGCCAGCTCATGCAGGAGCTGAGCGACCTCCTCGACTGAGGTTCGCACCCACCCTCGATCGAGGGTTCAGCGCGGGCCGGCCGGTGCGCCGGGAGGGCCCTCCCGGTCGCCGACCTCGGGTTCTCCACAAGGTTCCACACAGGTTGTGGACAACGTCAACCTTGGGTTGATGGGCCTCGATGGGCGGGCAACCTCGACCCCAGGTCGAGGCTCGACCGGCCCTCAGTCGGTCGTCGGTCGACCCTCGGTCATCGCCCGGTAGATCCGCTCCAGGTCCTCGAGCCCCGCGAACTCGACCACCATCTTCCCCTTGCCGTTGGATCCGGCCATCGCCACCTTGACCCGGGTGTCGAGGTGGTCGGCGAGCAGCTCCTCGAGCTCGAGCAGGCCCGGCGGGCGCAGGCGACGGCTCGCCGGCGGCGACGCCGGATCTGACGGTCCGTCAGCTTCGGGCTGGTCGTGGGCCTCGTTGTGGGCGCGGACCGCCTCCTCGGCCTCCCGCACCGACAGGCCCCGGGCCACGATGCGTCGCGCGAGCTCCTCCTGGAAGGCGCGGTCGGGCGTCCCCAGCAGCGCTCGAGCGTGCCCGGCCGCCAGCTGGTTCTCCGCCACCAGGCGCTGGATGCTGGGCGGGAGCTGGAACAGCCGCAACGTGTTGGCCACCGCCGACCGGGACTTGCCGACCTTCTGCGCCACCTGCTCCTGCGTGAGCGAGAAGTCCTCCATCAGCTGCTGGTAGGCGGCCGCCTCCTCCAGCGGGTTGAGGTCCTCCCGATGGAGGTTCTCGACCAGCGCCTGCTCGAGGGACAGGACCTCGTCGACGGTGCGCACGACGACCGGGATCGACGGCAGGCCGGCCCGCTTGGCCGCTCGCCACCGCCGCTCCCCCGCGATCAGCTCGAAGCGGTCCTCCCCCACCTCGCGCACGAGGATCGGCTGCAGCACCCCGAGCTCAGCCACCGACGCCGTGAGCGAGGCCAGCGCCTCCTCGTCGAAGTAGGCCCGCGGCTGGTGCGGGTTGGGCGCGATCGACTCGACCGGGACCTCCCGGAGGGCCGATCCCTCGCTGCCGGTGATGTCGGTGGGGATCAGCGCCCCCAACCCCCTACCGAGCCCGCTGCGGCGTCCCACCGCTCACCTCCTTGGCCAGCTCGCGGTAGGCGATGGCCCCCCGCGAGGTCGGATCGAACGCGATGATCGGCTGCCCGAACGAGGGGGCCTCCGAGAGCCGCACGGTGCGAGGCACCACGTTGCGGCACACCTTGTCCCCGAAGTGGGCCCGGACCTCGGTCACCACCTGGTCAGCCAGCTTGGTGCGGGCGTCGTACATCACGAGGATGATCGCGCTCAGCTCGAGCCGGGGGTTGAGGTTCCGCTGCACGAGGTTGACGTTGCGCAGCAGCTGGCCGAGCCCCTCGAGGGCGTAGTACTCGCACTGGATCGGCACGACCACCTCGGTGGCGGCGGCCAGGCCGTTGACGGTCAGCAGGCCCAGCGACGGGGGGCAGTCGATGAGCACGAAGTCGTAGTCGTCGCTGACCTCGTCCAGCGCGCGCCGCAACCGCAGCTCTCGGCTGAACGCCGGGACGAGCTCGATCTCGGCCCCGGCCAGATCCAGCGAGGAGGGGGCGCAGAAGAGGTTCCGCACCGAGGTGGCCTCCACGCAGTCCTCGATGGGGAGATCGTGGAGGATGACGTCGTACATCGACCCGTGGAGGTCGCGGATGTTGATCCCGAGCCCGGTGCTGGCATTGCCCTGGGGGTCGAGGTCCACGACCAGGACCCGGTAGCCGAGGTCGGCCAGGCACGCGCCCAGGTTCACGGCGGTCGTCGTCTTGCCGACGCCGCCCTTCTGGTTGGCGACGGCCATGACCCGCGGCAGCGGCCGGGCGAAGGAGCTGGCAGGAGCCGCCTCCCCCTCGGGCGCCGACCCCGGCTGCTCCGGCTCGGGCTGGGGGCCGGCCTCGTCGCTGGTCTCCTGCGTCGGCGCGGCCACCTCGGTCATGTCGGGGCTCAGGTCCTCCAGGGTGGGAAGGTCAGCGGCACCGGGCAGCCCGTGGGGGAGTCCTGGCCCACCACCCTCCGCCGGTGAGGCGGCCGCCACGGGGTCGGCCTCGGGGGCCGAGGAGCTCTCCACCTCCGGGACGGCGAGCCCCACGTGCTCGTGCACGCCGACCTCCAGCTCGCCCAGCGGGTGCTCGCTCGCTGTCTCCTGGGCGTCTGGTGCGCCAGCCTCGTCGCCGTCCCCGGTCGCTCCATCGAGCCCACCAGGCTCGCCGCCGGGTTCGGCCGGGCCCGCGTCGTCGCGGCGATCCCCGTCGTCCCCCGGGCCGTCCTCGCCCCCAGCTCCCGCTCGCAGGCGTTTGAAGATGGCGCGGCTGCGGGCCGCCACGTCGTCAGCCTCGGTCACCGGGCCATCCTGCCTGGTTGAGGGTTGAGGCGCAAGGACCGTTTCGGCGTTTCACGTGAAACGCGCACGGTCGACCGGCAGCTCGATGGTCCGCGCCCGGCGCTCGCCGTCAGCCGACGACGATGTTCCACGTGAAACACTCCACCACGGGGAACGGCCGTGCGCTCAGAAGAGCGGGCGCTTGGCGGGGATGCCCGTCCGGCGAGGGAACCGGGCGGGGCAGGGGGCGACCTGCGCCAGCACCTGGAGCGTGACGCCGTCGATGCACCGGTCGGCCGGCTGGAGGCCCAGCACGGCGAGGTCGCCGGCCGGCCAGCGCGAGGTGGCCTCGGGGGGCTCGCTGACCACCAGCCAGCCGCCCACCCGCAGCAGGGGAGCGGCGCACTCCGCCGTGACCGCAGGCGGACCGAAGCTCCGAGCGATCACGGCGTCGGCCCGCCCGCGCCATGCGGAGCGCCCGATCTCCTCGGCTCGGCCCTCGACCACCTCGGCGTCGAGGTCCAGTGCCCGCGCCGCCTCGACGAGGAACCGGCAGCGCTTGGCCATCGCGTCGACCAGCACGAGGTGGAGGTCGGGGCGGGCGACGGCGACGACGAGGCCCGGGACGCCGCCCCCGGAGCCGAGATCGACCACGGTGCCGGTCACGTCGACCAGCGCGCCGAGGTAGGCCTCGCTGTGGCGGAGGTGGGCGTCGACCGGTCCGGGCCCGAGGAAGCCGAGCTGTCGGGAGCGCTCGAGCTGGGCGAGGAGGCGATCGTCCACGTCCGGCACGGTAGCCGGGGAGGCCGGGCGCGGACGGGCCCCCGCCTCCGCGGCGGGGGCCCGTCGGTGAGCTGGACGTGACCGGCGGTCAGTCGGGGAGGATGACCACCCGACGCCGAGTGTCTTCGCCCTCGGAGATCGTGTGGACCCCGTCGATCGTGTTGACGGTGTCGTGGACGACCTTGCGATCCGGCGGGCTCATCGGCTCCAGCGCCTTCTGGGCGCCGGAGGCCTTGACCTCGTCGGCGATCTGGCGGACGAAGCGCTCGAGCGCTTCCCGCCGCCGCTGCCGGTAGCCGGCCACGTCGATCCGCACCTTGGCGTGGACCTCGCCGGCGTGCTGGCGCTGCAGGGCCGTCCGGGTCAGCTCCTGGATGGCCTGCAGGGTCTGCCCCTTGGGTCCGATGAGGAGCCCCAGGTCCTGGCCGGTGACGGCCAGCTCCACGGCGCCCTCCTCGGCGGGCGTCGCGGTGACGTCGCCCTCCAGGCCGAAGGCGTCGAGGAGGTCGAGGAGGAACTCCCGGGCCACCTCTCCCTGCGCTGCCAGCTCGGTGTCGCTCATCTCGATCGTCTCCTCGTCATCCTGGGGTCGAGGGCGGCGGGGGCGCCGCCCGGAGGTCGAGCCACGGCCCGAGGACTGCTCGGGCTGGCTCGTCGTGGTCGCACCGGCGGCGGGGGTCGGCTCGGAGCGGGTCGGCTCGTCGTCGGTCCCGGCCTCGGCCGCATCGGTCGTCGGCGTGGGCTCGGAGCGGCCGCCACGGCCCGATCGTGCCCGTCCGCCTCGCTGGTCGTCCTTGGTCCCGGTCCGGCTGCCCTCGGGGGCCTTCGTCCCCTTGTCGCCGCTGGATCGCTTGGTCCGGGGACCACCCCGGCCGGGACGGCCCTTGCGGTCCCGGCGGTCCTGCTTCGGGCGCGGCTGCGTGGGGCGGACGCGCGCTCGCACCCGTGCCTCGCCGCGCAGGCGACCGAACAGGCCCGTGCGAGGCTCCTCGAGGATCTCGAACTCGGCGTCCTGCTCGTCCACCCCGAGCTGGTCGAGGGCGAGGTCCTTGGCGTCATCGACCGTCTTGCCGGTCGTCTCGACCCACTCCATCAGCGGCGCTTCTTCTTCTTCTTGGACCGGTTGGCCCCACCGGTGCGGGACGTGGGGGAGGGGCGACCACCCTGGGCCGGCGACGGGGCCTTGGCCGGCGTGGCCGGGCTCGTCGCGGTGGTCTCGGTGGCGGTGGCGTCCACGGCCTTCTTGCGGCCCAGCTTGGGGAGCAGGTCCGGCCCGCCCTCCTCGGCGGCCAGCGCCTTGGCCTCCTTGGCCGCCTTGGCCGCCTGAGCGCCCAGGGAGTCCTCGCCGTGGTAGAGGGTTCGGGTGATGTAGTGCTGCATGCCGATGCGGTAGAGGTTCGACACCACGAAGTAGACGACGAGCGCCGCCGGCGACACGAAGGCGAAGAACACGAACATCAGCGGCATGATCCGCATCAGCATCTTCTGCTGCGGCGGGATCTCGGCGTCGGGGTTCCGGCCCTGGATCTGCTTCTGCTGGTAGTAGGAGCTCACCGCCACGATGGCCACCATGAAGACGTGGGGCAGGCCGTGGACGAACCCGTCGCCCAGCGCGCGGCTGGCGCTCTCAGCCAGGTCGACGCCGAAGGCGACCATCTCGTTGACGCCATCGAGGTCGCGGTAGAGCTTCGAGGACTCGTCGAGGTGCTTCGGGTTGAAGGTGTCGTCGCTGCCCATCCGGGTGAGGCCCTGGATGAGCTGGAACAGCAGCATGAAGATGGGGGCCTGCAGCAGCAGGGGGAGGCAGCCGCCGAGCGGGTTGAGCTGGTTCTCCTTGTAGAACGCCATCAGCTCCTCGTTGAGCTTCTGGCGGTCGTCCTTGTACTTGAGCTGCAGGCGGCGCATCTCCGGCTGGAGTCGCTGCATCTGGATCATGCTGCGGGTGCCCTTCAGGGTGAAGGGCGTGGTCAGCAGCATCACCACGAGGGTGAGCATCGCGATCGCCACCGCGTAGTTGTCGATCAGGTCGTAGAAGGTGCTGAGCACCCCAGCGATGACCTCGAAGAGGCCGTCGAACATCAGTTCGCCTTTCGGTCAGGGACAGGATCCCAACCCATGCCACCCCAGGGGTGGCAGCGGGTCAGGCGCCGGACGGCGAGCCAGGAGCCACGGGCGGCGCCGTGGCGCTCCAGCGCCTCGAGGGCGTAGCTGGAGCAGCTCGGATCGAACCGGCAGGGGGAGGGTCGCCCGGCAGCCACCTTGCGGTAGCCCCGGACGAGGGCGTGCAGCACCCGGGCCACAGGACCGAGCGTGCGGTCGGTGGTGGTCGACGCCGACAGGGGGGCGGTCACGGGGCCGCCCTCTCCGCTCCGGTGGCCTGGGCCACGGCCGTCTCGAGGTCCGCCACGAGCTCGGCCCATGGCTGCTCGGCCAGCTCGGCGCGCCCGCCCACGAGGTAGGTCCCCGCCGGCAGGGCCCCTCGGGCGTCGAGCGCTCGCATCGCGGCCCGGAGCCGGCGTCGGATGCGGTTTCGCACCACCGCGCCACCGGTGCGCTTCCCCACCTGGAAGGCCACACGGGGCACCGGCTGGTCGGCGGCGGGCACGTAGGTCACCGACACCGCCCCGGCCCGGCCCCGGCGACCACGGCGGAGCGCGTCGAAGCTGGCACGGTCCGTGACGCGCCAGATGCCGCGCGGCGAGGCGGCCACACGCTCAGATCCCCCGAGGCGCGACGGATCGCCCGGGCCGGCGAGGCGACCCGGGGACGAGGCGATCGGCCACCGGCGGAGATGCCATGGCGAGCGCCCGGCCTCAGGCCGACAGGCGCTTGCGACCCTTGACGCGGCGGGCCCGGATGACGGCCCGACCGGCGCGATCCGACATGCGGTGCCGGAAGCCGTGGCGCTTGGCGCGCCGCAGGTTGTTGGGCTGGTACGTGCGCTTCACTGCGTCCTCGCTGACCTGTGGATGGCCGGGGCCGCCGAGGTGGGGGCGACCGGGCCGAGGCGATCGATCGATTGCACTGGGACCGCCGGGCAGAGCACCCGGACAGTGCTCGGGCAACGCTAGAGCCCGGGGCCCCCGTCGAGCAACCTGAGCCGCCGGAGGCCGCTAGCACACCGATCAGGCCGATCGGTGGATCTCACACCCCACCTGACCTGGGACGATGCAGAAGCCTCGCGCACCCCTTGCTTCGGCCCGCCGGCCCGGTGCTACGGTGCCCAGACCCGCTACGGCGGTCGGGGGCGGTCGCTTCCCCGTCGCCTGGCCTCCGAAGCGGGAGACGAACGACGGGAGGGCGCAGCACGGTCAACGGACCACGTTGGGCACCCGCCGACCGTTTTCCACAGAGTGTGGACGTCGCTGTGGACGTCCCCTGAGCAGGAGGCACGAGCCCGGGTGAACGAGGCGCAGCGGCTGTGGGACGAGTGCGCCGGCATCCTTCGGGCCCAGGTGTCCGAGCCCGTGTGGCTCACGTCGTTCGAGGCCGCTCGGCCCGTCGGCTACGACGGGACCTGCCTCACCCTCGCGGTGCCGTCGTTCCTGGCCAAGGAGCGCATCGAGGGTCGCTACCTGTCGATGGTCCGCGACGCCCTCGAGGAGATCGGCGCCGGCCACGTCGAGCTCGTCCTGCAGATCGCCGCATCTGAGCCGGAGCCGGCCTGGACCGTCGAGCCGCGCAGCAGCGAAGCTTCCCCCGCGGCCGGCGGCAACGGGGCGGCGGCCGGCCCGGCCGCCGGTGCCCCGCCCGGCGGGGGCAGCGAGGACATCAACCCCCGCTACACCTTCGAGACCTTCGTGATCGGGCCGTCGAACCGCTTCGCCCACGCCGCCGCCCTGGCCGTGGCCGAGACCCCGGCCCGCAAGTACAACCCCCTGTTCATCTACGGCGACGCCGGGCTGGGCAAGACCCACCTGCTGCAGGCCATCGGCCACTACGTGCGGGAGAACTACCCCACCTACCGGGTCCGGTACGTGACGAGCGAGGCGTTCCTCAACGAGTTCATCGACGCCGTCCGCACCCGCACCAACGACACGTTCAAGCGCCGGTACCGGGACATCGACGTCCTGCTCGTCGACGACATCCAGTTCATCGAGGGCAAGACGGAGACCCAGGAGGAGTTCTTCCACACCTTCAACCACCTCCACCAGGCCAACCGGCAGATCGTGCTGTCCTCGGACCGTCCGCCGGACGCCATCGGCACGCTCGAGGAGCGCCTCAAGAGCCGCTTCAAGATGGGGCTCATGGTGGACGTGCAGCCACCGGACCTCGAGACCCGCCTCGCCATCCTCCGCAACAAGGCGGAGCGGGAGGCCACCTCCATCCCCCCCGAGGTGCTCGAGTACATCGCGGCGAGCATCACCGACAACATCCGGGTGCTCGAGGGCGCGCTCATCCGGGTGGCGGCGTTCGCCAACCTCACCGCCGAGCAGCTGACGGTGGAGAAGGCGGCCGAGATCCTCTCGGACCTGCTCACCACCCGCCAGCCCCGCCCGATCACCCCGCAGGTGATCCTCGACGCCACCTCCAAGATGTTCGGCATCCCGGTGGAGGAGATCATCGGCAAGAAGCGGCAGCGGCCGCTCGTGACCGCCCGGCAGGTGGCCATGTACGTGTTCCGGGAGCTCACCGACCTCAGCTACCCGGCCATCGCCCGGGAGTTCGGCGGCCGCGACCACACCACGGTCATCCACGCCGTCGACAAGATCGGCACCCAGATGCAGCACCAGCGCTCCGTGTACGACCAGGTCACCGAGCTCGTGCAGTCGATCCGGGCCGGTGCCTGAGCCCCGTGCGCACGTCAGCGGCGCTGTCACACGCCCTGGGGATGATCGTGGGCATCGCCTGTGGACCCACCGTGCGCGACCGTGGTCGCCCTGTGGGCATCTCGGCCCCCGACCCCGAACCCTCCCCGTCCAACCCTCGGTCCTGTGCGAACCTGGGGACAGCGGTGGGATGAGCAGACCGGTGCTGACCTGGGCGAACGCCCGGTCGTCCACAGTCCACAGGCCCTACCACCACTCCTCCTGTGATCCGCACAACACGACGGTAGAAAGCGAGCCAGCGTGAAGTTCCGATGTGAGCGTGATGTCCTCGTCGAGGCGCTGGGCAGCGCAGGGCGCGCCGCCGCCGGGCGGGGCAGCTCGCTGCCGGTCCTCTCCGGGGTGCGGGTCGAGCTCGAGGGCTCCCGCCTGCGCCTCACCGGCACCGACCTCGAGCTGACCATCGCGGTGGAGGTCGAGGTGGCCGGCCAGGAAGACGGCGTCACCGTCCTGCCCGGGCGCCTGGCGTCGGACATCGTCCGGTCCCTGCCCGGTGGCAGCGTGGAGGTCGAGGTCGACGCCGAACAGGCGCGGATCACCGCCGGTCGCTCCGAGTTCAGCCTGCGGGTCCTGCCCGCCGAGGAGTTCCCCCGGCTGCCCGAACCGGCCGGCGAACCGGTCACCCTGGCCGCCGACGAGCTCTCCAGCGCGCTGGCCCAGGTGGTGCGGGCCGCGTCGAGCGACGACGCCCGCCCGATCCTCACCGGCGTGCTGCTCGCTGCCCACGAGGGCGGTCTGCGCCTCGTCGCCACCGACTCCTACCGCCTCGCCGTGCGCGACCTGCCCGGCACCTCGGTCCTGGCCGAGGGCCAGCACGTGCTGGTCCCGTCGCGTGCGCTGCAGGAGCTGTCCCGCGTCCTCAGCGGTGGGGACTCGCTCACCGTGCGGCTGGGCGAGCGCGACGCGTCGTTCGAGGTGGCGGGCACCCGGCTCACCACCGTGCTCATCGAGGGCGAGTTCCCGCCCTACGAGCGGCTCATCCCCCAGGCCCAGCCCAACCGGATGACCGTCGGGCGCGAGGTGCTCCTCGATGCCGTCCGCCGCGTCAAGCTCCTGGCCCGAGAGGCCACCCCCGTGCGGCTGGTCATGTCGGCCGACGGGCTCGAGCTGGTGGCCGTCACGCAAGACGTCGGCCAGGCCCACGAGACCCTCGACGCCAAGCACGAGGGCGAGCCGCTCACCGTCGCCTTCAACCCGGACTACCTCCTGCAGGGCATCGAGGTGGCCCCCGGCGACGAGGTCAGCATCGAGACCGTCGACGCCCTCAAGCCCGCCCTTCTGCGAGTGCCGGACCACCCCGAGTTCCTCTACCTCCTGATGCCGGTTCGGGTTTCGTAGCCGAAGCAGAGCTTCGGCCACGAGCTCGCTCGTCCTCGTGCGAGATCCCCGACCGCACCGCGTCGGTGTCGGTCACTGGTCTGCCAGGCTCTCCTCGTGGAGCTCTCGCGGGTTTGGTTGACCGATGTGCGGTCGTATGGCTCCGCGGTGATCTCGTTGGCTCCTGGGCTGACCGCGCTGCTGGGGGACAACGGGCAGGGGAAGACGAACGTGCTCGAGGCCATCGCCTGGCTGGCCACCCTGTCCTCGTTCCGGGGGGCTCCCAGCGATGCCATGGTCCGCCAGGGGGCTGAGCGGGCCGTGATCCGGGCGGAAGGGGAGCGAGAGGGCCGCCGCATCCTCATCGAGGCCGAGCTGGTCCCGGGGGGCCGCAACCGGGTGCTCGTGAACCGCCAGCCCCTCAAGCGGGCCCGCGACCTCCTGGGCGTGCTGCGGGTCACCGTGTTCGCCCCCGACGACCTCGACCTCGTGAAGGGCGGACCGGCCGAGCGGCGCCGCTTCCTCGACGAGGCCCTGGTGGCCTCGCACCCCCGCTACGACGCGCTGCGCAGCGACGTCGACAAGGTCCTGAAGCAGCGCAACGCGCTCCTGAAGGGGGCTGGCGGCCGGCTCGACGAGAGCGGCGCGTTCACGCTCGACGTGTTCGACGCCCAGCTGGCCGACCTGGGCGGCCGCCTGGCCGAGGCCCGCCAGAACCTGCTGGCCCGCATCGGGCCGGTGCTGGCCGAAACCTACGACGCGGTGGCCAACCGCCCCGCCGAGGTGACCGCCACGTACCTGGCCGACTGGGCCGGCCCCGGCCTCGCCGAGGCGCTGGCCGATGCCCGTCGCGACGACCTGCGGCGAGGCGTGTCGACGGTCGGGCCGCACCGCGACGACGTCGAGCTGCGCATCGGTGGCCTCCCGGCCCGCACCCACGCCTCCCAGGGCGAGCAGCGCTCCCTGGCCCTCGCCCTTCGCCTCGCCGCCCACCACGTCATCACCGAGGTCACCGGCTCGGCCCCGGTGTTGCTCCTCGACGACGTGTTCTCCGAGCTCGATCCCGACCGCAGCGACGCGCTCCTCGCCAACCTGCCACCCGGCCAGACGCTCCTCACGAGCGCCTCGGGCCTGCCGCCCAAGGCCGATCCCGACCTCGTGCTGACGGTCCGCGACGGCCAGATCACGCCGGTCGGCGAGGTGGGTGACACCACCACCCCGTCGTCGTAGCCTTCCGGCAGCGCACCACGGGGGCGGGTGCGCGAGAGGGGGCGATCATGGGGGACCACGCGGCCGGGGACGGCTCGCATCCGCTGCGCGGCGAGGTCCGCCTGCTCCTGCAGGTGGCGATGGCCGTGTTCGTGTGGACGGTCGGGATCGGGATCCTGAACGGGACCGACCTCGTCGAGTTCGACCACAAGGTGATCCTCTCGCACGTGCACGCCGGCACCCTCGGGTGGATCACCACGAGCGTGATCGCGGCATCGCTGTGGCTCTTCGGCGCGTCCGCCGACCTGGCGGAAGCCCGTCGGGGTCGGTTGGTGGCGCTGGCCACGGTCGTGGTGCTGCCCGTGTTCTCGTTCACCTTCGCCTTCACCTACGAGGAGCCCCGGGCGATCATCGGCACGGTGGCGATGCTCGTCATCGTCGCTGCCTTCGCCTGGGTCGTGGCCCGGGCTCGGCACGTCGAGCTGACGGTGCCCCACCTCGGGTTCCTGGCCGCGGTGGCCACCTCGGTGGTCGGCGCCGTCATCGGCGTCCTCCTGGCCACCAAGATCGCCACCGGCTGGGACGTCCTCCCCGACGGCGGCGTGGACGCCCACCCCGCAACGATGGTCGTCGGCTTCCTGATCCCCGTCGGCATGGCCCTGGCCGAATGGGGCCTGCGAGGGCGGGACCTGCCCCGCGCCGACCGGCTCGGCACCCTGCAGATGGCCTTCCCCTTCGTGGGCGGGCTGGTGCTCATGACCGGCCTGCTCCTCGACATCGACCCGCTGCCGCCGCTGGCCACGCTCATCGAACTGGTGGGGGTGGTGATCTTCGTGAAGCGGCTGTGGGGACCGTTCCGGGCGGTGACCTGGGGCAGCTCGGGGGCCGGCCGCTACGCCGGCGCGGCGTCGGTCGCCATCCTCGCCAACATCCTCTTCCTCAACTACCTGGCCGGCGCCAACGAGGGCGACTTCGACCGGGTGGCCTTCCACCAGATCCTCGCCATGGACCACATGATGTTCGTCGGTGTCATCACCAACGCCGTGTTCGCGCTGCTGCTCATCGCCAGCGGGGGGCGCACCCGCTGGGGTCGGACCGACGACGTCGTCTTCGTCGCCATGAACCTCGGGCTGGTCGGCTTCGTCGTCAGCCTGCTGGCCGAGTCCATCGGCCTCCGCCAGGTCGCCACCCCGGTCCTCGGGGTGGCCATCCTGCTGGGCCTCGCCGAGCGGGCGGCCGCCCTGACCGGCGCTGCCGCCGAGGTCGGGCGGGTCCGGGTGGCCGCCGCCGACTAGCGCGGCCCGGCGGGCTAGGAGACCTGGGGGGTGGACCCGGTGGTCGGCCCGTTGGCGGGCGCGTCGGGGGCGGGCAGCACGACCGCCACCACCGTGGCCCGGCAGTCCCGGAGGATGCGGGTGGTGGTCTGGCCGAGGAACTGGGTCTCGGCGGCGCTGCGCTGCGTGGCGCCCACCACCACGAGGTCGGCGGCCACCTCCTCGGCCAGGGTCACGATCTCGGCGCCGGGAGACGTTCCCGGTCGCTCGATCGTCTGGACCCGGGCGCCCACGTCGATGCCCTGCCCCGAGGCCTGGTTCAGCACCTCGGCGGCCACGTGCGGGGCCCGCTCCCACATCGAACGCTCGTGGGAGATGTGGGCGAGCACGGTCTCGGTGCCGATGGTGCCGCTGACCCCGAAGGCCACCTCCTGCGCCGCTCGAGCCGTGCGGCTCCCGGCCACCGGCACGAGGGCCCGACCGAAGAACGACGGCGTGAGGCGTCGCAGGCCCTTCGGGCGCCGGACGATCACGACCGGGATGTCCGTGCGGGACAGGATGGCGGCCACCCCGGCCGGCAGCTCCCCCTTGGGGAGGTGCTCGCCGATGCCCACCACGATGGCCCCGTAGCCCAGCTTCGCCTCGGCCACGACGGCGTCGACGAAGTCCCCGTCCGGCGCCAGCTCCATCGTGATGTCCCGCTCGGCGAAGGCGGCCACGACCGGGTCGGCGCCGTTGCCCTCCCCGGGCGGGGTGGTGGTCAGGATGGTGACGGGCGCCTCGACCGGCCAGGCCAGGTCGATCACCTGGGCGGCCAGCGGCGCGGCGGAGCTGTCGAGGACGGGGAACAGCACCCGGTCGGCCCGGACCACGACGTTGGTCTGCTGGGCGTGCTCGCGCTTGAGCCGCTCCTGCTCCTCGGCTGTCCCGGGCCAGCCCTGGAGGACGGCCCGGAGCAGCGGCGGGGCCATCATCGACGTGGCCATCGCCATGAGGACGACCACCGTGTAGGAGGCGTCGTTGAGCACGCCGAGGGCCAGGCCCACCGAGGCGATGACGATCTCGAGCGCGCCCCGGGCGTTGAGGGCCACGCCGAGGGCCGCCGACTCGCGGTGCGGGAGCCGGGCCAGCGCACCGGCAGCGAGGGCACCGAGGAACTTCGTGAGCGCCGCGACGGCGAGCACGACGCCGGCCCAGGCGAGGACGGTGCCGTCGGCGAGGAGCCCGAGGTCGACCCGCAGCCCCGCGGTGGCGAAGAACACCGGGGCCAGGAACCCGGCGGAGGCCGTCTCGATGCTGTGCAGGACCGAGGCGTCCCGGTACGGGGAGCGCCCCACCACGATGCCGACCACGAAGGCGCCGAGCACCGCCTCGACGCCGAGCCACTGCGTGGCGAACGCCCCCGCCAGGGTGATGGCGACGAGCACGGTGGTGCGGGTCGAGGCGTCGGCGTCGACCCGGCGCAGGGTGCGCAGCGCACGGTCGACGAGGCGCTGGCCGATGGTCAGGGCGAACAGGAAGAACGCCGCGATGCCGAGGATCGTGGTGGCGACCCCCGAGACGGTGATCGAGCCAGCCGACACGAGCCCGGCGATGATGCCGAGGGCCACCCATCCGACCACGTCGTTGGCCATGCCGGCGGCGAGGGTGAGCTGGCCCACGTTGCGCCGCATGTACCCCATGTCCGAGAGGATCTTGGCGATCACCGGCAGCGAGGAGATGCTGAGCGCGGCGCCCATGAACAAAGCGAACTCGGTGCGCTCCGCGACCCCGAGGAAGAGCGAGGGCATGAGGGCGCCGACCACGAGGCCGCCGGCCACGGGGACGACGAGGCTCCCGGTCGAGACGATGGCCGCGGCCCGGCCCTGGCGGCGGATCAGGCCGAGGTCGGTCTCGAAGCCGGTGCCGAGCAGCAGGAAGATGACGCCCAGCCAGGCGACGGTGAAGAGCATCCCCGTCTGGACGAGGTCCGACGGGAACAGCCAGTCCTCCACGTCCGGCAGCACGCGGCCGAGCACGGATGGCCCGAGGACGAGCCCGGCGGCCAGCTCGCCCACCACGGCCGGCTGGCCGATCCGCTGGGCCAGGGCGCCGAGCCCCCGGGCGGCCACCAGGAGCACCAGGTAGGCGGCCAGGAACACGAGGACCTGGTGTTCGGAGGGGGGGACGAGATCCATGGGTCGGTCGGGGCACGCGGGGGCCTCGCCCGCCGGTCCACGGCTCCAAGGTCTACCCGTTCGAGCCCCCAGGTCAACCACCGGCAGGCCGTGACCTCGGCCACTGGGAGCGGCCGCTCGGGGCCCTAGGCTCGGGGTGTGCCCGCCCGCCCGCTGCCCGGAGACGGCCCCGGCCCTCGCCCCATCGGGCGGTCGCTCGACGCCGTGATGCGCAGCCTGGGTGCCCCGCCGGCCAGCGGCGTCCACCAGGTGTTCGACCGCTGGCCCGAGGTGGTCGGCGACGCCCTGGCCGCCCGCACCCGGCCCCTCAAGATCGACGGCACCCACCTCGTCCTGGCCGTGGACGAGCCGGCCATCGCCACCCACGTCCGGTTCCTCCAGGCCGAGCTGCTGGCCAAGCTGGCCGAGCTGCTCGGGCCCGGGCGGGTCACGGCCCTGGACCTGCGGGTGGGCCGCAAGAAGTAGCCCCGGAAGCGCTTCCGGATGCCAGGGATGTCACACCCCGGCTGGTAGACTCGCACCGTTGTGATTTCGGGGTCTGACCAGGGTTTTCGGCGCTTCAGCGGCCCGC
>Ga0208490_100738_pt1 | contig 16641 bp, 16 predicted proteins | sample SubbioAug_CSWold_FD_184818 | JGI IMG/M metagenome (GOLD analysis project Ga0208490, IMG submission 184818) | Serpentinite rock and fluid subsurface biosphere microbial communities from McLaughlin Reserve, California, USA - CR11Aug_CSWold (SPAdes) | ecosystem: Environmental > Terrestrial > Deep...
GCCATCGAGCGCCTGCACGCCACCAACAACTTCCCAGAGTTCACCGGCCGCCTCTGCCCGGCACCGTGCGAGGGCGCCTGCGTGCTCGGCATCAACCAGGACCCCGTCACCATCAAGCAGGTCGAGGTCGAGATCATCGACCACGCCTGGGAGCAGGGCTGGGTCACCCCGGTGCTGCCGTCGACCAAGACCGGCAAGAAGGTCGCGGTCGTCGGCTCCGGTCCGGCCGGTCTCGCCGTGGCCCAGCAGCTCACGCGCGCCGGCCACGACGTCGTCGTGTTCGAGCGGGCCGACCGGATCGGCGGCCTCCTCCGCTACGGCATCCCCGAGTTCAAGATGGAGAAGCGCCACATCGACCGGCGCCTCGCCCAGATGGAGGCCGAGGGCACCGAGTTCCGCGCCAGCGCGAACGTGGGCGTCGACGTCTCCGTCGAGGACCTCCGCCGCGACTTCGACGCCATCGTGCTCGCCGGTGGGGCCACCCAGTGGCGCGACCTGCCGATCCCCGGGCGCGAGGGCGACGGCGTCCACCAGGCCATGGAGTACCTGCCGTGGGCCAACAAGGCCCAGCAGGGCGACCTCGCCGTGGACGAGGTGCCCATCACCGCCGCGGGCAAGAACGTCGTCATCATCGGCGGCGGCGACACCGGCGCCGACTGCCTCGGCACCGCCCACCGCCAGGGTGCGGCGTCGGTCCGCCAGTTCGAGATCATGCCCCGTCCGCCGGAGGAGCGCCCCGACGCCAACCCGTGGCCGACCTACCCGATGGTCTACAAGGTCACCTCCGCCCACGAGGAGGGCGGCGATCGCGTCTACAGCGTGAACACCGAGGAGTTCGTGCGCGACGGCGACGGCAACCTCGTCGGGCTGCGGGCCCACGAGGTCGAGATGGTCGACGGGCGCTTCCAGAAGGTCGAGGGCAGCGACTTCGAGCTCGAGTGCGAGCTGGTCCTGCTGGCCATGGGCTTCACCGGGCCCGAGCCCGGCGGCCTGCTCGACCAGCTCGGCGTCGAGCGGGACGAGCGCACGAACGTCGCCCGGGACGGGTCCTACAAGACCAACGTCGACGACGTGTGGGTCTGCGGCGACATGGGTCGTGGCCAGAGCCTCATCGTGTGGGCGATCGCCGAGGGCCGGGCCTGCGCCGCGGCCGTCGACGAGGCGCTCATGGGCGAGACGGCGCTGCACGCGCCCGTGGCGCCCACCGACCGACCCCTCGTGTGACGAGCGGCTCCCGCCGTGCTTTGCCCGACCCGGTGCGCTCCGGCGAGACTGGGCGGGTGCAGCACGCCGAGACGGCCGACGCGGTCCTCGCCCCCCGACCTGCGGCCGAGGCCCCGGTCACCCAGGACCAGGCGAACCGCACCTTCAGCACCTCGGTGCTCGTCTCCGCGGTGCGCTGCACGCTGGCCTACGTGGTCTTCCCGTGGCTGCTGCCCGCCTTCGGCCTCGCCAGCGGCGTCGGCCCGGCCCTCGGCCTCGTGATCGGTCCGATCGCCATCGCGTTCAACCTCGCCAGCATCCGCCGGTTCCACGCCAGCGACCACCGGTGGAAGTGGCAGATCACCGCCGTGAACGTGGCGGTCATCGCCCTCCTCGCCGTGCTCCTCGTGATGGACGTGCGCGAGGTCCTCTGAAGCCGTCGAGTCGGGTCCCGTCGCGTCGCGGCAACGTGACGGTTCTCACACCACGGCGCGCTGGGTAGGTTCCGCCCGTCCGCCGTGACCCCGCGGGCGCTCCTGTCAGGTGGCGTGTGAAGGGGGACGATCGATGGCAGACACGGATCCGGGGTCGACTCCATGAGCGTCGTCCGCGTGGACCACGTCGACGGCGCCCGCATCGTCCACATCGAGGGGTGCGCCACCGACGACGACCTGCGCCACGCCCTGGCCTCGCTGCAGCACCATCCGGGACCCACCGTGCTGGACCTCGCCGACCTGACCCTCGTCGGGCCCGGTGTCGCCGCGCTGGTCGGCGGCCTGGTCGAGACGTGCGGGGCGGTGTGCGTCACCGCCCGTCGCCACACGGCCCAGGTCATCCTGCAGCGCAGCGGCATCACCCATCAGTGCGTGGTCTTCACGAGCATCGGCGACGCGCTGCAGGCCCTGCGCCTCGCCGATGCCGGCTACGGCACCGGATGGGACGAGCCCCTGGAGGCGGCGCGATGACCACCTACCTGTTCGAGCCGGCAGTCGAGGGGGCCGAGGCCCGGGACGTCCTCGAGATCACCCTGCGCTTCGAGGGCCCGGTCACCGTGTGCGTGCTGGACGGACCGCTGTGCGCCTACACCGCGCCGGTGCTCGACGGGTGGCTCGGCCAGCTCCGGGCGAACGGCCGCCACCGCGTCGTCGTCGACGCCAGCGGCCTCGACTCCCTGAGCAGCGCCGGCGTCGAGGTCATCGCTGCGCACGCCGCGCGCCTGCGCGTGGCCGGGGGCCACCTCCAGGTTCGGAGGCCGTCGCCGGTCGCCCGCCGGGTGCTGGACCTGTGCGAGGTCGGCCACCTCGTCGAGGGTCCGCCCGAGCGCTGATTCAGGCGACGGCCACCCGGACCTGGTGGCGGGAGCGCAGCTCCACCCCGAGGAGCACCACGAAGAACATCCCCACCGAGACACCGGCGATGGTCGCCCCGCCGGCGGTGCCGTGGTGGAAGCTGATCAGCAGCCCGGCGACCACCGCGAACGCCCCGGCGCCGACCGACACGACCATCATCAGCGGGACGCGGCGCACCAGCAGCGCAGCCGTCGCCGGCGGGCCGACCAGCAGGCCGAACACGAGCAGCGTGCCGATGGCCTGGAAGCTGGCCACGATGCTGACGGCCAGCACGGCGAGCAGCGCGGCCTGGGCGAGGGCCGGGTGCATGCCCAGGGTCGCGGCCTTGTCCCGGTTGAAGGTCAGGGCGAGGAACGGGCGGTGCCCGAGGACGATCACCACCAAGACGATCGCGGCAGCGACGGCTTGACCGCGGATGTCGTCCGCCGTGACACCGAGGACATCGCCGAACAGGAGCGTGGTGACGTCGGTGGTGAAGGTGTCCGAGCGCGACACGATGATCACGCCGAGCGAGAGCATCCCGACGAAGAGCAGACCGATGCCGGTGTCCTCCCGCACGGTCGTGCGGGTGGACACGAGCGTGACGGCGCCGCTCATGACCACGGCGGCGGCGAGCGCGCCGAGCACCGGGCTGAATCCCCAGAGCACCGCGAGGGCGATGCCCGGGATGACCCCGTGGGCCAGGGCGTCGCCCAGGAACGCCAGGCCCCGCAGGACGACCCACGTCCCCACCAGCGAGGTGGCCAGGACCGCGACCAGGCCGCCGAGCAGGGCGCGCTGCATGAAGGCGGGCTCGAATGCCTCGGTCAGCAGGTCGAGCACGGCTGCGGTCAGCCGGCGAGTGCGTCGGCGATGCGCTCGGCGTTCGTTCGCATCATCGCAGCGTAGGTCGCCGCCTCCGAGTCCTCCGGGCCGAGGCTCTCGGCGTACAGCGCGACGACCTCCACGTCACCGGCCTCGGTCGCCAGCGTCTCCGACAGCCCGCCCGCCGCCGTCTCCTCCGTGAACACCGCGGGGACGCCGGTGTCGCGCAGCAGCTGGGCGAGCTCGGCGAGGGCACCACCGCTGACGCCGTCCGACGTCGAGCCGCTGGGGATGACGGTGGCGATGACCTCGAAGTCGTAGCGGTCGGCGAAGGAGCCGAGCACGTCGTGGTCGGTCACGAGCACCCGCTGGTCCTCGGGGATGTCGACCAGGGTCTCCCGGAGCTCGGCATCGAGGGCCTCCAGCTCGGCGACGAGGTCGTCGGCCTGCGAGCGCAGCTGCGCCGCATCGATGCCGGGCACCTCCGCCGGGAGCTGGTCGGCCAGCGCGTCGACCACCTCGGCCACGGCGATCGGGTCGGTGAAGAAGTGGGCATCCCCGTCGTGGGCGTGGTCGTCGCCCTCATCACCGTGATCGTCACCCTCATCACCGTGATCGTCACCCTCATCATCGGCGTGATCGTCGCCCTCATCACCGTGATCGTCACCCTCATCACCGTGGTCGTCGCCCTCCCCACCGCCGAGGAGCTCGACGGCATCGAGGACGGGGACCCCGTCGCTCTCGGCGCCCTCGACCACGGACAGCAGCCCCTCCTCGAAGCCGCCGCCGTTGACCACGATGGCGTCCGCGTCGGCGAGCGCCGCAGCCTGGCGGGCCGAGGCCTGGAAGCCGTGCGGGTTCGCCCCGGGCGGCATGATCGTGACGACCTCGCCCAGGTCGCCGACCAGCTCGGTGACGACATCGCCGAGCACGCTGGTCGTCACCGCGATCGTGACGGCGGCCGGGTCGGTCGAGCCCGTCCCGCGGGCGGTGGCCACGTCGCCGTCGGCGTCGTCGTCGGAGCCGCACGCGGCGGCGAGGACGACGAGCACGAGCGGGGCGACCCAGGTTCGGACGGTGCGGAGACGGTGCATGGGGACTCCCAAGACGGTGATGTAAATGAGAACAGTTCTCGCTTCCATGCCGACTGTACGGAGGTGCTTCCCGCGACCGCAAATGGGAACCGGACTCGTTTCCGGGTTACCCTCCGGCCCATGCCCACCCCCGCCCGGCTGCGGGTCACCGACCTGCGCGTGCAGCACGGGAGCCGCCTCGCGCTGGCCGATGTCTCCCTCGACGTGCCTGCGGGGACGTCGGTGGCGGTGATCGGGGCGAACGGCTCGGGCAAGTCAACGCTGCTGCGCACGATCGCCGGACTGCAGCGGCCGTCAGCCGGCACGGTCGACACCGACGGCGCCGACGTGGCCCTCGTCCTGCAGACCACGACCGTGGACACCTCCCTGCCCATCACCGTCCTCGAGACCGTCCGCCTCGCCCGGGCCGCCGTGCGAGGACCCTGGCGGCGCCTGCAGGGCGAGGACCGAGCAGCGGTCGCCGCAGCCATGGCGCGCCTCGAGATCGATGAGCTGGCCGATCGTCCGCTCCACGAGCTGTCCGGCGGTCAGCGCCAGCGCGTCCTCGTCGCGCAGGGGCTGGCCCAGGGGGCGCCGATCCTGCTGCTGGACGAGCCGGTCACGGGCCTGGACCTGGTCTCCAAGGACGTGATCCTCGGCGTCATCGCCGATGAGGCGGCGGCCGGACGCATCGTGTGCACCTCGACCCACGACCTCGACGAGGCCCGCCGCTGCGACCGGGTCGTCCTGCTGGCCACCCGCCTGGTCGCCGAGGGGACCCCGGAGGAGGTCCTCACCGAGGCCAACCTGCGCCAGGCCTTCGAGGGACGGGTGCTGCGGCTGCCCGACGGGCAGCTCCTCGTCGACGACGCCCACCTCCACCACCACGGGAGCCCCTGGTGACCACCGAGCTCCACGACATCGCCACCGCCCGGCTGCGCACGACCGGCCAGCGCTACACCACCCGCCGCCGGGCGCTCATCGAGCTGCTCGAGCGGGCTGACGGTCCCCTCACCATCCCCCAGATCCTGCAGCTCGACCGCTCGCTCGCCCAGTCGAGCGCCTACCGCAACCTGGCGGTGCTCGAGCAGGCCGAGGTGGTGCACCGCATCGTCACCAACGACGACTTCGCCCGCTACGAGCTGGCCGAGGACCTCACCGAGCACCACCACCACCTGATCTGCCGCACGTGCGGGTCCGTGGCCGACTTCACCCTGCCGCCGGCGGTGGAGGGTGACCTGGACCGGGTGCTGGCCGACGTGGCCGACGAGCAGGGCTTCGTGGCCGACCACCACCGCCTCGACCTGGTGGGCGTCTGCGCGGACTGCAGCTGATCCTCCAGGCGGGCTCAGCGACCTGCCCACCGGTCGACGGAAGTAGTGGCAGACAGCCCGACGTTTGCCTCATGGAGGGAACAACTCGCGCCCCTCGTCGTTGAACCTGGCATGAAGACGGCACTCAAGACCCTCGTCGCCGCGACCACCGCGGTGGTCGCCCTCGCCCTCGTCGGCACCCTCGTGGGCCTGCCGTCCTTCGGGAACCCCTTCGCCTCCGAGACCGTCGTGCGCGACCACGCCGCCGTGCTCGAGTCGCTCGAGGAGATCGCCGAGCTGCGCGCCGCCACCGGCGAGTTCCAGGTGGTGGTGGACGTCGAGGACAAGACCCGGTTCGTCCCCAGCTTCGTCAAGGGCGAGCGAACGACCTTCCTGGCCCAGGGCGCGGTCGACGCCCTCGTGGACCTCGGTGAGCTCGGCGAGGACTCGGTCATCGTCGGTGAGGACGGCGCGGTGACCGTGGTGCTTCCTCGGGCCCAGCTCGCCGACCCCGTCATCGACCACGACGCCTCGGGCGTCCTCGACCGGGACCGCGGCGTGCTCGATCGGGTCGGGGGCATGTTCAGCGACGAGCCCACCTCCGACAAGGACCTCTACCAGGAGGCGACCCGTCGCCTCGCCGCCGCGGCCGCCGACAGCGAGCTGCGGACCACCGGGGAGGCGAACGCCGCATCGACGGTGGAGCAGCTCCTGCGTGACGCCGGGATCGAGCAGGTGCGGGTCATCTTCGCCGAGCCCGAGGCCGTCGCCTGATCGCTGCGGTCTCTGGACCGCGCCGATGTGCCTTAGTCTCCCTGCCGGTAACGCCATGACCCTGCACGACGACCAGATCGCCGACGCCCTCGTGGCGTTCATCAAGACCCTCACCCAGGACCACACCGTCGAGGCGGTGTTCCGCCACCTGGGCGACTACTGCACCGAGCTGCTCCCGGCCGACGGTGTCGGGGTCCTGCTCCTCGAGGAGCAGAGCCTGACGGTGGCGACGGCGAACAGCGAGGTGGGCGACACCGTCGAGGCCCTCGAGGTGGAGCTCCAGGAGGGCCCGTGCGTCGAGTGCGTGCGGGTCGGCCATCCCGTCCTGGTGCCCGACCTGGCCGCGGCCGAGGAGCGCTACCCCCGGTTCGTGCCCAGCGCGCTCGAGGCCGGAGCCGGCGCCATCCACGCCCTGCCGATGACCGGCCACGGCGGGCTCGTGGGCTCGCTGAACATCATCAGCCTGCAGCCCCTCGAGCTCTCGGAGTCCGAGCTCAGCACGGCGCGCATGCTGGCCGACGTGGCGGTGTCCTACATCTTCGCCGTCCGCCTGCACGAGGAGACGTCCCAGCTCGCCGACCAGCTGCAGAACGCCCTGGACACCCGGGTGATGATCGAGCAGGCCAAGGGCATGCTGGCCGAGCGCCACGGCGAGTCGCTGTCGGATGCCTTCGACCGGCTCCGCGCCCACGCCCGGAGCCGCAGCACGCGGGTCCATGAGATCGCCCGCCAGGTCGTCGAGGACCGTCTCCAGCCCTGACGGGTTCCCGCCAGGGCTGGATCGGATCCATCGGGTGCGGCCCGTGCGAGCCGGTTGCGTTCAGTCCTCGACGAGGAACGCGACCTCGATCTCGACCTGCCAGCGGTCGACGCCGCCGCTCTCGTTGACGTTGGCCCGGATGTCCTTGACCTCGCACCACTCCTGACCGCGCACCTTCTGGGACGACCGCTTCAGCGCGGTGGCGACAGCGGCCTCGATGCTGTCGGGGGACTCACCGATCAGCGTGCTCTTCTTGTACGTGTTGCCGGACATGGGGTCTCCTCGGTTGCTGGTTCTTGGCGCCGGGGCTCTACCCGTCGCACCACGACCTCATCCACCAGCCGGCTGGCGCAGGGCGGTGCGACCAGGTAGGAGAGTGCCGTGACCGCTCCCGAGCTCGACGTCGATCCCTGGCAGGTGCGTGAGCCGGAGGTGGACGCCACGAGCGAGCGCCTCGCGGTGTCCGAGACGCTGTTCTCGCTGGCGAACGGCCACGTGGGGATGCGCGGCACGCTGGACGAGGGTCGGCCGTGCGAGGTGCGTGGGACCTTCCTGGCCGGGGTGTTCGAGCACTACCCGCTGTCCTACCCCGAGTCCGGCCACGGCGATCCCGACGAGGGGCAGGCGATGGTGTCGGTCCCCGACGGCAGCGTCATCCGCCTCGTCGCCGACGGCACGGCGGTCGATGTCGAGAGCATCGATCCGCACCGGCACGAGCGCACCCTCGACCTGCGCGCCGGCACGCTCGACCGGCTCGTGGAGTGGCCCCTGCCCACGGGTACCACCCTGCAGGTCCGCTCGCAGCGGCTCGTGTCGCTCAAGGAGCGCTCGGTCTGTGCGGTGCGCTACGTGGTGCGGGCCCTGGACGGACCGGTGCACCTCGTGCTGCGGTCCGACCTCGCCGGCGTGGTGGGACGACCGTCGGTCACGAACGACGACCCCCGGGTCGCAGAGGCCCTCGGCAACCCCTTCGAGGTGCTCGAGCGACGGGCGGCCGAGGCCGGGGGATCGATGGCCGTGCGAACGCACTGCTCCGGGATCACGGTGGGCTGCGCGGTCGACCACCTCGTCGAGGGTGTCGTGGACACCGTGCGGACCGAGGCCGAGGACAACGTGGTCCGCACCACGGTGACGGCGCAGCTCGCCGAGGGTGAGGAGGTGGTCGTGACGAAGGTGCTGGGCTACGCCTGGAAGCGGGACGGGGACCCGGGAGACCTGCTCGACCTCGCCCGGGCAGCGGTGGTGTCGGGGGTCGAGCTCGGCTGGGACGGCCTGGCGCACGACCAGCGCGACGTGCTCGACGACTTCTGGGAGACGGCTGACGTCGAGGTCGACGGCGACCCGGAGCTGCAGCAGGCGCTGCGCTACTGCCTGTTCCAGCTGCTGGGCTCGGCGGCCCTGATCAGCGATGCACCGGCGGGCGCCAAGGGCCTGACCGGTCTGGGCTACGACGGGCACACGTTCTGGGACATCGAGGGCTTCGTGGTGCCGGCGCTGAGCCTGCTGCGCCCCGACGCAGCCAGCAGGCTGTTGAGCTGGCGGGCGAGCACCCTGGACGAGGCACGGCACCGGGCCGAGGTGATCGACCTCGAGGGCGCGACGTTCGCCTGGCGCACCATCGACGGACACGAGTGCTCGCCCTACTGGCCGGCCAGCACCGCGGCGATGCACGTCAACGCGGACATCTGCCGGGCCTTCTGGTTGCACCGCAACGCGACCGACGAGCCCTTCGCCGACCAAAAGCTGTTCGAGATCCTCGTGGAGACCGCGCGGCTGTGGATGTCGATGGGGCACCGGGACGCCGACGGCGGATGGCACCTGTTCGGGATGACCGGACCGGACGAGTACACCGGCGTCGTCGACAACAACGTCTTCACGAACCTGATGGCCCGGCGCAACCTCGTGTGGGCGGCGGACGCCGCGAAGGCCTTCCCCGACCTCGCCGCACCGATGGGTGTCGAACCCGAGGAGATCGCCGAGTGGCGTGACGCGGCCGCTGCCGTGCACGTCCCGTGGGACGCCGACCGCCAGGTGCACCCGATGAACGACAACTTCACCACCTACCGCGAGTGGCGCTTCGCCGACCACCGCGACTCCTACCCGCTGCAGGACCACCACCACTACGCCAAGATCTACCGGCGCCAGGTGCTCAAGCAGGCCGACCTGGTGCAGGCACTGTGGTGGTGCCGCGACGACTTCAGCGACGAGGAGGTGGCTCGGGACCTCGACTACTACGAGGCCAGGACCGTGCGCGACTCGTCGCTCTCGGCGGCGGTCCAGGCGGTGGTCTGCGCCCAGGCCGGGCACCCCGACCTGGCCCTGCGCTACCTGCGCGAGGCATCCATGGTCGACCTGCGCAACGTGCAGGGCGACACCGACGAGGGGCTGCACCTGGCGGCGGTCGCCGGCGCCTGGCTGGCCGTCGCCGCGGGGTTCGGTGGCCTGCGCGAGGACCGCGAGGACCTCGAGCTCGCCCCGGTGCTCCCCCGGTCTCTGGAGCGCGTGGCCTTCCACGTCACCTGGCGCGGCAGCCTCCTCCACGTGGAGATCACCCGAGACGGGACCACCGTCTCGCTGCGGCGGGGGTCACCCCTGACGGTCGTGATCGACGGCACGGCGCTCTCCGTGGAAGCAGACCGGCCGGCGCAGGCTGCGCGGCGCGAGCTCACCCCCCTGCTCCCCGAGCCGACGCAGCCGGTGGGCCGAGAACCCCGGACCTGAACCCCGGCGCTGCGGCCGAGGGTCGCGCGTACTCCTCTCGTCGTACGGGGATCACCTCCCGAGGGCCGATGTGGGCGCACCAGGACCGTTCGTACGGTCGCTGCATGTTCCAGTCCGTCGCCCGCGCCTGCTTCCGCCACCGTCGTCTCGTCGTCCTCGCCTGGATCAGCCTGCTGTTCGTCGCGATCGCCGCTGCGTCGGGCTTCGGAGGCGAGATGCGCAACGACTTCACCATGCCCGGCACGCCATCGCAGGAGGCCGCCGACCTGCTCGAGCGCGCCGGGTTCGCCCGAGGCGCCGGCGAGCAGGGCCAGATCGTCGTCGCCGCCGACGAGGGCGTCGAGCGACCGGAGGTGCGCGAGGCGGTGGGTTCGTTCCTCGACGAGGTGCGCGACGAGGTGGCCGAGGTCGACGTGGCCGATCCCTACGCCGACTTCGGGCTGATCTCGCTCGACGGGCGGGTGGCGATCGCTGAGCTGTCCTTCGGTGACGCCGAGCTCGACAGGGCCACCGAGCTGGCCGCCGAGGTCGCCGCGCTGCGAGCGGCGACCGCCTTCCCCGATGGGGTGCAGGTGGAACTGGGCGGTGACGTGTTCTTCGAGGAGACCGAGTTCTCCTCCGAAGGCATCGGCATGCTCGCCGCGATCGTCATCCTCCTCGTCGCCTTCGGCTCCATCCTGGCGATGGGGCTGCCGATCCTCACCGCCCTGTTCGGCATCGGCATCGCCTCGGCGATCGTGATGATCGCCGCCCGCTTCGTCGACGTCCCCGACTTCGCACCGGCCACCGTCGCCATGATCACCATCGGCGTCGGCATCGACTACGCCCTGTTCCTGGTCACCCGCTACCGCGAGGAGCTCGCCGAAGGGCGCGACGTCGAAGCCGCCGTCGTCCGAGCCCTGGACACGGCCGGTCGGGCGGTGTTGTTCGCCGGCACCACCGTCGTGATCGCGCTGCTCGGTCTGCTCGTCATCGGGCTCGCCTCCACCCGGTCGCTGGCCGTCGCCGTCTCCGCGGGTGTGCTCGTGGCCATGCTGGCCTCCCTCACCCTGCTCCCGGCGATGCTCGGCTTCGTCGGCCGCAACATCGACCGTCTCTCCATCGGCCGGCCCGCCGCAGGGAAGCCGAGCCGACATTCCCTCTGGTACCGGTGGAGCCGGCTGGTGCAGCGCCGCCCCGGCCCGATCGCCGCTGCCGGCCTCGCGTCGATCCTCCTGCTGACCGCTCCGGTGTTCGCCATGCGCCTCGGCTTCGCGGACGCCAGCAACCGGCCCGACACCGACACCGCCCGCCGCGCGTTCGACCTCGTCGCCGACGGCTTCGGACCGGGGTTCAACGGCCCGCTGTTCCTCGCCGTCGACCTCTCCGGCGACGCCACCACCGACCAGTCGCTGCTCGACGACCTCGAAGCGGCCCTCGCCACGACCGACGGCATCGCCCGGACGGCCCCGGCCGTCATCGCCGACACGGGTGAGGCCGCCGTCGTCCAGGCGTTCCCGACCACCGCCCCCCAAGCGGCCGAGACCACCGAGCTCGTCCACACACTTCGCGACGACGTCCTCCCCGAGGTGATCGCTCCCGGTACGGACGTGCTCGTGGGCGGTTCCGTCGCCGCCGTCGTCGACTTCGCCGACGTCCAAGCCGACCGGATGCCGCTGTTCATCGGGCTGGTGCTGGTCGTGTCGTTCGTGGTGCTGGTCGCCGTGTTCCGCAGCGTCGCCGTCGCCGCCAAAGCGGTCGTGTTGAACCTGCTCTCGATCGGTGCCGCCTACGGCGTGCTCGTCGCCACCTTCCAGTGGGGCTGGGGCGCCGGCCTGCTCGGCCTCGGCGAACCAGGTCCCATCGAGGCGTGGGCGCCGATGATGCTCTTCGCCATCCTGTTCGGGCTGTCGATGGACTACGAGGTGTTCCTGCTCAGCCGGATCAAGGAGGAGCACGACCGAACCGGTGACAACGCAACTGCCGTGGCCGACGGCCTGGCGAGCACCGCCCGGCTCATCACCGCCGCCGCGGCGATCATGATCTCCGTCTTCGGCGGGTTCGTGCTCTCCGCCGACCGGGCCCTGCAGATGTTCGGGTTCGGCCTCGCCGTGGCCATCCTCGTCGACGTCACCGTCGTCCGGCTCCTGCTCGTGCCCACGACCATGGAGCTGCTCGGCGAGCGCAACTGGTGGCTGCCCCGCTGGCTCGACCGGCTCCTGCCCGACGTGCGCCTCGACGACGCCCCTGTCCCCGTCCCCGCCGGCGAGCTGCACCGCACGCCGACGCTCAGCAGCGCCGCCGGCCGTGCCGGCTCGCAGCAACCCACCGTCGCCGAGTGAGCCGAGCGGCGGGTGTCCTCCCGGAAGCTCTGGGCAGGTGTGCCGAGCTGCTCTACGGTCGGGCGATGATGGCGTCACAGCGAGGTCGGTGGCGATGGCCGACCGCAGACCGGGCGGTCCTGGCGCTCGCTGCGGTCGTCCTCGTCCTCGCCGCCGCATCGAACGACGACGCCAGCGATGTCGTCGACCCCCGGAGCATCGACGTGCTCGCCGTGGTGCTGTTGGGCATCGGCGGGGCGCTCGTCGCCGCCGGTGGACGCTGGCCCGCCTCGGTCGCGGCGGCGGCGATGGGCCTGACGTTCCTCTGGTACGGGCTCGGCTACGAGAGCGGCCTCGTGAACGTCGTCACGCTCGCGGCGTTCTACCGCCTGGGGCTCAGCGCGCGTCACGACCGCAAGCTCGCCGTCGTGGGCGTCTCGGTCGCCGCGTCGTTGGTCATGATCGTCGGCGTCGGCGGGGACTCGTGGTGGGCGGGTCTGACCGCATCCGGCTACGTCGTCATGGCCGTCCTCTTCGGAGACCTGATCCGCAGCCGACACCTGCTCGTCGCCCAGTACGCAGCCGAAGCCGAACGAGCCCAACGCGACGCCGAACGGCGCATCGCCGAGGAGCGCCTCCTGATCGCCCGAGACGTCCACGACCTGCTCGCCCACACCGTCGCCTCCATGACCGTCCAGGCCGGCGTCGCCGCCGACGCCCTCGACCGGGACCAGACCACCGTGCGCCGCGCACTGGCCGACATCCGGACCGCCGGTCGATCCGCCATGGACGAGCTGCGCTCCACCGTGTCGCTGCTCCGCTCGGGCGCCGAACCGCTCGCCACCGCGCCCGCCCCACGCCTCGCTGCGGTCGCCGACCTGGTCGAGGCCGCCCGCACCCACGGCACCGAGGTGCAGCTCGTCCTGGACCCACCCGCCGAACCGCTGCCGGAGCTCGTCGAGCTCACCGCCTACCGCGTCGTCCAGGAGAGCCTCACCAACGTCGTCCGCCACGCCGATGCCACCACCGCCACCGTGTCGATCCGGACCGACGACCGCCACCTCATCGTCGAGGTGAACGACGACGGAAGCCCCACCGTGGACCCGTCACCCGGCTTCGGACTCCGCGGCATGGCCGAACGAGTCGAGTCCCTCGGGGGCCAGCTCTGGCATGGTCCCGACAGCACCGGCGGCTGGACCGTCCGGGCCGAACTGCCGATCACCGGTGGTCGCTGATGCTGCGCGTCGTGATCGCCGACGACCAAGCACTCGTCCGAGCCGGCTTCCGGTCGCTCCTCGACGCCGCGGACGACATCGAGGTCGTGGCCGAGGCCGGCGACGGGCACGACGCCGTCGCCGCGGTGCGAACCACCCGGCCCGACGTGGTCCTCATGGACATCCGCATGCCCGGCCTCGACGGGCTCGCCGCCACCCGGACCATCACCACCGACCCCGATCTCGTCGACACCCGAGTCGTCGTCCTCACCACCTTCGAGCTCGACGAGTACGTCTTCGAGGCCCTCCGCGCCGGCGCCAGCGGCTTCCTCACCAAAGGCGTCGAACCCGACGAGCTCCGCGACGCGGTCCGCACCGTGGCCGCCGGCCACGCCCTCCTCTCGCCCTCCGTGACCCGGCGGGTCGTCGACTCCTTCGCCCGCCGCACCGGACCCGTCGTCGCCCGCGACCGGCTCGACGATCTCACCGAACGGGAGCTCGAAGTCCTCGCTGCCGTCGGGCGGGGCATGTCCAACGACGAGATCGGTGACCACCTCCACATGAGCCCCCTCACCGCCAAGACCCACGTCAGCCGCATCCTGTCCAAGGTCCACGCTCGCGACCGGGCACAGCTCGTCGTCGTGGCCTACGAGGCCGGGATCGTCGGCCACTGAGTGGGGATGCGCGGTGCGGGTCGTGGCTTCAGGGCCCGCCGCGTCCGGGGCTTCCACGGCCGGCCCGCCGGCGAGCTCGATCGGCTCGGCGGACAGCACCAGGCGTTGAACGGCACGTGTCCGTCGTTCCCGGTGGTGTGGCGCTGATGGGGATGTCGAGGTCCGGCCAGCGGGCACCGGAGGTCACGCTCCGGCACTAATACCGATATTCCGGTAGGATTACCGTCATGTCGGATCTGATCCTGATCGCCCTCGCCGGCTTCGCCGCATCGATGGTCGACGGCGCGCTGGGCATGGGCTTCGGACCCACGTCGGCCACCATCCTGCTCAGCACCGGCATCAGCCCGGCGGCGACGTCGACGATGGTCAACCTGGCCAAGGTGGCGACCGGGCTCGCCGGCGGCGCGTCGCACTGGCGCTTCGGGAACGTCGATCGCCGCCTCGTGCTGCAGTTGGCGGTACCCGGGGCGTGCGGGGCCGTGCTCGGCGCCACGATGCTCGCCACCCTCGACGGCGACCGCCTCCGACCGCTGCTCGCCGTGCTGCTCCTGGCCGTCGGCGTGCGGATCCTCGTGCGGTTCAGCCGGCCCCTGCCCCCCGTTCGCGACGCGACCTCGCTCGACCACCACCGCTCCCCCGCGGTCGCGGTGTGCGGTGCGGCCGGCGGCGTCACGAACGGCTTGATCGGCGCGTGGGGCCCCGTCGTCACGCCCTTCCTGCTCCACCGGGGGGTGCCGCCCCGGATCGCGGTCGGCTCGGTGAACACCGCGGAGATCGCCGTGGCGGTGACCGCCGTGGGGACGCTGCTCACCTCCGTCGGCGGGGACGGGGTGGAGGTCGCCATGGTCGCGGCCATGCTCGCCGGCGGTGTCGGCGCCGCGCCGCTGGCCGCGCTCGTCGTGCGGGCCATCCCCGCTCGGCTCCTCGGCGTGGCCGTCGCCGCCCTCCTGCTGCTCACCCAGACCCGAGAGCTGGTCCGCACCGCCACCATCCCCGACGCACCGGCGATCGTCTACGGCTCGGTCATCGTGGCCGTCGGCGCAGCCGCGCTGCGGCCACGTCTGCAGCGAGCACGGTCGACTAGCGGGGACGCCAGGCGTCGGGATCGTCGACCAGCTGCTGCACCGCCGACGGCAGGTCCCCCGCCAGCACGTCGGCGAGGGTGACCGCCTCCATCACGGAGCGCACCGCGGCACGCAGCCCGATCCACAGGTCGACCAGGTGGGCGCCGGCGCCCTCGTGGGTGACCGACTCGGGACGCTGGCCCTGCACGAGGGAGAGCGGCCCATCGACCGCCCGGGAGATCTCTGCGATCGTGATCTCGTCCGCGTCCCGGGCCAGCGTGTAGCCGCCCGACGAGCCCCGCTGCCCCTGCACCAGACCGGCCTGGCGCAGCTGCCCGAGGATGGCTTCCAGGTAGCGGGGCGGGATGTGCTGCGCGGCAGCCAGCTCGTCACGGGTCATCCGCCCCTTGTCGCCGGCGGCGAGCTCGAGCAGCGCCCGGACCGCGTAGTCGACCTTCGCCGTCACCTGCACCCGGCCAGCCTGGCACCCCGACCTGGGCTCCGCCGGGTGGACCGCCACAACAGCATGCGGTGTACGTGCGCCTCGGCCTCGCCTCAGCGCGATCCGTCCTCGGGGATAGCCTCCGCCCAGTACCGAAGCGCGAAGGTCCATGCGGACCGCGACGTGGAGGTCCCGCCCTCGTCGGGCCGGCGCGAAACCGCGGACCCGCTGGTGGCGGGGTCGCTCTAAGCATCCTTGGGAACGGATTTCCCTGCGGTCGTGACGGATCCGACCACCGATGACCAGCGATGACCAGAAATCGAAGGGATTTCTCGGTCAGCGGCGGCGGAAACGCCGTCCGCCGTTGCGTCGTCGACGGCTGGCCCCGAAGGCGGAGAAGTCCTCGGCCAGTGGGTGCTTGCTGAGTCCTGGGTGGCCTCGGAGGCCGACGGCTCGCAAGTCCTGGCCGTAGTCCCTGTGCCCGAGGATCTGGTGGGTGAGCACCATCAAGGTCACTGCCACGTCGTCGGTGGTGCAGGGCCCGCTCGTTGGTGCCTTGGCTGATCCGTTGACGTCCTGCAGGAACCGGAGCTCGAGCTCGAGTTGCTGGTTGTAGGGCGAGCGCACTCTGCCGTGCTGCATCGCATCGCGGAAGCGGTCGGTCAGCTCGAGGTTCTTGTTGCGACTGTGGGGGGCCACGTCGAAGTTGACCCGATTGCCCCTCAGGAAGTCCCGCAACCGCTCCTTGATCGATTCGAGCAGGAACGCTCCCCCGTGTTGGTCGACGGTCACCGACGTCGGAGCAAACGCCCTGATGTCCCGTTCGAGTTCCTTGTAGAGGGCCGCAAGGTCGAGCTCTCCGTCCACGGGGAGGAACCGGCGGATCCGGTCGACCACCAAGTACCTCACGTCAAGAATGGTCACCTCATGTGCGATCACGTACACGGCGG
>Ga0208490_100739_pt1 | contig 16585 bp, 13 predicted proteins | sample SubbioAug_CSWold_FD_184818 | JGI IMG/M metagenome (GOLD analysis project Ga0208490, IMG submission 184818) | Serpentinite rock and fluid subsurface biosphere microbial communities from McLaughlin Reserve, California, USA - CR11Aug_CSWold (SPAdes) | ecosystem: Environmental > Terrestrial > Deep...
CTCTATTGGCTGAGAAAAGACAAAACCCAACCCGATCAGCAGGTGCAAAGAGTAGCTTAATTTACGCCAGATCCTGTCCAACCGATGGGGAGTAGCTCATTCAGCGTCGCGCCGCGCAAAGCCGCAGTCCTCAACAATAGCCCAGCTCCCATCCGCTCGCCGAAAGCGATACTGTTCCTTGAAAAAGTAGGCGCGCCTCGCGCACAAATCTTCCAGCGCCGCATCGATACGGGGACGATCATCGGGATGAACATGCGCACTCCATACCGTTGGCGCGGTTTTTGCCGGCTCTGGAGGATGCCCAAAGATTTCTGTCAGCCCCTCGCTCCACCATTGCTCGTTACAGAGAATGTCCCACTCCCAGACAACGCTCCCCCCAGCTCGAGCAACGAGACGAAACCGCTCTTCGCTAGTTTCGAGATCCTGTTCCCATTTCTTACGCTCGGTGATGTCGCGTTCAACTGAGATCCAGTGGGTGAAACAACCTGTCTCGTCGGCCAGCGGAACGATATCGAGCTCCAGCCAGAACTCCTCTCCCGATTTTGTATAGTTGATGAGTTCAGCGCGCACAGGTTCCCACTCCACAAGAGCATTCCGAATGCGATCAAGCTCATCTCTTTGGGTTTTTGGTCCCTGCAGTATGCGCGGGGTCCTGCCAATCACCTCGTCGCGGGAGAAACCTGTGCGCTGCACAAAGGCGTCGTTGACATACACAATCTTGGGCCCATCCGGACCGTCGATCGGCTCGACCTCGGTGATCACTAGGAGATCATTCTGGTGCATGACCGCCGCTTCGAGCAGCCGTAGCTGTTCGCTCCGGCGTCGCTCTCCAGTAATATCCGAAAAATAGACTGCCAGACCAGTGGCTGTCGGCTCCGCACTCACCTCAAACCAAGTCTCGAGGGACGGGTAGTATTCTTCGAAACAGACGGGTTCACCGTCGGTCACGGCGCGTTCGTATTCAAATTGAAATTTGCTCCCGACAGCCTCTGGAAACTCCTGCCACACATTTTTGCCCAGCAGATCGCCCTTGTCGCGTCGCAGCATTTTTTGGGCCTGGGTGTTTACGAATGCGAAGTTCCAATCTTCATCCAGCAGGAAAAAAGCGTCACTCATACCCTCCAGCGTCAGAAGCAACCGCTTCGACAGCTCCATAGCATCGTCCCGCGCCACAATCAGGTCTGTGATATCCTGAAACGCTCCCTCAACGGCCACGATCTGGCCAGTCTCCTTACAATCTGCTTCGCCAGTTGCGCGCACCCAGATCCTGCGCCCTTTGGCGGTTATGATCTGGAGTGTCTCATCAAACGCCTGACCACGATCAATGCATTCCTGAAACACAGCCGCGATCCGGTCCCGGTGCTCAGCTGCGTAATAGGCCAATGCATCAACAATTTTGGGCGAGAAACCGTCCGGTTCATCGTGGATACGGGCGGTTTCGGTGGACCATTCCAACTTATCGGATGTCACCTCATATCGCCAGGCACCAAACTTTGCCAATGTTCCCGCGATTTCGAGCATTCGCTTCGCTCGTGCAAGTTCATTCGCAGACTCAACCCTTTCGGTGACATCTCTTGCGGCAATGAGCTCCGCACGATGACCCTGATGCTCGATAGTGTGACCGGTTATATCGACATAAATCAACTCTCCGGATTTCAGCAGGTGCCGCCACACCCCAGCATTGCTATGCCCGTCTGTGACCGCTGCGACATTCGATTTCAGGGCGGGCAGGTCTTCATTCGGACGGATGTCTGCAATCGTCATAGAAAGGAACTCCTCGAGGGAATATCCATATTTAGCGACAGCAGCATTGTTTACAGCCATGAATCGAAGCGAGTCTAGGTCGTAAATCCACATTGGGTCGGGGTGGGATAGGAAAAACCTGTCGCTGGCTATATTCATTTTCGCCCCAAAGGAAAAAGTCCAGGGCGGCAAGCCCCTCTCAGATAAACATTGCAGCTACAATGCCTCCAAACCAACGCGAGACATCAGGTGAAAGTGTGGTCAACTTTCAACACGTTTTCAACTAACATCGTCACGTTTCGTATCCAACTGAAACACTCGTCCCTGCAACTTGCGGAAGGCCTCTGGCGTCTCGACAAAGGGTGCCCCATACTCATCTGTATAGCAGGATCTCCATTCTTTATTGAGATCATCGAAGTCGCCGTAAACTGATGTGTGGGGCGGAAGGTCGACCGAGAGTAGGGGATTAATAGGGAATGTACGCCAAACGTTCTACTGTGCGATCCAACACCGTCCAAGATGGGTCTAGGAAGTAGTCTAGCGAACATAATAAGTTAACAGGCTTTAGCGGGCTTCATCCGGTTGCGTCCAACTCATAGACGCAAAATTCGTAACTAGTAGGTCGGGTTCACTGTCGGTTTAGAAAAGCCCTAGTTCGGTCAAGGTCAATGCGCCCTCCCGCAACCAAAATTTACAAAACAATAACAACGTAGTAGCGTCCAATAGGGCGCCGCTTGCGTTTACGGCGTATCAAAAATTGCCGCGTTCGCGCAGCGCTTGAAAGTGTCCAGGCTTTTGCGCTGCAAACCATACGCAAGGCGGAAGGCCCCACCACCAAAGAAACTTGCTCGGTATCGCCGACCCCACCCGGGGGGTACCCGGCCAAATGACAGATCAAGCCGCGCTCCATATACATGCTATTCCACGCGAACAGAGCGCTTGCCGCTGCGATACCGTAACTGGTGGAGTGGCGCAGAAACCAATCTGGCCGCAGAGTAAGCGTGAAGTCATTTTTTTTCTGCAGCCTGGAGGCGTTCTTGGCTGCATTTTTTTTGTATCTGTCCATTAAGTACTTTCACACCTGCACTGCCTGCCCCATGATTGAGCGATTGAGAAAGATGAGTTGGACTTGGTGCATGTGGATTGCGCCATCGCGTTTCAGGGGAAATTTGGATGGCAATTTTTACGGTCACCACCACAGAAGATGTCGTCGACGCAAACGACGGCGTGACCTCGCTGCGCGAGGCGATCACATCGGCCAACGGTACCGTTGGTGCAGACACGATCACCTTTTCGGGCGCTGCCTTTGACGGCGACGCGGTCATACGCCTGACGCAGGACGAGGTTGAGATCACCGACGCGCTGACCATCGACGGCGCGACCGCGGGCGGTGCGGTGGTGATCACCGGAGATGCGAACGACGATGACGTGACCCTCGCGGGCACCGACATTACCGATGTGGCGGCAAGCGGCGACGCCTTGCTGGACGACAACAGCCGTCTCTTCACCCTGACCGGCGCGGGGGCGGACACGACTTTCAACAGTCTGACGCTGACCGGCGGGCGAACGACGGGCGATGGTCAGGCATTCTCTGGCGGTGCCATCTACAGTATGGATGCTGATGTGACGCTGACCAACAGCACGCTCAGCGGCAATTCCACGGCGGGTGATAATGCCGCCGGTGGCGGGGTGTATGCTAATACTTTGACGCTGACCAACAGCACGCTGAGCGGCAATTCCACGTCGGGCTTTGGTGCCCGCGGTGGCGGGTTGTCCGCCGTTTTCGGCGACGTAACGCTGACCAACAGCACGCTCAGCGGCAATTCCACGGCGGGGGATAGTGCCCAAGGTGGCGGGGCGTTCGCCGGTGGCGGCGATGTGACACTGACCAACAGCACGCTCAGCGGCAATTCCACGGCTGGGGAGTTTGCCCACGGCGGCGGGGTGTCAGCCCTTGACGGCGCTGTGACGCTGACCAACAGCACGCTCAGCGGCAATTCCACGGCGGGGGATAGTGCCGACGGTGGCGGGGTGTCCACCCGTTCCGGCGCTGTGACGCTGACCAACAGCACGCTCAGCGGCAATTCCACGGCGGGGAATTATGGTGCCATCGGTGGCGGGATTTATACCAGTTCCGGCGCTGTGACGCTGACCAACAGCACGCTCAGCGGCAATTCCACGGCGGGGGAGTTTGGCCACGGTGGCGGGGTGTCCACCCGATCCGGCGCTGTGACGCTGACCAACTCTCTGGTGATCGGCAATCTCTCGGCGCGGACTGATGCGGATGAGACTGACTTGGGCATCTATGCCACGCTCTCGTTTCAGGGCGGCAACATTGTCGGGGAGACTTTCACTCTCGACGGTACCGAACAACGGACCGGGATCACCGCGGCAGAGGTTTTTGCGCAGACCGAAACTCTCACCGTCGGAACAGACAGCACCACTGTGGGGGTTCTGGGCGACAATGGCGGGCTGGTGCAGACCATCGCACTGAAGTCTGACGGGACGAACCCGGCCCTGGATGTGGGGTCTGATGTCTCTGCGACGACTACAACCGACGCCCGTGGTCTGAGCCGCACCTTCGATGTGCCGAGTGTCGGCCTATCGCTGACCGACCTTGGTGCGTTCGAGTTGCAGATCGCGGTCTTTAATGTTGAGGGAACCCCAGAAAATGACACGATCACAGGCGGCGCGGGCAATGACACCTTGACCGGCGGAGCAGGCGACGACACGCTTGCCGGCGGCGAAGGCGACGATACGCTGGACGGGGGTGACGGATCGGACAACATCTCGGGCTCGGATGGCAATGATGGGGTCAGTGGCGGTGCTGGCAACGACAGCATTGGCGGTGGGCTTGGCAATGACACGATTGATGGTGGTGATGGCGACGATGTGATGGGCGCCGGCTTTGGTGATGACAGCGTCTCGGGCGGCCTTGGCAATGACGTGGTCGCGGGTGGTGCAGGCAATGACACGCTCGAAGGTGGCGACGGCAACGACAGCATGTCGGGCAGCTTTGGCAGTGACAGGATTGACGCGGGCGATGGCGCAGACGACATCGGCGGTGGCACCGGGCGCGATACAATTGACGCAGGCGCTGGAAATGACAGCGTGGGCGGTGGCGAGGGCGACGATTCGATCCTTGGGCGCGTAGGGAATGACTTCCTCGCAGGCGGTGGCCGCAACGACACCATCGACGGCGGCACCGGCGATGACACCATCAACGGCGGTGATGGCGATGACGTCATGACCGGGGGCGCAGGGGCTGACAAGTTCGTCTTCAACTTCTTCAAGGACGGCGACGAGGATGTGATCACTGACTTCGAGGATGGGGTGGACAGCTTCTTTATCCGGATCGTCAATCCAGACACTGGCGAGACCAATATCTCGAATGGCGGCAACGGGCTTGCGGGCTTTGTTGCAGCGCTTGGGATCGTTGATACCGTGGCGGGTGCACAGCTCAACGTGAACGGTCATCAGGTGCTGGTCGAAGGCATCGCGGCGGCGGATCTGACGGTGGACGATTTCCAGTTCCTCTGACATCTAAAACGCAGGTTGCTCCTCCCCCGAAAAAGCAAGTGGGGTCGTAAAGCTCTGGGTGAAGTGCATAAGCGCCTTCGGCGTAACACAGCGGCCTCAGCGCCCGCCTGTTGGCGTCTCAACGATGCTCGCTGCGATCATCACCTTCTCGAGCTCGCGTAGCTCCTTGAGCTTTTCAGCGCGCTTGCGGCGCGCCTCTCGCGTCTCCCATCCGTGGACGGTCTTCGCGGCAGCACAGCGCTCTCGGCCTTGTGCAGTCTTTGGTCCCGTGGACGCGCCGCCACGTGGCCGGTTTTGTCTCCGCCGTTGACATTCCTGACCGACGGTCGCGTGGCCATTGACAACAACCCCGCTGAGCGCGCCCTGCGCCCGATTGGAATAGGACGGAAGAATTGGTTATTCGCAGGGGCCGACACCGGTGCGGAAACCCTGTCCCGCGCCATGACCATCATCGAGACCGCTAAACTTAACGGCCTCGACCCGCTGGCATGTCTCGCTGACATCCTCGACCGCATCCATGATCACAAGATCAACCGGCTGGATGAACTGCTGCCCTGGCATTGGGCACCACTGGTATCTGTGACGGACAGTCAAGCCGCATAACCTGCGGTATCAACGGGGCGCTTACCAAACATTGATCGACGAAGTCGGTGAAGCCATAAAGCTTGGAACGTTTGATTTCTGCCGTTCGTTGATATTCGGGCGGGATTGAAAAGCTCATTATTCTCGTCGCAATCGCGCGTGAGCTCCCAAAATCAACTGCTGCCGGCCGTCCCGCTCATGCCATCACGACAAGCGAGGCGATCCTTCCTTTGAAGTCCCACGCTGAACATACCTCCACCAATTCTGAAGAGGGCAAACGTGGCAAATTTTTACTCTTCCCGCAGCGAGATTATCAAGCACTTCTGTGGTTCGCTTTTGCGAGCCGTTCTCAAATGTTGCACCCTGCAACATTTTGATAATGTTTTCAATCACTTGCTTCTATTCCGTCTTGATCGTCCAAAGTTATTCGTGCATGTTCGACTCACATGGAAGGGCATGAGGCGCTGTCCAATTAACCCGTCGCCGGGAGCATGGACGCGTGCAATACGCACTTCTCCACGCGGCGATTAGCCGGAGAAGTGATATGAATTCCTCAAAAAGTATCAGTGCACCAACCTACCCAATCGAAATCTTGTCATGTTCCGTAGCAAGCGCGGAGCATCTTTCATCGGACCGTGTCATTCGGGTAGCAGAACAGATTCGCTTGATGGGTGTCGGTCGGACCCAATATTACGAGTTGGCCAAATCTCCGGACTTTCCCGAAGAGATCGTCCTCGGCAAGCGCGCCCGTGGCCGCTGGCTTTCCGAAATGATCGCTTACATCAATAGTCGCAAGCATCGCGCATGTACCGCTATGGGCGAGGGTGGCTCAAATGCCTGATCCTTTCGGGTTTTTCGTCTGTGAATGGTCAACGCGCGTTGCTTCACTAAGTTGTGCGAAGCGCGCGTGTGAAGAAATATTACCTGAGCGGCCCACGCAGCCCGAGAAGAACATTCGTCAGGCATTTTTCGAATGCCGTGATGAGGACGCAACTGCAACCCAGGGTGGGTGCGCCGCAAACAGAATGCAAGTTGGCCATTTCGCGGAGTTGGAAAAGAAATGAGTTCCACTCCATATTTGCAGTTCTACGTCGGCGACCATCTCGCCGACACGCTGGACCTAACCGCGGAGGAACATGGTGCCTATATGTTCCTTCTTTGCGCCCTTTGGCGACACAAAGCACGCCTCCCGAATGACATGGCCAAACTGGCCAGAATTGCCCGCGTGTCCCCCAAAAGATGGGGTCGCATTTGGGCCGCTATAGAGGAATATTTCTTTGTGGACGGCGATAAGATCGGCCAAAAGCGCATGGACAAAGAGTTCAAAAAAGCGGTTTCGATTTCGCAAAAACGTAAGGACGCAGGAAGCCTTGGTGGTCAGACTAACGCATTGAAAAACAAAGATGCGCGCCAAGCAAATGCTCAAGATTTGCTTGTGCATAGTCAGAAACCAGAGTCATTAAAAAAAGAAGAACCTATCGGTTCTTTAAAAAAGACGTCTTCGGAAAATAGGAAGGGCACGCGCCTGTCTGACGACTGGTGCCTGCCCAAGAGTTGGGGTGAGTGGGCCATAGCCAACGAGCAATTGTCGGAGGCGGAATGTTGTCGATTGGCGGAGCAGTTCAAGGATTATTGGCTGGCCATTCCCGGACACAAGGGCGTCAAACTCGACTGGCAGGCGACGTGGCGAAACTGGGTCCGCAACCGCAATCATCAATCCAAAATGCCGGATGCCGCAACATTCGGTGCTTTCGGTCGCATTCCGGAGGTCGGTTGATGTTTTGCGCCGAGAGCTTTGAAGAGCGTGCTGCAATCATGCAGTTTTGCGGATGCATGTACCGTTTCACGACAGAAATGCTGGAGGTGAGGGCGCAGGGTTTGAGCCGCTGGAACGCCTTGCAGTTCCAAAAGGAGGTACTTGATGAACCTGGAGCAGGAAATCCTCAACAAGGCGGGGATCTACGTCAAGCAATGGCACGGGAACAAGTCGAGGACAGCATGCCCGCGATGCAGTCCCGGCCGAAAGAAGAAGTCAGACCCGTGCCTAAGCATAGCCAGGAAGCTGGGTGGGATCGTGTGGATGTGTTGGCACTGCAACTGGGTCGGGGGGGCTCGCTTTGACCAAGGGCGTGATCAAATGGTTGACATCGATCCGGCGTTTGGACGCCGATGTTTTGCAGCAGATGGACGTCCAAGCGCAGATACACCCGCAGCTGGGCGAGGTGGTGGCGTTTCCTTATATTCGAGACGGAAAGCGTTACGCCGCTAAGTTTCGAACAGAATCCCATAGGAATTGGCGAAGCACGCAAGGAGTTTCCCGAGGGCTTTACAACGAGGATGTGCTGACATCAGAGGGCGGACCGATTGTTATCACTGAGGGGGAAATTGACGCCCTGAGCGTGATGCAAGCGGGGTACAAACGTGTTGTGTCGTTGCCAGACGGTTGGACGCCAGACGGAGGTAAGCGCGATGTTTTGGTAACAGCAGAAATACAGCTTAGATCATCACCCTTCGTGATTGTAGCCGGGGACAATGATGCAGCTGGAGAAAGCCTTCCTCGCACCGTGGCTAACATTCTGATTGGCCATGATGTCCGTTACGCAAGGTGGCCTGACGGCTGCAAAGATGCCAACGATGTTCTATGCAAGCATGGCGAAGAAGTGCTTGCTCGATGCCTCGACGAGGCCAAGCAGATCGACCCCGCCGGCGGGTTTATCACAGGCATATCGGACTTGCCTCCCATGCCAGCACGAAGGGTTCTTCGCATGGGCTGTAACCCGTTTGATTTGGTAATCGGTTTCGAGGTTGGTGCTATGTCGGTCGGCACAGGTATTCCAGGAAGCGGAAAATCTACTTTCACTACTTTCGCAGCCTACCACATCGCCATGAACGAAAAGGTCAGAGTAGGGTTCATGTCCTTCGAAACCCATGCGCACCGAACACGGGATCATCTGTGTCGGCTTCACATGGGTATTCCCTGGGATGAACTGAATGATGAACAGCGACAGGAGACTGGAGTTTATCTCGACAGGTACTTTCGCGTCGTTCATCGCACCTACGACACGAGCACTCATAACCTTGGATGGCTCAGGGACATGATTTACACGCTGGCTGTCCGGGACAACTGCAAGCTGATCGTCGTTGATCCTTGGAACGAGTTGGAGCATCTGCCCGAACGCGGCGAATCCATGACGGCCTATATAAACTTTGGCCTGCAACAGATCCGGGTTTGGGCTGAGCAGTTTGATACCCACATTTGCGTGATTGCGCATCCACGTAAGATGCCAACTGATGGCATGCCGCGTGCTCCGGTTGGCTATGACATCTCCGACAGCGCAGCTTTCTCGAACAAGCCGGCTCTTGGCTTTACTGTCCATCAGGATGAATTGACTAACGGTCAGCCTATCGTAAAAATCATCGTCTGGAAAGTGCGCGACACGCAGCTTTATGCGTTCGAGAAAGGCCAAATCAGTTTAGAGTTTAACTCGACCAGCATGACCTATTTCAAGAACGTGGTTTGACCGTTAACAGGGTATCCGTCTAGCATCTCGTGATGCGCGCTGTAACTAGCAAGCAAGCCAACGAAGGGGCCCAGGAACCAATGCCGTGGGGTCCAGAGATGAAATCGACTAAGGCGGGTCTCCTACGGTGGCAAAAATGCCGAACGTTGACCTATCCAACGCCTGCATGAAGCTGCGGCAGAAATCCTCATATCTTGATTTGGACCGGCTGCTCAAAAACCAGTCATTTGCCCGCAGATAACGTCAACCCGAAGGTCCTAGCCAAACCTCAGATCTGGTTGATCATCGTCGTGCACATCCGGCCGATGCGCTCCCGCGCTGTGAGAACGGCCCGCATGCGGTATCTGTCAAAGGCCTTGATGTCCACCGGTTCATACCAGCAACTGCGCACAAAACGTGCGAGGCCAAATGCATCGTTACGATCCGTTTTGTTGGCTTGCAGCTTCAAAGCGGTAGCAGCACGTCGTGCATGAATGCAGTCGATCGCGGTCCCCCTTTCTCGCAGGGCGTGCCAAAGCCAGATGGCTTGAGGGCCAGTCTCCCTACCTGCGCGAACCAGACCCGGGGCCTTTTCTATAAGAGTGGCGGCGATCGTATCCGCTGCGCTGGGGACACTCCCTTCCCAGACCCGCTGCCCGGCATCGTAAACAACGCAGATCGCCGTTTCCTTCACCGATACGTTCAGTCACACAAAATGCTTCATCGTCTCCTCCATCCAGATGAAAGCTATAGCGTAGCACGAGGGTGGACCCTCAGATCTCGCCATGTGATTTACATGCCAGCCGCTGTTGTTCAGCATCCCGGTAATCATGCGATGTTGATTGTCACTGGGAAAACTGACCCTCGAATACGGCGCATGGTCAAACGTCCTGTCGGCATTCCAATCCTCCTGTTCTTCAGGAGGCGGAGTAACTGCAGTTCGTTGGCCAGTCCTGCCCATGATCGCGTGAAATCACTGCCCACGATCCCGCGAAACAGCTGCCCGCCTTCCCCTGAAATCAGTGCCCGCGATCAGCTGAAATCAGTGCCCGCCATCATGCGAAACGCGCACAAACTTGCCCCGGCTTGAACCAGCTGGGGACCATCGGAGTGTTTGACATGGGATTTTTGCGGATTATTCAGAAATGGGCGCTGCGGGATACGATGCCCATTCGCGAGATTGCACGGCGGACGCGCCGCACCCACACACAACAACAAAACAACTACTGCGCATGTGGTTGTTTAATGTTGGCGACCACGCAGTTTATGTGCGTAAATGCACGAAATGATGGGAGTAGCGTCATGACGGTGCATGTATCACTAGAGGCCAACGATGTTGGCGCAGAGGCATTGGAGGAGGAGATCAACGCATTGACCGGATCGCTCACCGCCAAGCAGCAAGAGTTCATCACCCACTACCTGCGGCACCGGAACGCAACCAGCGCATACCGCCACGCCTATGATGTCTCAAAATCGAAATACAACACGTTCCGTCGCAACGCCCATACGTTGATCAAATCGCCAATCATGCAGGAGATCATTGCCTTATATGGTCGACGCACCACGCTGACCACTCGCATCACACAAAAGGAAGTCGCGCGTGCCTGGTGGACGATTGCCAACACCCCCATCAGCGACGTCGTCAAGGTGCATGTGCCGCCCTGCCGGCATTGTCACGGTATGAACCATGACTTTCAGTGGAAGACTGAGCGAGAGTTCCGCGAAGCCTTGGGGCACGCCATTGCCAAACTATGCGTCGGCCTGACAGGAGGCGACGCCGCTGACATGGCGGCCGCGATCCATGCAGGCACTATTGCAGATCCAAGCGTACCCAGTTGCGATGGGGGTTTTGGCTTCAACACTCGGCTTGCGCCACGTTCCGAGTGCCCGGAATGTAATGGGCATGGTGATAAACCAATCCTTGAGATCACCGATACCGCCCTCCTCAGTCCTGCAGCGAGTATGATGATACAGGGGATCAGACAAACGGCGCACGGCATTGAGGTGAACTTTGTAGACCGTGTCAAAGCAATCGAAAACCTCGCCAAGTATCTGGGCATGTTCGCCACCCCATTGGTGGATGAGACCCAAAACCCGCTCGAACGACTTGCACGTCGCCTCATGGCAGAAGCTCAGAGCGTACCAGTCGTTCCAGATGAAGACCTGCCACCGGAGCATGTTTACCTGGACGCCGATGGTCAGCAACTTGGCGCGAGCTTCATCGGCTTCGCAAGAGATGACCTGGATGATGATGAGTACGTCGAGCCGTGAACGAGGCGGGTGGCGACCAGCATAGAGCATTCTAAAGACAAGGAATAGCAATTAGGTTCCGCTGACTGCCCGAGATTTCTGCAGGCCTCACTCAACAGTTTGCTAATCGATACTTGCAACGGGGCCCGCTTCATAGAAGCGACGGCGGGGATGAACAACGTTCAGAGACCCGGCCCGGAAATGGAGGTCAGCCCCGTTGAGTTGAAAATAGATATCCATACCTTTTCAGTCAATGCGATCCAGAGGAATGAGATAATGTGCCCACTGCGTTTAGGGACTCCAAATGATTGCCTAGTTCGACATGGTTCTGAATAACAATATGGACGCTGGCACTACTTCTCCACAAAGTCGGGCAATCTAATGTTCTGATCCTGACACAAGATTCGACCTAGAGGCAGCGTATCGCATCTTCGCCCTACATACTTGAGCGAAACAGTCAGATGACTGCTGTCAGCCCCATGACAGACCTTCAGCCATTGGCACAAATCTGCGAAAGCTGATGGGGTGGATGGCTCCTGCTCCAACCGGCGTCGCAATGCGCCATACTGCGGATGTTCATATCTGCTTTTAGGAGGAGCCACCCGATGCAAGTTACCACAATCGGCCTTGATCTGGCCAAGAACGTTTTCCAAGTTCACGGGACCACGAAAGACGACGAGGTTGCCTTCAATCGACCTTTGAGACGGGCGCAGTTGTTGTCCTTTTTCTCAAAGCTTGAGCCCTGCTTGATTGGTATGGAGGCCTGTGCGGTCCGACATTTGCAGGATGCGTCCGGCGATGGCCGTCAGGAAAGTTTCGATGTCTTTCAGGTGGCGCTGGTTATCAGTCATCCAAACTGACGAGGTCCAGAAATTCCGTCTCGCCGAGAATCCGGATCGGATGCCCTGCGGCGCGCATCTGTTCGGCCTTGCGATGTTTGCTGCTGGTCTTGTGACCGGCCAGAACGGCCAGATCCTGATCGCCGACAACCAGATGGGTCGTGGCTTTGGTGACCGTTCCCCCAACCTCCATACCGTGGCGGGCGGCGAGATCTGCCGCGTCTTGGCGGGACAAGCTCAGGCTGCCGGTGAAGACGACAACCGCGCCTACCAAGGGACCGTCGGGATGCGCAGTGCGCGTTTCAGGCCGGGATCGCGCAAGGGGTGTTCTCCGACCGGATGGGGCAATCAGCGCATCGAATGACAGGCCAAGGCGGGCCTCGGCCAGCAACACGACCATCGCGGCGGCGCGGGCGTCTTCGCCTGCGTCGTGGTGATGGAAATCTAAGCGCAAGACCTTCTTCAGATTGCCCAGACCGTGCCCGCCGTTGCCTTTGAGTTCCGGCCAGGCGCGCCGGGCGATCTGGACGCTGTCGGACCAGCGGAAATCGGGGGCTTCAAGGCCGCAAGACAGGCAGGATGCGGTAACGGCGCGTTTGTCGAAGCTGCTGTGTTGCACCAGATGATGCCCTGACAGCAGCGGGAACAGATCGCCCAAGGCCTGCCCGAAACGCGGGGCGCCTGCGACATGCTCGGGGCCGATGCCGTGAAGCTGGGTGTTGAAGGCGTCGAACCTTGTGCCGGGGTTCACCAGCGTCGAGAAACTGTGGATGCTGTTGTCGGACGCAACGCAGGCCAGCCCGATCTGGCAGATACTGCCCGCATCACTGCACGCGGTTTCCACATCCAACGCGATGAAACGGAAATCGCCATCGGGGATCATGGGGCGCATCGCTTTGCGGCCTCAAGGGTGCTTGCGTAGATCAGACAGGTTTCGACATCGCCGAGGCGCGATGCCATTTCCTTGGCAATCTTCAAGTTGTCGTTGAAATCCTCGACCAGATCGTTGTGCTTCCGAAGGAGGTTATCGTGTGCCTCGACACATTCGGTGACGTTGGATTTGCAGGTGAAACCCTCGTAGTTGCATTGGTTGCTATCGAAACAGGCCGCGTTCTGGTCGACGCACATTCCCCGACTAGAGCATACCGTGTCGCCAAATCCGAGGCAGGCGCCGCGGTCGCCATAGGAGCAGGAAAAACCCTGCTGGCTGATCGCGGCGGAGGGGATCAGGATCGCTGCGGCGAAAGCCATCGCAAGCCTCATTCCATCACCTCCAGCTTCGGCAGGCCGCGGACGATTTCCATGGTTCGCAGGCTGACGGTGATGACGCGTTGGAACAGTTCGAGGGGGTAGGCGGGGTTGTTCATCGTCTCGATGGCATAGCGGTTGGCGTCGTTTTCGATGCCGCTGGCCTTATCGACCTTGACCACCTGGCGTTCCATCACCCATTCCAGCGCGGGCTTACCATTCACGACATAGTCATAGGCCGCGAGGGGCACATCGGTCATGGTGATGTTGGCGTTGTAGATGACGGTGGTCTTGTCCTTTTCCTTGCCGTTCTTGCCGAAGGCCCATTTCGTGACGCGGTAGAAGGCTTGCGCGTTCTTGATCTCGGCCAGGCGCAGATCGCCTTGCTTGATTGTGACCGGGTAGGGTTCGACGGTTTCATAGTTCACATGCAGGTCGCCAAGCTCGCGGCCTGCGTGGCAGAAGGCCCAGAAGTCAGCGGCGGTTTTCACGCGGGGGATGCGGGGCAGTTCCTTGGACAGGTTATCGGCGTATTTCGCGCGGTAATCCTCGGAATGCAGCAGGCCGTAGACGTAGTAGAACAGGTTTTCCTTGGTGATCGTCTCGCCGGGATAAGCGTCCTGGAAGTGCTTCAGGCCAGCGTCGGTTATGCCGTCTCGGACGGTGTAATTGGCGTCTTCTGTTTGGTCATCAAAGAGGTCGTCATCGGCGGTGTCGTGCCGAAGTTCACCATAAAGTTTCAGGGGAAAACATTGCCCTTTTTCAACCATGTCGAGGCACGGCAGCGAGTCAACCATGATGGAGGTGAAATTTTTTGCGCCTACACCAGATACTGAGATTGCGAGATTCCCATCGTTGGTGTGCGGAAATATCTTCGGCATCTGGTAGACGCGATTATTGAAGCTTCGGTTGAAATACGCCCATTCACGCATGAAAGGACGGTAAATGCTTGGGACGATGGACTCTTGCTCAAATTCAATTCGTAGGCCCCTCTCCACCCCTATGTATTGCGCATAGTCCCAGCTGATTTTCGTGGCATCACTAGTAACGAATTGCCTGACACCGATGTCCGAATCTTCGTCCTTGGAGTAGCGAGAAACTTGATCGTTATAGACTGAAATCGTCTTTTGCATATTCTCCGCAAGTTCTTGAGCTGAATAGTTAAAGCACCATGCATCTCTGTTCGTCTTAAGGCCACTGGAGTAGGATTCAAACAATCCTTTATTCGCTTTGTCCTTCTTGTCTCCAATCTTAATGAAAGCGTCAAAGCTGCCATCCCGCTGGCTCAGCCAGTCGTTATGTTCATCCGGCTGAATGAGTGACCATCCTTCCGCCTTCGCGATACCGCCAATCCCAGCGAAATCGCGAATGATCGCAAGCTTCTCCTTCTGATCGAGGTAATCGCCGATGTCGTGAAAGTGGATGCGGCCACGTTTTACGGCGTCAGGGTTCTTAACGAGAACGCTGATCGCGATGGGCGCGCGACTGCCGGAGCCGAATATCTTGCCACCTTCCCGGCGCGAGAGTTCGCCGCTGGTGCGCTGGTTGCCGCGAAGATGGAAGATATAGAGATCACTGAACTCTTCGGCCAGACATGCGCGCATTCCATCGGCGGCGTTACCATCCACCCACCCTGCGTTCGTCACATAAGCCATCACGCCAGCGTCGCCGATCCTGTCAGATGCCCAACGGAAGGCGCGGATGTAACTGTCGTAAAGTGAGTTTTTCAGCGTGGCTGTGGACCGCGCTGCGTAAGTATCACGGATGCGGCCATCAAGCGTCGGATAGGCCACGTTGGCGTTGTTGTCGTTTGCGCTGCCTTGTCCGGCCGAATAGGGCGGATTCCCCACGATCACCCGAATGTCCGTCGCCTTCTGCCGCTTCCGCCGTTCCGAGTTGTCGGGCATGTAATGCGAGATCAGGTCATCGCTTTCATACATCTGGAAGGTGTCGGTCAGGCAGATGCCCTCAAACGGCACATAGTCGCCGCCCTGCAGCCCGTGATAGACCGCCTCGATGTTGATCGCGGCGATGTAATAGGCCAGCAGCACGATCTCGTTGGCGTGGATCTCGTTGTGGAACTTGTGCTCCATCTCTTCGGGCGCGATCAGGCCGGATTGCAGCAGGCGGGTGATGAAGGTGCCGGTGCCGGTGAAGGGGTCGATGATGTGGACGCCGGGGGAGCCGAGGGTCTGGCCGAATTCGGACTGCAGCACCTCGTTTACCGAATGGATGATGAAATCCACGATCTCTACGGGCGTGTAGACGATGCCCAGCTTTTCGGTGGTGCGGGGAAAGGCACGGCGGAAGAATTTGTCGTAAAGCTCGACGATCAGTTTCTGCTTTGCCTGGGGATCGGTGATGCCCTGCGACCGCAACTTGACGCTGGCGTAGAACTTTTCGAGGTCTTTGGATTCCTTGTCGAGGTTGGCCTCGTTCAGCACATCCAGCACGCGCTGCATGGCGCGCGAGACGGGGTTTTCAGCGGTGAACTTGTGGCCCTCGAACAGGGTCTCGAACACGGGGCGGGTGATGATGTGCTGGGCCAGCATTTCGATGGCATCGGCCTCAGAGATGGTGTTGTTGAGATCATCACGCAGTTCGCCCAGGAAGGCGTCAAAGGCTTTGCGGGCCTCGGTGTCGGGGTCTTTAAGCAGGGCGGTCAGGCGGGTGATGTGGTTCTTGGCGATTTCGGCGATGGAGGCGGACCAATCCTCCCAATAATCGCGGGTGCCGCATTTCTTGACGATCTTGGCCATGATGGCGCGCGAGAATTCGTCAATGGCGAAGGTCATTTCGGTTTGCTTGGGTTCGGGGCCTTCGATGACATCATCCCCGGCACCACCGCTACCCGATCCGATGCCTGAACCGGCGGCCTTGGTT
>Ga0208490_100740_pt1 | contig 16581 bp, 18 predicted proteins | sample SubbioAug_CSWold_FD_184818 | JGI IMG/M metagenome (GOLD analysis project Ga0208490, IMG submission 184818) | Serpentinite rock and fluid subsurface biosphere microbial communities from McLaughlin Reserve, California, USA - CR11Aug_CSWold (SPAdes) | ecosystem: Environmental > Terrestrial > Deep...
GCTCGAGGCCGGCATGGCCGTCATCGGCGAGGTCGCGGCGTCGGTGGCGCGGCCCTAGCAGCCCTGGGGGCAGGCCACCGGTTCCCGGTGGGACGTCTGGAGCCGGCGGCCGGCCCGGGCGAAGCGCTCGCCGACGGCCACCAGCAGCGCGCCGGTGCGGTCGGGCCAGGCCAGCGACGCCTCGGCGGCGAGGCGCTGGTCGGCGGCGGTGCGCCAGCGGCCCTCGAGCTCGGTCCGGGCCAGGATCTCGGAGTGGAACGGGTGCATCGGACTCCCCTTTCTGCTGGTCCCAGCGTCGCGTGCTATGGTCATGGAATCAACTGATTCAGGGAATTGCGGATCAATGGCTGTCACCCTCACGTTTCCCAACGACCGGCCGGTGGACCTCATCGGCTTCGCCTGGTCGCCGCTGTTCGAGGCCGTGCTGTCCCTGCGCGCCGTGGTCCAGCCCAAGCGCACCCCGCTGCACCTGCCCTGGGTGCGGCGCAGCCGGGAGCTGCCCGACGACCTGCTCGCCGAGATCCGCACCCTCATCCGCCCCTTCGACCCGATGATCCCGGGCCTGTTCGAGGTGGGACTGCGGGGGGACAACCCCACCTTCGCCGACGAGCTCGCCGCCTTCCGAGCCCTGGAGCCGGACCTCGTCGCCCACGAGCTGTCCCTCACCTTCGGCGGCATCGGGTGCCTCGCCGCCGACGACGTGGACCTCACCGACCTCGGGCGCCTGCGCGACCCGGCCTTCTGCGACCGGGTGCTGGCGGTCGCCGACGGGGCCGGGCACGGCGACCTCGCCCGCCTCGCCTTCGACGACCCCTCCGGCCTGCGCGACCGCTACGCCGACGTGCTCGAGCGCTACTGGGACGAGGCCTTCGAAGCGGAGTGGCAACGCCTGCTGCCCCGCATCGAGGCCGAGGTCACCGCCGGCGCCCGGGCCCTCGTCACCGCCGGTGCGCCCGGCCTGGTGTCGGCCCTGCTCCCCGAAGGCCGCTGGGACCCGGACCAGCGGGCCATCGTCATCGCCAAGGACTGGGACGGCACCTGCGACGTGGCCGAGCGCGGGGGCCTGCTCTTCGTCCCGACCGTCTACGGCTGGCCCAACGTCCTCGTCGACCTGACCCCGCCGTGGCCCGCCTCGGTGTTCCTCCCGCTCCGGGACCTGCGCACCCCCGAGGTCCCCCACGCCAGCGACCGGGAGATCGTCACCGGCTTCAGCGCCCTCGGGGACGAGACCCGGCTCCAGATCGCCCGCCTGGTCGCCGAGGAGCCGCGCTCCACCAAGGAGCTCGCCGCCCTGCTGAGCCTGTCGGACTCCGCCGTGTCACGGCACCTCAAGATCCTCGAGGCCGCCGGCCTCGTGGCCGGCCAGCGCGACGGCTACTTCGTCCTGTACCGCCTGGTGCCCGAGCGCCTCGACGTGCTCGGCGGGGCGGTGCGCAGCACGCTCGGGCTGGCCCAGGGCATCACCGGCGACGTGCCCGCGCTGCCGGTCAGCGTGCCCCGCTCCCGCGGGGGCTGACCCCGCCGAGAAACCCCGCCCCCGGGCGGTCCCGCTCCGTGCCCCGTGGGCTACGTTCTGGCGCCGGGGACATCGGCGCAGCGTTCGGGCGACGGTGGGGCAGCCCGGACCACGGCGTCCGGGTCCGACACGGTTGCTCGGGGGTCGAGAGTGGACGGGGCTGCGGCGCTGCTGACGATGCCGAGGAAGTTCGTCGTCGCGATCGGCGGCATGACCGCCACCGCGCTCGAGGCCCTCCGCACCACCTGGCAGGTCAAGCGCTGGTTCCGCGAGTACCTCGACCAGTGCGGCTTCCTCACCTCGGTCTGCATCCTGCCGGTGATGCTGGTGTCGATCCCGTTCGGGGCCACCATCTCCCTCCAGCTCGGCCAGCTCGTCTCCCAGATCGGCGCCCAGTCCTTCACCGGCGCCGCGGCCGTCACCGCCACCATCCAGCAGGTCGCCCCGGTGGCGACGGCGCTGCTGATCGCCGGCGCCGGCGGGTCCGCGATGGCGGCCGACATGGGGCCCGCAACGTCCGTGACGAGCTGGCAGCGATGGAGGTCATGTCGGTGAACCCGACCCACCGCCTCGTCACCCCCCGCCTCTACGCCGCGATGACCGTGGGCGTGCTGCTCGTGTCGGTGGTCATCGCGGCGGGCACCGCCGGCTCGTTCTTCTTCAACGTGATCGTCCAGGGCGTGTCGCCGGGTGCGTTCTTCGACGGCGCCACCTCCATCGTCCGCCTGCCCGACCTGGCCATCGCCCTCATCAAGGCGGCGATCTTCGGCTTCGTCGCCGCCGTGGTCGCCTGCTTCCGGGGGATGAACTGCGACCGCAGCCCGGTCGGCGTGGGCAAGGGCGTCACCGAGGCGGTCGTGCAGACCTTCCTCGCCGTGTTCATCCTCAACTACGTCCTGACCACCATCTACCTGACGCTCTACCCCCCCACGATCTGATGGCCAGCATCACCACCACGCCCCGCGGCCAGTGGATCGTCCGGCGGGTGCAGCGCGCCTCGGCCCGGCCCATCGGCGCGTTCGCGCAGCTCGGCTCGTTCCTGCTCTTCTCCGGGCGGGCCCTGCGCGCCATCGTCACCCACATCGTCCTCAAGCGGCGGTTCCTCCCCGAGGTCGGTCGCCAGGTGTCCGACATCGTGGTCGGCACCGGCGCGGTGGTGGTCGGCGGCGGCATGGTGTTCGTCATCGGGGCCATGTCGATGGCCACCGGCGCCACCGTCGGCATCCAGGGCTACGAGGGGCTGCGCTCGCTCGGGGCCGAGTCCCTCACCGGCCTGGTCACCAGCTTCGGCAACGTGCGCGAGGTCACGCCGATCATCGCCGGCATCGCCCTCGCCGCCCAGGTCGGCTCCAGCTTCACCGCGGAGCTGGGCGCCAAGCGCATCTCCGAGGAGATCGACGCCCTCGAGGTCATGAGCATCCCGCCCATCGCCTACCTGGTGTCGACCCGCATCCTCGGGGCGCTCATCGCCATCTTGCCCCTCTACCTCATCTCGCTGTTCGCCAGCTTCTTCGCCGCCGAGTTCGTGACCACCCAGCTCCTCGGGCTGTCCACCGGCGTCTACGACTACTACTTCCGCCTCTTCCTGCCGCCGATCGACGTCCTCTACAGCCTCATCAAGGCCCTGGTCTTCGCCGTGCTCGTCGTGCTCATCCACTGCTGGTACGGCTTCCACGCCACCGGCGGGCCCGAGGGGGTCGGCGTGGCCGTCGGCAAGGCCATCCGCACCTCGATCGTGGTCATCGTCATCGTCAACCTGTTCCTCTCCTACGTGTTCTGGGGCACGAGCACCACGGTGACCCTCACCGGATGAGCAGCCGACCCCGCGCCCCGCTGACCCCGACCCGCCTGGCGATGGTGGGTGCCATCGGGCTGGTCCTCGTCCTCGGTGTCGCCGGGGTGCTCCTGCGCGCCGCCGGCGGCGCGTACGCCGACGACTACGAGCTCACCGCCCTCGTCACCCGTCCCGGCTTCAACCTCGACGACACCAGCACGGTGAAGGTCCGGGGCGTGACGGTCGGCGGCGTGAAGCGCATCGAGCTGCTCGACGACGGCACGGTCGAGCTCACCCTCCACATCCGCAAGGAGGTGCGCATCCCGGAGTCGGCGTCGGCCCGCATCGAGCCGCTCTCGGTGTTCGGGCCCAAGTTCGTCGATGTCATCCCAGGCGAAGGCGAGGGGTCCGGACCGTTCCTCGGCGACGGGGCGCGCCTCGCCCGGACCGTGTCGCCGTCGGAGGTCGTCGAGACCCTCGAGACCTTCTCCGACGTGCTGGCCTCGTTCGACCCCGAGAAGCTGGGGACCATCCTCACCGAGATGGCCCGGGGCCTCGACGGCCTGGGCGAGGACCTCGGCGCCACCATCACCGCCTCGGACCAGCTGGCCGAGGACTTCATCGCCAACCGGGGGCAGATCGACGCGCTCTTGGCCGACGCCGTCGCCCTGGGCGAGACGCTGGAGGACCGGGGGGACCAGCTGGTGCGCATCACCGAGACCGGCGCCTCGGTGCTGGACCTGCTGCGCGAGAACGAGGACGAGCTGGGTTCGCTCGCGCTGTCGGCCGCCCAGCTGTCCGCCGACCTCACCACCACCGTCGACGCCGCCGGCCCGGACGTCGGCCCCCTGGTCGCCGGCCTCGACCGGGTGAGCACCGTCCTGTTCGCCCACCTCGGGCAGCTGCCCACGTTCACGGCATCGAACGAGCGCATCGCCCGCTTCCTCGGCGAGGACCTGATCCAGTGGGACATCGGCGACGGCCGCCTCGGCGCCGTGGTCCGCACCATCGTGGTGCTCGACCCGTGCGTGATCGTGCCCACCACCGAGGGCTGCCCGCCGCCCCAGCAGGGGTCGCCATGAGCCTGCGTCGCCACTGGCGCTTCGCCGTCTTCCTCCTGGTCTCGGGCTCGCTCACCGTGTGGATCGGCCTGCAGATCGCCGGCACCCACTTCGGCGCCGACCGGTACCGGCTGGCTGCCGAGTTCGACGACGCCACCAACCTGCGCGTCGGCGACCCGGTGCGCCTCTCGGGCGTGCCGATCGGCAGCGTCTCCCGCGTCGAGGTGCGCGTGGGCAAGGCGTGGGTGGAGTTCGACCTGGACGACACCGTGGAGCTCCCCGTCGACAGCGAGGTGGCGGTGCGGGCCCAGAACCTGCTGAACGTCCGCGAGCTGGTCCTCACCCCGGGCGAGGCGGGGGCCCTGCTCGCCGACGGCGACGAGATGGAGAACACGGCCTCGTCCGTGGAGCTGGGAAACCTCATCAACGAGCTCGGGCCCCTGCTGGAGGCCGTCGATCCCGAGCAGGTGAACACCCTCGTCACCGCCCTGAACGAGGCGCTCGGCGGGAACCGGGAGCGCGTCGCCGGCCTCACCAGCGACTTCGAGGTGGTGATCGGCAACCTCGCCGCTCGCAGCGACACGATCGGCCAGTTCATCGACGACTACGCGGTGATCAGCGGCGAGCTGGCCCGCCGCGACCGCCAGATCCAACAGCTCGTCGACAACCTCGTGCTGCTGACGGGCACCTTCGACGAGAGCGAGCAGACCCTCGTCGACGCCCTGGCCACCCTGCCCGGCTTCAGCGAGCGCCTGGCCGGCCTGCTGTCGGACAACGCCGGGAACCTCGACAGCATCCTCGCCGACCTCGCCGCCCTGGGCACGGTGACCCGGGAGAACCGCGAGCTCGTCGACGAGGTCGTCCAGCTCGCCCCGCCGGCGCTGCTCGAGCTCTACACGATCACCGACCGGGCCGACGCGCTCGTGAACAACTTCCTCTGCACGGCGTCGCACCCGCCGCCGTGCCCCCACCCCACCACGGACCGCCCGGGGTCCTCGTCGGGCGACGTCTTCGAGGAGCTGCTCCGACCATGAGCCGCTTCCACCTCCGCAGCTTCGCCGATCGCAGCCCGCTGGTGCTCGGCCTCCTCACGCTCGTCGGCGCGACCCTCGCCGTGGTGCTCGCCTTCGCGATCGGCACGCTCGGGATCCTCGAGGACCGCTACGAGATGAGCGGCGTCTTCGAGGAGAGCGGCGGCGTCCGCCCCGGCGACAAGGTGCGCGTGGCCGGCCTCGACGTCGGCGAGGTCACGTCGGTGCGTCCCGACTTCCGGCAGGCGCAGGTCGTCGTGACGTGGGAGGTCGATCGCGGCGTCGACCTCGGCCCGGACACCTCGGCCGAGATCAGCCTCGCCACGCTGCTCGGCGGGCGGTACGTGCGCCTCGACGGTCCGGTGGAGGAGCCCTTCGTCGCCGACCTGCCCGTCGAGGAGCGCCGCATCCCCCTCGAGCGCACCCGGCTCCCCATCGGCGTGCAGGACGCCCTCGGGCGCTTCACCGAGGCGGCCGACGCCTACGACGTCGACGAGATCGACCAGCTCCTCCAGAACTTCGCCGACATCTCCGCCGACAACGCCGACTCCTTCGAGCCCCTCGTCGAGAACATCACGGTGCTGGCTCGCATGCTCAACGAGCGACGGGGCCAGATCGACGCGCTCCTCGACGACACGACCGAGCTGACCTCGGCCCTGGCGAGCAAGGACCAGGCCCTGCTGGCCCTCATCGACCAGTCCGGTCGCCTCCTCGACGTGGTGGCGCAGCGGCGCGACCAGCTCCGCGCCGTGCTCGGCTCGGGCAGCCAGGCGGTGGCCGAGCTCGACCGGCTGGTCTCGGCGAACCGCGAGAGCCTCGACACGCTCCTGGCCGACTTCGACGTCACCGCCGACACCCTGCGGGCCCGGCTCCCCGAGCTCAACGAGCTGCTCGCCTACGTGGGGCCCGCGGTCCAGGGCCTCGACGAGGCCACCCGTTCGGGGCCGTGGCTCGACTCCATCGTCTCGGGCACCGGCCTCGTGCAGGTGCCCGACCTGATCGAGGGCGGATGAGGGTCGTGCGACCTCCCCGCCGTCGCATCGGCATCGCCGGTGCGGTCCTCACCGTGCTGCTGGCTGCGTTCGCCCTGCCGTCCTGCGGCGGCGATGGTGGCGGCGGCTACGTCGTGACGGCGTCGTTCTCCCGTGCCGTCGCGCTCTACCAGGGTGCGGACGTGCTCGTCATGGGCATCGACGTCGGCGACGTCACCGCCATCGAGATCGCCGGCGACGGGATCGACGTCACCATGTCCATCGACGAGGACGTGCCGCTGCCCGCCGACGCGACCGCCGCCATCGTGCCGAGCTCGCTCATCGGCGAGCGCACCGTCGTGCTCGGACCGGCGTGGCGCGGCGAGGACGAGCTCGCCGACGGTGACCGCATCCCCGTCGAGCGCACGATCATCCCGGTCGAGCCCGACGAAGCGCTCCAGTCGGTCACCGAGCTGCTCCAGTCGCTCGACCCGGACTCGGTCCGCCGGCTGCTGGCCGAGGGCTCGGGCGCGCTCGAGGGCAACGGCCGGACGCTGAACCAGGCGCTCGGCGAGCTGGCCCAGCTCATCCCGTACCTGGCCGAGCAGGACGACGAGCTGCTGGCCCTCGCCGGCGAGGTCAACGTCCTCGCCGACGTGATCCGGGCACGCGACACCGAGGTCGGCGAGCTGCTCACCGACTTCGCCGCGGTGTCCGGCGCGCTCGCCGAGGAGCGGGAGTCCCTGGCCCGGTTCCTCACCTCGCTCACGTCGCTGACCGCGCAGGGCGAGGGGCTGCTCTCCGCCTACGAGACCTCCCTGCCCGAGGACATGGACACCCTCGCCGCGGTCGCCCTGACGCTGAAGGCGAACGGCGGCTCGGTGCGCCAGCTGCTCCTGTCCCTGCGCCAGTTCCAGGTCGGCGTCATCGAGGCCTACGACCCCTCGAACCGCTCCGTCCGGGCCCGGGTGTTCACGTCGCAGACGTTGCTGAACCCGATCATGGAGATCCTCCTCGCCCTCGGCTTCGTCCCCGACGACAGCGGGCCGCTCCCGGTGCCGACGATCCCCGCGCCGACGGTCCCCACGCTGCCGACACCGACGCTACCGCCCACGACCCTTCCGCCGACCACCCTGCCGCCGACGACGGTCCCGGACGGGGGCACGCCCTGCGTCCCGCTGCTCGACCCTGGATGCGACGGATGAGCCGCGCCGCGCTCGTGCGCCACGTCCTGGTCGTCGTCCTCGCCCTCGCGTGCGGCGCGTGCACGCTGCAGACCGCCGGCGGGCCCAAGGGCGACCGGACCTTCGTCGCCCGCTTCGACGACATCCAGCACCTCGTGGTCGGCCACTCGGTGCGGGTCGCCGACGTCACCGTCGGCACGGTGACGAGCCTCCGGCTGGAGGGCTACGACGCCGTGGTGGAGATGTCGATCGTCGACGGTCGGGAGCTCCCGGTCGGCACCGTGGCGTCGGTCTCGGCCACGTCGCTGCTGGGCGAGAACTACGTCCGGCTGCGCTTCCCCGACGAGGTCGCGCCGCCCTACCACGAGGACGGCGACCAGCTGGCGACGAGCTCGGCCGACGCCAGCTTCGAGGAGCTCACCATCCAGCTGCTCGGTGTCCTGCGGGCCATCGAGGGTCGTGACGTCGCCGACATCGTCGATGCCGGAGCCACCGCGATCGGTGGGCGCGGCGACGAGCTCGGCGGGCTGTTCCAGAGCCTCGACGAGCTGGGCGACAGCCTGGTCGGCCAGTCCGAGCAGCTGGTCACGGCGATCGACTCCTTCGGCCGGCTCGGCGGCGACCTCGCCGCCGGTGCCGACGCCTTCGGTGAGTCGATCGAGCGCACCGCCGAGGCGACCGGCAGCCTCTCCGCGCAGGGCGACCGCATGGTGGTCCTGCTCGAGGAGCTCACCCGCGTCGCCGGCACGCTCGACGCCAACGTGCTCGCCCCCCACCGGGAGGAGCTGGACCGGATCCTGCGCCAGCTGGCACCGGTCGCCGAGGTCCTCGTGGAGGACTCGGACACGCTCATCGAGCTGCTGGAGTCGCTCCGCACGGCGAGCCCGCTGATCCCGCGGATGATCGAGAACCACGAGGCGCTGAGCTACGGCATCTTCGACACCTTCGTGGTCCCCGGGCAGGAGCCGTTCCACCCGGGCGACGCGCCCGCCATCCCCCAGGCCGGGCGCGACGCCGTCATCGCCCTGCTCGACCCGGCGCCGGAGGAGGGGCGGTGAAGGGCCGGATCGCGATCAACCTGGCGGCGTTCGCCGTCGTCAGCATCGTGGTGATCGTGTGGTCCTTCGCCACGCTCTTCGAGGTCGACGCGCTCGACGACCCGGACTTCGTGACCGTCGAGTTCGAGTCCTCGCCCGGCCTCGCCCGGGGGTTCGAGGTGGCGTACCTCGGCCACGCGGTCGGGTCCGTGCACTCGGCCGCGCTGCGAGACGGCTACTCCGAGATCGTGCTGCGGATCGACAAGGGCGAGGGGCTGCCCGCCGCGGTGGATGCGATGGCCCGCCGCAAGTCGGCCATCGGCGAGCCGTTCGTCGACCTCGCCCCCACCCCCGGCACCGACCCCACGAGCGGGCCCCGCCTGGTCGACGGCGACCGCATCCCGCTCGAGCGGACCTCGAGCCCGATCAGCTACGGCGAGCTGTTCAAGAGCGTCGACGCGCTGCTCGCCGCCGTCGATCCCGACCAGGTCGGCACCGTCGTCGAGGAGCTCGCGGCCGCGCTCGACGGGCGGGGGGACGACCTGCGCCGGATCATCACGGGATCCCGCGCGCTCACCGAGCGCACCGTGGCCAACGGGGACGAGATCGACCAGTTCCTCACCGACATGGGCGACCTCACCGGCGTGCTCGCCGACAACCGGGACCCGCTCGCGCAGAGCATCGACGCCTTCGACGCCGTGACCCAGACGCTGGACGAGACCCGTGGCCCCATCGAGCAGCTGCTCCAGGAGGGGCCGTCCGCCCTCCAGCTCGTGCTGCGGATCCTGGCCTCGACCGATGCCCAGCTGGCGTGCACGGTCGACGGCCTCGCTGTGCTGGGACCGGTGACGGCCGACGGTGTCGCCGAGGCCCTCGGCGCCACGATCGCCGACTCCGGGACCGCGCTCGACGTCACCAACGCCGTGGTCGGCGAGGACGGCTACCTGAACCTCACGTTGCTGTTCTCCGACGCCAACGAGGCGCGGGTCTACCCCGAGCGCCGGCCCCCGCCCGAGGCGCCGCCGGTCGAGGCGTGCGGCGAGCTCGCCAGCCGCGACGTCGGCGCCGACGTCGGCCGTTGGGCCGAACCCGGTCCGGGCGGGCGTGGCGACGTGGCGGGCGACCGCGGACTGGATGCGGACGGGCGTCCCGTCGACCCAGACGCCGACGGGCCGAGCGGCTCGTCCGACCTCGACGCCCCCGACGACCCGTTCCTGGCCGAGGTGATCCGACGGGCGCTGCCGTTCCTGCTGCTCGCCGCGCTGGCTGCCCTCGCCTGGTGGCTCTGGAAGCGTCAGCAGGAGGCCAGGGACGGGCCGGGGGACGGTCCCGAGGCCCTCCCGGACGAGGCCGACGAGACGGTCGGGAGCTGACGCGGCCTCAGGGGGCCGACGTGGAGGTCGACGTGCTGTCCGCCTCGGCCGGGTCCTCGCCCTCGGCGGCGTCGGAGCCGGGCACCGGCGAGAGGCGGGAACCGGCGTTGGCCACCGACGTCACGTCGTCGACCTGCCACCGCCCGTCGAGGCGGACCAGGCTGATGTCGAGGTAGGTGCCCACCGTGGCCCGGCTGCCGGCGGCGCTGAGGATCTCGGAGTCCGCGATGACGACCGCCCGGGCCGTGTCACCGGTCGAGCGGGACACGAACACCTCGCGGATCGTCGCGGACGACGTCGCCTCCAGGGTCTCGATCTGACCGCCGAGGCCGGCGTCGAACGCCTCGACGTACTCCGCGGCGAAGTCGGGCGTGGCCAGCTCCCGCACGGTCTCCCGGGATCCGTCGAGGTCGGCGTGGTCGTAGGTCAGCAGCACCTCGGCGAAGCGGCCGGCCACGGTGGCCACCTCGTCCACGCGGTCGGCGTCGTCCTGCAGGTCGGCTCGCGACGTCCACAGCGCGGCCGCCACGACGATCGCGCCCAGGGCGACCAGCGCGAGGACGACGGTCAGCACCCGGGCCCCGCGCCGCCGGGAGGGTGCGCCCCCGGCCTCGGCGGCGTCGTCCCCAGCGTCGTCGACCACGCCGGGATCGTACCGGTGGGTGGGGCGGGCGGACGCGGCCCGGCTCAGGCCGGGCTCAGCGAGCGGAGCTCGATGTGGTGGCCCTGCTGGCGGTGCAGCTCGGCGCCCTGGTCCTCGGGGATGTCGTGGACCTCGGCGGAGTCCTCGGCCGGGTTGGCCTTCAGGAAGCCGTCGAAGCTGATGCGCTGGCCGGGCTCCACCGCGACGTCGTCGGGAGCGTGGGCGAAGATGCGCTGCTGGTCGTCCGCGCCGATCCAGAAGCCCTCGCCGTCGACCACGTCGAGGACGAACACGCCCTCGCCGGTGATGTCCTGGTCGGCGTGGGGGGCGAGGCGCTCGGCGTCACCGGCATCGCCCTCCACCAGGGTGAACAGGTCGGTGCCGTCCTCGGTCGTGGCGGTGCCCGGGTCGTCGCCGGCGTCGGGGGCCGGCGCGTCACCGCCGGCCGCGGGAGCGGTGGTGGTGGTGGTGGCCTGCGCCGTGGTGTCGGTCGTGTCCTCCGGCGCCTCCGTGTCGGCCGTGGTGTCCTCGGCGGCCGTGTCCTCGACCGAGGTCTCGGGTGCGACGGTGTCGGTCGTCTGGTCGGTCGTGCCGACGTCGTCATCGTCGTCGTCGCCCCCCAGCAGCGCGAAGAGCACGATGCCGATCAGCGCCGCGGCCAGCAGCGCCCAGAGCCACCAGGCCGCCTTGCGGTCGTCCTCGTTGTCGGGGCGGCGCCGCAGCGGCTCCTCCGTGACGGGCGCCGGCCGGTCGGACCGGACGAAGGTCGCGTCCTCGGCCCTCGTGGGGTCCACGCCGGGCTGGACCCGCGTCGGATCGACGGGATCGCCGGCCCGGGTCGGGTCGACGGGGTCGTTCGCCCGGGTGGGGTCGTACGACCCGCCTGGCTGGTCGGGCTCGGTGGGCATGGCGGGACCTCCGGTCCTGGGGGGATCCCGGCTTCACTACCCACCGGCCGGTCGCCGGTGACCTGCGCCGCGGCGGGGCGGGTAGGTGGTGCCGATGCCGACCGACCGATTCCGCTCCGTCGCTCGCGCCGCTGGCCGGGGCCTCGTCGCCTCCATGGCCATGACCGGCATGCGCGAGCTCACCGTCGGGATGGGCTGGCTCGAGCGGACGCCGCCCCGGGAGATCGTCCAGGACCAGGCGCCGCGCCTGGTGCTGCCGATGTCCGACGGCCACGAGCACGCCGTGATCGAGCTGGCCCACTGGTCGTACGGCACCGCCGCCGGGGTCCTGTACGGCGCGCTGCCCGCTCGGGTGCGCCGGTCCCGGTGGGCCGGTCCCGGGTACGGCATGGCCACGTGGTTGGTGTACGAGCTCGGGATCGCACCGGCGCTCGGCGTGCAGGTGGCGAAGCGGCGGACCGTGGTGAGCCGGGCGATGCTCGTGGCCGACCACCTCCTGTACGGGCTCGTCGTGGCCGACCAGGTGGCACCCGATCCCGTGCGGTAGGTCGACCGCTACCGTCCGCGCCATGGCCTGGGAGCACGAGGTGGTCGCCTTCAACACCGCGACCGAGTCCACCAACCGCATGCACGACGACGCCGTCGCCGCCACCTTCGGCTTCCGCGGCGGGCTCGTGCCGGGGGTCGACGTGTGGGCGTACCTCACCCGACCCTGCATCGACCGGTGGGGCCTCGAGTTCCTCGAACGGGGGACGATGGACGCGCGCTTCCTGCTCCCCGTGTACGACGGCGAGCCGGTGGTGTGCCGCCTGGACGACGACGACACGCTGACCGCCACCGGGCCCGACGGCACCGTCCGGGCCCGGGGCCGGGCCGAGGTCGGCGACCTCCCGCCCGTCCGGGAGCTGGCGACCGCTGACGTGCCCGACCCGGTGCCCCCGGTCGAGGCGGCGCGGCTCGCTCCCGGCACCGTGCTCGGCACCCTGCGCTTCCACCACCGCGCCGACCCGGCGGCGCAGTACCTCGACGACGTGCGCGAGACCAGCGACCTCTACGAGGGCGGCGCCGTGGCCCATCCGGGCTCCCTCGCCCGGCAGGCCAACTACGTCCTGTCGAGCAGCGTGCGCCTCGGTCCGTGGATCCACGTCAGCACCCGCGCCCACCACCGTGGCGTGGTCCGCGACGGCGCGCTGGTCGAGGTGCGCGGCGTGGTCACCGCGAGCGCGAGCACAAGGGCCACCGCTTCGTGGACCTCGACGTCGAGATCACCGCCGACGGCCGTCCGGTGTGGAGCGCCGCCCACACCGCCATCTGGCGACCCCGCCAGGAGCGGGCCTGACGGTGGGCCGCCCGGCGTGGCTCGTGGCGGCGGCGCTCGTGGTGGCCGGGTGCGGTGGGGACGTCGAGGTGGTCGAGCGGGCCGAGACCTCCACCACCAGCGAGCCGCCGCCGTCGACCTCCACGACCGCGACCGAGCCCGATGGACCCGTCGTGGTCGAGATCCGCACGGAGCGACGCGCGGTGGAGGGCACCGAGGGCTTCGACCAGGTCGTGCAGGACACGCTGCTCGATCCACGGGGCTGGCAGCAGGCCGGCTTCGAGATCCGGTTCGCCGACGACGCCCCGAACGTGGTCCTGGTCGCGGAGGGCGACGAGGTCGACGCCCTCTGCGTGCCCTACGACACCGGTGGCCGCTTCTCGTGCCAGATCGGCCCGGTGGTGGCCCTGAACGCCGACCGCTGGCGCGAGGCCACCGACACCTGGCCGGGGACGCTCGAGGAGTACCGCCAGATGCTGGTCAACCACGAGGTCGGACACCTGCTCGGACGCCACCACGCCCGCCCGGCCTGCGAGGAGCCCGGCGCACCGGCTGCCGTGATGTACCAGCAGTCCGCCGGCGTCGACGGGGGCCTCCCGAACCCGTGGCCGCTGCCGTGGGAGATCGCCTGCGCCGCCCGCCATGACGAGCCGATCGCCCCCGGCTACGAGGCCGACGCCACCGCCACCTGCGGACCCGCCGACGTCTGACCCACCCATGGCGTTCTGGCCTACCGATTCCCCCGCATGCAGGGGAATCGGTAGGCCAGAACGGGATGGGGGTCAGCGGCTGGCGCGGAGGTGGGCGTCGGCGGCGTCGTCGGCGGGGAAGAACAGCTCGACGGCGAGCTCGTCGAGGGTGACGTCGCGGGGCGTCCCGAAGGTGGTGAGGGTCGTGAACAGCGAGACGTCGGTGCCGCCCAGGTCCAGGACCACGGGCACCAGCAGGGGTGGGTCGACATCGGCCGGCGACTCCGGGAGGGCGGCGACGTTCGGGTAGGCCCGCACCTCGGCGGCGATCTCGGTCAGGCGCCGGTCCCCGGTGAGGCGCACGGTGCGGTCGATCTGGTGGAGCAGGTAGCCGGCCCACTCGGGCAGGTTGCGGGTGCGAGCGGCCAGGCCATCGGGGTGCAGGCAGACCCGGAACACGTTGAGCGGCGGGCCGAGCAGGTGGTCGGGGACGCCGTCGACGAGGGCGAGGGCGGCGGCGTTGGCCAGCACCACGTCCCACTGCCGGTCGATCACCACGCCCGGGTACGGGTCGTGGGCGTCGAGCATGCGCTGCAGCGACGTCCGCACCCGGGACATCGAGTCGTCGTGCAGGGGCGTCTCCGCGTAGCGGGGTGCGTAGCCCGCCGCGAGGAGCAGCGCGTTCTGCTCCCGCAGGGGGACCTCGAGGTGGCGGGCCACGGCCAGCACCACCTCCGGGCTGGGCCGGGAGCGACCGGTCTCCACGAAGCTCAGGTGGCGGGGCGACACGCCGACATCGTGGGCCAGCTCCATCTGGCTGCGACGCCGTCGTTGCCGCCAGTCGCGCAGCAGGTCGCCGACGGGGACGGTGGCGGCGGGGGCCATGGCCGAACCGTACGGGTGGCCGGTCATGGTCGCCATTACCTCAGAGGGAATCGCCCTGCCTCCCGTCCGCTCCCACGATGGGCGCACCTGATCCCTTCCGAGGAGGACCCCATGACCACCATCACCGCACCGCTCACCGACACCGATCCCACCTCGGCGGCCCAGCGGTTGCGCACCGTCCTGTCCGTCAACGCCGCCACCTCGTTCGTCGCCGGCGTCGTCGGCCTGATCGCCACGGACCGTCTGGTCGACGAGCTCGGCCTGCAGAGCGCGGGCTGGACCCGGCTCGTGTCCGCCGGCCTGGTGCTCTTCGCGATCGACGTCGCGCTGGGCGCCCGCTCGTCCCGCCACCTGGTGCGCACCGCGCTGGTGACCTCGGTGCTCGACCTGGCCTGGGTCGTCGCGACCGTCGTGGTCCTCGCCACCGTCGACCTGACGGGTGCCGGCCAGGTGGTGGCCGTCGGCATGGGCGTCGCCGTCCTGGACTTCGCCGCGCTCCAGCTCTGGTTCCGCAGCCGCGTGACCCAGCGCACCGGGGCGTGACACCAGCACTGCCAGAACGGGAGGGGTGACCTGGCAACGGGTGTTGCCATGGCGCTACCGTCTGGTCCGCAACACCGGGGGACCAGGGGGAACGGGACGTGTCCGACATCCGCAGCGAGCCGTCGCAGGTCGACGCGCCGTGGCTCACCGATGCGCTCGAGGAGGGCGGCGTCGCCCGGGGCGCCAAGGTGCTCGACGTCGTCTACGTGGGCGACATCGGCACCGGCCAGACCGGCCGCAACGCCCGGTTCGCGCTCACCTGGGACGACGGCGAGGGCCGGCCGGAGACCCTCGTCGGCAAGTTCCCCTCCGCCGACGAGAACGCCCGGGTGTCGGCCTTCGCCAACGGCACCTACCTGAAGGAGTGGCTCTTCTACAGCCAGGTGAAGCCCACGGTCGGCATCCGCACGCCCGAGTGCCACGTGGCCCGCTACGACGACGCCGGCCAGGCCTTCGTGCTGCTGATGGAGGACCTGGCCGGGTGCTGCCAGGGCGACCAGCTCGACGGCCTCGGCGCCGACCAGCTCGCCCTCGCCGTCGAGCAGGCGGTGGCGCTCCACGCCCCTCGCTGGGGCGACCCGTCCCTCGAGACGTTCCTCAGCAACGGCACCCCGCCGCCCACGGTCGAGCAGGCGGCGATGATGGCCCAGATGATGTACGGGGCCACGCTCCCCGGCTTCCTCGACCGCCTCGGTGACCGCCTCGATCCCGACGTCGCCGAGCTGGCGTCGACCTTCGCCGGCAAGGTCGGCGCGTGGGTGACCGGCACGGAGACCCCGCCCACGGTCATCCACCTGGACTTCCGCGCCGACAACTTCCTGTTCGGCCAGACCGCCGACGACCCGCCGCTGGTCGTGTGCGACTGGCAGACGATCAGCGCCGGGCCGGCGATGAGCGACATCGCCTACGTCATCAGCGGCAGCCACCCCGACGCCGCCGACCGGGCCGCGGTCGAGGGCGACCTGGTCGAGGAGTACCGCCGCCAGCTCAACGCCGCCGGCGTGGCCTACGGCGCCGACGACTGCTGGCGCGACTACCGCCTCGGCAGCCTGTGGGGGATGGTCATCACCGTCATCGCCACGGTGGCGGCCGCCCAGACCGAGCGGGGCGACGACATGCTCACCGCCATGGCCCAGCGCCACGGCCGCCAGGCGCTCGACCTCGACGCGCTCGCGCTGCTCGGCTGAGGAGCAGGTCGTGGCCGCCGCCGGAGGACGCCGCTGGCTCCTCGCCGTCGCAGTCGCCGCGCTGCCGCTCGGTCTCTGGCTGCTCGGCGGCCACGCCGGCGTCCACGCAGCGCGCAGCATGCTCGTGCCCGGCGCCGGCCTGGCCGAGGCGGCACCTGCCCTCGCCGTGGCCTTCGTGCTCCTCGCCGCCGTGGCCACCGTGGCGTGGCTGCGCTGGGGCACCGACTGGGCCCTGGTCCTGGTGGTCGCGGCCGCCATGGCGGCATCCGCGGCGTGGGGCAGCACCGACCACGGTGCCGAGGTCGCCCAGCGGGCCGCCCACGAGTTCCCGCTGGTCATCGTCATCGCCGGCGCGGTCGGCTGGGTCCGGGCCACGCTCGGCGGCGTCCCCGGGTTCGGGTGGCTCGCCGGCCGGCGGGTGGACGACGCCCTCGTCGCCACCCTCGACGAGCTCGCGCCGG
>Ga0208490_100741_pt1 | contig 16551 bp, 19 predicted proteins | sample SubbioAug_CSWold_FD_184818 | JGI IMG/M metagenome (GOLD analysis project Ga0208490, IMG submission 184818) | Serpentinite rock and fluid subsurface biosphere microbial communities from McLaughlin Reserve, California, USA - CR11Aug_CSWold (SPAdes) | ecosystem: Environmental > Terrestrial > Deep...
GACCCCACGTAGTGGAGGTTGGCGTCGGTGACGGTGGCGCGGTGGATCTTGGACTTCATCATGCGACGGCGCACGGGGATCAGCTCCTCACGGTGGGCGCCGCCGGAGCGGTCACCCCCAGGTTGTCGATGAGACGGGTGGAACCGAAGCGCACGGCGGCCAGCAGGCGCAAGCCGAGCGCGTCGGAGGGGTCGATGGTGGACGGGACGGAGAGGTCGGAGGCCGAGACGACCTCGGCGTAGTCGAGCTCGGCGAGGGGCTCCTGGGCCACGACGCCGGCGATGGCGGCCCGCACCGCGGCCGGGTCGCGCTCGCCGGCGAGCACGGCGGCCGCGCCCGCACGCAGCGCCCGGTGCACGACCGGGGCGGCGGCCCGCTGCTCGGGCGACAGGTAGGCGTTGCGGCTCGACATGGCCAGGCCGTCGTCCTCCCGCACGGTCTCGCAGCCGGCGACCTCGACGGGCATCGACAGGTCGGCGACCATGCGGCGGACCACGGCCAGCTGCTGGAAGTCCTTCTCGCCGAAGTACGCCCGGCACGGACCGACGATGGAGAGGAGCTTGGCCACGACGGTGGCCACGCCGGCGAAGTGCGTGGGCCGGGAGGCGCCCTCCATGCCCTCGGACACCCCGGCGACCGAGACCGTGGTGGCCAGCAGGCCGCCGGGCACGGGGTCGGGGTACATCTCGGTCACCGACGGCACGAACAGCAGGTCGACGCCGGCGCCCTCGGCCAGGGACGAGTCGCGCGCCAGGTCGCGGGGGTAGTCGTCGAGGTCCTCGTGGGCCGCGAACTGCAGCGGGTTGACGAAGATCGACGTGACCACGACGTCGCACTCGGCCCGGCCCGCCCGCATGAGCGAGACGTGGCCCTCGTGCAGGTAGCCCATGGTCGGCACGAAGCCGACGCGACGCCCCGCGGCGCGCTCGGCGTCGAGCACGGCCCGCAGCTCGGTGACGGTGTCGACCCGCTTCACGCCGTGGCCCCGGCCGGCTCGTCGACGAGGCGCTGCGCGGCCTCGGCCAGGATCGCGTAGGTGGCCCGCTCGTCCGGGGGGATGGCGGCCAGGTGCCGGGCGACGGTGGCGCGGTCGCCCCGGGCGATGGGTCCGGTGAGGGCGGCGGCCGGACCCACCTCGGCGACGTTGTCGAGGGCGCCGCGCGCGAGGTCGAGGTAGGCCTCGACCGGCACGCCGACCTGGCGGGCGAGGCGCTCGACCTGGCCGAGGAGGGCGACGAGGTGGTTGGCGGCCACCGCGGCGGCGGCGTGGTAGGCGGCGCGGTCCTCATCGGCGACCTGCACGGCCCGGCCGCCGAGCGCGTCCGCGATCTCGGCCGCCACCGGGTCCCCGGCCACGGCGAACCAGGCGCCCGACAGCCGCCGGGCGCCGATGGCGGCGTCGGGCAGCGACACCAGCGGGTGCACCGAGGCGACCCGCTCATGGGGCGCCAGCACCTCGAGGGCGAGCGAGCCGGCGACGTGGGCGACGACGGCGTCGCCCGGTGCCAGCGAGGCGGCGACGTCGGCCACGACGCCGTCGGGGACGGCCAGCAGCACGACCCGCGCGCCCGTCGTCGCCGTGGCCGCGTCGTGGTCCCGGCCGAGCGGGCCGTCGACGCGCCACCCGGCACCGGACAGCGCGGTGGCCAGGGCGCCGCCGGCCCGTCCCGGGCCGATGATGCGCGCGTCGACGGACGTCATGCTCGCTCCGTGTGCTCGTGGATCCAGCCCCGTGCGGGTGCCGGTCAGGGGTCGGAGGATAGCGGGCCGACGTGATCGACCCGCCCCTCGGCGTCGCGCTCCCACCCGTCGGGGACCACGTCGGGGGCGAGCTCGGCGAGGGGCGCCAGCACGAACCGGCGCTCGAACATGCGGGGGTGGGGCACGGTGAGGTCGGGGTCGTCGAGCTCGATCCCGTCGATCCAGAGCACGTCGACGTCGAGGGTGCGCGGCCCCCAGCGCACGTCGCGCACCCGGCCCGCGGCGGACTCGATGCGCTGGCAGATCGCCAGCAGCTCCAGCGGCGTGATGGGGGTGGGCGCGCCGGCGGAGGCCAGCTCCTCGGGCGCCCGGGGCGAGCCGCCGGCGAGCACGATCGGCACGTCGAGGGCGACGACGACGTTCAGGTAGCGGTCCTGGTCGGGGCCGCCGACCGGGTCGGTCTCGTACACGTCGGACACCGCGGTGACCCCGGGCAGCGACGACACGGCATCGCGCAGGTGGGCGCGCCGGTCGCCGAGGTTCGAGCCCAGGCCCAGCAGGACCCGGGTCACGGGCGGACGCGGTGCACGCGCACCGCGGTGGCCTCCACGTCGCGCGGGATGGGCGGCCGGAGCTTGGTGATGGTGACCGTGACCGCGTCGGTGCGCGGGTCGAGGTCGAGGACGGCGTCGGCGGCCAGCGAGGCGACCCGCTCGAGGAGCGCAGCCGGGGCGTCGGCGACGGCGTCGGCGACCGCGATCGACACGGCGCCGTAGTCGACGGTGTCGGCGACGTCGTCGGAGCGGCCGGCGGCCCCGAGGTCGACCGAGAGCTCGATGTCGATGGAGAGGGGCTGGGCGTGGACGCGCTCGGCCTCGGGCACGCCGACGTTGGCGAGCACCCGCAGGCCCCGGATCAAGATGGCGTCCGAGGTCACGGCCGGCTCACCCGACCTCGTCGGGGTCCACCGCCGGCAGCGGGTCGGGCTGGTCGACCGCGACCGTGGTGGTCCCGGGCGCCGGCAGGCGAGGGACGAGGGCCACGAGGCTGCGGGCGTCGGGACCGAGCTGGCGGTGCAGGAGCTGCTCGACCACCGAGATGGCCTGGGGGCCGCCGGGGACCAGGTTGTTCCACAGCACGTAGGCCGCCATGAGCCCGCTGAGCCGGTCGCCGAGCTCGTCCTGGTGCAGCACCAGCTTGCCGCCCTCGAGCAGCAGCTGGCGCAGCTCGGGGAAGAGGCGGGCGAGGAAGGCCTCCTGGTCGTCGCTGCGGGTGAAGGGGCGGTGCCGCCAGGGCATGCCCATCTCGTCGTAGTTGTGCAGGTTGTGGGGCGACACGGCCAGCGACACGATCATCGTGAAGCCCTGCTCGCGCAGCCAGATGATCTCCTCCTGGCGGCGCACCTTGCGGTGGTTGCCGCCGTAGCCGCCGGGCCGCTCGCAGACGGCGAGCTTGCCCTGGAGGATCCAGGTGAAGTTGCGCGGCTCGATGCCCTGGGCCCACTTGCCGCGGAGCACCATCAGGTGCCTCCCGGGCCAGGTGGCGTGAGGGCCGCGTCGAGCGCAGCCACCGTGGCGCGGACGTCGTGCACTCGGATCATGGCGGCTCCCATCGTGGCAGCCCAGCAGGCGGTCGTGATCGATCCCTCCAACCGGTCCTCGGGCCCGGGACGCTCGTCGGTGCCGTCGGCCTCGCCCAGGATCGCCCCGAGGAAGCCTTTCCGGCTGGTGCCGATCGCCACCGGCGTGCCCGTGGCCACCAGGGAGTCGAGCGCGCCGAGCAGGGACCAGTTGTGCGCGAAGGTCTTCCCGAAGCCGATGCCCGGGTCGATCCACACCTCGTCCACGCCGGCGGCGCTCCCGCGCCGGGCCGCGGCCACCAGGAACGCCTGCACCTCGCCGACGACGTCGTCGTAGCGCGGCGCGTCCTGCATGGTGCCCGGCTCGCCCTGCATGTGCATCGCGACCCAACCCGCACCCGCCTCCGCCGCGACCTGCTCCAGCGACCCCGACACGTCGTTGAGGATCGTGGCGCCGGCGGCCAGCGCCTCCCGGGCGACCTCGGCGTGGCGGGTGTCGACCGACAGGCGGGCACCGGCCGCAGCGACCTCCTCCACGAGGGCCTCGATGGTCGGCACGACGCGGGCCAGCTCGGTGTCGATCCCGACGGGCTCCGCGCCCGGTCGGGTGGACTCACCGCCGACGTCGACGACGTCGGCGCCCTCGGCGAGCAGCCGGCGGCCGTGGCGGACGGCTGCGTCGGGGTCGGGCCAGGCGCCACCGTCGGAGAAGGAGTCCGGGGTGACGTTCAGGACGCCCATGACCAGCGGTCGCATCGGCCGGCCACCCTATCGACCGCCTGCCACCCCGGGATCTGGACTGGACGGTCCGCAGCGACGTCCGGCTATGGTCGTCGGCCGGTGGAGTGACGAAGTCCGGTGAGATCCCGGCACTGACCCGCAACGGTGATGTCCATGGCCCCCGGGCCGTGGGCGAGTCCGGTCGAACCCTCCTCCGAGCGAACCATGTGACCCTCGAGGCAAGGGGTTGGTTCGACCGGCGCCCCTGTCGATCGAGCAGACCGGAACCTCGACGACAGGAGGTACCGAATTGCGCTCCCCCACCCGAACCCGACTCGCCCTGGTCCTCGCCGCGCTCGCCCTGGTGCTCGCCGCCTGCGGTGACGACGACGCCAGCGGCGTCGCCACCAGCGGTGACGCCGCCGAGGTCGACGAGACCAGCGAGACGACCGAGGACACCGCACAGGACGCCGACGAGGGCGACGAGGCGGCCTTCCCGGTCACCGTCACGGTCGACGGCACCGACACCACCATCGACGCCGAGCCGCAGGCGATCGTGTCGCTGTCCCCCACGGCGACCGAGATGCTCTTCGCCGTCGGCGCCGGCGACCAGGTCGTGGCGGTGGACGAGCTGTCGTACTTCCCGGAGGAGGCACCGGTCACCGACCTCTCCGGCTTCGACCCGAACGTGGAGGCCATCATCGGCCACGAGCCGGACCTCGTGATCCTGTCCGGCGACGGCAACGACGTCGTCGCCGGGCTCGAGGCCGTGGACGTCCCCACGCTGGTGCTCCCGGCGGCCATGACCATGGACGACACCTACGCCCAGATCGAGGTCGTCGGTGCGGCCACCGGTCACGTGGGTGACGCCGCCGAGGTCGTGGCCGGCATGCAGTCCGACATCGACTCCCTGGTCGCCGACCTGCCCGAGCGCGACGAGCCCCTGACCTACTACCACGAGCTCGACGACACCCTGTACAGCGTCACCTCCGACACCTTCATCGGCGAGATCTACGCCCTCGCCGGCCTCGAGAACGTGGCCGACGCCGCCGACGGCGCCGCCGACTCCGGCGGCTACCCGCAGCTGTCGGCCGAGTTCCTCGTCGACGCCGACCCCGACCTCGTCTTCCTCGCCGACACGAAGTGCTGCGGCCAGGATGCGAGCACCGTCGGCGCCCGAGCCGGCTGGGGCGAGATGACCGCGGTGCAGCAGGGCAACATCGTCGAGCTGGACGACGACATCGCCTCCCGCTGGGGTCCGCGCATCGTGGACTTCCTCGAGGCGATCGTGGCGGCCACCGCCGAGGTCGACGCCGGCGTCGCCGGCTGATCGGACGGACATGGCCACGGCGACCGACGGAGCGGGTCTGAGCACCGATCCGTCGGTCGCGCCGGCCCAGCCCCCCGACCACGACGATGTGGTCGAGGTGGTCCCCGAGGCCACCGGCCTCTCCCCGGCCTGGCTCCTCGCCGGCATCGTGGCCGTCGCTGCCGCGGGCGTCGTGGGCATCGCCACCGGGCCCGTCTCGCTGCCACTGCACCGCGTGGCCCTCGAGCTGGTCGACCACCTCCCCCTCGTGTCCATCGACTCGGGGCTCTCGAGCAGCCAGCGCGCCATCGTGTGGGAGATCCGCACGCCCCGGGTGGTGCTCGGCCTCCTGGTCGGGGCGCTGCTGGCCGGGTCCGGCGCCGGCTACCAGGGCGTGTTCCGGAACCCGCTGGCCGACCCCTACCTGCTCGGGATCGCCGCCGGCGCCGGGCTCGGGGCGACCATCGCGATCGTGACCGGCGTCGGCGACGGCGTCGGCCCGTTCGACCCCATCCCCATGTTCGCCTTCGGCGGAGCGCTGGTCGCCGTTGCGATGGCGGCGACGCTCAGCGTGCGGCGCGACGGATCGGGCGGGCCGGCCACGCTGATCCTGGCCGGCGTCGCGGTCGCCGCCTTCTTCACCGCCGCCCAGACCTACGTCCAGCAGCGTCACGCCGACACGCTGCGCCAGGTCTACGCGTGGATCCTCGGCCGCCTCTCGACCAGCGGGTGGGACGAGGTCCTGCTGCTGCTGCCCTACGCCGTGGTGTGCGGTGCCGTGCTGGTGCTGGCCGTCGGCGCGCTGGACGTGCTGGCGGTCGGCGACGACGAGGCCCGGGCCCTCGGCCTCCACCCCCGGCGCATCCGCATGGCCGTGCTGGTCGCCGCCTCGCTGGCCACGGCCGCGGCGGTCGCGGTGAGCGGGCTCATCGGCTTCGTCGGCCTGGTGGTGCCCCACGGCGTGCGCCTCGTCGCCGGGGTCAGCAACCGGCGCGTCGTCCCCCTGTCGTTCCTGTTCGGCGCCGCGTTCCTCGCCCTCGCCGACGTGCTGGCCCGCACGGTGCAGGCGCCGGCCGAGCTGCCGATCGGGGTCATCACCGCGTTCATCGGGGCGCCGTTCTTCCTCGCCATCCTGCGGTCGAGGTCGGTGGCATGAGCGGCACGCCAGCGGTCTCGTGGCGCGGCGTCCGCGTCGAGCTCGGCGGCCGCCCGGTCGTCGACGACGTCAGCCTGGACGTGCCGGCCGGGTCGTGGCTGTCGCTCATCGGGCCCAACGGCGCCGGCAAGACCACGCTCGTGCGCACCCTCGGCGGCACCGTCGCCCACGACGGCGACGTGACCCTGCTCGGACGCGACGCCGGGAGCCTGGGGGTGCGCGAGCGGGCGCGCGACCTGGCGGTGGTGCCCCAGCACCCCGTGATCCCGCCCGGCATGCGCGCCTTCGACTACGTCCTGCTGGGTCGCGCCCCGCACCAGGGGCTGCGATGCTCCTCGTCGGTGCAGGACCGCCGGCGGGCCCTGGCCGTGCTGCAGCGGCTGGGCCTCGACACCTTCACCGACCGCCGCGTCGACACGCTCTCGGGCGGGGAGCGCCAGCGCGTCGTGCTCGCTCGCGCCCTCGTCCAGGACACGCCCGTGCTGGTGCTCGACGAACCGACCGCCGCGCTCGACGTCGGCCACCAGCTCGAGGTCCTGGAGCTCATCGCCGACCTGCGCACCGAACGGGAGCTCACGATCGTCACGACCGTCCACGACCTCACGGTCGCCGGCCAGTTCGCCGACGCCGTCGCGGTGCTGGCCGACGGTCGGCTGGTGGCGGACGGGACGCCGAGCGAGGTCCTGACGCCCGGGGTGATCGGTGCGCACTGGGGCGTGGAGGCCACGTGCGACGTGGACGACGACGGCTCCGTGACCGTGACCGTCCGGCGCCGCAAGGAGCAGCGGCGCACGCCACGTGCGGGCGTCGCGCCCACCCCCACCCTCCAGCGGACCGAGGACGACCGACCATGAGCGACACCCCCACCGACGCCCCGCCCACCGAGCACCGCGAGCCGCCCGAGCTGCGCCGCGCCGAGTCCCTCGTGCTCGTCAACACGGGCAACGGCAAGGGGAAGTCCACCGCCGCCTTCGGCACCATGATCCGCTCGGTCGCCCGGGGCTGGCCGGTCGCCGTGGTGCAGTTCCTCAAGTCCGGCACGTGGAACACCGGCGAGGAGAAGGTCGCCCGGGACCTCGGCGTCGAGTGGTTCGCCATCGGCGAGGGCTTCACGTGGGACAGCGAGGACCTGAGCCGAGACCAGGCGGTCGCGCTCGAGGCCTGGCGCCAGGCGGCCTCGCTGCTCGCCGCCGGGACCCACCGCCTCGTGGTGCTCGACGAGATCACCTACCCCATGAACTGGGGCTGGATCGACACCGACGAGGTCGTCGCCGCCATCCGCGACCGCTCGCCGAAGGTCAACGTCATCTGCACCGGCCGGGACGCCCCGGAGCCGCTGCTCGACCTGGCCGACACAGCGACGGAGATGCGGGTGCTCAAGCACGCGTACGAGTCCGGCATCCGGGCCATGAAGGGCATCGACTACTAGATGACCGATCCGGCCAGGGGCGCCCTGCTGGTGGTCGGCGCCACGAGCGGCGCCGGCAAGTCGACCGTGGCCGCCGGGCTGTGCCGCTGGTTCGCCCGCACCGGCGCGACCGTGGCGCCCTTCAAGGCGCAGAACATGTCGAACCACTCGGCCGTGTCCGTCGACGGTGGCGAGGTCGGCCGGGCGCAGGCCATGCAGGCCGGCGCGGCGCGCACCGACGTCGAGTCGGCCATGAACCCGATCCTGCTGAAGCCGTCGAGCGCCACCGGGAGCCACGTGGTCGTGCTCGGCCAGGAGGTCGGCACGACCGACGCACCGGGCTGGGGCGGGCGCGCCGACGAGCTGCGACCCGTCGTCCTCGACGCCCTGCGCGGCCTGCGACGCCGCTTCGACGTGGTCGTCGCCGAGGGCGCCGGCGGGGCCGCCGAGATCAACCTGCTCGACCGCGACCTGGTCAACCTGCCGCTGGCCCGGGCCGCCGGCCTGCCGGCCGTCCTCGTGGTCGACATCGAGCACGGCGGGGCCTTCGCCGCCGCCCACGGCACGATCGACCTGCTCCCCGCCGAGCTGGCCGCCACCGTCGGGGGCATCGTGGTCAACCGCTTCCGCGGCGACCCCGCCCTCCTCGACCGCGGCCTCCGCGACCTCGAGGCCCGCACCGGCGTCCCGGTGCTCGGCGTGCTGTCGCACCTCGGTCCCGCGCCGCTGCTCGGCACGGAGGACTCCCTCGACGTGGCCACGCCGGCCGACGGCAGTGCCGGGTCGCTCGACCCGGTGCGCGTCGCCGCCGTCCGCCTCCCCCACCTCGCCAACCCCTCCGACCTGGACCCGCTGGTGGCCGAACCCGACGTCGAGGTCCGCTGGGTCACCCGGCCCGGCGAGCTGGCCGACGCCGACTTGATCGTGGTCCCGGGGAGCCGGGCCACGGTGGCCGACCTCGGCTGGCTGCGGCGCCACGGGCTGGCCGATGCGCTGGTGGCCGCGGCTCGTCGGGGCACCGACGTCATCGGCATCTGCGCCGGGCAGCAGGTGCTGGGCCGACGCATCACCGACGACGTCGAGTCCGGCGCCGGCGTCGTCGCCGGTCTCGGGCTCCTCGACGTCGAGACCACCTTCGAGCCCGACAAGGTGGTGCGGCGCCGCACCGGGCGCACCGGTGACGGGCACCTGCCCGTCACCGGCTACCAGATCCACCTGGGCCGGGTCCGGGGCGGCGAGGCCTGGCTCGACCTCGACCCCTGCGACGGGGTGCTCGGTCGGGAGCCGGAGGGCGCCCGGTGCGCCAGCGGACGGGTGCGGGGCACCAGCCTCCACGGCCTGTTCGACGCCGACGCGCTCCGCGCTGCCATCCTCTCCGACGTGGCCGATCGACGGGGCAGGACCTTCGCTGCGCACCCGGCCCCCTTCGCCGAGCGCCTGGACGCCCAGCACGATCGCCTCGCCGACTGGCTCGACGCCGACCTCGACACGGACGCGGTGCGCCGCCTCGCCGCCACCGCGTGCGCCCCCGGATCGGAGCCCGGCTGGTGACCGGCCCCAGCCGCGCCCCGCGACCTGCGCCGGTCGAGGTGGTCGACCTGCCGGACGCCGCGGGCGCCCGGGCCGCGTGCGCCTGGCGCTTCGACGCACCCCGGGCCGCCCTGTCGTCCGCCCCGGTCGGCGGTGGCAGCGCAGCCGTCGACTGGCTGCTCAACATCGGGGTCCCGGCCGGGTACGACCGCACCGACCTCGACGACCACGCGCGCGACGTCGCCACCCGCCTCGGCCTCGCCGGCACCGGGGCGGCGATGCTCACCGCGGTCGACGTGCACCGCACCGTGCGCGCCGAGGACGGTGGCGTCGTGGTGGACGCCACTGTGGGGGTCACCAAGCCGACCTGGGCCGCCGACGTCGACGGAGCCCACGGACGGCGGGTCGAGGGAGCCTGGGAGCCGGGCACCATCAACGTCGTGGTCCAGCTCCCGGTCGCCCTGTCGGCCGCGGCCGCCGTGAACGCCGTGATCACCGCCACCGAGGCCAAGGCCCAGGCGCTCTTCGAGGCCGGCGTCCCGGGCACCGGCACGGCCAGCGACGCGGTCACCGTCGTGTGGCCGCCGACGGTGCCGACCGAGCCGTTCGCCGGCCCCCGCTCCACGTGGGGGGCGCGCCTCGCCCGGGCGGTGCACGCCGCCGTGCGCGACGGACTGGACCGGCACCCGTGATCGTGCTCGTCCTCGGAGGGACCCGCTCCGGGAAGTCGGCCATCGCCGAGTCCATGGCGGCCCGCCTCGCCGGCACCGGCGGCGACGTGACCTACGTGGCCACGGCCCTGGTCGACCCCGCCGACGCGGACCACACCCGTCGCATCGACGCGCACCGCGCCCGGCGGCCGGCGTCGTGGTCCACGGAGGAGTGCGGTGACCCCCACCGGCTCCCCGACGTCCTGCGCACGACCACGGGCGTCGTGCTCCTCGACTCCCTCGGCACCTGGGTCACCGGACACCCCGACCTGGCGCCCGACGCCGGCCCGCTGCTCGATGCCCTGCGGGCGCGTGCCGGCACCACGATCGTCGTCAGCGAGGAGGTGGGGCTGGCGCCGCACGCCCCGAGCGAGCTCGGCCGCCGGTTCACCGACGCGCTGGGCGCGGTCAACCAGGCGGTCTCGGCCGTGGCCGACCACGCCCTGCTCGTGGTGGCCGGTCGGGCGGTCGAGCTGCCCCCTCCCGGAGACCTGCCGTGCTGAGCGCCATCGGCTTCCTCACCGTCTTCGGCGGTGCCCGCACACCGGACCGCACGACCTTCCTGTTCTTCCCCGCCGTGGGCGCCCTCATCGGGGCCGCCCTCGCCGGCGTGTGGCTGGTGGCGGTCGAGCTGTGGTCGCCGGGCGTGGCCGCGGTGCTCGTGGTGGCCGCCGACCTGGCCATCACCGGGATGCTCCACGCCGACGGCCTCGCCGATTCCGCCGACGGGCTGCTCCCGCACCTCGACCGGGAGCGTCGGCTGTCGGTGATGGCGGCGCCCGACGTCGGTGCGTTCGCCCTCGCCGTGGTGCCGGTGGTGCTGCTCGCCCGCTGGGCCGCACTCGCCACCGACCTGATCGAGCCGCTGTCGCTCGTCGCCGTGTGGGCCGCCAGCCGCACCGTGCTCGCCGTCATCCCGGCGCTCGTGCCCTACGCGCGCGACGGCGGCCTCGCCTCGGCGATGGCGCCGGGCGCCCGGCCCTGGATCGCGGCGTGGCTGGTGCCGTGCGCGGTGGTGCTGGCCGTGGCCCAGGGGGTCACCGGCGTGGTCGCGCTCGCCGTGCTGCTCGCCGCCGCCGCGGCGGTGGTCCTGCTCGCCCGCCGGCGCCTCGGGGGGTTCACCGGCGACGTGCTCGGGGCCACCGCGGTGCTCGCCGAGACGGTCGCCCTGCTCGCGCTGGCGGCTCGGCTGTGAGCCGGCGACGCACGGCGGCGAGGGCTCGGGGCACCGCGCTCGGCCTGGTGCTGGCCCAGGTGGTCCCGCCGGTGCCCGATCGCGCCCATCCCGTCGCTCGCTTCGGCGCGCTGATGACCGAGGTCGAGGCGGTGCTCTGGCAGGACGACCGCGATGCCGGCATCCGGTACGTGGCCACCGGCGCCCTGGTCGGGGCCGTCGGCGGGCGCCTGCTCGGCTCGACCGCGGCCGCCGTGTCGGTGACCACGGCCGGGCGCCAGCTCCGCGACGTCGCCACCACGATCGGGGCGCACCTCGAGGGCGGCGACCTGGAGGCGGCCCGGGCGGCGCTGCCGTCCCTGGTCGGCCGGGACCCGAGCGGGCTGGACGAGGCCGGGGTGGCCGCCGCCGTGGTGGAGTCGGTGGCCGAGAACACGGTCGACGCCGTGTACGCGCCCGCGCTGTGGGCGCTGGCCGGCGGCGCGGCCGGCACCGGCCTCTACCGCGCCCTCAACACGATGGACGCCATGGTCGGCCACCGCGATGACCGCTACGAGCGCTTCGGCTGGGCGGCGGCCAAGGCCGACGACCTGGCCAACCTCGTGCCCGCCCGCCTGCTCGCCCTGTGCGTCGTCGCGCTGGCACCGGCGGAGCGGCGTGCGGAGACGGTCCGCGCCATCCGGGAGGACGCCCCCGCCCACCCGTCGCCGAACGCCGGGGTGGCCGAGGCGGCCTTCGCCGGCGCGCTCGGCGTGTCCCTGGGAGGGCCGCTCCGCTACGGCGACCGCCCTGAGGACCGACCCGTCCTCGGCACCGGCGACCGGCCCGGGGCGGGCGACATCGCCCGTGCCGTCCGCCTGGCCGAGCACGCCGAGCTGGTGCTGATCGGAGCGATGGCCGCCATCGGCCTGCTCACCTCCCGGCGCCGGCGGCGGCGCCGGTGACCGGATCCGTCACCCCGGGACCCCACGGCGGCGACGTCGAGCGCGTCGCGGCGGCGCTCGGCCGACCCGTGTCCGACGTGCTCGACCTGTCGGCCAGCCTCAACCCGCTCGCGCCCGACACCCGGCCGGTCCTGCGCGCCGCGCTCGACGAGGTCGGTCACTACCCCGACGACGCCCGGGCGACCGCGGCGCTGGCCGAGGCCATGGGGGTCGACCCGTCGCGGCTCGTCCTGACCAACGGCGGGGCCGAGGCGATCGCCCTCGTGGCCCGGCACCGGCCGGTCGGCTGGGCCGATGCGTGCGAGTTCTCCCTCTACCGCCGGCACCTCGATCGGCTCGACCCGGCCGGGCCGCGCTGGCGGTCCGATCCCCACAACCCCACCGGGTCCCTCGCCCCGAGCGACGACGTCGCCGACGTGCGGGACGAGGCCTTCTACCTGCTGGCCACCGGCACCTGGACCCGAGGCGACCGGGGCGTGACCGTGCTCGGGTCGCTCACCAAGGCGTGGGCGGTGCCCGGCCTCCGCATCGGCTACGTGCTGGCTCGCGACGACCGCGACGCGGATGCCATCCGGGCCCTGCGACCGCGGTGGTCGGTGAACGGCCTGGTCTGCGCCGCGCTGCCTGCGCTCCTCGACCTCGCCGACCCCACCGGCTGGCGCGACGGCATCGCCGCGCTGCGCGCCGAGCTCCGGGCCCTGCTGGCCCGCCACGGGCTGCGAGCGGATCCCAGCGACGCCGCCTACGTCTGGGTGCCGTCCGCCCGGGGCGTGCGCGACCGCCTCCTCCCCGAGGGCGTTGTGGTCCGCCACGGCGGCTCCTTCGGCCACCCCGACGCGGTCCGCATCGCCGTCCCCGACGCCGACGGCCTCGAGCGGCTCGACCGCGCCCTGACCGTCACCGACCACCGGAGCGACCCGTGAACGACGACCTCCTCGCCGACCTGCGCCGACGCATCACCGCACCCGCCGACGACCCCGATCGGGCCGGCGCGGCCCGGGCGGCCGCCGAGCGCTGGGGCACCCGGGCCAAGCCCCCGGGTTCCCTCGGTCGCCTCGAGGACGTCGCCGTCCGCATGGCGGGGATCACCGGTGCCTGCCCACCGGCCGTGCCGAGCGCACCCGCCGTCGTGGTCTTCGCCGGGGACCACGGGGTCGTGGCCGACGGCGCCAGCGCGTGGCCGAGCGACATCACCGCCGCGATGGTCCGGACCATGGCCGGGGGCGGGGCGGCCATCAACGCCTTCGCGACCCAGGCCGGGGCCGAGGTGACCCTGGTGGACGTCGGCGTCTCGTCCGATCTGTCCGACCTCCACGCCCTCGGGCGCGCCGACGTCCTCGATCGCCGGGTCCGGGCGGGCACCGACAGCCTGGCGCGCGGTCCGGCCATGAGCCGGGCCGATGCCCTGGCGGCCATCGCCATCGGTGCAGCGGTGGCCGACCAGCGCCTGGATGCCGGCGCCGACCTGCTCGTCGGCGGCGACATGGGCATCGGCAACACCACCGCGTCGGTGGCGCTCATCGCCTGCCTCACCCGACGGGACCCCGACGCGCTGGTCGGGCCCGGGGCCGGGCTGCCCGCCGACGGGCTGGCCCACAAGCAGTCCCTGGTGCGCGCCGGCGTCGACCGGGCCGGCGGGCTCGACGATCCGGTGACGGTGCTCGCCGAGGTGGGCGGCCTGGAGATCGCCGCGCTCGTCGGCCTCCACCTGGCCTCAGCTGCCCGCAGGGTGCCGACGATCGTCGACGGCGTGATCGGCGGGGCCGCGCTCTGCGTCGCCGACGCCATCGCTCCCGGCACCGCCGCGCACGCCGTGGGCGGGCACCGCTCGACCGAGCCGGCGGCCACCGCCGCGCTCGAGCACCTGGGGCTGGAGCCGCTGCTCACCCTCGACCTGCGCCTGGGCGAGGGCACGGGAGCCTGCCTGGCCATCCCGCTGGTGCAGGCAGCCTGCCGGGCCCTCCGGGACCTGGCCGACCTGCCGACCTGAGCCGCCCAGGGGGCTCAGCGCATCCGATCGAGGACCATGTCGACGACCGGGGCGCCCGAGGTCTCCTCGGCCCGGGTCAGGCGCTGGGCGCTGGCACCGGTGCCACGCGAGATGAGCTGCTCCACGAGCTCGGTCACGACCTCGTCGTCGCGGTAGTGCTCGAGGCCGGGGCGGGCCATGTCCAGCAGCGAGCGGACCACGTCGGCCGCCGGGCGCTGGGCCATGGCCGCGAGGTCCACCAGGTCGCGCCGCATGCCGTAGCGGGCGGCGTGCCACACCGCGGCGCGCTGCACGTGGCGGCTCGGCACGGCGGGGAGGGTGTCGGGCGCGTTGAGCGCCGTCCAGCACAGCGCCCGGATCAGACCGGTCACCGCGACCACGTCGTCGACGAACAGGAAGGTGTCGCACACCCGGAACTCGACGGTGGGGTGGCGCAGCGACGGGCGCACCCACCAGTACAGGTGCGTCTCGTCCTCGATGGCCCCGACCGTGATGAGGTCGTCGATGATCTCCTGCAGCTCGGCCGGCGAGGAGATCGACGGCGGCATGCCCGAGGTCGGCCAGCGCGACCAGATGACGGTGCGGTAGCTGGCGTAGCCGGTGTCCTCGGCCTGCCAGTAGGGCGAGTTGGTGGACATCGCCAGCAGGGTGGGCAGCCACGCTCCGGCGGCGGCGAGGACCTTGACGCGGTCGTCGGGGTCCGAGATGCCCACGTGCACGTGGCAGCCGCAGATGACGTGCTCCCGGGCGAGGAGCCGGAAGCGGTCCTCCATGACCTCGTAGCGCTCCTCGTCGGTGTCGACGGCCTGCTCGCGCCAGCTGGAGAACGGGTGCGTCGCCACGGCGGCCGCGGCCAGACCGAGCTCCTCGCCGGCGGCGCGCAGCCGGTCGCGCTTGGCCACGACCTCGCGGCGGAGGGAGCCGAGGTCGGTGCAGACCGGCGTGTCGACCTCGATCTGGCAGCGGTTGAGCTCCGCGCTGACGTGCTGGCCGAGGTCACCGACCTCGGCGATGAGCTCGTGGCCCCGGGGGACGAGCTCGCGCGTCTCGGTGTCGACGACGAGGAACTCCTCCTCCACCCCGACCGTCTCGGTGACCTCGACGCCGGCTGGTGCGGGCCGACCGATCGGCTGTGTGGGGGGTGCCGACGGCACGGGCCCGCCGTTGATCTGCGACGCGCGACCGTTGGTGGGCTCCTGGGACGACGTGAGCATCGGAGGTTCCTTCCCGCGCCGGCACCGGCGTAGGACAACCGCCGTCCCGATGGCGGTGTCTCGTGGGCGGCTGGGGTGGATACGGTCGCTTCGTGCCCCCTCTCGTCGGCATCACCAGCTCCCCCGCCCTGCGCCGCTCCCCCGTCCTCGAGGTCGACCGGTCGCTCACCACCCTCGACCGGGCCTACGTGGACGCGGTGACCGACGCCGGCGGGGTCGCCGTCATCCTCCCCGTGCAACCGGCCGGCGGTGCCGAGGTGATCATCGACCGGCTCGACGCCCTCGTCCTCTCCGGCGGTGGTGACGTCGCGCCCGAGCGCTACGGCGCCACCCGCCATCCGGCCGTCGGCGGCGTGGACGAGGCCCGCGACGAGTGGGAGGTCGCCCTGATCGCCCAGGCCCGGGCGCGCTCCCTGCCGACCCTGGCCATCTGCCGGGGCGTGCAGATCCTCAACGTCGCCCTCGGCGGCACGCTGATCCAGCACCTGCCGGAGCACGACGACGGGAACCCGCACCTCGTGCCGGGCACCTTCGACGGCCCCAGCCACCTCGTCCGGATCACCCCCGGCACCACCATGGCCAAGGTGCTCGACACCGAGGTCGTCGACGTCAACACGCTCCACCACCAGGCCATCGACCGCTGCGCCGACGACCTCGTGGTGGTGGGTCGGGACGAGCACGGGATCATCGAGGCGGTCGAGCACCCCGACCAACCCGTCCTCGGCGTGCAGTGGCACCCCGAGCTCATCGCGCACGTCGACCCGCACCACCGCCTCTTCGACTGGCTCGTCCAGCAGGCCGGCGGCGACGACCACCGCTCGGCGCTGTGAGCACGCCCCCGCCCCCGGAGGGCTACGACCGCTCCAACGAGTACACCCGGATCATCGTGGACGAGGCCCTCGCCCGTGGCGTCGGCGTCGTCGTCGTCGACCCCGACATCGGCGAGCTCGAGCTGACCCACGGGGGCCGCACCCACACGGTCATCCAGTCCCTGAGCGAGCTGACCTCGGCCATCGCGTTCCGGCGCTGCGACGACAAGGCCATGACCCGTCGGGTGCTCGTGGATGCCGGGCTCGCCGTGCCGCCGGGCCGCCTCGTGACCGACGACGACGACGA
>Ga0208490_100742_pt1 | contig 16534 bp, 14 predicted proteins | sample SubbioAug_CSWold_FD_184818 | JGI IMG/M metagenome (GOLD analysis project Ga0208490, IMG submission 184818) | Serpentinite rock and fluid subsurface biosphere microbial communities from McLaughlin Reserve, California, USA - CR11Aug_CSWold (SPAdes) | ecosystem: Environmental > Terrestrial > Deep...
CCCGACGACGGCGGCTTCGGCGACCGCCTCGTGCGAGACGAGCGCGGACTCGACCTCGGCCGTCGAGATCCGGTGCCCGGCGATGTTCATCACGTCGTCGACACGTCCGAGGATCGAAATGTCACCGTCCTCGTCCAGCCTGGCGCCGTCCCCCGCGAAGTACCGACCCTCGAACCGCGAGAAGTACGTGTCGCGGAAGCGCTGCGGGTCACCCCAGACGCCGCGCAGCATGCCCGGCCACGGGTGGGAAATGGTCAGGTAGCCGTCGCCTGCCTCGGTGAGTTGTTCACCTTTCTCGTCGACGACCTCGACGGTGATCCCCGGCAACGGCCGCATCGCCGAGCCGGGCTTCGCGGCGTGCAGACCCGGCAGGGGCGTCATCATCTGACCCCCGGTTTCGGTCTGCCACCAGGTGTCGACGACCGGGCAGCGCCCCCCGCCGATCACCTCGTGGTACCACTCCCACGCGGCCGGGTTGATCGGCTCGCCCACCGTCCCGAGCAGCCGCAGCGACGACACGTCGTGTTTGTCGACGTGCTCGCGACCCCACTTCATGAACGAGCGGATCGCGGTCGGCGCCGTGTACAGGATCGTCACGCCGTAGCGCTCGACGACCTCCCAGAACCGGTCGCGGTCCGGCCAGTCGGGGGTGCCCTCGAACAGCACCGAGGTGGCGGCGTTGGCGAGTGGTCCGTACACGATGTAGCTGTGCCCGGTGACCCACCCGATGTCGGCCGCACACCAGAAGACGTCGCGCTCCGGCCGCAGATCGAACGTCCACCGGGTGGTCGCCGTCACGTGCGTGAGGTAGCCGCCCGTGGTGTGCATGATGCCCTTGGGCTTGGCCGTCGTGCCCGAGGTGTAGAGCAGGTACAGCAACTGCTCGCTGTCGACCGGCACCGCCGGTACCTCGACCGGCCCCGACGGGCGCAGGTCGTGGTACCAGCGGTCGCGGCCTTCCTGCATGGCGACCTCGGCGCCGGTGCGCCGCACCACCACCACATGCTCGATGGGCGTGTCGCCCGCGACCGCCTCGTCGGCGTTGTCCTTGAGCGGCACGACACTGCCGCGTCGGTACGACCCGTCGGCGGTGACGAGCACGCGACAGCCCGCGTCGAGGATGCGGTCGCGCAACGCATTGGCCGAGAAGCCACCGAACACGACCGAGTGGGCCGCCCCGAGCCGCGCGCAGGCCAGCATCGTGACCGGCAGCTCGGGGATCATGGGCAGGTAGATCGCCACCCGGTCGCCACGCTCGACGCCCAGCTCCTGCAGCATCGCCGCGGTGCGCTGGACCTCGTCGAGCAGGTCGGCGTAGGTGATCGTGCGTCGGTCCGACTCGCCTCCGGCCCGACCACCACCGGAGTTCTCGCCCTCCCAGTGGTAGGCGACGCGGTCGCCCAGCCCGGCCGCGACGTGCCGGTCGAGACAGTTGTAGGAGGCGTTGAGCTCGCCTCCGACGAACCACCTGGCGTCGGCGAGGTCGCCCTCGAACACCTGCTCGAAGGGGCGGAACCAGTCAAGCTGCTCGGCCTGGGCGGCCCAGAAACCGAAGCGGTCGCGTTCACCCTCGACGTGCATGGTGTCGTCGGTGATGAGCGCGGTCTCGACGAACCCGCGGGGCGGTGGATAGCGCCCGGCCATCAGTGCGCGCCTCCCGCCGGAGGCTTACCCGTGCCGACGGCAGCGGGCGACGGGTAGCGCACCGAGTCGACCAGTTGCTGCATCTCGACCGGCGGCGGTGCAGTCGCCTTCGTGACGACCACGGCCACCACGAAGTTGATGATCGCGCCGATCGCGCCGAACCCGGTCGCCGCGACCCCGAGGATCGGCTCGACACCGCCGTAGAGCGTGGCGACCATGTAGGCGGCGGTGACGACCAGGCCGGTACCCATGCCCGCGACCGCGCCCGCGGCGTTGGCCCGCTTCCAGAAGATCCCGAGCACGATCGTCGGGAAGAAGCTGGCCGCAGCCAGGCCGAACGCCAGCGCCACCACCTGGGCCACGAAGCCCGGCGGGTTCACGCCGAAGTAGCCGGCGATCACGACCGCGCCGGCCATGGCGAGACGACCGACCAGCAGCTGTTGCTTCTCGGTCGCGTCGGGCCGCAGGCGGCGGTAGTAGAAGTCGTGCGCCACCGACGACGAGATCACGAGCAACAGCCCGGATGCCGTCGAGAGCGCCGCCGCCAGACCACCGGCGACCACCAGCCCGATGACGGGCGCGGGCAGACCGGCGACCTCGGGCGTGGCGAGCACCATGATGTCGTTGTCGATGGTCAGTTCGTTGGTCGCGGGGTCGGGCGTGTAGTCGATCGTGCCGTCGCCGTTGAGGTCCTCGAACGCGAGCAACCCGGTGCTCTCCCACGCGTCGAACCAGTCGGGCATCTCCGCACGTGGTGCGTCGGAGACGGTGTTGAGTAGGTTGTACTTGGCGAAGACACCGATGGCCGGGGCGGTCAGGTACAGCAGCGAGATGAAGAACAAGGCCCAGAACGCCGACCAGCGCGCGGCCCGTACGGACCGGGTCGTGTAGAAGCGAACGATCACGTGCGGGAGACCGGCCGTACCGATCATCAGCGACGCGGTGATCAGGAACACGTTGAGCTTGCTCTGGTTGACGAACGGCGAGGAGTACTCGCTGAAGCCGAGGTCGGCCTGCAGACCGTTGAGTTCCTGCATGATCCGACCGAAGCTGACCTGCGGGATCGGTATCCCGGTGAGCTGGCCGGCGATGGCCCAGGCCGGGATGAGGTAGGCCACGATCAGTACCGAGTACTGGGCGACCTGGGTCCAGGTGATGCCCTTCATGCCGCCGAGCACGGCGTAGAAGAGCACGATCGCCATACCGAACATGATGCCGACGACGATCGAGGTGCCGAGGAAGCGGCTGAAGACGATGCCGACGCCGCGCATCTGGCCCACGACGTAGGTGAACGACACGAAGATCGCGGCCACGACCGCGACGAGGCGGGCGGTGTCCGAGTAACGGTCGCCGACGAAGTCGGGGACCGTGTACTTGCCGAACTTGCGCAGGTAGGGCGCCAGCAGCAGCGCGAGCAACACGTACCCGCCGGTCCAGCCCATCAGGTAGACCGAGCCGTCGTAGCCCTGGAAGGCGATGATGCCGGCCATCGACAGGAACGAGGCGGCCGACATCCAGTCGGCGGCGACGGCCGCACCGTTGGCGACCGTCGGGACGCCCTGGCCGGCAACGTAGAAGCCGGCGGTGTCCTTGACGCGCGAGCGCCACGCGATGGTGATGTAGGTACCGAAGGTGAGGATGACCCAGAAGAAGGTCCAGGCTTGGGTGCTCATCCGCGCACGCTCCCCGGCCGGTCCTCGGCGACGCCGAACTCCTCGTCGAGCTTGTCCATGCGCCAGGCGTAGATCGCGATGAGCGCGACGAAGGTGACGATCGAGCCCTGCTGGGCGAACCAGAACCCCAGGGGGAACGAGTTGATGACGATGTTGTTGAGCTGTTCGACCAGCAGGATGCCGAACAGGTACGAGACGGTGAACCAGACGGCCAACAAGATGACCATCAGGCGTAGGTTGCGCGACCAGTAGGCGCGCTTGGCATCTTCGGACACGTGTGTCCCCTCTCCCGATGTGGCGTATGCCGACGTGGAACCGCTCTCCCAAGCGGCCCTCGAGGCGAAACAACGCGACGGGGTCCGCGGCGACAAGCGCGGGTCGGTCGGACGGCGGCGACGGGTCGGCGAACGGCGGGCTGTCCCCGGCGAGCGGCACCTCGCCCGGCCGTCGTCCGTTCGGCGGCGCCAAACGACCGTTCGTCGCGGGCTGACCGCCGCTTGACGGCACCGGGCTTCCACCACCGAGGCAGAACACGTACACCTTGGGTACTGCCGGATGGAGGGAGCCGTGCCGGTGTCCGTGCACGCACGCCAGTCGACCCGCGAGGATGGAGCAGGTCCGGGCCGAGGTGGCGCGACACGACGCGCCTTCCCACCGCTCGGCCGCGGTCAGGGGCTGCTGCTCGCCGCATCCATCGGCATCATGGTCGGCTCGTTCCTGCCATGGGTCGACACCATCGCCGGACGGTTCTGGGGTATGCAGGGCGCCGGTGTCTGGACGTTCTACGCCGGCGCGATCGGACTGGCCGGCGGACTGGTCGCCCGCCGCTGGATGGCCCGGGCGAGCGGCGTGATCGTGACCGCTGCCGCGATCGGCCTGCCCGCGTGGCAGGTGTTGCACCTGGCCAACACCTGTGACTGGCAGGTCTGCATGCCCGCCACCGGCCTGGCGATGGTCGGCGCGCTGGGGCTGGTCACGGCTCGGGCCACCTACCTGCTGGGTCGACCGACCACCTGACGTAGGCTCGGGCAGATGCCAGCACGCCGACCGGACGCGGAGCCGGACCCAGAGGACGCCCTCTCGTTTCCGGCCGAGGGTCTGGCCGACCTGCAGGAGTACGACGCGCCGGCCGAGGTGGACGCCGCCTTCGTCACCCAGCGCCGGATCGCCGTGGGCTACTGCCTGGTGTTCTTGCTGGTGACCTTCGCCATCCCGGTCCTGACCGTCTCGTCGGGATGGTGGACGGACGCACGGGTGGTCGGCGGGATGAGCCCGAGTTTCCTGATGGCCGCCGTCGTGCTCTACGTCTTCTTCGTCGGTCTCGGCGTCGCCGCAGCCACCCTCGCCGACGGCGCCGAGGACCGCATGCTCGGCCGGGCCGGCGGCAGCGACCGCGAGGACGGCGCGTGAGTGCGCAGACGTTCGCGCTCCTGCTCGTGCTGGGCGCGATCGGCACGCTGGTCAGCATCACTGCCCGGGCCCGCGGTCGGGCGACGACCCTGGACTTCTACCTCGCCGGCCGGCGTGTCGGCACCTTCACCAACGCATGCGCGATCTGCGGCGACTACTTCTCGGCAGCCTCCTTCCTGGGCGTGGCCGCGGCGGTGTACGCCAGCGGGCTCGACGGGGTCTGGTACGCCGCCGGTTTCGCGGCCGGGTTCGTCCCGGTGCTGCTGTTCGTCGCGGCTCCGCTGCGGCGCTTCGGGCGCATCTCCCTGCCCGACTTCCTCGGCGAACGGTTCGGCTCGGAACGCGTGCGCGTCACCGCCGTCGTCGTGGTGCAACTGGTCGTGCTCGCCTACCTGGTTCCCCAGGCGGTCGGGTCGGGGATCACGTGGGAGTTGCTGGTCGGTCGCGGGTTCGGTGGGCTGTCCCCCTACGCGACGGGCGTGGTGATCTCGGCGGCGCTGATCGCCGCGCTCGTGGTGATCGGCGGGATGCGTGGGACGACCTGGAACCAGGCGTTGCAGTTCGTGCTGCTGCTGACGGTGCTGCTGTGGCTGGCGACGCTGGTGTTCTCGGCGGGGTTCTCGTACCCGAGCGGGGTCGAGGAGGCCTCGTCCTCCGCCCTGCTGGTGCCGGCGCAGGACGGCGCCAGCCTCACCACGGTGCCCGACCGCCTGCGACCCGACCGCGAAGCGATCTTCGGCACGCCCGGCGCGCGCTACGGCGGGTTGGGCCAGTTCGCGCTGCTCACCACCCTGATGCTCGGCACCGCAGGGTTGCCGCACATCATGAACCGCTACTTCACGTCCCCGACCGGCCGCTCGACCCGATTCACCACCGTCTGGGTCCTGGGCCTCGCCGGTGCCTTCTACGCCCTGGCCGTCATGCTGGGCACGGCCGCACGCGTGACGATCGCCGAGCACGCCGACGACACGGCCTGGCTCGCCGAGTTGACCATCGACGGCGTGCTGCGGGTCCCCGAACACGCGCTGCTCGCGCTCGGGCGCATCCACGCCGGTGTGCCCGGCCTCGGCCTCGTGGCGACGGCGGCCTTCGCCGCCATGATCTCGACCATCGGCGGCCTGCTGCTCGCCGCGGCGGCTTCGTGGGGACACGACGTCTACGAGCGCTACCTCAACCCGCGCGCCACCCAGCGACAGGCGATCCGCGCCGGGCAACTCGCCGTCGGCGTCGCATCCGCCGTCGCGGCTGTCATCGCACTCGCCCTCGAGCCGGCCCGCCTGTCCGGGAACTTCCCATCCGTGGTGGCGCTGCTGGTGACCTGGGCGTTCGCCCTGGCGGGATCGGCGCTGAGCCCGGTCCTGATGCTGTCGATCTGGTGGCGTGGCACCTCGGTCAACGGTGCCATCGCCGGCATGTCGGTGGGAACCGTCACCGTCCTGGTGGCGCTGGCCATCGGACTGTTGCGCGGCGGTGACACCGACGACCTCGGCTCGTTGCTGCTGGCACCGACCCTGCTGGCGGCGCCCCTGGCCACGCTGACCACCGTCGTGGTCTCGCGCACCGACGGCCCACCGCCGGGGCTGACCGACGTCTGGTTGCGCATGCACGGCACGGCTGCCGATCGGCAGGTCGAGCGGTTCGCCCGTCTGGCGGCGCGGCAGGGTCGCGGCACATGACCCGGGGCGTCGGGCCGCTGATGGCCATGGTCAGCATCGCCTGGGGCCTGGTGTGGGTCGCCAGCCAGGTGGTGGTGCATCCCCCGTTGCCGGCGCAGACCACGCTGGTCGTCGGCCTGATCGCGACCAACCTCGCGATCCTCGGCTACCCGTCGGTGCTGCGGGGGCCGCGCCAGCGTCGGCGCCGCCGCGGCCGGGCCGAGGGCGACGTCGCATCGCTGGTGCGGCTCGGGACCGGGACCGGGGCGTTGCGTCAGGGGTTGACGCCCGAGGCGGCCGAGCGGACGGTCGACCTGCTGCAGCCGCTGCTCGGTGGCGACGCCGTCGCGATCACCGACCGTGAACACATGCTCGCCTTCGCGGGACCGGGCGCCGACCACCACACACCGGGGTCCGCACTGTGGGCGCCCGAACGGGAGAGGGTGCTGCGGACCGGCCGCTCGGCGATCTCGACCAGCGTCGTCTGCCGTCACAGCGGTTGCCCGCTGCGTTCGGCCGCGTTCGCGCCGCTGACCGTCGGTGACGAGGTCGTGGGGACCGTGACCGTCTACCGCCAGACGGCGACGCCGCCGCGGCTCGAACTGGTCGAGGGCGTCGCGGGTGTGCTCTCGCTCCACCTCGAGCTGGCCGGACTGGAGGCGCAGGCACGTCTGTCCACCGACACCCAACTCGAGGTGCTGCGCGCCCAGATCAACCCGCACTTTCTGTTCAACGTGCTCAACACGATCGCGTCGAAAGCACGCACGGATCCCGACGAGACCCGCCAGCTCCTGCTGCGCCTCGCCGACTTCTTCCGCTATGCGATCGACCAGCGCAGCCAGTTCGCCGAGTTCGCGCAGGAGTACTTCTTCGTGCGCACCTACGTCACGCTCGAGCAGGCGCGCTTCGGCGACGCCCTACGCGTCGAGTACGACGTCGACCCCCAGGTCCTGGGCGTACGGGTGCCGGTCCTCATGATCCAGCCACTGATCGAGAACGCGATCAAGCACGGCCTGTCGCGCAAGGTGGGCCGCGGCACGGTGACACTGCGGGCCCGGGTCGACCCACTGGCCAGCTCGCTCGACATCCTGGTGCGCGACGACGGCGTCGGGATGGACGCGGCGACGCTGCGGTCCTTGCGCAACGGTCGTCGGGGCGGGACCGGCCACGGGCCCGAGGCCTTCGACGACCCCGCCGACGTCCCGCCGCTGCGTCGGGGTGGGATCGGCCTGCGCAACATCGACGAACGGCTGGCGCTGCTCTTCGGCGACCGATATGACCTGACGGTGCGCTCGCGCGAGTCGGATGGGACCGACGTGCGACTGCGCATCCCCCTGCGATGAGTCGAGGAATCCCGTGAGCGCCATGGACGAACTCGCGAGGCCGGCCCGCTGCCTGCTGGTCGACGACGAGTCCCCGGCCCGCGACGAACTGCGCTTCCTGCTCTCGGAGGTCCCGGGCGTCGTCGTCGTCGGCGAAGCGGCGACGGCCGAGGAGGCCCAGGCACTGCTCGACTCGATCGAGTACGACGTGGTGTTCCTCGACGTTCGCATGCCGGGCATGGGCGGGCTCGAGCTGGCCCGTGCGCTGCACGGGCGACCCCGCTCCCCCGCCGTGATCTTCACCACGGCCTACCCCGAGCACGCGGTGACGGCGTTCGAACTCGAAGCGGTCGACTACCTCGTCAAGCCATTCGACGGCGAGCGCCTGCACCGCGCACTCGACCGCGCACTCGGCCACCGGCCCGCCGAGATCCGCGACGTGCCGGGTGACACGCGCGAGGCCGTCACCCCCGCCACGGGACGCGAACCGACGACGGCCCGCATCCCGGTCCACAAGGGCGACCGCGTGATCCTGGTCGACGAACGGCAGGTGTTGTTCGCCCACGCGCGACGTGGCTATGCCGAACTGCGCACCGCCGACACGACCCTGCTCGCGTCGTTCACGCTGCAGGACCTCGAACGGCGGCTGTCACGCGACTTCTGCCGCACCCACCGCTCGTACCTGGTCAACCTGCGGCACGTGCGCGAGGTCCTGCCATCGGTGGGCGGCGCACTGGAGTTGGTCATGGCCGACCGCTCCCGCGTTCCCGTCTCGCGCCGCCAGGCCGCCGACGTCCGCCGCCGACTGGGGATGTGAGGGCGTGCAGGCGGCGGCGCCCATGCCTCGTCTCAGCCGTCACCGTCGTCGGCCTTGACGGCCAGCACCGGCGCATCCGCCTGCAGGATGATGTCCTGGGCGTTGCTGCCGAGGACGAGCTTGCCCACGCGCGAACGTCGCCGCACCCCGATGACCAGCAGGTCGGCGTGCTCCTGCGACGCGACGCGCAGCAGCGCCTGGGACGGCTTCGTGACGCCGACCGGCACGTGGACGCCGACGGTCATGCCGCTCTCGCGAAGCGGCGCGGCGACCTGCTCGGCGGCCTGCCTGGCGGTCTTTCGCTCGCGCTCGTAACTGCGGCCCGACTCCTCACCCGTCGGGCTGTGCACGAAGGCGACCAGGACCAGTTCGGCGTCGTGCTTGCGGGCCTCCTCGACCGCGCGGGCGAAGGCCGCCTCGCCCTCTGGCGTCTGCTGGAGTCCGGCCAGGATCTTCATGCGGCTTCCTTCCCTCGCATCACAGGATTCCCGCGGGCATACGGAGACGCAGCAGCACCCCGAACGCCAGGTAGAGCACCGCCCACATCGTGACGGCGTAGATCGCCGCCGCCCACCAGCGGGTCCGCGCCACGGCACGCAGGTAGGCGAAGCTGAACACCGGCACGATCACGAACAGCCCGACCAGATACAGCCCGACGAAGAAGACGGCGATCCAGGCCAGGGCCTGCAGCCAGGTCCGGCCGTCTGCGTGGCTGAAGACGTACTCGATGTCCTCGCTCTCCTCCTCGGCCTGGTTGTCCACGAGGGTGACGTCGGGACCGGCCGCGCCGCGCCGCCGCGCCCGCAGCAGCAGGAGAAGCCGAAGCAGGGTCAGCCCGACCCCGACGCCGGTGAAGATCTGGGGGAACAGCGCCGCGCGCAGCGACCAGTCCTCGGCCAGCAGGTAGCCGAAGACGAACACCAGCAGCAGCGCCACGTTGATGGCCACATCCGTCGGGGACCGCCGGGTCGTGTCGGTGCCGCTCATACCCGCTCCTCGGTCTTGGTCCGTGCCCGACGGCGACGGATGGCCTTGAGGACGGGCGCCAGGACGACCGACGCCAGCACCGCCCACATCAGCAGCACGATCGGCCGGTCGATCCAGCCCCATCCGAACAGCGAGTACGACAGGAACAGGTAACGCTCGGCGATGCCGCCCAGCACCACCCCGAGCAGGAAGGGGACCCGCGGCCACTCCCAGCGGATGCAGGCCACACCGAGCGCCGACGCGCCGAACATCACGAAGATGTCGTTGAAGCTGTTGTTGGCCGTGAACGAGCCGAGCGTGAGCACGAGCAGCAGGAACGGCACGAGCAGCGGACCCGAGATGAACGACAGCCGCGTCAACGGCTTGAGCAACGCGAACGAGGCGACGACGGCGACGAGGTTGGCCAGCACGATGACCCACACCATCGAGAAGGTCACGTTGAGGTGCGTGGTCAACATCTCGGGCCCGGGGTCGATGCCGGTGATCAGGAACGCCGTCAGCAGGACGGCGGTACTCACGCTGCCGGGGATGCCGAAACCGATCACGGGGATCAGCGACCCGGAGCTCTTGGCGTTGTTCACCGCACCCGCCGCGATGACCCCCTCGATGCTGCCCTTGCCGAACTCCTCGGGGTGCTTGGAGGTCTGCTGCGCGTGGCCGTAGGCGATCCACTGCGCGACCGAGCCGCCCATGCCGGGCACCACACCGATGCCCACCCCGATCAGGCTGGTGCGGATCAACAGCCACCAGTGGCGCAGCGTGTCGACCAGCCCCTGGCGGACGCCGGCCAGGTGGCCGGTATCGGCCTCCTGCTGCGCGATCGACCCGCGCGAGAGCATGATCTGGAGCACCTCGGCGCCACCGAAGAGCCCGACCACCAGCGGGACGATGTCGATGCCGTCCCACAGGTAGAGCTGGCCGAAGGCGTACCGCGGGATGCCCTCTTGCGAGTCGATGCCGACCGCCGAGACCAGCAGACCCAGGCAGGCCATGATCAGGCCCTTGAGCATGCTCTTGCCCGACAGGGTGGCGATGAAGGTCAGACCGACCAGGGTGAGCACCAGGAACTCGGGCGGTCCCAGCGCCAGGACGATGGGCCGGATCACGGGCACGGCCAGCGCCAGGGCGAGCGCACCGATCCAGGCCCCGAGTGTCGAGCTGAACAGCACCGCACCGAGGGCGCGACCCGCCTCGCCGCGCCGGGTCATGGGATAGCCGTCGAGCACGACCGCAGCGGAGGTCGCCTCGCCGGGGATGCCGAACAGGGTCGAGGTGATGTCCCCGGTGGTGTCGGTGACCACCAACATGCCGAGCAGGAAGGCGAACGCCTCGACGGGTTGCATCCCGAAGGTGAACGGCAGCATCAGCGCCAGCGTCACCGATCCACCCAACCCCGGCAGGATCCCGACGACGAACCCGATGGCGACGCCGAGCAGCATCAGGGTCAGCGGCCCCGACTGCAGCACCTCGGAGAGGGAGGAGAAGAAGGCCGGCAGCATCACACGCCCCTGACTGAACCCACCGGCGTGAGCCCGGTGACGACGTCGACCAGCGCCGGACGGCGCTGCTCCTCGACGACGTGCCGCGCGCGCGAGAGCGCCGGCACGAGCTCGTCGGGATCGGCGATGGGCCCCTCGGCATGCACGCCGAACGATCGTGCCATGCCGGCGAAGTCGATCACCGGCGCCTCGATCACGCAGCCCTCGGTCCGGTTCGCGACCGGACGCCCGCGCTGGCGGGCGATCCGCTCGGCGTGTTCGACCGAGTTGTTGAAGCCGCGGTTGTCGTCGACGACCACGAGCAGGGGCAGGCGGTGGTGGGCCGCGGTCCACAGCGCACCCGGCGTGTAGAGCGCGTCCCCGTCCGACTGGATGTCGATGACGAGCCGGTCGCTGTCGCGGTGGGCCAGCGCCGCACCGCACGAGGCGCCCAGTCCATAGCCCAGCCCCGCACCGCCGGAGTCGCCCAGGTACTGCTCGGCGCGCTCGAGCGACCACAGCCGGTGGACCCAGTTGTCGAGGCTGCCGTTGGCCAGCACACGATCGGCGTCACGGGTGGCCTCGTCGAGGGCCAGGGCGAGCAGCGACCGCGGGATCTCGCCGTCGCCGGTGGCCGACGCGGCCTCGTCGTACCACGCCTCCCTGCGGCGGCCCGAGATCTCGGCGAGACGACGCCGCCGCGAGGCCGCCCGTCGCGTGAACCCCTCGACCTCGCCGGCGAGCGCATGCACCCGGGGCAGCAGCGCGGTCAGGAACGCCGCGGACTCGGCCTGCACGTGCAGCGTGGCGGCATGCAGCCGGGGCGAACCGGTCGACCACGACGCGGTCACCAGCGAGGCCACCTCGACGTGCACGATCCGTGCCGAGTCGGGTGGTCCGTGGCCGCGGCCGCGGCCGCCGTACGCGGGCCGCGCGGAACGGCCGAGCGAGGCGGTCAGGTCGCGGACCTCGAGCCCGACGACGACGTCGGCACCGTCGAGCGCCAGGTCGGGGTCGCCGGACAGGTTCAGTTCGTGCCGGGTCGGGAAGTTGAGCGAGGCCTTGTTGTAGCTGCGTTCCCGGTCGACCACCGCGATCCCGACCAGTTCCGCCAACTCGACCAGCAGGTCGAGCGCGGTCTGGCTGCGCCCCACGAGATCGGCCACCACGACCGGCTGCTCGGCGGCGACGAGCCACCGCGCCGTCTGCTCGACCGCGTGGGGGTCGGGGGCCAGCGGGGTCGGCACCGCGAAGCTGGCCACGTCGGGCACCGGGAACTCGTCGGACACCGTCTGCTCCTGCAGCTGGCTGTCGAGGCACACGTACACCGGTCCCCGCGGCGCCGTGTCGGCGATGCGGGTGCCCAGGACCAGCGCCTCGGGGACGGCTGCGAGGCTGGCCGGCTGATCGTCCCACTTGGTGTAGTCGCGCACCTGCGTTCCCTGCACCAGCGCGGTGTGTATCCAGTCGATCCACGGCCGCCGCACGCTGGCGTCCATCGGACCGGTGGCGCCCAGCACCAGGACCGCCACCTGGTCGCACCAGGCGTTGTAGATCGCCATCGAGGCGTGTTGGAGCCCGACGACGTCGTGGACGGCGGCCGCCATGGGACGGCCGGCCGCCTTGGCGAACCCGTGCGCGATCGCCACCGAGATCTCCTCGTGGAGGCACTCGATCAGCTCCACCCGACCTTGCCCATGGTTGACGACCGAGTCGTGCAGGCCGCGAAACGTCGCCCCGGGATTGCAGGCGACGTAGGCGATGTCGAGCTCGGCCAGCAGATCGACCACGACGTCGGAGCCGTAGCGCGCGGCTGACGGCATGTGACCCCTCTCTGCGCCGGACCGGGCGGGCGGACCCGCGCTCAGTCCCCGGGGCGGATGGTGCCCTGGCGGGGGGCGAGGTAGAGGTAGGGCCACTCGCCCTGGGCCGCCTTCTCGAAGAAGTAGCGGATCCCCGACGCGATGCGCAGCATCCGCGCCGGTACCCCGCTCTCGTTCACGTGCTGGTGGGGGGTCTGGGGGCCGGGCACGAACAGGCCGCCGCCCTTCTTCCAGGGCACCTTCTCGTCGCCCACGATCGAGTAGCCCTCGCCGTCGAGGATGAACAGGTGCGCCTCCATGTGGGCGTGCTTGCCACCGTGCTCGTACGGCGGGTCGACCAGGATCCCGCTGATCTCCTGCTCGTGGACCTCGAAGTCGTTGCGGTCCTTGCCGACCCGCATGAACTCGAGCAACTCGGACTTGTGGACCTGGAACATCTTCTCCATGCCGCGCAGGTCGCCGACCACGAGCGGGTGGTCCTCGTCGAAGTCCGGCATCTCGGGCAGGTCCTTCGGGTCGATCTTGCCACCGCCGAGGTCGGGGGCGTCCTCGATGTGCAGGCGGATCCGGCGCCCGGTCCCGTCGCAGCCGTCCGGCGAGGTCTCGACCTCGGGCAGTCGGTCGATCCGGCCCTTCTCCTCGAGCTGTTCGGTGAAGTGCAGGCCGCAGAAGGCCTCGAGGTCGACCGAGAGCACCGACAGGTAGGTGGCCGTGCCCGAACCCGTGTTGAAGTGTTGGTGCGGCTTGCCGAACGGGATCGCGAGACTGGAACCCTCCTTCCAGTCATAGCGCACGCCGTCGACGACGCTGAAGCCCTCGCCCTCGACGATGTAGATCGCCTCCTCGCCGTGGCGGTGCGCGCCGGTCCGGTTGCCCTCCGGGATCTTCGAGAGCACCGTCGAGGTGCCCCAGGTCCGAAAGCCGGTCTCGCGGGCGATGACCAGGGCGGTCTGGTCGTCCTGGACGGTCTCGACCCACTCGAGTTCCTCGGGCTGGATCGAGCGCCGCGAGGCCCGCCGCTCCTCCTCGGCCGTGTCCCACATGCCGAGCCACTCGTCGTAGAAGGTCACCAGTCGTCTCCAGGTCGTCGCGGGCGTGGGGCTCTCCCCGAGCGCCGGTCACGGCGCGCTCGGCAAGCAAAGGGGCGACGCCCGGTCGCCGCCAGCCGTTCGTCTCACATGTCGGTCGTCGCCGCGACCCCGTGCCGGCTGCTGCGCAGGTTGCGTTCGATCTGGTCCCGCGTCTCGTCCAGCTCACGTGCCAGTTGCTCGAGGCGTGCGCGGTAGCGTTCGACCGGGCCGAGCACGGACAGCGAAGCGACCACGCGCCCGAGCGGGTCCCAGATGGGCACGGCGGTGGACACCAGCCCGATCGTGCGTTCCTCGCGGTCGTAGGCGCAGCCCTCCTCGCGGATCTGCTCGAGCTGTTCCATCAGCTGCTGTCGCGTGGTCAGCGTGTGGGGGGTGAACCGCCACAGGCCGCGCTCGAGCAGCTGCTCGGCGGTCTCGTACGGCGCGTGCGCGAGCAGCACCTTGCCGAGCGCGGTGGCGTGGAGACAGTTGCGGTCCCCGGCCTGCGCGCGGGTGCGATCAGGAGCGTGCCGCAGCTTGACCACGTAGACCAGCTCGAGACCGTCGCGCACGGCCAGGTGGGCCGCCAGCGCGGTCCGCGTGACCAGGACCTCCATCGGGATGTAGGCGGCATCGACCAGCCAGCGTTGGCGCGGCACGCGCAGGCCGAGCTCGAACATCTTCAGGGTCAACCGGTATTGGCCGCTCGGGGTGGTCTCGAGCGCCCCGGCCTCGACGAGGCTGATCAGTATCCGGTAGGCGCTGGCGCGCGGCATGCCGAGCAGGCGCGCGCACTCGGCCGCCCCGAGCGCCGACTGCGACCGGAACAGGTCGAGGACGTGGAACGCCTTGAGCACCGTCGATGATGCGGGTGTGGACATGCCGGACCCGTTCCGCGACACCGCCTCCCCCGAGGGGACTCCCGGTGCGCCTCCGCACCGCGCACCCAGGCGATCCTCGCATAGTGAGACGACGGCGTACAGGGGGCGGACGTTCGTGCTGCAAGCTCCGTGACGGGAGCCGAGCGTCTGGATCGTCATCGGTCGGTCCGGGCCCGTGTGGCGGTGTGCTCGCCGTCGAAAGTGGGAGAGAACATGAGACCAGGGACATCCTTGCGATCGGCGACGGCGGCGGCCGTCACCGGGCTGCTGCTGCTCGCCGTCACCGGCTGCGGAGGCGACGATCCGCCGGAGGCGGCACCCGCCGAGACCGAGACCGAGACCGAGCCCGAGGCGAGCGAGCCGGAACCCGAGCCCGAGCCCGAGGCGACACCCGAGTTGGGCGTCGACGTCGTCGAGTTCGTGGTGCCCTACGAGCCCGGTGGCGGCTACGACCAGTACGTGCGCCTGATGGCGCCGTTCCTCGGCGAGTGCACCGGCGCACAGGTCGTGCCGATCAACGAGCCGGGCGCCGGCAGCCTGCTCGCCACCAACCAGACCGCGATCGCACCGGCAGACGGCAGCCGGATCCAGATCTTCAACACCATCGGGGTCATCAGCGCACAGCTGGCCGAGGCCGACGGCGTCAACTTCGACCTGGCCGAGTTCACCTGGCTCGCCCGCATCGCCAACGAACCCAGCGCGATCTCGGTCGGAGCGGACAGCGAGTTCGACGACCTCCAGGACCTCATCGACGCCGACCGGCCGATCCGCTTCGTCGCGACCGGTCCGGGCAGCAACGAGTACATCTTCGCCGTCGTGCTGGGCGAGGTGTTCGGCTTCGAGGTCGAGATGATCACCGGGTTCGCCGGATCGGGCGAGGCACAGGCCAGCGTGATCCAGGGCCACGCGGACGCGCACGTCCTGTCGCTGGGCAGCAGCCTCGGACCCATCGAGGCCGGGGACCTGCGGCCGCTCGGCCTGATCGGCTCCGAGCCCGCCGAGGCATTGCCCGACACGCCGACCGTGTACGACTACGATCCGGTCGAGGGCCAGGAAGAGGTGCTGGACGGGCTCGTCGGGCTCGTCGAGACCGCCCGCGCCGTCGCCGGCCCACCGGGGATGGACGAGGCGACCACGACCGCGCTGCGCGACGGTCTCGAGTGCGTCCTGACCGACGACGCGTTCGTCGAGCAGGCCGTCGCACAGGGGCGTGACGTCGCCTTCCTACCGGGCGACGAGATGCAGCAGACGCTGGTCGACGTGCTCGAGGGTCCCGAGGCCCTGCGCACCCTGATTCTCGAGTCCTACTGATCCCGTTCGCCGGGCCACCCCCGGGTGGCCCGGCGCACGGCTGGTTCAGGGGCACAGGCGGGACACGGCTTCGTCGAGGAGGAACCAGCCGTCCTCGGTGCACTGCAGGCGGCCGCAGGCGGAGGTGATCAGGCCGGCGTCCATCGCGTCCTCGAGCGCCATCGGTTCCAGCGGCGGGGCGTCGGCGGGGTGAAGGCCTTCCCGCAGCCGCAGGCCCAGCAACAGGCGTTCGTGGGCGCGCTGGGCGAGATCGAGTTCCTCGGACCCGGCGACCGGGGACCCGCCGGACTCGACCGCATCGAGGTAGCGCGTGGTCGATCGGGTGCTCCACCAGCGGCGGCCGGCGAGGTGACCGTGCGCACCCACGCCGACCGCGAGGTAGTCGCCGTGGCGCCAGTACAGGACGTTGTGGCGGCTGCGGTTGCCGCTGCCGAGCGCCCAGTTGGACACCTCGTAGTGCTCG
>Ga0208490_100743_pt1 | contig 16520 bp, 14 predicted proteins | sample SubbioAug_CSWold_FD_184818 | JGI IMG/M metagenome (GOLD analysis project Ga0208490, IMG submission 184818) | Serpentinite rock and fluid subsurface biosphere microbial communities from McLaughlin Reserve, California, USA - CR11Aug_CSWold (SPAdes) | ecosystem: Environmental > Terrestrial > Deep...
AGCCGTGCAACGGAGCCGCTGCCAGTTTCGGAGAGCCGTGCAACGGAGCCGCTGCCAGTTTCGGAGAGCCGTGCAACGGAGCCGCTGCCAGCTTCGGGTGGGCGGGAGTCAGCGGCCGCGGAACTCGGGGAGGCGCTTGTCGAGGAACGCCTGCACGCCCTCCTTGTGATCCTCGGTGCGGAACAGGTCGCCGAGGGTGGCGCTCACCCAGCGGCCGAGCTCGTCCCAGTCAGGGTCGAGGGCCCGGCGCAGGCCCTGCTTCAGCGCCTGGACGGCGAGCGGGGGGCGGGAGGCGATCTCGGTGGCCAGCTGCAGGGCCACCGGGAGCAGGTCGTCGTGGGGGACGATCGTGGAGACGAGGCCGATGCGCTCGGCCCGGTCGGCGTCGATGACCGCGCCTGTGTAGAGCAGCAGCGCCGCGTGCTCGCGCCCGACGAGTTGGGCGAGCCGCCCGATGCCGGCGACGTCGGACACCAGGCCGCGCAGGACGAAGAGCTCGCCGAAGCGGGCTCGCTCGGACGCGACGCGCACGTCGGCCATGAGCGCCAGCTCCATGCCCCACCCCACGGCGGGCCCGTTGACCGCGGCGATCACGGGGACGTCGGTGTGCAGGAGCGCGTCGGCCGCCGGCGTGAGCCGTGGCGTGCGCGACAGGTTCGCCGACGTCGCCTCGCCGGCGCCCACCATCACCTGCTTCACGTCGTCGCCCGAGCAGAACGACGGGTCGGCGCCCGTGACGACCAGGCAGCGCGCCGTCGTCTCCCGGACCGCCCGCTCCAGCGCATCGTAGAGCTCGAAGGTCAGGGCGTTGCGGGCGTCGGGGCGGTCGAGGGTGAGCACCTCGACGTCGCCGTGTCGCTCGATCCGCAGGCCGGCGTCGGGCGCGTCGCTCGTCATGGGCGGCACCGTAGCGAGGCCCGCGAGAACTTGACCGGCCGGTCAACTATCGTCCGCGCCATGGCGATCATCACCCCGACGTACGTCACCGAGCGCCACCGCGCCGACCTCCCGAACCCGATCGTCCCCGAGTTCTGGGTTCGCCCGGCCGAGGCGATCGACGCCGACCTCGCCGTGCTTCGGGCCGAGGGGCCGGTGTACCTGCCCGAACCGGAGATCCCCGAGGGCATCCCGCTGCCACAGGGACCGGGCGCGTGGGCGGTCACGAACCACGCCGACATCCTCCACATGTCGCGCCACCCCGAGCTTTTCTCGTCGGCGCAGGGCATCGTCGTGATGGACCAGCCGATGATGATCGTCGAGTACTTCTCCTCGATGATCGCCATGGACGACCCCCGCCACGCGCGGCTGCGGCGCATCGTGTCGGCCGGCTTCACGCCCCGGATGCTGAAGCGGCTCGAGGACTCCGTGCAGCAGCTGGCGTCGGAGATCGTCGACGAGATCATCGAACGAGGTGAGTGCGACTTCGTGGTCGACGTCGCCGCCAAGCTGCCCCTGAAGATCGTGTGCGACCTCATGGGCGTCCCCGACAGCCAGCTGCAGTTCGTCTTCGACCGCACGAACGTGATCCTCGGCGCCGGCGACCCCGAGTACACGCCCGAGGGCACCGACATCCTCACCGCGCTGCTGACGGCCGGCCAGGAGCTGTCCCAGCTCATGGACGAGGTGGCCGAGACGAAGCGGGGCGGCGACGGCACCGATCTCACGAGCATGCTCGTGAACGCGGATCTCGAGGACGACCGGCTCACGCACGCCGACCTGGCCAGCTTCTTCATCCTCCTCGTCGTCGCCGGCAACGAGACCACCCGCAACGCCATCGCCTGGGGCCTGCAGCTGCTCACCGACCACCCGGAGCAGCGCCGGATCTGGACCGACGACTTCGAGGGCGTCGCCTCCACGGCCGTGGAGGAGATCGTCCGCATCGCCAGCCCGGTCACCTACATGCGCCGCACCGCCACCCAGGACCTCGAGCTGCACGGCACGCAGATCCCGGCCGGCGACAAGCTGGCGATGTTCTACCTGGCCGCCAACCGCGACGAGGACGTGTTCGACGACCCGCAGCGCTTCGACGTGCGCCGCTCGCCGAACCCTCACGTCGGCTTCGGGGGCCCCGGCCCCCACTTCTGCCTCGGCGCCCACCTCGCCCGCCGGGAGATCACCGTGATCTTCCGCGAGCTGTTCCAGCGGGTGCCCGACATCCACGCCTCCGGGCCGCCCGAGCTGCTGCTCTCCAGCTTCATCCACGGCATCAAGCACCTGCCGGCCAACTTCACCCCCGGCGGCGCCGGCCGGTGACGCCGCCGGCCTTCCCGGACTTCGACCAGTCCGTCGCCGACGGCATGGTGTCGGCCAGCCCGGCCGACGAGCCCGGCCTCATGGGCTTCCTCGGCATCCGCCACACCGGGTGCGGCGCCGGCTGGATCGAGGCCGAGGTCGACGTCCGACCGGAGCTGCTCACCTTCGTCGGCACCGCCCACGGCGGCGTCGTGTCGGCGCTCGCCGACCACGTCCTCGGCTCGGTCATGTACCCGGTGATGCCCCGTGGCTCGTGGGCGGCGACCACCGAGTTCAAGCTCAACCTGCTCCGCCCCGTGCGCGGCGGCGTGCTGCGGGCCCGCGCCGAGGTCATCGCCATGAGCCGCCGGACGGGCGTTGTCCGCATCGACATCACCAACGACGACGACGGGTCGAGCCGGCTGTGCGCCGCCGCGCAGGGCACCGTGTCGATCCAAGCCCCCAAGACCTGAGATCAGGAGCCCGCATGGAGCTGCACGTCATGGCCGCCGGCCGCCCGCTCGTCCAGGCGCAGGCCTACGCCCGCGCCGTCGAGGAGGCCGGCCTGGACGGCATCGTCTACGTCGAGTCCGGCCGCACCGCGTACCTGTCGATCGCCGCCGCCATCCTCGCCGCTCCCACGCTGCAGTACTCCACCGGCATCGCCGTGGCGTTCCCGCGCAGCCCGACCATCACGGCGAGCACGGCGTGGGAGCTGCAGGACGCGAGCGGCGGGCGGTTCCGCCTCGGGCTCGGCACCCAGGTGCGAGCCCACATCGAGCGCCGCTACGGCGTGGAGTTCGACCCGCCCGGCCCCCGGATGCGGGAGTACATCCAGGCGGTGAAGGCGGTGTTCGCGGCCTTCCGCACCGGAAAGCTCGACTTCGACGGCGAGTACCACGAGCTGTCCCTCATGCCCCAGATGTGGTCGCCCGGTCCCATCGACCATCCGGACCCGCCGGTCGATGTCGCCGCCGTCGGCCCGTGGATGGTGCGGATGGCCGGGGCGGTCGCCGACGGCGTGCACGTCCACCCGTTCCACTCGCGCACCTACCTCGACGAGCGGCTCCTGCCCGGCCTGCGCGAGGGGGCCGACGACGCCGGCCGCTCGGTCGACGACCTCACGCTCAGCGTGCCCGTCTTCACCATCGTCGGCGACACCGAGGACGAGCGCGCCAGGTGGCGCGACCGCGCCCGGTTCCAGGTCGCGTTCTACGGGTCGACGAGGAACTACGCCTTCATGTTCGACATGCTCGGCTTCGAGGGCACGTCGGCGGCCATCAACGACAAGCTCAAGGCCGGCGACCTGCCGGGCATGGCGGCGCTCATCACCGACGAGATGCTCGAGCACTTCGCGGTGGAGTGCGCCTGGGACGACCTCGCCGACACGCTGCGGGCGAAGTACCACGGCATCGCCGATCGGTTGGTCTGCTACTTCGCCGAGGAGATGCACGCCGCCGACCCCTCGGCGCTGGCCCGCTTCGGCGAGGTGGCGAAGGCGCTGCGCTGAGCGGGATCGCCCGACGGCGGCCCGGGCTGTGAGGATCGGGGGCGTGGCCCCCGACGACCGGACCCCCACCTTCACCGAGCTCGGCCTGCGCGACGAGCTGGTCGTGCGCCTCGCCGAGCTCGGCTACGAGGAGCCGACGCCGATCCAGCGCGAGGCCATCCCCGTGCTCCTCGGCGGCGCCGACCTGCTCGGCCAGGCCGCCACCGGCACCGGCAAGACGGCGGCGTTCGCCCTGCCGCTGCTGCACCGCCTCGGCGACGCTCCCGCCTCGCGCCCCACCGGGCTCATCCTCGTCCCCACCCGCGAGCTGGCGATGCAGGTCCAGCAGGCCGTCTCAACCTACGGGCGCGGCCTGGGCGTGCAGGCGGTCGCCGTGTTCGGCGGCCAGCCGATCCAGCGCCAGCTGAAGTCGATCGAGCGGGGCGTGCACGTCGTGGTCGCCACGCCGGGCCGGGCCATCGACCTCATCGACCGCCGGTCCCTCAAGCTCGACGCCATCACGACCGTGGTGCTCGACGAGGCCGACGAGATGCTCGACATGGGCTTCACCGAGGACATCGAGACGATCCTCGAGCAGACCCCGGCCGAGCGCCAGACCGTGCTGTTCTCGGCGACGCTGCCCCGCCGCATCACCGCCATCGCCGAGCGCCACCAGCGCGACCCGGTGCGGATCACGATCGAGGCAGGCGACGTCGGCGCCGACGCCGGCCTCGTGCGCCAGACCGCCTACGTCGTCGACCGCCACCACAAGGCCGCCGCCCTCGGTCGCATCCTCGACGTGGAGGCGGCGACCTCGGCCATCGTGTTCTGCCGCACGCGGGCCGAGGTCGACGAGCTCACCGTCGCCATGAACAGCCGCAACCACCGGGCCGAGGCGCTCCACGGCGGCATGGACCAGGAGCAGCGCGACCGGGTGATGGGCCGCCTGCGCGATGGCACCGCCGAGCTCCTCATCGCCACCGACGTCGCCGCCCGCGGCCTCGACGTCGACACGCTCACCCACGTCGTGAACTACGACGTCCCTGCGTCACCCGAGGCCTACGTGCACCGCATCGGGCGGGTCGGCCGGGCCGGGCGCACGGGCACCGCCATCACGCTCGTCGAGCCCCGCCAGCGGCGCCTGCTCGCCAACATCGAGCGCCTGATCGGGCACCGGGTGGACGTCGGGCGCCTGCCCAGCGTGGACGATCTGCGCACCAGCCGCATGGAGCGCACGGTCGCCGCCCTGGAGGCGGTGCTGGCCGCCGGGGACATCGACGAGCACGCCGAGGTGCTCGAGGCGCTCGACGAGTTCGACGACCGCAGCATCGCCCTGGCCGCGATCACCCTCCTGCGCGCCGCCGAGGGCGACGTCGACGACACCGAGATCCCGAGCGCCTCGCTCAAGGGCGGCGGCACCGGGAAGGGTCCGGCGAAGGGCAAGGGCCCGGCCAAGGCCAAGGGCGCCGCCGGGCCGGCCGGTCACCGGGACCGGGGCCGGCGGACGCCGGACGGCCCGAGCGCGTCGGTGTACGTGAACCTCGGCTCCAGGTCGGGCGTTCGTCCGGCCGACCTCGTGGGGGCGATCGCCAACGAGGCCGGCATCCCCGGGCGGGAGGTGGGCCCGATCCGCATCGCCGACACCTACGCGGTGGTCGGCGTGCCTGCCGCCGCCGTGGACGACGTGATCAAGGCCCTGAACAAGGGCTCGGTGCGGGGCAAGCCGGTGAAGGCCCGCCGCTTCGTGGAGTAGGCGCGGCCGGAGTTCGACCAGGCACCGTCCGCACGCCCGCGGTCACGGGCGCCGCCGTCCCGAGTAGGACGCCGACTCGAGGTCGTGACGGTCCTCGTCCAAGGCGGTGACCAGGGCCCGGCGCATCGCCGGAGCCAGCAGCACGCCGGCGAGGCGGCCGGGCCCGCGCCGCGGTACCTGCGCGACCGCCGTCACTTCGGTGCCCGAGCCGGCGGGGGCGAACCCGAAGGTGAGCGTCGAGCCGCGGAGCGAGCCGGCGACCACCCGTTGCACGATGGCACCGTCGTCGTCGCCCTACGGGTGGTACCTCGAGCCGGCGGGCGTCGGTCGGGGCGATCCCAGCAGTTGACATCGCCCTGCGCCGCAGGCGCGTCCAGTTGCGGAGGACGGCTCAGCGGGCGCGCAGCACCAGCGGCAGGACCGGGCCGGCGCCGGCCTCCTGCAGGACGTGGGCGGCGACGGTGAGGGTCCAGCGGGAGTCGCACTCGTCGTCCACCAGCAGGACGGGGCCGTCGAGGACCGCCGGGTCGGGCAGCGCCGAGGGGTCGACCACGAGGCGGCCCCAGACGTTGGCCACCTGGTGGGCGGAGTTGGCCTGGTCGGGCTGGAACCCGCCGTCGCCGGCGCGGACGAGCGCCCGGTGCACGGGGAGCGAGCCGATCTGCGCCAGCCCCGAGCAGAGCCGCTCGAGCAGGGCCGAACGCCGGCGCGAGGGCACGGGGCAGATCCACGTCGGCCGGGTCTCCCAGTCCCAGCGCTTCAGCACGGCGGCGACGGCCCGGACCATGTCCTCGTGCAGGAGCCGGTCACCGGCGAGGACCTCGTCGATGACCGGCCCCCACCCGCCGTCGCCCACCCGGCACAGCGCCCGGCCCCAGCGAGCCTGGCGCTCGGCCGGGATGCGGCCCTTGGGCTCGTCGAGCCCGGACGGCCACTGCCGGCGGGGCTCGATCCCGACGTCGCCCGAGCGCAGGTGGCGGCCGGCCTCGGCCATGAGCTCGGGGTCGAGGTCGAGGTCGGGGGCGGTGCCGAGGCAGCGGTCGCAGCGGCCGCAGTCGGCGGGGCCGCCGACGCCCACGGTGGGGTCGTCCAGCGCCTCGCGCAGGAAGCGCAGGCGGCACCCGGGCCGCTCGGCGAAGGCCAGCATCTGCTGGGACTCCTCGCGCCGCAGGGCGCGCAGCCGCTCGGCCTTGCCGTGGTCGTACTCCCAGCCGGGGTCGCCCAGGATGAAGCCGCCCTTGACCGAGCGGATGGCGCCGTCGACCTCGAGGATCTTGAGCAGCGTCTGCAGCCGGGTGCGGCCCAGGTTGACGACCGCCTCCAGGCCGGGCACGGAGGTGGGCCGGTCGAGCGAGAGCTGGCGCAGCACCTCCTGGCAGATGGTGGCGGGCGGCAGGCTCACCTGCTCGAACCAGCGCCAGACCGCCGCGTCCTCGACCGGGCGGGGCAGCGCCACCACCTCGGCCCGTTGGAGGGCGCGGCCGGCGCGGCCGATCTGCTGGTAGTACGCCACGGGCGTGGGCGGCAGCCCGAGGTGGACGCAGAAGGCCAGGTCGCCCTTGTCGAAGCCCATGCCCAGCGCCGAGGTGGCGACCAGCGCCTTGAGCTCGTTCGCCCGCAGGCGCTCCTCGAGCACCAGGCGCTGCTCGGGTTCGGTGCCGCCCGTGTAGGCCTCGCAGTCGTGGCCCCGCTGGCGCAGCCAGGCGGCGGCCTGGGCGGCCTGCTCCTGGGTCAGGGTGTAGACGATGCCGGAGCCGGGCAGCTTGTCCAGGTGCTCGGACACCCAGGCCAGCCGGTGGGCGTCGTCGGGCAGGTCGACCACCGACAGGCGCAGCGCCTCGCGGTCGAGCGTGGTGCGCAGCACGAGGGCGTCGCTGCCGAGCTGGGCGGCGACGTCGTCGGTGACGCGCTGGTTGGCCGTGGCCGTGGTGGCGAGGACCGGCGTCCACGACGGGAGCTCGTCGAGCAGGTGGCGCAGGCGCAGGTAGTCGGGCCGGAAGTCGTGCCCCCAGTCGGAGATGCAGTGGGCCTCGTCGCAGACCAGGGCCATGGGCTGCTCGAGGAGCAGGTGGAAGACACGCTCGCGGAAGCCCTCGTTGGCCAGGCGCTCGGGGGAGATGAGCAACAGGTCGACCGTGCCGTCGGACACGGCGGCCTCGATGCGGTCCCACTCGTCGGTGTTGGCCGAGTTGATGGTCTCGGCCGACAGGCCGAGGCGGCGGGCGGCCGCCACCTGGTCGCGCATGAGGGCGAGCAGGGGCGACACGACGACGGTGGGACCCCACCCGCGGTCGCGCAGCATGCGGGTGGCGGAGAAGTACACCGCCGACTTCCCGAAGCCGGTGCGGGCGACGAGCAGCGTGCGCCGGCCCTCGGCCACGACCGCCCGCACGGCGGCGACCTGCTCGGGCCGGGGGACGGCGCCGGCGCCGGCGAGGGCCCGGACGTGCTCGGCCAGCTCGGCCTCGACCTCGGCGGCGCTGGGACGGGGGGGTGCGGTGGTGACCACACCGTCGAACCTAACGACGGGTGGTGACAGGAACCCCCGTGGTCAACGCTGGCGACCGCAACAGCTCGGCCAGCGGGGCCGCCCGGGCGAACAGGTGGCCTTGGGCGAGCTGCACGCCCACCCGCAGCAGGACGTCGCGCTGCAGCTCGTCCTCCACGCCCTCGGCGACGACCGGGATGCCGAGGGACGCGGCCATGCCGACCACGGCCCGCACGACGGCGAGGTCACCCGAGCCGACCGTGGTGAGGCCGTCGACGAACGTGCGGTCGATCTTGATGAAGGAGACCGGCAGGTGGCGGACCCGGTCGAGGGAGGAGTAGCCGCTGCCGAAGTCGTCGAGGGCGAAGCGCACGCCGCGCGCCCGCAGCCGGTTGAGGTTCCGGGTCGTCTCGGGCGTGGGCGTCTCGAGCACCGCCGACTCGGTCACGTCGAGGACCAACCGGTGGGGGTCGAGCCCGGAGGCGCTCAGCGCCCGCACCACCATGCGCTCGAAGTCGGGGTCGGCGAGCTGGGTGGGGGAGACGTTGACCGCCACCATCCCGGACAGGTGCACGCAGTCACGCGTCGCCATCGTCAGGACTTCGGAGCCGATCCGGCCGATCAGGCCGTGGTCCTCGGCGACGGGCAGGAACTGGTCAGGAGACAGGATCGTGCCGTCGGTGGTCCGCAGGCGCACGAACGCCTCGACGCCCAGCGGGTGGCCGTGCTTCAGGTCGACGATGGGTTGGTAGTGGAGGTCGAAGCCGCCGGTGTCGAGGGCCTCGAGCATCCGCTCGTGCACCTCGAAGCGGGTGCGGGCGGCGGCCGAGAGGGCGTCGGTGTGCAGCTCCCACCGGCCCCGCCCGCCGGCCTTGGCGGCGTACATGGCAACGTCGGCGGCGCGCAGCAGTTCCTCGGCGGCGTCAGTGCCCGAGGAGACGACGACCCCGACGCTCGAGGTGATCCGCAGCTGGTGCCCGTCGACCTGCAGCGGCTTCGAGAGCGCGCTGACCAGGTCGTCGCAGACGCTGGCGACGGCCGCGTCGCTGGGGCGCTCGAGGCCCTCGAGGACGATGACGAACTCGTCGCCCCCCAGGCGCCCGAAGGTGTCCTGGGCCCGCAGCCGGGCCCGCACCCGCTCGGTGACGGCCAGGAGCAGGCGGTCGCCGGCGGCGTGGCCCAGGGTGTCGTTCACCTGCTTGAAGTGGTCGAGGTCGAAGAAGAGCACGGCCAGGTCGGTGCCGCCGCGGACAGCCCGGAGGGCGGCGTTGGCGATGCGATCGAGGAGCAGGCTGCGGTTGGGCAGCCCGGTCAGGGCGTCGTGGAGCGCCTGCTCCCGCAGCGCGTCGGCCTGCACCACCCGGTCGGTCACGTCGCGGCTGCATACGAGGAGCCCGTCGAGCGCCGGGTCGTCACGGTGGTCGCTGCACGAGGCCTCGATCCAGCGCCACGTCTGCAGGGGGTCGGACCACACCCGGAACACCCGGTCGAGCGGTCCGGTGAGCCGGCCCTGCAGCAGCTCGTGGAGGTCGTGGCGGATGGCGGGGAGGTCGTCGGGGTGGACGAACGCGCCCACCTCCCGGCCGTCCCACTCCTCGACGCCGAACAGGGCGACGGCCGACGGCGACGCCCAGCGGAACCGGCCGTCGGCGCCGATCACGTAGATCTGGTCGGTGATCCGGGCCATGACTGCCTCGAGCATGCGCTCGGCGCGCGCGGCGGTGTGGTGCTCCACACCCTCCTCATCGGCAGGCGGCGCCCCGAGGTGAAGCCCGGAGGTGGGGCGGCTCGTGGACGCGCCGCTCGGCCTTGGCGCCGTAGAGGACGGCGTCGGCCCGCAGGACGCAGTCGCGATCGTCGAGCCCGGTGCGCTGCAAACACGGCCCGCACCCGCCCGTCGAGGAAGAGGGGGACGGCGAGCTCCGCTGCGAGCCCCGGGCACCGCCTCGATGAGCTCGCGCTGAGCCCCCAGGGCGGCGACGTGCTCGCAGGCCGCTTCGTCGACCTCGGGGGCCGAACCCAGGCCGTCGAGCCGGCTGCGCTGTGACCGGTCCCACATCGGTGCGGCGGGCTGCCCTCGGTACGGTGCGGCGACGTGACGCTCTTCCAGGTGACCCCGGAGCAGATCGCCCGCGCGTGCGAGGTCGACGCCCCCGAGGACGCCGGCCTGGTCTGCCGCAACGTCTACACGTGGACCGAGAACGACCTGGTGGCCCGGATCGCCGACTGGCTCGCCACCGTGCCGCTGCGCGTCGTGCTCATCCTCCTCGTGGCGTTCGTGGTCAACCGGATCGTGCGGCGGCTCATCGCCTCCTTCGTGGCCCGGACCACGAACCAGGACGCGGCCCAGGTGCGCACCAAGCTGCGCCGGCTGACCCCCAACGTCCTGCACCCGACGACCGCGGTGGCGCCGCTGCGGGCGGCGTCGCGGGCGCAGACGATCGCCCTCGTGCTCAAGAGCACGGCCACCATCATCATCTACGCCCTCGCGATCCTCACCGCGCTGAGCGAGGTCGGCATCAACCTGGCCCCGCTCATCGCCGGCGCGGGCATCGCCGGCGTGGCCCTCGGCTTCGGCGCCCAGTCACTGGTCAAGGACTTCCTGTCCGGCCTGTTCATGCTGGTCGAGGACCAGTACGGCGTCGGCGACGTCATCGACGTGGGCGAGGCCACGGGGACGGTCGAGGTCGTGAACCTGCGCACCACCAAGCTGCGGGCGGTGGACGGCACGGTCTGGTACGTGCCGAACGGGGAGATCCGACGGGTCGGGAACATGAGCCAGCAGTGGGCCCGCGCCCTGCTCGACGTGGAGGTCGCCTACTCCACCGACATCGGCAGGGCCCAGGAGGTCGTCAAGGGGGTGGCCGATGAGCTCTGGCACGAGGACGTGTGGAGCACCGACATCCTCGAGGAGCCCGAGATCTGGGGGGTGGAAGCGCTCGGCGCCAGCGGCGTCGCCATCCGGCTGGTGGTGAAGACCCTGCCCGGTCGCCAGTGGGCGGTGAGCCGCGAGCTGAACCGGCGCATCAAGGACCGCTTCGACGTCGAGGGCATCGAGATCCCGTTCTCGCAGCAGGTCATGTGGGTCCGCCGCGACCAGGGTTCGTCGGCCGACTCGGTCGGCGACCCGGCGACCGACCTCGGCGACGAACCGGCGGGCGACCGGCCGTGAGCACGGGCCGGGCCCGGGCGCTCGAGGCCACGCCAGCCTGAACCCGGGCTCGTTCTCGGCGACCGACTGGGGCCTGTTCGCTCCATCGCCCGCATCGGGGCGATGCCGATCTTCGTCGCCATCGTGGCCACCGCAGCGCCGCGACGGGTCGCTCGCCGTGATGGCCCGCATGCTCGTTGCCGGCCACGGCGTTGGGCTTCAGGCGCGGAGGGCGACGAGGTGCTGGCCGCCGCCGGCCTCGACCTCGGCGCTGGCACCCAGCCCGGGCGCGAGCCGGGCGACCCGATCCTGCAGCCACCCGGCCACGGCGTCGGCATCCTCGGCGGTGGGGCACCGGGCCATCACCTCCCGGCCGCCCTTGCGCTCGAGGCGCTCGACCGCGGTGAGGATCGGCGCCGGGTCGACGACGAAGAGGTGCTCCGGCCAGGCGATGACCGCGTCGGTGGCGCCCTTGCCCGTGTTGCAGCCCCGGTGGGCGAGACGCTCCTGCCCGTCGCCGCCGCCCTTGCCCTTGGCCTTCTTCGCCTTGGCCTTGGTGGTGCGCAGGTCGACGCTCGGGCCCCGGGGGTCGTTCACCGACATGTCCGGGTCGACCGGCTCGTCGCACAGCCAGCAGCGCCAGCCGTCCTGCTCGCCCACCTCCTCGAGCCGGCCCATGCGGGGAGACTAGGAGGTGGCGGCCCGGTGGATGCGACGAGGGGCACCCCGCAGGGCGCCCCTCGTGCGGCAGCGGCCGGCTCGCGCCGGCGGGCGCTCCCTCTCAGCTCTCGGCGTCGAGCTCCTCGTCGCCCTCGTCGCCCTCGTCGCCCTCGGCGTTGCCGCCCCGCTGGGCGGCATGGTCCTTGCCCTGCTCGGCCTGCTCCGGGGTCGGCGCGTCGGCCGGCGGGGCCTCGGGACGCTCGGGCGCCTGGCCGTTCTCGGCGCCGGCGGTGCTGCGACCCTCGCTGGCCTCCGCACCGTTCTCGGCGCCGGCCTCGCTGCGGCCGTCGCTGGCGATCGTCGCCAGGTCCTGGCCGGTGGTGCCGCTCGTCGCCAGGCCGCTCACCACGTACCCGTGGGTGTCCTCGGGCCGCTCGCCCTCGGCCTCGGCCTCCTGGGCCTCCGCCTCGGCCTCGGCTTCGGCCTCCTGGGCCTCCGCCTCGACGATTCCGTCGTCGTCCTCCTCGGCGCTGCGACCGTCGCTGGCCTCGAGCGCCGTGGCCGGGCCGTCGACGGCGCCGTCGAAGTCGACCGGGACCTCCGGGCGATCAGGGGCGTCCTGGGCGTCGGAGGTGTCGGCCACGACGGCGGCGCCCGCGGCGCCACCGAGGGCGATGGTGCCGGCGGCGATCGCCGCGACGACCTTCGAGATGCCGAGCTTCGTGAGGGTCTCGCTGATCATCTGGGGGTTCTCCTTCAATCGGATGTCTTGCTTCGGTAGCTCCGAGGTCTGCGGGTGCAGATCCGGTGGCGTTGCTCCCGCATCGTCGCCGGTGCGGTCGCCGGTTCGGTCGAGACGTCCGTCTCGGTGGGGTGAACGCCGTCCGTGCTCGCAGGGGTACGGGTCAGGGGCGGTTGGGTGGCGGATCGGGCTCGGCTGCCCCGCCGGCCGGGGTCGATGCTGCGGCGGCGGGCCCGCTCTCGGGCGACCGCGCTCCGGGGTCGCCCGCGGGCGGCTGCCCCGAGGTCGGCGCCGGCACGGCGTCAGGACGCCGCTCGGCCACCGGTCCCGCAGGCTCGGCGGGTTGCCCGGGAGCGGGCACGGTCTCCGGACGGCGATCCTGCACGACTGGCGAGGAGGTGCTGGGCCCGACCGGGTCGGCGGGGGGTTCGTCGATGGGCGCGGGCGCCGGCAGCGCGGGCAGCTCGGGGCCGACGGGGGTGCCCTGCTGGTCCGGTGCGGTCTCGGCCGCCGGCACCTCCGGCTGCTCGACGGCGGGCGGGGCTGGCCGCCGCTCGACGCCCACCACGTCGGCCACGCGGTCGAACGCGCCCTGCGCCGGCTCGGGCAGCGCGCCGGCGACGCCGGTGCCGGCGAAGAGGGCGAGCCCGATGCCTGCGGCCGCAGCGACGTGGCGCCGGCGCGTGGTCCGGGCGGGTGCCGGGACGGCGGCGTCGACGGTCGGGAGGTGCTCGGGACGGCCCGAGGTGAAGAACGAGGCGAGGGCGGGCGCCGGCGCCGGCACGTCGGTGGCGTCGACCGCGGCGCGCATCGCCACCAGGACCCCGGCCAGCGGCTCCGCGCCGTCGGCGAGGACCTGGTCGAGCTCGTCTCGTCGGTTGCGTCCCATCTCGCCGGTGAACGCCGCGACGGCCTCCAGGGGTACGGGTCACGGAAGATCTCCCTCCTCCAGCAGGCGCCGGAGCGCGGCGAGCCCCCGACGCTGGAGGGCCTTCACGGCCCCCGGACGCTTCCCGACCGCCTCCGCGACCTGCTCGATGGTGAGGTCGCCGACGACCCGCAGCAGCAGCACCTCCCGCTGGTCGGCCGAGAGGCGTGCGAGCAGGCGTCCCACCTCGACCCCGCCGAGGTTGGCGAGCGCGTCGACGTCGGCCGGTGGCTCGGCGCCCAGGTGCGCCTCGGCGACCTCGCCGTCGGCGCGCTGGGGCCGGCGCGACCGCCGGCGGCGGTCGTCGATCAGTCGGTGGTGGGCGATGGTGAACAGCCACGATCGGAACCGGAACTCGTCCCCGTCGAAGGTGCCGAGGTTGGTGAACGCCCGGAGGAACACATCGTTGGCGAGGGAGTCGGGGTCCTCGGCCCCTTGGCCTCGCAGGTAGGCGGCCACGGCGGCGGCGTAGGCATCGAAGAGCCGCTGGTACGCCCACGGGGCGCCGGCCCGGGCGGCGGCGAGCACCTCGGGGAACGACGTCCCGAGCCGCGGGCGCGCTGGCCGGGCGCGCTCGTCGGGGCTCTCGTCTCGGGGCATCTGTGCCACAGTCAACGCCGCGAGGGTCCGGAGGGGTACGACGGTACGGTCGGCCAGATGGCCGAGATCCGCACTGAGACCGACTCCATGGGACCGATCGAGGTCCCGGCCGACCGCTACTGGGGCGCGCAGACCCAGCGCAGCATCGGGAACTTCCCGATCGGCCGCGACCGCTTCGTCTGGGGCCGGCCGATCATCGAGGCGTTCGGCCTGGTGAAGTGGGCGGCCGCCCGAGCGAACGCCCGGCTCGGCGAGCTCGACGGCGACGTCAGCGAGCTGGTGCAGCGGGCCGCCGACGAGGTGATCGCCGGCGACCTCGACGACCACTTCCCGCTGGTGGTCTGGCAGACCGGCTCGGGCACCCAGTCGAACATGAACGCCAACGAGGTGATCTCGAACCGGGCGATCGAGCTGGCGGGCGGCGAGCTGGGCTCGAAGGCGCCGGTCCACCCGAACGACCACGTCAACCGGGGCCAGTCGAGCAACGACACGTTCCCCACGGCGATGCACGTGGCCGTCGTGCTGGCCCTGCACCGCCAGCTGCATCCGGGCGTCCAGCAGCTGCGGGACAGGCTGCGGGACAAGGCGGTGGAGTTCGCCGACGTGGTGAAGGTGGGGCGCACCCACCTGCAGGACGCCACGCCCGTGACCCTCGGCCAGGAGATCGGCGCCTGGGTGCACCAGCTCGACTGGGCGCTCGAGCAGGTGCGGCGCAGCGAGGACGGCCTGCTGGAGCTGGCCATCGGCGGCACGGCGGTGGGCACCGGGCTGAACGCCCACCCCCGGTTCGGCGCCGTGGCCGCGACCGAGCTGGCCGAGCGCACCGGCCACGACTTCCGGGTGGCGTCCAACCCGTTCGCCGCCCTCTCGGCCCACGACGCCCTGGTCGCCACCAGCGCCACGCTGCGCACGCTCGCCGGCGCCCTGATGAAGATCGCCAACGACGTGCGCTGGCTGGCGTCGGGCCCCCGCAACGGCATCGGCGAGCTGCGCATCCCCGAGAACGAGCCGGGCTCGAGCATCATGCCGGGCAAGGTCAACCCCACGCAGTCCGAGGCCCTCACCATGGTGGCGGTGCAGGTGTTCGGCAACGACGCGGCCGTCGCCTTCGCCGGCAGCCAGGGCAACTTCCAGCTGAACGTGTTCAAGCCGGTGATGGCCCACAACGTGCTCGAGAGCATCGCTCTCCTCGGCGACGCCTGCCGGTCGTTCGAGGAGCACTGCGCCCGCGGCCTCGAGCCCGACCGCGAGCGCATCGCCCGCAACCTCGAGCAGAACCTGATGGTGGTCACGGCCCTGAACCCCCACATCGGCTACGACAGGGGCGCGCAGATCGCGAAGAAGGCCCACGAAGAGGGCACCACCCTGCGCGAGGCAGCCGTCGCGTCGGGGCACGTCACCGCCGAGCAGTACGACGAGTGGGTCGACCCGATGGCGATGACCCGCCCCGAGTAGCCCGGCGGGCGGACGAACGCGCCGATCGGCGCGTTCGTGGAGCCGGCTCCCACCAACGCGCCGATCCTTGCGGCGATTACCGCAGCTCGAACTCCGGGGCGGTCTTCTTCGCCTGCTCCGCCGGGTAGCCGCACTGGAGGACCGGGTACCGCCGGCGGACCCGCACCGCGCCCTCGCGGATGCCGGGGCCGTCGGGGCCGTCCCAGTGCAGGGTGACCTCGGCGGCGTCGCCGCCGTTGGCGACCCGCACGTCGGCCGTCAGGTCGTCGACGTCGAGGGCGGCCCAGCCCTCGCCGGTGAGCCCCTGGGCCTCGACCACCTGGGCCCAGGGGTCGAGGGCCACGTGGCCGCGGTAGTGGTCGCGGGCGGTGTGCGGGTGCATCGTGCGCTCGACGATGCCGGCGAGCGACTCGGCGTCGAGGTAGGCCCAGACCCGGCCCTCGGGCAGGGTGAGCGCCGTCGGTGCGAAGCGGTGGCCACCGAGGTGGCTCGTGCGCCGGATGCGCCAGCGGGGCAGCGCGGCCCGAGCCTCCACGGCCAGGCGGGTGCCGGAACCGCCGCAGCAGCGGTCGCGGGTGCCGTGCCCGCACACGAGGACCTCGTCCGGCGCCGGCTCGGGTACGCCGGGGGCGTCCTCACCGGCGGCGACGGCGGCCAGGGCGACGGGGACGTCGGGGGCGGCCACCAGCCAGTCGGTGCCCTGGAAGCGGGCGCCGCTGCGGTCCCAGCGGGTGACCAGGACGCTGCCGTCCGTCCGGGCGACCTCGGGGACGATGGTCTGCACCCGCACGCCCTCGGGTTCCCCCAGCTCGGCGATCCAGGGGAGGTCGCCGACGTCGGCCGGCCAGGGGAGCGGGACCTCGACCGTGACCAAGCGGTCGAACCGCACGGCCGACCCGATCGGGTCGACGCCCAGCTCGAAGGTCCACGGGGCGCAGCGCAGGTCGGTGGCCGGGTCGCTCACCGGACCAAACCTAGAGGCACGCCGGCGCGATGGGTTCGGGCCCGTCGCGCCTCGGCTG
>Ga0208490_100744_pt1 | contig 16519 bp, 15 predicted proteins | sample SubbioAug_CSWold_FD_184818 | JGI IMG/M metagenome (GOLD analysis project Ga0208490, IMG submission 184818) | Serpentinite rock and fluid subsurface biosphere microbial communities from McLaughlin Reserve, California, USA - CR11Aug_CSWold (SPAdes) | ecosystem: Environmental > Terrestrial > Deep...
GGGTTCAGCGGGGAGGGGATCTCGCCCTTGAGCGCCGTGAACTTCTTCTTCTTGGCTTCGAGCCGCGGCACCTCTTCGAGCAGCGCGCGCGTATAGGGGTGGTTGGGGGAGGTGAAGATGTCCTCTGTCGAGGCCAGTTCGACGATGCGCCCCAGATACATCACGGCGACGCGGTCGGAGATGTGCTCGACGACGCCGAGATCGTGGCTGACGAAGACGTAGGTGAGGTTGAGCTCGCGCCGCAGCTCCATGAAGAGGTTGAGCACCTGCGCCTGGATCGAGACGTCGAGCGCGGCGGTGGATTCGTCGCAGACCAGCACCTTCGGCTTCACGGCGAGGGCGCGCGCGATGCCGATGCGGGCGCGCTGGCCGCCGGAGAACTGGTGCGGGTAGCGGGCGCGCGTCGTCGGATCGAGCCCGACGGTGGACATCACCTGGCTGACATAGGCGTCCTTCTCCGACGACTTGATCAGGCCATGCACCACAGGCGCCTCGCCGATGATGTCGATGACGCGCATGCGTGGGTTGAGCGAGGCCATCGGATCCTGGAAGATCATCTGGATGGCGAGATCGGCGGCGCGGCGATCGGTACCGCCCATCTCCATCGTGTCCTTGCCGTGATAGCGCACGGTGCCTTCCGAGGCGTCGAGGATGCCTGAGATGATGCGCCCGAGCGTAGACTTGCCGCAGCCCGATTCGCCGACCAGGCCGACGACCTCGCCCTCGGCGATCTCGATCGAAATGTCGTCAACCGCGCGCACGACCTGGTCCTTCAGGCCCGCGCCGAAGATGTTGGCTACGCGCTCGGCGGCGTCGAGCTTGCGAACGAAGCGCTTGTGGACGCCTTCCAACTTGATGATCGGGGTCTTCATCGGCTTATCCTCAGACACGTATCAGGCCGCGATCGGCGTCGGCGACGACAGCGGATGGTGGCAGCGCGCGGCGCGGTCGCCCTCGTAGGGGGTCGCCTCCGGCATCACGCGCCTGCAGATGTCGGTCGCGGCCCCGCAGCGGGGTGCGAAGGGGCAGCCGGGGGGGAGGTTCGCCAGCGAGGGCGTCATGCCCTGGATCTGGGCGAGCGGCACGCCCCGCTTGTTGCGGCTGGGAACGGAGCCGATCAGGCCCGCGGCGTAATGGTGGATCGGGGCTTCGAGCACCTGCGGCACCGATCCCTCCTCGACGATGCGCCCCGCATACATTACGGCGACGCGGTCGGCGAGGCCCGCAATCACGGAGAGATCGTGGGTGATCCAGACGAGGGCCGTGCCGGTCTCGGCGCACAGGTTCTGCACCTCCGAGAGGATCTGCGCCTGGATGGTGACGTCGAGCGCAGTGGTCGGTTCGTCGGCGACGAGCACGGCGGGGCGGTTGAGCAGCGCGGTCGCGATCGCCACGCGCTGGCGCATGCCGCCGGAGAACTGGTTCGGATACGCCTTCAGCCGCTCTTCGGGGGCAGCGATTCCGACCTTCTCCAGCGCCTCCGCCGCTCGCGCGCGCGCCGCCTTCTCCGAGATCTTCTCGTGCGCGCGGATCGCCTCGATCATCTGCGTGTCGATGCGCAGGACCGGGTTCAGCGTCGTCATCGGATCCTGGAAGATCATGGCGACTTCCTTGCCGCGGATCTTGCGCAGGTCCTTCTCGGGAAGCCCGACGAGCTCGCGCCCGTTCAGCTTGATCGAGCCGCCGGCGATGAGGCCCGGCGGGTCGATCAGGCCGAGCACCGCGAGCCCGGTGACGGATTTGCCGGAGCCGGATTCGCCCACGAGTCCGAGCACTTCGCCGGCCTTCACCGCAAACGAGACCTCGTTCACCGCCGTCACCACGCCCTCGCGGGTATGGAATGTGACGGAGAGATCCTTGACGTCGAGAACGGGTGCAGTCATCGCGAGAGCCTCGGATTCAGGACGTCGCGCAATCGATCGCCCACGAGATTGATGGCGACGATCACGATCACCAGCGCAACGCCGGGGAAGGTCGAGATCCAGTAATTGCCGGAAAGCAGATAGCGGTAGCCGTTGGCGATCAGCATCCCCAGCGACGGCTCGGTGACGGGCACCCCGACGCCGAGGAACGACAATGTCGATTCGAGCGCGATCGCGTTGGCGATCTGCACGGTGGCGACGACGATCAGCGGCGGCAGGCAGTTGGGCAGGAGATGGCGGAAAACGACGCGGCTCTTGGGGAGCGCGAGGCAGCGCGCCGCCTCGATGTATTCCCGCCGCTTCTCGACGAGTGCCGAGCCGCGCACCGTGCGGGCGTAGTAGGCCCATTGCACGATGATGAGCGCGATCACAACCTTGTCCACGCCGCGGCCGAAGACCGCGAGCAGCACGAGGGCCACGAGGATCGAGGGGAAGGAGAGCTGCAGATCGACGACGCGCATCAGGAAGGTCTCGATCCGCCCGCCCGCATAGGCCGCGAGAACGCCGACCGAGGCGCCGATCATGGCCGCAAACAGCACCGACGAGGCGCCGACGATCAGCGAGACCCGCAGGCCGTAGAGGATCGCGGAAAACATGTCGCGGCCGAGCTCGTCCGTCCCGAGAATCGCGACGACCCCGGTATCGAGCGTTTCTCCCGGGGGGAGCATGTTGTCCATGATGGACAGGGTCGCGAGATCATATGGATTCTGCGGGGCGAACCAGGGCGCGGTAAACGCGGCGATGACGAGCGTCACGAGGACGAAAAGGCCGACGACGGCGGACCAGCTCTGGAAGAAGCTCGCGACATGGCGCTTGAAGAGGCTTTCGCCCTTGTCCGCCGGCTTGACCGCCGCTTCCGGCGCAACTTTGATGGATGGTGTGGTCATGGTCGTTTCCCGGATCAGCCTTTCGCCTCGGAGAGACGGACGCGTGGATCGATGGCCGCGTAGAGCAGATCGACGACGAGGTTGATGACGACGAAGATGATGACCGTCATCATGAGGTAGGCGACGATCACCGGGCGATCGAGGCGATTGATCGAATCGATCAGCAGCTTGCCCATGCCGGGATAGGCGAACACGGTCTCGGTCACGACGGCGAAGGCGATCATCGATCCGAGCTCGAGCCCCAGCACCGTGACGACGGGGATCATCATGTTCTTGAGGACGTGGACGCCTACGATGCGCCGGTAGGACAGGCCCTTGGCGCGGGCAAAGCGGATGTAATCCTGCAGGATGACGTCGCGGGTTCCCGCCTGCGCGATGCGGATGACGAGGGCCGCCTTGTAGAGCGCGAGCGTGATGGCCGGGAGGATCAGATGCGCCCAGCCGTTCGCGGTGAATAGCGCCAGCTGGACTCCCAGCACGTTGACCGTCTCGCCGCGCCCGCTCGCGGGAAGCCAGCGCAGCTGCACGGCGAAGATCAGGATCAGCATCAGGCCGACCCAGAAATTCGGCAGCGAGAAGCCGAGGATCGAGGTCGACATGATCGAGCGGCCGAAGAACGAATCCGGCTTGAGGCCGGCGATGACGCCGAGCGGGATGCCGATCAGGATCGAGAAGAGAAGGCCGACGAAGGCGAGTTCGAGCGTCGCGGGCAGGCGCTGCAGGATGACCTGCGTCGCGGGCTCGGCATAGACGAACGAGCGGCCGAGATCGCCCTGGAGCGCGTTCCAGACGAAGATGCCGAACTGCTCGTACATCGGCCTGTCGAGGCCGAGACGCGCGGTGATCGCGTCGAGCTCGCGCTGGTCTGCTTCCGGATTGGCGAGGATCGCGACCGGATCGCCCACGGCGAAGATCGCGAGGAAGACGAGCGTCGCCATCACAGCCACGACGAGGAGCGATTGGCCTATACGGCGGATGAGATAAACCAGCATTGGCGGCCGTCTTCGGTTCGAGAATGATTGGATTGGCTGCGCGCATCCGCGAATACAGCGTCGGCAGGTCCAGTGTGTCGGATAACGCGTCTTTCTCGGGGGCCGTTTCGAGCGGACCCGGTCTGACGTCGTTGGCTGACCCGCAGGGCCAGCGTCCCATTTGATCAGCGTAGCAGAAGCGGTCGTGCGCTGCGTATACTTTCCGCAGGGCCGGAGTCAAACCAAAATGAAATTGGCCGCTTCCTTTGCGTAAGAAGCGGCCAAGATCAATTTCAGGCGAGCCTTAGTTCGCAGGCTCGACCATCATGGCCAGCGTGTACTGATCGACGCGCGGCGTGAGGTTGAGGTCCGAACGGTAGGCCCAGGGCGTAACCTCAAAGTGCAGCGGGACGGTCGCGTAATCCGCCATTGCCATCGCTGCCGCACGCTGCAGGATCTCGCGACGCGCGTCGTCGTCCACCGTGCCGCGGGCTTCGATGATCAGCGCATCGAGCTCGGGGTTCGAGTACTTCTGCAGGTTGGTGGCGCCCATGCCTGCAGCCGTGTCGCGGGTCGCGGTGAGCGCGACGAGCGGGTTCGTCATTTCGCCCGAGGCAGCGCCCCATCCGGCGAGCCAGATGCCGTACTCGCCCTGTCCGCGACGGGAGAAGAAGGTCGAGGCGGTCATGGCGTCGATGTTCGTCCGGATCCCGATGCGAGCCAGCATCTGGGCGACGGCCTGAGCGACGCGCTCGTCGTTGATGTAGCGGTCATTGGGAGTCGAGAGGGTGATCTCGAACCCGTCGGCAAAGCCTGCTTCGGCGAGAAGCTCCTTGGCGCGATCAGGGTCGAAAGCGTCGGGCTTTGCATCTTCGCGCGTCCCGAAGAGCGGGTAGGGAAGCAGATCGCCGGCGGCGACCGCGACGCCACCCATCACGCGCTCGACGATCGCGTCACGGTTGATGGCCTTGGAAATCGCCTCGCGAACGCGGACGTCGGCGAAGGGATTCTTGCCGTCGGTGCCGACGACGTTCGGGGGGACATCCTCGCCGCTGTCCATGTGGAGGTAGATCACGCGGTTGGAGAGGCCCTGGGCGATCTCGAAACCGGCCCGCTCGATGTTCGGGAAGTCCTGGATCGGGGGCGTCTCGATCACATCGACGTCGCCTGCGAGCAGTGCCGCAACGCGGGCGCCCGGATTGGCGATCGGGCGGAGAATGACGTTCTCCCAGGCCGGCGCATCACCCCAGTAGTCGTTGTTGATGGTGAGGCGAATATTGTCGCCGCGCGTGTAGCTCACGAGCGTATAGGGGCCGGTGCCGATTGCCTTGGACGGATCGTTGAAGTCCGTCGAGGCCGGCAGGTCGCCCATGTTCGAGCATTCCTCGGCGTTGAATTCGACACCCTCGCCACCGAAGGCGGCAGCCGAGAGAATGGCGACGGAGGACATGTTCGTCGGCAGGATCGGAGCCGGGCCGTCCGTCTTGAAGATGATCGTGGAATCGTCGGGGACTTCGACTCCCACGATATCGCGCACGAAGCTCGTGAACGAGGACGGCGAGCCTTCGACGCGCGGGACGCGGCAGATCGAGTAGATGATGTCGGTCGGCGTGAGCGCGGATCCGTCCGAGAAGGTCACGCCGTCGCGCAGCTTGAATTCCCACGTCGTGTCGTCTGTCGCCTCCCAGGATTCCGCGAGCGAGGGCTCGGTGAGCATGTTCTCGTCGGTCTTCGTCAGGCTCTCGAAGATGTGCTGGCGAAGGGCGTTGTTGGGGCCGAGATTGTGGAAATGCGGGTCCATCGAGGTCGGCTCGGACGCGAGCCCGATCCGCAGATCCGCCGCCATCGCCGGCGCAGCCATCAACAGGGTAAGTGGTAGTCCTGCCATCACGAAGGGCTTGAAGCCTCTTTTCATCGTTTTCTCCTCTGGTCCAAAAAACCTGGTTCAGTTCCGCCGGCCTTTTCTCAGGAGCCGTGCGAAATGACAATCGAGCGCAAGTTGCATCCTGACGCTTGATTGAAGCGACGGGAACGCTAATATGCCGCTTCAACATTGTCACCATACAAACGCATCAGGGGCGGTAATAATTCAATGCGCGGGATAGATAGTGAAGAAGATGGCGGGCGTTCGTCCAGGCCGAGCGTAAGGGAACTCGAAGTCCTTCACGCAGTGATCACGACGCGCAAGACGACTGCTGCTGCCCAACGGCTCGGAGTCTCGCAGCCCGCAGTCTCCCGCGCGATCGGCGCGCTGGAGGCGCGGCTGGGCCGCGATCTCTTCATCCGCGACGGCGGGCGGCTCGTCCCGACGGCGGACGCGTTTGCGCTGGATGCCGAGGCAGCCCCGATTTTTGCAGCGCTGAGCCGCCTCGAGAACTGGCCGAATGCCCCGAGCGCGGGAACGCTCCTGCGGATTTTCTCGCCGCCCACGATCGCGCACACGTTCATTGCGCCGATGGTGAAGCGTTTCCTCGCCGTCGAGCCCGACACCCGCATCCAGATGGAGATCGGGCGCTCCGACGATGCTATAAGCTCGGTAGCCGACGGATCGGCCGATCTCGGGGTTCTGGATATTCCCGCTTCGCATTTTGGCGTTCGCGCAGAGCCTTTTCGGCAATCCGTCGCGCATGTGCTGATGCCGGCGGATCATCCGTTGGCGGCGAAGGAGACGATCACCCCCACCGACATCGGCGATACGCCGCTGATCTCCGTGACGCGGCGCTTCTCGGCGCGCGCCCGGCTCGAGCGCGCCTTCGCCGATCACGGCGTCGAGCCGCGCACGGTGCTGGAAGCCGGCACCGTGCAGTTCCTGCTGGAGATGGTGCGCGGGGGTCTCGGGATCGGCGTGATCAACCCGTTCCCGATTGCGTATGTGGCCGGTTCGGGGCTTGCCTTCCGCCCATTCGAGCCGATCATCGAATACGAGACGGCGTTCCTCTTCCCGGCGGTGGGCGGCAATCTGCCGGTGGCGCGGAGGTTCGTCGATTTCGTGCGGACTGAACAGATGTCCCTGGTACCGGCGGCCTGACCGGCCCCGCAGGCAGTATAAGGATCTTGCATATGTCTGATGACAGAATCGTATCGATTCTGTCGACGCTGGTGGCGTTCGACACGACGAGCCGCAACTCCAACCTCGCACTGATCGACTGGGTGGAGGACTATCTGAAGCCACTCGGATTTGCGTTGGAGCGCGTCTACGACGAGACCGGATCGAAAGCCAACCTCTGGGCCACGATCGGCCCGCAGGACCGCCCGGGCTTCGTGCTGTCGGGCCATACCGACGTGGTCCCCGTGGACGGCCAGAACTGGGCGAGCGACCCCTTCACGCTGCGCGAGGCGGATGGTCGCCTCTACGGTCGCGGGGCTTGCGACATGAAGGGCTTCCTCGCCGTCTGCCTGGCGCGGGCGCAGGATATGGCGCAGGCGAGGCTCGAGCGCCCGATCCACATCGCATTCTCCTACGACGAGGAGGTCGGATGCGTCGGCGCGCGCAACCTCGCCGGCTGGCTGACGCAGCGGCCCGTGACGCCGGAGGCTTGCTTCGTGGGCGAACCGACGAGCATGCAGGTCGTCATCGGGCACAAGGGCAAGCGCAGCGTTCGGGTGAAGGTGCGGGGCCTGACGCAGCATTCCTCGCTGGCGCCGCAGGGGGTCAACGCCGTCGAGTTCGGCGCGATGCTGGTGGCGGAGATCCGCCGGATCTCCGACGAACTGAGTGTTTCCAGCAACCAGGACCCGCTCTACGACGTGGCGCATTCGACGGGTCATGTCGGCGTGCTGCGTGGCGGGACGGCGCTCAACATCGTGCCCGACGAGTGCGAGATCCTCTTCGAATTCCGCGTCATCGGCGGGGACGATCCCGATGCGCTGGTGCAGCGCGTCGTCGATTATGCGCGCAACCAGCTCGAACCCCGGATGAAGGCGGTCGATCCCTCGACGGGCTTCGACATCGACGTCTATGCGGGCTTCCCCGGTCTCGATACGGATCCCGATGCCGAGGTGGTCACGCTCGCCAAGAAGATCGCGGAGCGCAACGACCACGCCAAGGTGGCCTACGGCGCGGAGGCTGGGCTGTTCGACACGATCGCCGGCATACCAAGTGTCATCGTCGGGCCGGGCGCGATCTCGCAGGCGCACCAGGCGGACGAGTGGATAGCGATTTCCGAGCTGGAGAAGTGCGACGCCTTCATCCGGCGCCTCATCGGCCATTGCACGGAGGGCGGCGGCAAGACCTGACGCTGCGCGCGAGACCGGATCCGCTCATGAGATCTCACGATGCATCGAAAAAGATCGTCTTCTGCTTCGGCGGACAGGGCTCGCAGTACCATCACATGGCCTCGGACCTGCTTGCGGCGGATAACGTCTTCCGGCGCTGGATGCAGGAGGGGGATGCACTTCTGCGCGATCGCTTCGGTTTGCGGGTCCTCGACGCCGTCTACGATCCGCGGATGCGCCCGAGCGATCCGTTCGACCGGATTGCGGTCACCCATCCCGCGCTGTTTCTCGTCCAGTATGCGATCGCGAAGTCCTTGATCGCGCAGGGGCTTGAGCCGGATCTGATGCTGGGTGTCAGTCTGGGCGAATTCGATGCGATGGCGCTTTCTGGCATGATCTCGTTCGAGGACGCGCTGTCGGCAGTCGCGCAACTCCCCGCGCAGCTGCAGGCCACCTGCGAGCCCGGCGCGATGATCGCCGTAATCGCGCCTGCCGCCCTCCATGCCGAAACGCCGCAGCTTGCGCAGCGCAGCGAAATCGCCGGGATAGGCTCGCAGAAGACCTTCGTTCTCGCCGTCCCCGAGGGCGAGATCTCGGAGGTGGAGCGCATCCTCACGAAGCACCGCGCGACCTTCCAGCGCCTGCCGGTGCCCTTCGCCTTCCATTCGCGCTGGATCGAGCCGGCGGCCTCCGCCTGCCGGGATTTGTTTGCGCGCATTGCCATTTCGTCCGGATCGACGCCCTGCTGGTCGAGCTGCGCCGCGGGGATCGTTTCGACACACACAACCGATCCCTTTTGGCGGAGCTTGCGCGAGCCGATGAACGTCGGCTTGCGGATCGCCGAGCTGGAGGCGGAGGGCGGGGCGATCTACGTGGATCTGAGCCCGTCGGGCGCCATCGCCGCGCTCGCCCGTCAAAGCCTTGCGCGAAATCACGACGAGGGAGCAGCCTCTCGCCTCGCCCCGGTGATGTCGCCGTTCGGCGGCAACGTGAACCGGATCGCGTCCGTTCTGGCGCGGGTGCGGCGATCACGCTCCGGAGGAGCCGCGTGAAACAAGTTCTCGGCCCCGACGACGTCTGCGTGCGCTGGCTGGAGACCGGCGGAATTTCGGCTGCGGATTGGCCGCGCCTCGAAGCGCTCCTCGACGATCCGGAGCGGGCGCGGGCGCGGCGCTTCCATTTCGAGCGCGATCGGCAGACCTACATCGCCGCCCATGCGCTCGTTCGGACAACGCTCTCCGGATTCGTCGATCGCGCACCGGCGGATTGGCGGTTCATCCACAATGGCTACGGAAAGCCCGAAGCGGTTATGCAATCGCGCGAGCCGGCGTTGCGCGTCAATCTCTCGCATACGCGCGGCCTCGTCGCCGTGACGGTGACGCTCGGGCGCGACATCGGTATCGACGTGGAGTGGATGGAGCGGGGCAATCTCACCCGCGAGCTCGGCCTCAGCATCTTTGCAGCGCCCGAATGCGAGGCTGTCGCCGTTTGTCGGGAGGAGGATCTGGGCGATACGCTGTTTGCGTTCTGGACCTTGAAGGAGGCGTATATCAAGGCGGTGGGGAAGGGGCTTGCGATCCCCCTCGACGCTTTCGCCTTCACGCTGGATCCGCTCTCGATCAGCTTCTTTCCGCCGCTCGACGACGATCCCGCCGCGTGGTCCTTCCAGCGCCACCGCCCGACGCCCGAGCATGCGCTGGCGCTGGCGATCCGTCATCCCGGCGTTGGGCTGGAGGTGGCGATGGAGAAGGCTTGCCTCGATGATCTGCTGCGGGCAGGCGATCAGCCGCCCTGAGGTCCGGGCAGAATCTCGCGCAGATACGGCAAGAGGCCCCGGCTCTGGTCCCATTGCCTGGGATAGCCGAGCGAAACCTCCTCGAAGCGCGTGCCGTCGCGAATATCGGTGCGGCGCACGTGGAGATGCCCGTAGATCGCCACCCGCGCGTTGAACCGCACATGCCAATCCTCCGTCCGCTTCGTGCCGCACCAGGGCGAGAAGCGCGGGATGCGGGGGATGCGCACGAGTTCGTGGCGCAAGGGGTAGTGGTTGACGAGGATGGTCTGGAGCGAGGGGTCGAGCGCCTCGAGGCGCGCTTGCGTCTCGTCGCAACGCCGCGCGCACCAGGCTTCGCGCGAGTCGTGGGGGGCGGGATCGAGCAGGATTTCGTCGGCGCAGACGGCGGAGCCCTCGCGCGACCAGCTTATCAGCTCCTCCCGGGTAATCTCGGGCGGGCGGAAGCTGTAATCGTAGAGCAGGAACAGCGGCGCGACGATGCAGGGGCCGCCGGGACCCGTCCAGACCGGATACGGGTCCTCGGGCGTGACGACGCCGAATTCCCGAGCCAGCGCTATGAGCGCGCGGTACTTGGCCTCGCCGCCGAGCGGGCTCTCGGCGGGATGCTCCTCGCGCACCGTCCACAAATCATGATTGCCGGGGACAAAGATCACGCGGGCGAAAAGCCTCGTGAGCAGCGCGAAGGCGTCGCGGATGTGATCCATCCGCTCCGCCACGTCGCCGGCCACGATGAGCCAGTCGTCGCCGTGATGCGGCAGTTGGGCCAGGGCGTCGCGGTTGGTGGCGTTCGCCAGGTGCAGGTCGCTGATCGCCAGCAATCTCATGCGGGAAATCTTTTTGATGAAAGACTTGTCGAGCGAAGTCTGCTGGCGGAAAATCTCATCGCGAGGAATCTCATGGCGGGCAACCTCATGGTGTGAGGTCTAGCAGGCGCATCGCCGCGCACCAAGCGCTCTCGCCGAATCCGGCGCCGGAAAAGGCGCCGGAGGTCTTTGCTTGTGCGTCGTCTCACGCGGGCGCGATCAGCGCACTTCCTCGCCGATCAACGTGTTGATCTGCTGCATGATCTCGGGATTGGCGCGGGCTGCTTCGGCGATCTCGTTATACTCGGGAACCGTGATCCCCTCGACCTGCTCGACGATCTGCACCATCTGCGCGTTGGCCTCCTGGGCCAGCGCCTGCTGCTCCTCGGTCGTCTCGGCGGCTTCCATGCGCGGCTGATATTCCTGGCCGACATCCTGGATCTGCAGCGTGGCGACGGCAAACGAGCGCAGCTGCTCTTCGCTGAAATTTTCCGCCGGCATCGCAGATTGCGCGGGGCTCTGGGCGGGAGATTGTGCGGGAGCAGGAGCGGTCTGCGCCTGAGAAGGCGCGATCGAGGCGATGCCGACGGCCATTCCGAGGGCTGCTACGGCGGCGATGGGGAGGCGATTGATATTCATTCACGACGTCCTTTTCTGGATATTCCAAAGCGCCGGGGCGATGCGAATCGAGGAGACGCGCGCCTTCCGGCTTGCCCTCTAGGACAGGTCCAGGAGCCGGGGAGTTCCCCGGCACTTAAAAATTAATCCGTCGCGTCATCTTTTCGTCGCTTCGACGCGTTCGGCTCCGCCCCTCGACGGCATCCGGTGGAGGACAGGTTTGGATCGGACTAAGCGGTTGATCGCAGCCGAAATGCAGCCCCTGCGGGGCTATGCCCGGCGGCTCGAAAGCAATCCCGATGCAGCGGAGGATCTCCTGCAGGATGCGCTCGAGCGCGCTATCCGCAAGCGTCATCTCTGGGACGGGCGCGGGAGCATCCGGTCCTGGCTCTACAGGCTGCTCTTCAACGTGTTCGCGAACCGGCATGTGCGCCGGAGCCGCGAGCGCAGCGAGATCGCCCTCGACGACGGGCCGGTGATCGAGGAGCCTGCCCGCCAGGAGCAGGGGCTGCTGTGTCTGGACATCGCTTCGGCTGTGGGACGCCTCCCGGACGAGCAGCGACAGGCCATCAGCATCACGGCGTCGCAGGAAATCAGCTACGAGGAAGCAGCGCGACTGACGGGCGTTCCAATCGGAACGTTCCGCTCCCGGCTGTCACGGGGGCGTGAGCGCCTGCGCGAATTCATGCATGACGGCGCAACCGAGACGCTTTCGCGGCGGGCGCAATAGCGCCGTGTGGATGATTCACGGCTCGTACATTGCTTTGGTATAGTCTGCGCTGCGTGAAGGATTTGAACCAGGGTGAGCGCAGGTCGCTGGAGCAGGGGATGCCGGACGAAGATCAGGCTGATTTCGGTCGCGACCCGAGCGAGCGGGTAGTCTCGTTCATGGGTGTCGATCTTCTCGTCGATCAGGGTGTGCTTGCGCCCCGCGAGGAGACCGAACTTCTCGGCAACACGGTCCTTGCGCTGCTGCGTGACCGCGTGGGTGACCAGACCGTCATCGACATGTGCTGCGGCTGCGGCAATCTCAGCCTTGCCATCGCCACGCATGCGAGCGCGACGCGGATCTGGGCGAGCGATCTGACCGACGAGACCGTCGCCATCGCCCGCGCCAACGCCGCCCGCCTCGGACTCGGCCACCGGGTGAGCATCGTCCAGGGCGATCTCTTCGCCGGGCTCGACGAAAGCGGACTGGCGGGCAAGGTCGATCTCGTCATGTGCAATCCGCCCTACATCTCGACGGCCCGCCTCGGCGGGGACCGGGCGCATCTTCTCGAAGCCGAGCCGCGCGAAGCCTTCGACGGCGGGCCCTACGGCATCTCTATCATGCAGCGGCTCGTATCCGAGGCTCTGCCGTTCCTGAAGGAGGGCGGCTGGCTCGCATTCGAATTCGGGGCGGGGCAGGAGCGGCAGGCCAGGCTCCTGCTCGAGCGCACGAAGGGCTACGACGAGATCGCGTTCGTCAATGACGCGGCGGGGCTCCCCCGGGTCGCGCGGGCGCGCAAGAAGGCGCTCGCCTGACATGCGCGGATCGCCGAATCTCGCGAAGGTGGTGCAGGACGATGCGCGGGATGCCGTGCTGGGCGAGGCATCCGGAAGCGCAACCTTTCGAAATGCGCCGCTCGATGCCTCTCGCGCGCCGGCGAGCATCGTCAGAGCGGTCAGGGCCGACGATATCCCCGCAGTCGGGCGGCTGTTCCAGCATGTCTTCCGCAAGTCCAGCGACCCGCCGAGTGCGGCGCTGACGGACTATCTCCACCGCGTCTTCGTTGCGCCGCTCGACCGGCAGCCCGGCGATGAGCCGGCGATCACGTCGTTGGTCCATGAAGACTTTCGCGAGAACAGCTGCGGTGCGGTGACCGGTTTCATCGGCATCACCGCCATGCCCTTCCTCGTCGATGGCGAGAAGCGCCGGGCGGCCTTTGCCGGCACGCTGATGGTCGATGACCGCGTCCGCGATCCCCTGGCCGGGGCGCGGCTGCTGCGAGGGTTTCTTGCGGGCCCGCAGGATATTTCGCTGAGCGAGACGGCGAACGAGGTGTCGCAGGCGATGTGGCGGAGGCTGCGCGGGACGGTACTTCCCGATTACAGCCTCGAATGGCTCCGCATCTTCCGTCCAGCCGCTTTCGCGCTATCCTCCGCAGCCGTTCGCCTGCCGGTTCTGGGCGCATTGCAGGCGGCGACGGCTCCCCTGGATTTCGCCTGCAAGCGGCTGATGCGATCCGCGCCCTCGCGGCTCGATGCCTCACTTGGTGATGAGGCGATCAACGATGATGGACTAGCAGTGCTGCTCGAGCGCTGCACGGCGCATTATGCCGTCCGACCGGATTGGGGGGCGATGGACCTTGCCGCCATGCTCGCGGATGCGCGGCAGAAATCGCGCTACGGGGCGATGACGCAACGTGCGGTGACGCGCGGGGGGAGGCCGATCGGCCTCTTCATCTACCACGCCCGCCCGCGCGGCATCGCGCATGTCCTGCAGGTCGCGGCGATGCCCGGGCGGCTGGAGGATGTTCTCGATTGCCTGTTCGCGCATGCTTGCGAGAACGGGCTCGCGGGCCTGCGCGGGCGGACGCAGCCGGCCCTGCTCGATGCGATGCTCCTTCGCAACTGCTGGTTCCGGCATCGGTCGTCGACCGTAATCATTTCGCCGGATCAGGCTTTGTCTCAATATGTCACGAGCGGGAAAGCGTTTATCAATGGACTGGCGGGGGAGACCTGGAGCCGCCTCATCGGCGACGAACTGAAATAGGTGCCGATGTTAATATTAATGCGAGCTAACGATTTTTCGCCGCAACCTTGTGCTGTTTTTTTGGACTTTGGCATTATCCTGAGCAACCATTGCTTCGGCTGAAACTGGGAACGACGCGAGCATGTGCGGTATCGCCGGCTATTTTTCAAAGGATGGCGCACCCGAAGGGGCGGCGGGTCTTTTGCGCGACATGGCGAGTGCGCTTTCCCATCGCGGGCCCGACGAAAGCGGCGTGATGCTGGTCCCGGGCGCCGCCAGTGCGTCGATCGGCGCGGGGCTCGCCCACACCCGCCTCTCGATCGTCGGCCTCGCCGATGGGCAGCAGCCGATGGCGAACGCCGACGGCAGTCTCGCGATCAGCTTCAATGGCGAGATCTTCAACTATGTGGAACTCCGTGAGGAGGCGCAGGGTCGGGGCAGGCGTTTCCGGACGGGATCCGACACGGAAGTCATCCTGCAGCTCTACGAGGAGATGGGGCTCGATTGCCTCGAACTCCTCAACGGCGATTTCGCCTTCGCCATCTTTGATGCGCGCTTGCAGCGCATGGTCCTCGCCCGCGACCGAATGGGGGTGCGCCCGCTCTTTCATACGGTGCGCAGTGACGTGTTCTACTTCGCCTCCGAGGTGAAGGCGCTGCTGAGGGTACCGGGCATCGAGGCCGAGATCGACCCGTTCGCCCTCGACCAGATCTTCACCCTCTGGGCCCCGATCGCGCCGCGCACGCCCTTCAAGGGGATCGACGAACTCGCCCCCGGGCACTGCATGATCGTCGATTCCGATGGTGTTCGCATCAAGCCGTATTGGTCGCTTGGTTTCCCGGATCGCGACGCCGTCTCGGACGAGCGCAGCGAAGAGGCGGTGGCGGAGGAGCTTGCGGCTCTGCTTGATGACGCCACCCGCATCCGTCTGCGTGCGGACGTGCCTGTCGGCGCCTATCTCTCCGGCGGCCTCGATTCCTCGATCATCAGCGCGCTTGCAGCCAAACACGTCCCCGATCGGCTGCGGACCTTCTCCGTGACCTTCGATTCCGCCGAGCACGACGAGAGCGTCTTCCAGCAGGAGATGGTGCGGGCGCTGGGGACGCAGCATTCCGCGATCGCCTGCGGCAACAGTGATATCGCGCGCATCTTCCCCGAGGTGATCGCCCATACCGAGCGCCCGGTGATCCGCACCGCACCCGCACCCCTGCATCTTCTCTCGCGCCTCGTGCGCGACGAGGGCTTCAAGGTGGTGCTGACGGGGGAGGGGGCGGACGAGGTCTTCGCCGGGTACGACATCTTCAAGGAGGCGGCGGTGCGCCGGTTCTGCGCGCGCCAGCCGAACTCGCGCATCCGCCCGCATCTGTTCCGCAAGCTCTATCCGTATCTTCCGGGCCTGCAGAAGCAATCGCCGGATTACCTCGCAGCCTTCTTCGGCGCGGGAGCGGACAGCCTCGACGATCCGCTGTTCTCGCATCGCCCGCGCCTGCGCGGCACCGCAGCGGCGAAGCTCTTCTATTCCGGCGATCTGCGCGCCACGCTGGGCGACTACGATGCGACGGCGGAGATGGCCGAGCGGCTGCCCGCCGATTTCAAGCGTTGGCACCCGCTGCATCAGGCGCAGTATCTCGAAACCGTCTTCCTGCTGCCGGGCTACATCCTCTCCAGCCAGGGCGACCGGGTTGCCATGGCGCACGGGGTGGAGGGGCGCTTCCCGTTCCTCGATCATCGCCTCGTCGAATTCGCCGCGCGCATCCCGCCGGGCATGAAGCTGAAGGGCCTGCGCGAGAAGCACATCCTGCGCCGCGCCATGGGCGGGCTATTGCCGGAGGGGATCGGCTCGCGGGTGAAGCAGCCCTATCGCGCGCCCGACAGCCAGTCCTTCGGTGGCGGATCGGAGCCCGACTACCTGGCGGAGGCGCTCTCCCTCGATTCAATTGCTTCGCTAGGAATGTTCAACCCGGTCTCGGTCCAGAAGCTTCTCGACAAGACGCGGCGGCAGGGCGTGACCGGCTTTCGCGACAACGCGGCTTTCGTTGGAATCCTGTCGACGCAGCTCTGGCAGGACCGTTTCGGGCGCAACGCGGGCAAGAGCACGCGAGCCGCATGATGAGTAACCCCATGGAGTATCCGATGTCGTCGTCCCCCGAAGCATCCACCGTTGAGACCCAACTCCGCGCCTTCATCGTCGAGAACTTCCTCTTCGGCGACGACAGCCGTCCAATCGCGGCCTCGACATCGCTCATCGAGAACGATCTCGTCGATTCGACGGGCATCCTCGAACTCGTCGCCTTCATCGAGGAGCGCTTCGGCTTCACCATGGCGGATACCGAGATCGCCCCCGACAACCTCGACTCGATCGAGCGGATCGTCGCGTATGTGAAAGCGAAGGGCGATCCAGCCTTGTCCACGCAGGCGGCCTGAGCGACGAGGAGAGCGCGATGCGCGTCGAGGAATTCCTGCGCGCCAGCGCCGTGCGCTATCCGGACAAGACCGCGATCGTCGCGGGCGGGCGGCGGTTGAGCTACGCCGAATTCGACGATCTGTCGGACCGCCTCGCGGCGTCGCTGGAGG
>Ga0208490_100745_pt1 | contig 16505 bp, 14 predicted proteins | sample SubbioAug_CSWold_FD_184818 | JGI IMG/M metagenome (GOLD analysis project Ga0208490, IMG submission 184818) | Serpentinite rock and fluid subsurface biosphere microbial communities from McLaughlin Reserve, California, USA - CR11Aug_CSWold (SPAdes) | ecosystem: Environmental > Terrestrial > Deep...
AGGGCATCAAGGCGATGACCAAGGTGGCGGAAAGCATGGCCGCCCTCACCAAGGCCGCAGCGGATTCCTCCGACGCGACCGAGCGTGGCACGTTGATGGACCAGTTCAACGAGTTGCGCACGCAGCTCTCGAACCTTGCCTCTGATTCCGGCTTCAACGGAATCAACCTGCTCGGCGGCAACGATCTGACCGTCGACTTCAACGAAGACGCCAGCAATTCCACCACGGTGACTTCGACCGACTGGACCACGACGCCTGCCGGTATCGCAGCGGGAGCCGATTGGGGCGCTGCCGATCTCGGCGATGGGCTGACGGCGATCAACGCAGCCGCCACGGCCGTGACGGCCGCCATCAGCGAGATGCGCACCACCGCCCAGACGCTCGGTTCGAGCCTGACCATGGTCCGCGTCCGCGAGGATTTCACCAAGGAAATGGTGAACACCCTCAAGGCCGGCGCCGACGGTCTGGTCCTGGCCGATCAGAACGAAGAGGCCGCAAACCTCCTCGCTCTGCAGACCAGCCAGCAGCTGGGCATTCAGGCGCTCTCGCTCGCCGCCCAGTCGCAGCAGGGTATCCTGCGTCTGTTCTGATCCGGACAAGCAACAAACCTTCAAGGGCGGCGATTTTTCGCCGCCCTTTTTTATGGGCGCGGCTGAGGCCGTTTACCCAATATTAAGGTTAACAATTCATCTTCTCCGGGAGTTCGCGTTAACAAACGCCTTCCTGAGAGGTCCGGCGCCATGTCTGAAGTCATCCTGTCCGCAGCTATTCGGTCGAACGTTCTGACCCTGCAGAAAATCGGCGTCCAGCAGTCGACTATCCAGAATCGTCTCGCAACGGGCCTCAAGGTTTCCTCCGCGATCGACGATCCGAGGAACTTCTTTCAGTCGCAGGCCCTCAACAACCGCGCCACGGATCTCAACCGGCGGCTCGACGGGATGGGGCTGGCGATCAAGACTTTCGAAGCCGCCGACAAGGGTATCAAGGCGATCAGCCGGATCGTCGAGAACATGTCCGCGCTGGTGAAGGAGGCCAAGGACGCGACCGGGCCAACCACGGACGCCACGCGCGAGAGCCTGCGCGCCCAATACGATGCCCTGCGGATTCAGTTGCAGGACATCGCCGAGGATTCCGGCTTCAACGGCATCAACCTGCTCGCCGGCGACACCCTGACCGTCGCATTCAACGAGGGCGGCGACAACAATCTCAGCCGCCTCGGCGTCGATTACACCAACTCGGCCACGGTTCTCGGCCTCGATCCGCAGGCGCAGGACGCCTGGGCAGGTGCATTCGACTTTGCCGCTCTGGAAGCATCCATCAGCACCGCGATCACCAGCCTGCGCACCCAGGCCGCGAATTTCGGCACCGATCTCACTCTCGTGCGAATCCGCGAGGATTTCACCAAGGAGATGATGAATACGCTCAAGGCCGGTGCGGATGGCCTCGTTCTCGCCGACCAGAACGAGGAAGCGGCGAACCTTCTCGCCCTCAACACCCGCCAGCAGCTCTCGCAGCAGGCGCTCGCCCTTGCATCCCAGTCGGAACAGTCCATCCTGCGACTGCTCGGCTGACCGTATCCGCACTCACGCGCAACATTCGGAGATCACGATGCCTCTCAGGGTCGAACTCAAGCCTGGCGAGCGCGTCATTATCGGCACCGCCGTCATCCGCAACGGAGATCAGCGCACGCGGTTCTTCATCGAGGGCGAGGCGCCGATCCTGCGCGAGAAGGACATCCTCACCAACGACACGGCCGATTCGCCCGCCAAGAGGATCTATCTGGCGGTGCAGCTGATGTATCTCAACGGGGATATCGCCGGACATAACGAGGTGTATTTTCCCCTCGTGAAGGATTTTCTCGCCGCCGCGCCCAGCGCAATCGACATAATCGCCGATATTAATAACCATCTCCTAACCGGTGACTTCTATAAGGCTTTGAAGGAAGCGAAGAAGCTCATCGCGTTCGAGGGGGAGGCGATTTCACATGTATCAAGCGGCTAGTGTCTATGCCCGCAATGCCCAGGTAGCGCAGAGCCCCCGTGAGCTCGAGGCGAACCTTCTGATCAAGGCCGCCTCTCGGCTGCAGAACATCCAGGACGACTGGGCGATCCGTGCCCCCGAGCTCGACGACGCCCTCACCTACAATCGGAAGCTCTGGACGATCCTCGCCACGGCCGTGACCGAGTCGACCAACCCCCTGCCCCGCGAGATCAAGCAGAACATCGCCAACCTCGCGCTCTTCATCTTCAACCGCACCGTCGATCTGATGATCGACCCGAAGCCCGAGCGGCTAACGGTCCTCGTCAACATCAACCGGCAGATCGCCATGGGCCTGCGCACGCGCCCCGAGGCCGCGCAGCCCGCAGCCGGCTGAGCGATCAATCCTCAGGCGCGGCCGCGGGCACCTCTTCCTCGAGATCGGCCGCCGACATCGGCTGCCGCGTGAAGCCGCCAAGGCCCTTCTTGATCTCGTGGATATCGCGGGTGATCTCGATCGGGCTCGTCGCATAGGCGGTCATCAGTTCCGCCAGCGAGCGCAGCGCGTGCATGTGGATGCGCTCATAGCCGTGCGACGCGTCGATCCCAAAGGTGATCAGCGCCGCGCGCACATCGTGCCCCGCCACCACGGCAGAGGCGGAATCCGAGCGATAATGCCGGAAAACATCCTTTTGATAGCGGATATCGTTGTCGCGGCAGAGCTTCACGAGCTTCTGCGTCAGGTGGAAATCGAAAGGGCCGGTCTGGTCGGCCATGGCGATCGTGACGCCGAATTCGTCAGAATTCTGATCCGGCGCAGTGGTTCCGTTGTCGATGGAGACGATGGCCGCGACGTCGTTCGTCAGCGCGGCGGATGCGCCGACGCCCACCTCTTCCGCGATCGTGAACAGCCAGTGCGTATCGACAGGCGGGGTCTCCTTCGCCTCGGTCATGGCCTTGAGCGCCGCCATCATGGATGCCGCACCCGCCTTGTTGTCGAGGTGGCGGGAGACGATATAGCCGTTGTGCAGGAATTCCGGCTGCGGATCGATCGCGACGATATCCCCGACGTCGATCCCCAGCCGATGCAGGTCGTGCTTGTCGCGCGCCAGCGCATCGACGCGCAGCTCCACATGCGGCCAGCCGACGGGTGCCGTGTCGATTTCCTCGTTGTAGCGATGGCCGGACGCCTTCAGCGGCAGGATCGTCCCGCGATAGGCCCCCTTTTCGGAATAGATCGTCGCCCGCGCGCCTTCCGCGAATCGCGCCGACCAGTGGCCGATCGAGACCAGCTCCAGCCGGCCGTTCGCCTTCAGCTGCATCACCTGCGCGCCCAGCGTGTCCAGATGCGAGACCATGGCGCGCGCCGGGCGCTGCGCCTCGCCGGGAAGGATCGTGCGGATCACGCCGCGGCGCGTCAGCTCATATGTGAGGCCGAGCTTCTCGATCTCCTGGCAGAGATGCCGCACGACGTTGTCGGTGTAGCCGGTCGGGCTGGGGATCGCGAGGAGGTTCGCCAGCCGCTCGCGGAGATAGTCGGTGTCGATGGTCAAACGTTGCATTTGTCCTTGCGATCCAGATACGCCGCCTGGCGAACGGAGGCGGGGATGGAGAGCGGGAAGAGGAGATCGACAAATTTCTCCGCAGTCGGCTGCGGTTCGTGATTCGCCAGTCCTGGCCGCTCGTTGGCTTCGATGAAAGCATAGTCGGGCTGCAAAGGCGACGGCACCATGAAATCGATCCCGACCACAGGAATATCGATGGCTTTTGACGCCCTTATCGCCGCATCGACGAGGCGCGGATGGACCTGGCCGGTGACGTCGTGGATCGTCCCACCCGTATGAAGATTGGCCGTGCGGCGCACATTCAGCTGCTCGCCCTCGGGCAGCACGTCGTCGAGCGTGTAGCCCGCCTTCGCAACCGTGCGCTCCGTCTCCTCGTCGAGCGGTATCTGCGATTCGCCCCCCGTCGCCGCCATGCGACGTCGGCTCTGGCGCTCGATCAACTCACGGATCGTCGTCGAACCGTCGCCGACAACATGCGCCGGACGCCGGATCGCCGCCGCGACGAGGCGGAAATCGATGACCACGAGCCGCAGATCCTCGCCCTCGACACGCTGCTCGATCAGCACGCGATCGCAGAAATTCCGCGCGACCGCCACCGCCCGGTCGAGATCCTCCATGGTCTCGATCCCGACGGCGATCCCCCTGCCCTGCTCGCCGCGCGCGGGCTTCACGACGACCGAGCCGTGGCGCTCGAGGAATTCGCGCATCTCGTTCTCGTCGCCCGCCGTGATCTGTTCGGGCACGCTGATCCCGGTCTGCTGCATCAGGCGACGCGTCACCGCCTTGTCGTCGCAGATCGACATGGCGATGCTGGTGGTCAGCTCGGAAAGGCTCTCGCGGCAATGGATCGAGCGCCCGCCATAGATCAGCCGGAAGAAGCCGCCCTCCGCATCCGTCACCTCAACGTCGATCCCCCGCCTGCGCGCTTCATCGACGATGAGCCGCGCATAGGGATTGAGATGGGTTTCCGGGCCGGGGCCGGCGAAGAGCTTTTCGTTGATCGAATTCTTGCGCTTCAGCGTAAAGAACGGCACCCGCTCGAAGCCGAGTTTTTCGTAGAGCGCGATGGCGAAATTGTTGTCGTGCATCACGGAGAGGTCCATGAACGCCGCTCCGCGCGCCTTGAAATGCTCCGCGAGATACCGCACCAGCACCTCGCCAATGCGTGGCTGCACGGCCTGCGGATCGACTGCGAGGCACCACAGCGACGAGCCGTGCTCCGGATCACCGAAGCCGCGAAAGTGATCGACGCCCGTCACCGTCCCGATGATATTGCCGGTGACCTCGTCCTCGGCCACGAGATAGGTGATCGCCCGGCTGTCGCGCCGCGACCAGAAGAACTCCGGCGGCACCGGCACCATGCCGCGTGCCGCATAGATCCGGTTCACCGCATCCGCATCGCCCGCCGAGGACAGCCTCCGCACGAAGAACCCACCGGGCTTCTTGCGCGAGGTGCGGTAGCGCGAGAGATGCAGCCGGAACGTATGCGACGGGTCGAGGAACATCTCCTGCGGAGCGGCTGCCAGCGCCACATGCGGATCGCGCACATAGACCGCGATATCGCGCCGGTCCGGCCGCTCGCCACGCATGGCCTCGACCAGCTCTTCGGGATTGTCGAAGGTCTGCCCGAAGAGCAGCCGCCCCCAGCCGCATTCGACCGTCGCATTGGGCTGGGGCGGCGCATTGTGCTCGTGCCCCGCATAGGCGGGCTTGCGTCGCTGCTCGCGTCCACGCTGCATCGAACGTTCGCCGCGCGATGTGGTCACTTTCGCCATGTCGCCCTCATGTTACTCTTGGTGCCGACGCTGCGGATCATCAAATCTCGTGACGTCAAATCTCGTGACTCTGAAGCCACATTTCGAGCAGCGCCACCTGCCACAGCTCCGAACCGCGCAAGGGCGTGATGGCGCTCGTCGGATCGGCGAAGAGGCGATCGAGATAGGCCTCGTTGAACAGCCCGCGCTCCCGCGCCTTCTGGCTGGTGAGCGTATCGCGCACCATGTCGAGGGTCGATCCCTGGATGTATTTGAGCGCCGGGACCGGGAAATAGCCCTTGGGCCGATCGATCACCTCGTGCGGGATCACGAGCCGCGAGGCTTCCTTCAGCACGCCCTTGCCGCCATGCGCCAGCTGGTGGTGCGAGGGGATGCGGGCGGCGAGTTCGGCGAGTTCGTAATCGAGGAACGGCACGCGCGCCTCGAGTCCCCAGGCCATCGTCATGTTGTCCACGCGCTTCACCGGATCGTCCACCAGCATCACCGTCGAATCGAGCCGCAGCGCCTTGTCCACCGGGTCGTCCGCGCCCGGCGTCGCAAAATGCGCCTCGACGAAGGCCCGCGTCTCGTCGCGATCCACGTGCCAGCGCGGCGAGAGGTGCTCGCGCATCGTGGCGTTGGAGCGGTCGAAGAAGGCGTTTGCGTAATCGCCGACCGGGTCGTTCGAATTCACGAGCTTGGGATACCAGTGATACCCGCCAAAGACCTCGTCCGCCCCCTGCCCCGACTGCACGACCTTGACGTGCTTGGCGACCTCCTGGCTCAGCAGGTAGAAGCCGACATTGTCGTACGAGACCATCGGCTCCGACATCGCCCTGATGGTGGCGGGCAGCGCCTCCAGCATGTTGACCGACGGGATCATCATCTTGGTGTGATCGGTGGCGAAGCGCTCGGCGATCATGTCGGAATAGACGAACTCGTCGCCCTTTTCGCCGTGGGCCTCCTCGAAACCGATGGAGAAGGTCTTGAGGCCGCGCTGGCCCTGCTCCGCGAGCAGGCCGACGATCACGCTCGAATCGACGCCGCCGGAGAGCAGCACGCCGACGGGCACGTCCGCCACCATGCGGCGCTTCACGGCGCGGCGCAGTTCGTCGAGCACCATATCGCGCCAGTCATCCGCCGAACGCGTCGCGTCTTCCGCCGAGCGATCATAGGAGAGCCGCCAGAATACTTCGTCCTTCGACGAACCGTCGGGCTCGATCACCCGGATGGTCGCCGGCGGAAGCTTGCGCACGCCCTTGATCATCGTATAGGGCGCGGGAACGACCGCGTGGAAGGTCATGTAGAACTGCAGCGCCACCGGATCGATGGTCTTGTCCACCTCCCCCGTCGCAACCAGCGCGGGAAGCGAGGAGGCAAACAGCAGCCGGCCGTTCGTCTCGGCGAGGTAGAGCGGCTTGATGCCGAAGCGATCGCGCGCGAGAACCACGCGCCCGCTCTCGCGCTCGTGGATGGCGAAGGCGAACATGCCGTTGAAGCGCTTGACGCACTCGGTTCCCCAAGCGTGATAGGCCTTGAGGATGACCTCGGTATCGCCGGTCGAGAAGAAGCGGTAGCCCATCCCCTCGAGCTCCTGGCGAAGCTCGGGGTAGTTGTAGATGCAGCCGTTGAAGGCGATCGTCAGGCCGAGCTCGGAATCGACCATCGGCTGCTCCGCCTTCTCCGACAGATCGATGATCTTCAGGCGGCGATGCCCGAACGTGACGCGCCCGCGCGAAACAATGCCGCCGCTGTCGGGGCCGCGCGGCACCATGACTTCCGTCATGCGACGGGTGGCGTCGGTGGAGGTGGCACGATTATCGAAGGCAATTTCGCCGCAGATTCCACACATGGATCAAGTGTCTTTCGCTGTGTATGGGTCGCCGACCGAGCGCGACCGAGACCGCGGGCCGATAATTTGAGGTCAAACCTTTACAGATCGAATGATTTGATGTCAAATCATCGTGGAGGTTACGCATGATCAACGCCGTTGAAAAGGTTAAGGTTCCCGGCCTCGACGCCGATCTTCAGGCACTGATGAAGTCCATTCGCATGATCGCGCAGGCGATCGACACGCGCTCCAAGGCGATGTCCCGCATCTCCGGGCTGACCATCCCGCAGGTCGTCATCCTGCAAGGCGTGCGCGATCTCGGCGAGGTGACGACGAACGGCCTATCACGCCATGTCGATCTCTCGCCAGGAACGGTCGTCTCGATCCTCGAGAAGCTCGAGGAGCGCGGCTTCATCGAGCGCTATCGCAACGCCCAGGATCGCCGCGTCGTCCATACCCGCATGACCGCGAGCGGCGCCGCCATCCTCGCGCAGGCACCGAGCCTGCTGCCGGATGAAGTGGTGCGCGCGATCAAGGCGCTCGACGACGGGGACCGCCGCTCGCTCGTGGGTTCGTTCCAGTCGGTGGCAGCCATGTTGAACAAGGCGGGCGACCTGCCGGTCCATGAGCCGGGCGACCTGTGAGCCGGCACCGCACCGGCTCCCTCACGACGACAAGAAATAACCACAAACACGGAGCGATAGCTTAGCCCTGACGTTCAGAGGGGACCCGCGTGATTCTTCTTCCACTTGCGGCGATCGTCGGCGGGCTGCTTGTTCTCGTCTGGAGCGCGGATCGCTTTGTCGCCGGCGCGGCGGCGCTCGCGCGGCACTTCGGAATGGCCCCATTGCTGATCGGCATGCTGATCGTGGGCTTCGGCACGTCGGCACCGGAAATGTTGGTGTCCGCGCTCGCCTCGCTGGAAGGAAGCCCCGGGATAGCGCTCGGAAACGCGTTCGGCTCGAACATCGCCAATATCGGCCTGATCCTCGGTTTGACCGCACTGATCAGCCCGATTGCGGTGCATTCGGCCGTTCTCAGGCGGGAGCTTCCGGTCTTGCTCGGCGTGACGGTGCTCGTCATCGCGCTGGTCATCGACCTCGATCTGTCGCGCATCGATGCTCTGGTCCTGCTCGGCGTGTTTATCGGCCTGGTCGTCTGGTCGATCCGTCAGTCCCGACAAAACGGTGTCGATGCTCTGGCCAAAGACATCGAAGCCGAAGCAGCGCATGCACTTTCGCTCAAACCTGCCGCCATCTGGACCGTCGTCGGCCTCGTTCTGCTGATCGCAAGCTCGCGGGTTCTGGTTTGGGGTGCAGTCGAAGTCGCTGTTTTCTTCGGCGTCAGCGATCTTCTCATCGGCCTGACCGTGGTGGCGGTAGGCACCTCCTTGCCGGAGCTTGCATCGTCGATCATCGCGATCCGGCGCAAGGAGCACGACATAGCCCTTGGCAACGTCATCGGCTCGAACCTCTTCAACACACTGGCGGTCGTGGGGATCGCGGGGATGATCGCCCCGATCGAAACGCCCCCTGAGATCCTCTACCGCGATCTGCCGGTCATGTTCGGCTTTACCGTCCTGCTCGTGCTGTTCTGCTACGGCTTCGGAAGGCAGGGGCGGGTGAATCGTCTCGAAGCGGGCGTTCTGATCTCCGGTTTCGTCGCCTATACGAGCTATCTGGCGGTCACTGCCGGCACGTGAGAGCAGGGTTGCAAGCGCGATTCCCGGCAGTGCAGTGGCGATGTCAACGCCGCCAGCGCCGCGCCACGTCGCCCAGATGTCCGGCGAATCCCAGAAGAAGTGCCGCGCCGACCCATTCATACGACCACCCCGTGATCGCAAGCCGCGCCGCAAGGACGAGGCCGAGGCCGGCGATCAGCGTTCCGGCGAGATCGGCGGGGGCGACGCCGCGCCCGGTGCGCTTGTGGAAGATCGCGAGCGCGATCCCCTCGATGACGAGGACCGCGATGACGATATCGAAGATATGGCCGCTTGCGAGCAGCCAGCTCACGATCTGATGCTCATGGCCGCACGATCCCCAGCAGATGCGCCAGATCCTTGAAGAAGATGCGGATCTGCGTGAGCGGATTGGAGCGCACGATCTCCTTGTTCATGTAGGATTCCCAGGTCAGGCGCTGCACGTCCTTGTCGGCGCAGATCGAGACGAAGCGCTCGCGCAGGCGGTCATTGCGGTACCAGAACCACTGCATCATCCCGAGGATCCAGAACACGCGCCCATGCGCCTTCATGAAGGTCTTGCGGACCTTCGCGAGCTCGCGGGCGTCGTTTGTCGCGAGGTATGCATCCACGCCATCCGCGGCCATGCGCCCGCAGGCCATCGCATAGTAGATCCCCTCCCCCGAGGACGGCGCGACGCAGCCGGCGGCATCGCCCACGAGGAGCACATCCTTGCCGTTGTCCCAGCGCTTGAGCGGACGCAGCGGGATCGGCGCGCCCTCGCGGCGGATGGTGCGGGCGTTCGTCAGCCCCACCTCTTCGCGCAACCGCCCGACGGAATCGCGCAGGCTGAAGCCCTTGTGCGCCGAGCCCGTGCCGATGCTCATGGAGGTGCCGTGCGGGAAGATCCAGGCGTAGAAATCCGGCGACAGCTTGCCCTGGTAGTAGACGTCGCAGCGATCCGCGGTGAACCCGCTCTCGCCCTCCGGCGGGGTCTCGACGATCTCGTGATAGGCGAAGACGAAGGGGACGCGCTCGGATTTCGGCAGGATCTGCTTGGCCACTTCCGAATTTGCGCCATCCGCGCCCAGGATGCACCGCGCGCGGACGGTGACGTCGCTTTCGCCCCCCTGCGGCTTGAAGGCGACAATCGCCGTGCCGTCATCGTCGCGCGTGACGCGGGTAAAGGTCCCCGTCCGCCGCGTCGCGCCGACGCCGGCTGCCCGGTTGCGCAGCCATTCATCGAAATGCTCGCGATCGACCATCCCGACATAACCATTGTCGATGGGCATATCGACGCCCTTGTCCGACGGCGCAATCATGCGAGCCGAGGAGATCTTCGCGACGATCAGGCTGTCGGGAATGGCGAAATCGCGCACGAGGCGCGGCGGGATCGCTCCCCCGCAGGGCTTGATCCGCCCCGCCCGATCGAGCAGCAGCACGCTGCGCCCCATCCGCGCCAGATCCGCCGCAGCGGTAGCGCCGGAGGGTCCGCCGCCGACGACGACGACATCGTATGTTTCAACCGGGTGCATGTGAGCCTCCGCCAATCATTCGGAATTGAGTTCGAGGGATCTTGTTTGCCGCAACGCTGATCACAAAGCCCGACGCGCCCTCTCCCCCCTCGTGGGGGAGAGCTCGAGAGGGGGGGCTGGCCGCAGCAGTCACCGCTCCCTCGACGATGGGCCGGAGAATTTGCTCCGCAACGCGCACCGCTTCGCGCCGCGCACCCCCCTCTGACCCCTGCCGGGGCCATCTCCCCCTCAAGGGGGGAGAGGAAGAGACCCGATCGCTTGTGGGAGACGGGAGGGCATCAAGCTGCATCTGCACGCAACGCCCCCTCGTCTTCGAGCGCGGGAGAAGCCACCTCCGCCCGTCCGGGAATGATTTGCGAAGCGAGATACGCCGCAACCAAGAACAGCCCGGCCTCCAGCACGAACACGCTCGCATAGGCAGCAGCCTGCGAACCGATCAGCCAGCGGCCGAGATCGACCGCAATTGTTCCAGCCAGCCCACCGACCGCGAAGGCGATGGCCTGCGCAGCCCCCCACAACCCCACCCGCGTGCCCTCGCGATTGGCGGTGCCGCTGCCGGCGAGGCTCATCATCGAGCCGATGGCCGCGACGGCGAACACGCCATTGCCGAAACCCAGGGCGAAGACGATGGGCGTGAGCGGCCAGTGCGGCCCCATGATGCCGGCGACGGCGAGCGTCGTCAGCGCACAGGCCGAAATCACGCAGCCGCCCATGGCCCAGCGGGTCAGCGTGGTTTTCGAGCCCTGCCCGAAACCGCCGCCGGCGACGCCGACGAGGATCATGCCGAGCAGCACACCCGCATTTTGGAGGCCGCTGAGCTTCGTGGTTTCACCGGGGGTGAAGCCGAAGACGATGCCGGCGAAGGGTTCGAGGATGAGATCCTGCGCGCTGTAGGCGAGCATCGAAATGAAGACGAAAACCGTGAAGCGCCGCGCCTGGCTCTCGGCCCAGACTTCCCTCAAAGCCTCGCGGAACGGCATCTTCGGCGCATCACTCACGCGCCTTTCACTGCGCGAAAGGGCCGAACCCTCAATGCCATGGAGCGCCAGAACCGTGACGCTGAAGGCGATGACGGAGACAACCGAGGTCACGACAACGAGGCGCTCCAGGCTGAACGGGTCGAGGAAATGCCCGGCCGTCGTCGCAGTTACGACAAAGCCCATGATCATCATGATCCAGACGATCGCGCCCGCCGCAGCCTTGCGCCTCTGCGAGACGCGCTCGGCGAGCAGCGCCAGCAGCGACGTCCCCGCGGCCCCAACGCCCACGCCGATGAGCAGGAAGGCCACCACCAACAAGGCCATTCCCGCGTAGAGGTTGGTCGCGACGAGCGCCGTCGCCATGGCTGCAAGCGCCGCGCTCCCGCCGAGCACGGCCATTCCGCCGATGATCCACGGCGTGCGCCGCCCACCCACATCCGAGCCGTGACCCCAGCGCGGGCGCAGGAGCTGGATGGCGTAGTGGATGCCGACGAGTATTCCGGGGACCGTGGCGGGGAGCAGAAGCTCGACCACCATGACGCGGTTGAGCGTCGAGGTCAGGAGAACGATGATCGCGCCAAGCGAGGTCTGCACCAGGCCCAGCCTGACGATGCCGATCCAGGAAAGCGAGGCGGGCGCCATCTCAAATTACCCCGCAGAAGCAGGGCTGCGACTTCAAGAATTTGGCAAGCGAAAGTGGAGGCGCGTTCGTCATGAGTGAAGTGTAGGCATGACACTGAAATGCGTCAAGCTAGCTTTACACTTTCACATGTCGAATCTCGCCGTCGCTATCCCCGCACCACCGCAAGCCCAAGATCCAGCGCAAGCCCAAGATCCAGCGCCTCGACCCGGCTCGGCTTCCCCGTCGCCGCGTTGAAGCCGTCCATGGCGACGGCCATGCAGAGCGAATTGAGGATGGCCTCCTCCGTCGCCTCGATCGCGGCCTCGAACAGGGGCGAGACGCTGTCGTTCGACAATTCCGGGAAGGCCGTCACCTGCGCCCGGCGCTGCGGCGTGCGGCGAAGCTCCTGGGCGGTCGAAAACGCCAGCGCGTAATCGCCCGAACCGTTGCTGAGCGCCGCGCCCGTGCGTGCAAGACCGCCGAAGGCGCGCTCCGCGAGGCGGCGCAGATTGCGATCGGAGAGGGGGGCGTCTGTTGCGACGACGATCACGATCGAGCCGTCGCGATCGGCGGTCGATATCCCCTCGAACGGCCTGCCGTCGATGCGAAGCGCACCGCCGTAATTGGATTGCACCAGCACCCCCAGCAGGTACTCGCCCTCCCCCACCGGCACCCGCCGCGAGCTCGTCCCGATGCCTCCCTTCATCCCGAACGCGACGGTCCCGGTCCCAGCCCCCACAGCGCCCTCCTCAACCGGCCCGGTGCGCGCGGCATCGAGCGCCCGCCCGATCTCGTCGATGCTCGGTCGCCCGGCGCGGATGTCGTTCAGGCGCGAATCGTTGGTTTCACCGACGACGGCGTTGATGGAGACGACGGCCTCGTTCCCCGGCTGCGCCAGCGTCCAGCGATGGATCGCGTCGATGGCGCGCCCGGTGGCGAGGGTGTTGGTGAGGATGATCGGGCTCTCGATCTCCCCGAGTTCGGCGATCTGCGTTGCGCCCGCGAACTTGCCGTAGCCGTTGAGCACGGCAAGGGCCGCAGGGGTCTTGTCATGGAAGAGATTGCCGGCATGCGGCAGGATCGCGGTCGCGCCGGTGCGGATGGTCTCGCCCTCGATCAGCGTCACATGCCCCACGGCCACATCCGCCACGTCGGTAATCGCGTTCTGCGGCCCCGTCGCAAACCGCCCCGGGGCGATGCCGAGTTCCCGCGCCCGCCTGCGTTCAGCCATCCGTCCAACTCCCTGTTTCGCCCGGTCCGAACGACATCCTTACCCGCTGCGGGGCCCTCCACGAAGAGCGGCTTTGCTGTTCGCAGCGGGCGAAGTTTCGTATGCTGTGCCGATCAGGAGAAGACGATGAACGACGACGCTCAATTCCAGGCGCTGATCACCCTGCATCGCGGCCTCGACAGGCAGGGCCCCGGCGACGAAGCGCTGTCCCGCGAGATCCTCGCGCAGCTTCCACCCCTGCCCCAACCGCCCCGCATCGCCGATCTCGGTTGCGGCTCCGGAGCCGCCAGCGTGCTTCTCGCCCGCTGGTTCGATGCACCGGTGACCGCAGTGGACATGGTGCCGCAGTTTCTCGACGATCTGCGCGAGCGGGCGCAACGTGCCGGGTGCAGCCGTCTCGTCGAGGCGGTCCAAGCCGATATGGGGCGGCTCGACTGGCCGGCGGAGAGCGTCGATCTGCTCTGGTCGGAGGGTGCTGCGTACAACCTCAGCTTTCGCGGAGCGCTGGAGGCATGGCGACCGCTGCTCTCGGCGCAGGGCGTCGCGGTCATATCGGAGATCACCTGGCGCACCGATGATCCACGCGAGGAAGTGGCGAACTATTGGCGCAACGCCTACCCTGCGATCGCAACGGAGGAGCAGAACCGCCGGCACGCGCTCGATGCGGGCTTTGCCGTCATCGCGACGCACCCGCTTCCATCGAATGCATGGTGGACGAGCTACTATGATCCGTTGCTGGAGCGCATCGAGGCCATTCGCGACGGCGCATCCCCGGCACTCGCCAGTGTCATCGAGGAGACGCTGAAGGAGATCGACCTGTTTCGCCGGTTCAGCGACGATTACGGCTACACCTTCTACGTGCTGCAAAGGTCGCCGGGTTGAGCGGGATCGCGCGAAATCGGGCAGGCGGATACTCCGGTTTGCGGATTGCATGATCTTCCGCTGAGGCGAACACTCATGCGCGAAGAAAAAACAACGCAGGAGGAACGCCATGTCCGACAATTCAGCCGATCCCGCCAAGGATCCCGCGAAGGATCCCGCCAAGGATTTCGTCGTCACCCACGCCCGCGAGGCGACCTTCGACGAGGGCCTGCGCGGGTTCTTTGCGTATCGCGACCTCGGGATGAAGGGGGTCAGCGGCGGCAGGATCCAGGCGCATGTGATCCGCGCCAAGGAGGGCGACGGGGCGAGCGGCGGCTGGCATTACCACGTGCTCGATTTCCAGATGGTCTACATCCTCAAGGGCTGGGTGCGCTTCGAATACGAGGGTGTCGGCGAGGTGCTGCTCGAGCCCGGCTCCTGCGTCTACCAGCCGCCGGGGATCAAGCACCGCGAAATCGAGCACTCACCCGATCTGGAGCTGCTCGAGATCACCTCCCCCGCCGAGTTCGAGACCATCGCCGTCGAATGAGAGACGTGCCGCCGCAGCTCAGCCACCAAGGCCGAGCTCGGCGGTCATCGTCTCCTGCATCCGGAATTTCTGCGCCTTGCCGGTGGCGGTGAGCGGGAACTCGTCGACCATCTTGACGTAGCGCGGGATCTTGTAGTGGGCGATCTTGCCGCGGCACCACTCGCGCAGCTCCTCCGGCGCGAGCGCCGCGCCCGCCCGCAGCACGATCCAGGCCGCGACCTCCTCGCCCATCTTCGGGTCTGGCACGCCGAAGACCTGCACCATGGCGATATCGGGATGCGTCAGCAGGAAGTTCTCGACCTCCGTCGGATAGACGTTCTCGCCGCCGCGAATGAGCATGTCCTTGATGCGCCCGACGATGCGGCAATAGCCCTCTTCGTCGATGATGGCGAGGTCGCCCGTATGCATCCAGCCCTCGCGCAAAGCCTCGGCCGTGCGCTCCGGGTCGTCCCAATAGCCCTGCATCACGAGATAGCCGCGCGTCAGCAATTCGCCCTTCTCCCCCACGGGGAGCGTGCGCCCGTCCTCGCCGATCACCTTGCATTCCACATGCGGCTGGATGCGCCCGACTGTGGCGCAGCGGCGATCGACGGGATCGTCGGTGGAGGACTGGAAGCTGACGGGGCTTGTCTCCGTCATGCCGTAGGCAATGGTGATCTCGCTGCAATGCATGCGCTCCATCACCTTGCGCATCAGCGGCTCCGGGCAGGGCGCGCCCGCCATGATGCCGGTGCGCAGGCAGGAGAGGTCGAAACTCGCGAAATCGGGATGGTCGAGCATCGCGGCAAACATGGTCGGCACGCCGTGCACGCCGTTGCAGCGCTCCTCGTGGACGGCGCGCAGGGTCTCCAGCGGGTCGAAGGCCTCGCTCGGGAACACCATCGTCACGCCCTCCGAGATGGCCGCGAGGTTGCCCAGCACCATGCCGAAGCAGTGATAGAACGGCACGGGAATGCACAGCTTCTCCCACGCCCGGAGCTTCATCGCGCGGGCGACGGAGACGCCGTTGTTGACGATGTTGCGGTGGGTCAGCGTCGCGCCCTTGGGATCGCCGGTGGTGCCGGAGGTGAACTGGATGTTGATCGGATCGTCCGGCGAAAGCTGCGCGGTCGCAGCATCGAGCAGCGCCGCCGCATCCGCACCGCCCATAGCCGTCACCTGCGGAAAGCCGAACGCACCCGGCCCCGGCGCGTCCGTCAATTCGATGACGTTGCGCAGATGTGGCAGGCGCTCCGATCGCAGCTCTCCGGGCGCGGAGGCTGCGAGCTCGGGTGCGAGTTCGCGGATCATGCCGGAATAGTCGGACGTCTTGAAGCGCGGTGCGAGCAGCAGCGTCGAGGTCGAGACCTTGTTCAGCGCATAGGCGAGCTCGTGCGTGCGGTAGGCCGGGTTGATGTTGACGTGGATCGCCCCGATGCGCGCCGTGGCGAATTGCGTCAGCAGCCATTCGGGCCGATTAGGCGACCAGATCGCGACGCGATCTCCCTTGGCGATGCCGAGCGCGAGGAGCCCGGCGGCGAGCGCGTCGACCCTGGCGGCGAACTCCGCATAGCTCCAGCGATCGCCGGTGGCGCGGAATACCGCTGCGGGGCGATCACCATGCAGGCGCACGACTTCCGCCAGGAACGCCGGCACCGTCGCCTCGACGAGCGGGCGGTCGATAGCGCCGCGAACATGCGCCAGACCGTTGCGGGGCAGTGGACCTGGGCCTTCTGACGTTGCGTCGTTCATGTCGCCGATCTCTTGGACAATGACCTGAATATGCCGTGCACCGGATCCAATATGCGGTGCCACCAAGCTCTTTTCCAAGGCGGGGCCGACTTTGCAAAGTAGCTTTTTGTCGTAGAAGGCGGGTTTCCGATGAGGAGACGGGTCCGGGCAAGCCGGTTCTCGCTTGGCATCGCGCCCCACTTGGCGCCCC
>Ga0208490_100746_pt1 | contig 16502 bp, 12 predicted proteins | sample SubbioAug_CSWold_FD_184818 | JGI IMG/M metagenome (GOLD analysis project Ga0208490, IMG submission 184818) | Serpentinite rock and fluid subsurface biosphere microbial communities from McLaughlin Reserve, California, USA - CR11Aug_CSWold (SPAdes) | ecosystem: Environmental > Terrestrial > Deep...
GCACTTCAGGTTCGCCTCAATAGTTGGGCGTCTTCAGCAGCAATTCCCGGCGGCCCTCGATCTCCGGCCCGTAGACCTTCTCCTGCCACGCATCCGGCTCGACCGCCTCGAGGGCGATCGAGATCGCGTCGTCGGAACATCCGAGGGCGGATTTCAGCGCGAGCGAGACGGCGGCGACGAGTTCCGCCTTCTGTGCTTCGCCGATTTCACGGGGGAAGTGCTTGATGTTGACGTGGGGCATTGCGATCTCCTGATCCTGGTCGTCATTTTTACGAAGCGCAGGGTCTCCCGCGTCTCCGTTCTGGAGCGTCTTCTAGTCGGCGGTGCGCTCGAGGGGAACAGCCGTCTCGGCGGCCTGCGCCCCCATTCTGATGCGATGCCGGATCTGCCAGACCAGTTCGCGCAAATGCGGCGCCTTCAGGAGACTGTAGTGATCGGTTGCGAGCGCGATCACGTCGGGCTGCCGCCGGGTGAAACCGCTGCAGGTCTCGAGGAAGGAATAGTCGTCGCCACGCGCCTTGAAGATCGTGACCTGCGCGCAAACGCTGCGCCCCACCAGCTCGTCGAAGGTATATTCGGGCTGATAGGTGAGTCGTACGATCCGCGTGATCCTGCGCACCTGATCCGTCTCCAGCTGGGGAAAGTGCTCGCAGATGAAGGCGACAAAACTGTCCTCGTCCCGCGCAGCCGCGAGGCAGGCATTGCACATCGCACCCGAGATCGACCGGCCGAACACCGAGAAAAGGATCGTCACGAAGGCCCGGCTGAAACCGGGATCGCCCCCGGCCAGCACGCCCTTGGGATCCTCGATGTCGAGCTTGGGCGAGCCCGGCGCGATCAGGAAGAGATCCTCGACCACGTCCCCCGCCTGTTCGAGCTGATACGCAGTCTCGAAGGCGAGCCTTGCGCCGAATGAGTACCCCCAGAGAGAGTAAGGTCCGCGCGGCTGTATCCGCCTGATCGCACGAATATCTTCGGCGGCCATTTCGGCGACCGTGTCGAACGGCTCCTCGCCTGGATTGATGCCGTAGGCCTGGACGCCGTAGATCTGGCGATCGAGACCGATTTCGCCGGCGAGGGTGCGCAGGCTCATGGGATAGCCGCCGAGGCCGGGCCAGCAGAAGACCGGCTTGTCCGGGGCCCCGTTGGTGAGCCGCACGAACCGCGAGGCGACGCCCGTATCGGCGCTTTCGACGCATTCCGCCAGCTGCTCGATCGTGGGGCAGTCGAAGAGTATCTGGAGCGACAGGGCGCAGCCGAAGGTTCGGTTGATCTTGTTGATCAGCGCGACGGCGATCAGGGAGTTGCCGCCGGTTTCGAAGAAGTCGTCCTGGATCGAGATGCTCTCGTGCCTGAGCAACTCGCCCCAGATCGCACCGATCCGCTCCTCGGTCGGAGTCCGTGGCGGGATCACCGGACGGTCAACGATGTCGAGATCGAGGGCGTCGTAGCTGCGCAGCGCGATCACGTCGACCTTGCCGCTGCTGCTGAGCGGGAGCCGATCAAGGAGGACGATCTTGTTGGGCATCATGTAGTCGGGCAGCAGGGACTTGATGTCCTCGCGTATCAGCTCCGCCGGACCCATCATGTGGACGGAATCCTCCTTCATGCCGCGGCTGACGATCTGAGCATCGCTCACCCGCCCGCCGACGGCGAAGTACGAGGCGTCGGGCTCGTGCCCGAGGATGCGGGCGATGCGCCGGGCCGAGGGCAGATCCTGCCCGTTTCGCGAACTGTAGCCGGAGGACATCAGCCCGAGATTGAGGTCGTTCATCTGCAGATGCTGCAGGGCGCGGCCCAGCGAGATGTAGCGCAGCCACTCAGGCGCGCCCCGGCTGATCATCGTGACGCCGAAACTCGCCTGCTCGTAGACCTGCTGGTTGATCGCGATCACGTGCTTCTTCTGGACGATATCGTCCGACACCCGCTCGAGCGCGCCGTCGCGATAGAGATACTGACCGCCCGGAAGGTCCGGAATCTTGCCCGGATGCGCATCGACCCGAAGATCGACGAAATGGGCATCCGTCGTGCGATCTGCAGGGTCTGCCGGTGCGGCGGCGATCTCGAACCCGCCGAGATAGTGATCCTCCGGCGCGCTGACGAGCAGGTCCCTGAGACCGGAATCGCGGCGCGCCTGCGCAATGGCGAGGCCGTAACGGGGCAGCACGCGGTCGAAGACTCCCGGCATGTGGCCGGCCTCGAATTCGAGGACCTCCTCGATGTTGGTCTTGTAGACCGGCTCGATCGCTCCCGTCTTTCCGACGAAATGCAGCGCCAGGCGCGGCGCCGCGGCGTCTTCGCCGGATACGGCCCCGGCGATTGCGTAAAGGCGGTGCTGCAGCGGGTGGAAGTAGTGAAAACCGTCGGCTAGTCCCGCGAGGTTTCGTACCTCGAGATACAATTGCGCTGCGTAGAGCGCGCCCGGTGACGCATAGGTGTATTTCGGCAGCAGCCGCTCGGCGCTCTCGAACGGGCCGAAATAGCGCAGGATCTCGCCGAGTTCCGCAAGCGAAAGCGATGCGGGATCGCGCGGCGTGGCGCTCGTCGCCGGCCGCTCGAACAGGCGCAGCAGGTCGCTCCGCGTGACCTCGCCTCCCTCGAAGAAGCGATAGGTCTTGCGGGCAAACGCCATGCGGCTCTGGGTCTCGATCGGCGTCCGGCCCGGCAGAACGACGGGTGTCTCGTCCGTCAGCGAGCTCGCATCGCGGCATCCCGCGCCCGAGAGCTGTGCCTTGACCTGCAGCTTGTTGCTCTTGGACACGTGATGCGAACCATGGCTGCCCTGGTCCATCAGGGCGGCTTCGCGCGGGCTCAGTTCGATGCAGGCGATGAGGTTCTGGAAGCCGGTGCGCGGGCTTTCCTTCACCAGCACCGCAGCCGTCTTGACCCAGTCATGCGTCTCGATGACGGTGCGGATCTCGTCGAGTTCGACGCGAAACCCGCGCAGCTTGATCTGGTTGTCGGCGCGGCCCACGAACTGCACGGTGCCGTCGGCGTTCCAATGGGCCAGATCGCCGGTGTTGTAGATCCTGGCCTGCGTTCCCGCCGCCGCCAGGGGAGGTGCGACGAAGCGTTCGGAGGTGAGGTCGGGCCGGGCGAAGTAGCCGCGCGCTACCTGCACGCCACCGATGAAGAGCTCCCCGATCTGCCCCACGGGCGCGGGCGCGCCGGTCTCGTCGAGGATCAGCAACTCGGTGTTGTCCACAGCCCGGCCGATCGGCATCGCGGAGGGAGCTTCACCGAGCGTGGCGCGATCAACGAAGTAGGCGGATGCATTGATCGTGCATTCCGTCGGCCCGTAGAAATTGACGAGATCGCAGCCGGGCAACGCGGCGCAGCACTGCTCCGCGAGCTTCCTCGACAGCATCTCGCCGCCACTGAAGATGGTCGCGAGCGATGTGCAGGCGTCGAAGCCGTCGGTGTCGAGCAGCGCCTGCAGCAGCGTGGGCACGCATTGCAGCTTCGTCGCGCCATGTTCGCGGATGATCGCAATGAGGCGCTCCGGGTCACGGTAGCATCCCGGCCCGCCGATCACGACCCGGCTGCCGCAGCAGACCGAGAGGATTTCCCACTGAGCGGCGTCGAAGCTCACGGGGGTCTTCTGCAGCACGACGCCGCCTGGGCCGATACCGCAGCGATCCCGCAGCCACCGCATCTGGTTCGCGATTCCACGATGCTCGACCATCACGCCCTTGGGACGCCCGGTGCTGCCCGAGGTATAGATCAGATACGCGAGATCGGTGGGCACGGGCGAGGCGCGAAACTGCGAAGTATCCGCTCCGACCGTATCGCCGATGGACACGATCCGCACGCCCGCAGGCGCGAGTTCAGTGAGCGCAGACCGGAGTTTCTCCTGGCACAGGATGACGCGCACGCCGGAATTTTCGATCATGTAGGAGAGGCGCGCTTCCGGATAATCCGGCGCCAGCGGAAGATACGCGGCACCTGCGAGCAGCACGCCCCAAATGCCTGCGACGAGATCGACGGAGGGCTCCGCGAAGATGCCGACCGGCATGTCCGCGGCGACACCAATGCCGTTGAGGAAGGCGGCGATATCTGCGCAGGACCGATGCAGCTGGGCATAGGTCACCGAAAGTCCGTCGCTCGTGACCGCCACGCCGAGCGGATTCAACGCCACCTGCTCGCGGAACAGATCAACTATGCTGCTTTCGCGCAAAGTATTGGTTTCAATTTTGTTGGCAGACATTCTGTTGATCCATCCGAGAGGTAACCACGACGCTAAGTCGCGGATACAATTTAAAATTGGTCTTTTTCAATCCACGGCGCCGCCTTGCATCGGCCTGCCCAAGCGCCCGAGTGAGGCGACCGGGATCTCTTGATCTTGAACAGGGGCTCTGGCGGCACTGCTCTCGACTGTATTCAGCGGCGATTACTTGATTATGCCGCTGCGAGCCGGAATAAGTGCATGGGTCGCCGGCTCGTGGTTCGACCGCGGGCAGGAACATGTATGCTACGACAGCCGTCTTCTACTGCTAGAAATCTCAGTTGACGCCGGATCGGCTGTGACGAGCGTTTCGGTGGCGTAACAGGGAATGGCGAAACCTGGAATCGGGGAAACCAACTACGGGAAGTTAACCCGTTCGACCCGGTCTGTCAGGCGGAACAGATGCCGTGATTGCCGCTGCGGAGGGCGCGCCGCTCTTGCGATCCAGAATTGATGATGCTACTCAGCATTGTCATGATGGCGACACAATTGCTGCGGCAAGGTGCGCCCCGTGGCAGCTAAAAGAAAAACAGCGAAGGAAACATTTTGACTTAAACCTTAAATTTAAAAATATAAAACCAATTCAGAACGCTTATGAACGCGGAGAAAGCTTCGATTACGGACATTTTTACGAACTATCATAAATCGAATCAGATAAACGCTGCATGATTTACAAATCGTGAGCCTATGAGAATGCAGAAATATGAATATAACGGCAATTACCATCCTCCTGAAGCAGGACAGGGACGACATCAAGCTTTCGTCGTTCCTCGCGTGTTTTTGCGTCGGTCTCGGTTGTAGCTGGTACCATATCGGCATGCGACCGGCAGACGGCGCGGATGACGAAATCACCAGCCTCGACAATTATCCGGACCCGTTAGGCGACGAGCATCTTGCATCTGACCCGGCGTGGGACGATCCGCGCGCCCTCGAAAACGCCCTGCATTGGCGAACAGGCGACGTCTCGCGGAAATGCGCCATGACGCGAAGCAGCCGCGCGCCGACGAATGTCGATGATGGGACGCTGGGTGCGCGATCATCGGTCATGCATGATAGGCGGCAGGCCGGCATGCTCGACGGCGTCTCCATTCGCACGCGCAGGGAATGCGGCGCGACAAGCATCTTCACGCTCGCCGCGAAAGCGCGCCTTTCGCCGGAAAATGCCGCTTCCATCGGCGAGACGATGCGCGCGCTCCACCCGCATCTCCTCTGCCCGATGCAGCGCCTGTCCGATGCGCGCGTGACGAAAGCCCTCAGCGCACGGGAGTGCGAGGTGCTCTACTGGTCGGCGATGGGGAAAACCTCCTGGGCGATCTCGAAGATTCTGAACGTCTCCGAGCGAACGATCAACTTCCACATCGCAAACTCCATCGACAAGCTGAACGCCGCCAATCGCTCCCACGCGGTGGTCAAGGCCGTGCAGATCGGCGCCATATCGGTTTGAAGGGGCATCGCCCTCCCCTGCCCTTCGCCGACAAGTCCTTCGCCGATCAAGTCCTTCGCCGCACACATCGCCAGGCGCATCCGCGGATCGCGACTTGGGTGCAGTTCAATTCAGGGTGAGATTTATCTTGAAAATTCGATAAAGGGTTGCAAGATCATCTTCCCGAACGTACGGCTTCGGGTGATGGACCGCACCTGATGGAGCGATCGACAAAGGGACGGTTCGTGATGATCGCGGCAAGAGTTTCAAACACGACGGCACTGCAGTTGCTGCTGCTGGTCATGAGCAGCTTTGCGCTCGCGAGCAAGATCATGATCGCGAAGGCGGCGCTGACATCCGGCGTCCAGCCCTTCCAGCTCGGCCTGTTCGTCAACCTCGGGGCGGGCCTTTGCCTCCTCGCCTGGGTCATCGCCGCCGGCCAGAAGATCCCGCTCGAACGCCGGCACCTGATCCTCTACGTCGTCCTGGGCATGGTGAGCTTTGCCTTTCCGACCGTGCTTTCCTATGCGGTGGTCGAACGGGTCGGGCCGGCATTTACCTCCACCGTCTATTCGCTGTCCCCGCTGCTGACGATGATCTTCGCGGCCAGCGTGGGAATCGAGCGGATGTTCCTGCGCCGGCTCGCAGGCATCGTGCTCGGCTTCCTCGGCATGCTGATGCTGGTCCAACAGCAGTTCTTGCAGATCGATGTCGGTCAGCCGATGTGGGTGCTCCTCGGTCTCACCATCCCCGCCTGCGCGGCGATCGGCAACATCGTGAGAACCGCCTACTGGCCGAAGGGCACCTCCGCGCTCGCATTTTCGTGCGCCACGCTGCTCACATCGAGCCTGCTCGTCGCGGCCCTCGCCCCGGTATTCGAAGCCCCGCTCGAATGGCGTTTCGCCGACCCCGGGATCATCTTCTGGACCACCTGCCTGATCGGCGTATCGGCGCTCTCGTTTGTCCTGAACTTCAGGCTTCAGGAGGTGGCGGGTCCGGTCGTGTTCAGCCAGATCGGCTATTGGGGAACGGGTTTCGGCGTGTTGCTCGCTGCGGCGCTCTTCGGCGACGTGTTGACGTCGCTCTCCCTGATCGGCCTGGTCGGCATTATCTGCGGCGGGGTTCTGGCCACCGCAGGAAGAGCGCCTGAGCAAGCAGGCGAACCTCGCCGTCAAGCGGGTGGCGCAAGTTCATGCCAACCCGTCGCGTTCTCGTAGGCTTGTGCGATGCGCAGCGCCATATCCTCGCAATCAGCGCCGCAGACAACCTGCAGCGACAGCGGCAGCCCCTCGTCGGAGAGGCCGCACGGGAGCGCGATTCCGCAGAGGCCGAAATAGTTGCCAAACCGCGTGAAGCGTGCCGGCGAGAGTGACTGATCGACATCCGCCACCGGAATCGCCGCGGCCATTGTCGTGGGGGTCAGCAACGCGTCGATGCCGCGCATCGCATCCGCATAGACACGTTTCATCGCGTCCCGATGCTGCAGCGCCAGCACATATTCCGCGCCGGAGATTCTCTTTCCGGCCAGCACCCGCGCCCGAACCGCCTCGTCCAGCGGTTGCTCCGGGTCATCCACGATCCGCCCGAGCGCCGCATAGGCTTCTGTGGCGATGATCCGGCCATTGGCCTCGACCATCTCGTCGAACGAGAAGGGCATCTCGCTCGCGACGATCTCCGCCCCCTGCCCCGCCAGAACCTCGAGCGCTGCATCATAAGCCCGCAGCACGTCGCCCGCGACTCCGGCGCGCTCGGCTTCCGGCATGCGAGCGAGGCGCAGGCCCGCGACGCCGCGATGCAGTCCGGGGACGATCGCGGAAGCGAGTTCGCCGACGGGGACCAGCGGGAAAGGCCTGCCGCGCAGGACGTGGTCGAGGAGTACGATGTCCTCGACGCATCGCGCCAGCGGGCCGACGGTGTCGAGCGTCGGGCTGAGCGGCATGACGCCCGAGATGTCGATCCGCCCCGTCGTCGTCTTCAGCCCCGCGATGCCGCAGAAGGCGGCGGGAAGCCGCACGGATCCGCCCGTATCAGTGCCGATCCCCCAGGGCGCGAGGCGCGCGGCGACGGCGACCCCCGTCCCGCTGCTCGATCCGCCGGGAACGCGGTGGGTCTGCCGGTCCCACGGATTCACCGGCGTGCCCATATGCTGGTTCGTGCCCCAGCCGCCGAAGGCGAACTCGACGGTCTGCGTCTTGCCGAGCACGATCATCCCCTGCGCGATCATGTGGCGCAGGATCGCTGCCGTCTCCTTTGAGCGCCGCCCGGCATGTCCGCGCGAACCGCCCATCGTGACCCGGCCCTCCCATTCGACGAGATCCTTCACCACCACCGGGACGCCGTGGAGCGGGCCGAGGCGATAGCCTGCGGCGATGGCGCGATCGGCCGCCTCGGCCGCCATCATCGCGCTCTCGGAATAGACCTCGACGAAGGCGTGCAGGCGCGGCTGCTCGCGCGCGATCCGGTCGAGAAAGGCGCGGGTGACGGTGCTCGACGTCAGCGCCCCATCCTGCATCGCGAGGGCGAGACGGTGGGCCGGCAGTTCGGTGGGATCGGACATGGGAAGAGTCTCTCGTTGGAGTGAGCGCCTTGGGCGCAAGCAAGTTATCTGCCGTCAGGCGGCCTCGTCGCCAGAAGCTCGGCCAACGCCTCCGACAATCCGCTCGTCTCGATCGCCGGGGTGGCCGCGAAGGCACCTGCTTTCGGCGCTCGCGGATGAAGCCGTGCGATCGCCACCGTCGCCTCGGCGGCGGCCCGGAAGGAACACAGGACCGGCACCTCCACCACGTCGGCCAGCGTCTCCGCGAGCCCCACGAGGCCCGCGCCCGCCAGGATGACGGTGCCTGCACCGTCTTCGCCGACGCAATTCCGCACAGCGTCCGCGAGAACGGCACGCGCGCCGTCAGGGTCGCGGGCGATCATGTCGCCCGTGGGCGCCACGGCGCGAATGCTCGCGAGGCGGGAGGTCAAGCCCTGTGCCGCAATGAATTCCTCGAGCATCTCCGGCCAGCGTTCGCCCCCCGTGACGATGGAGAACCGCCGCGCCAGCGTGCAGGCGAGGAGGCAGGAGGCTTCCGCCATGCCGATCACGGGGACGGTCGAAAGCTCCTTCAGCGCGGAAAGCCCGGGATCGCCGAAGCAGGCGAGCAGCACCGCGTCGCAGCCCGCGCCGTCGCGCGCGAACGCGTCGAGCGCGGCGTGGCCGGCAATGGCGGATGCCGCGCGGCTCGCGATGTAGGGCGCGCCGAAGCGCCCGGTCGAAGCACTCCAGACGACGCCTGGATGATCGAGCCGTTCGGCCTCGCGCAGCATGCGATCCGTCATCAGGGCATTCGTATTCGGGTTGATGATCAAGATTCGCATTGTTTCGCCGATCCTCGAAGAACTGGTTTGCCGAAAAAAGCGGCAGATGAGTTCGCATCGCGCAGAACAAGCAATTCGGACTGCGGGAATCACTGCACGCTTTGCGGTCACACGCCAGCCTAGTCGCCCCAAACCCCGGCGCCAAAACCTTTCCGCTACGTTGGCACATGCATTGCCAGAAGAGCTTACCGTCAACGCAACGGCATTCGCCCATCAAACAAATGAGGACGGGGAACAATGGCTCAAACGTTTACTCGCACGCTCGCCTTCGCACTCGTCGCCGCGACCGCATTGGTCACCCCGGCGCTTGCGCAGGAGAAGGTGCTTCGCATCGGCATGACCGCCGCCGACATCCCGCGCACGCTCGGCCAGCCCGACCAGGGCTTCGAGGGCAACCGCTTCACGGGAATTCCGATCTACGACAGCCTGACGCAGTGGGATCTCTCGAAGGCGGATGAAGCCTCTGTCCTGATCCCGGGCGTCGCCACGGAATGGAGCGTGGACGAATCCGACCAGACGAAATGGGTGTTCACGTTGCGCGAAGGCGTCACCTTCCACGACGGCTCGCCCTTCGACGCCGCCGCCGTCGTCTGGAACGTGGACAAGGTGCTCAACCAGGAAGCCGCTCATTTCGACGCCAGCCAGGTCGGCGTCACGGCATCCCGCATGCCGACCCTGCGCTCGGCCCGCGTGATCGACGACATGACCGTCGAGCTGACGACTTCCGAGCCGGATTCCTTCCTGCCCATCAATCTGACGAACCTCTTCATGGCCTCGCCGGCCCATTGGCAGGCGAAGTTCGATGCGGTCGATGCTTCGGTCACCGATCCCAAGCTGCGGGCCGAGCAGGCCTGGACCGCCTTCGCCGCCGATCCGTCGGGCTCGGGCCCGTTCAGGGTCACGGCGTTTGCCCCGCGCGAGCGCCTCGAACTCGTCCCCAACACCGAATACTGGGATCCGGCGCGCACGCCCACGATCGACCGCGTGGTCATGATTCCGCTGCCTGAAGCCAATGCCCGCACGGCGGCGCTTCTCTCCGGACAGGTGGACTGGATCGAGGCACCCTCGCCGGATGCGATCCCGCAGATCGAATCGCGCGGCTTCACGGTGTATTCGAACGCACAGCCGCATGTCTGGCCGTGGCAGCTCTCGTTCGCCGAGGATTCGCCCTGGCTCGACAAGCGCGTGCGTCATGCAGCCAACCTGTGCATCAATCGCAGCGAGTTGAAGGAACTGCTCGGCGGCTACATGGCCGAGCCCGTCGGCACGGTCGCGCCGGGGCATCCCTGGTGGGGCAACCCGTCCTTCGAGATTAAGTATGATCCCGATGCGGCGCGCGCCCTGATGAGCGAAGCGGGCTTCTCTGCGGAAACGCCTCTCAAGGTGAAGGTGCAGACCTCCGCCTCGGGCTCCGGCCAGATGCAGCCGATTCCGATGAACGAGTACGCCCAGCAGTCGCTGCGCGATTGCTTCTTCGACGTCGAGCTCGACGTGATCGAGTGGAACACGCTGTTCACCAACTGGCGTCGCGGCGCGAAGGATCCGACGGCGAACGGCGCCAACGCGATCAACGTCTCGTTCGCGGCGATGGACCCGTTCTTCGCCATGGTGCGCTTCACCTCGACGGCGGCATTCCCGCCCGTCTCGAACAACTGGGGCTATTTCGGCAATGACGAGTTCGACGCGCTGATCGCAACGGCGCGCACGACCTTCGAAGCCGACAAGCGCGACGAGGCTCTGGCCGCTCTTCATGCGCGTATCGTCGAGGAAGCGCCGTTCGTCTGGATCGCCCACGATGTCGGCCCGCGCGCCATGTCGCCGAAGGTCGGCAACGTGGTCCAGCCGCGCAGCTGGTTCATCGACATCGCCACGATGACGATCGAGGATTGATCGCGAAGCGGGTTCCGGCTTCACGCCGGGACCCGCACGTTTTGCTCGGCAGGTTCCCCACAGCCGGCTCCCCCAAGAAAGCCTTCGAGGCAATTTCATGCTCGAATATCTGGTGCGGCGGCTCGTCTACACGATCCCGATCTTCCTCGGCGTGTCGGTCGTCTGTTTCGCCCTCGTCCACATCTCGCCGGGCGATCCGCTGATCTCCATCCTCCCCGCCGACGCCTCGGTCGAACTCCAGCAGATGCTGCTGACGCTCTACGGCTTCGACCGCTCCTATCCCGAGCAGTTCGTGCGCTGGCTCTGGCGCGCGCTGCAAGGCGATCTCGGCACTTCGATCGCCACCGGGCGGCCCGTCGCAACGGAGGTGATGCGCGCGGTCTACAACACGCTGATGCTGGCCGCCGTCGCGACGATCCTCGGATTCTTCCTCGGATGCCTGTTCGGCTTCGTCGCCGGATACTTCAGCAATTCCTGGGTCGATCGACTCGCGTCCGCCATCGCGGTCCTCGGCGTCAGCGTCCCGCATTACTGGCTCGGCATGGTCCTCGTGATCATCTTCTCGGCGCAGCTCGGCTGGCTTCCCGCGACGGGCGCGGGGCCGGGCGGTTCCGGCGCGTGGCGCTGGGACTGGGTGCACATGCAGTTCCTGATCCTGCCCGCCATCACCATGTCGGTGATCCCGATGGGAATCGTGGCGCGGACCGTGCGCGCCCTCGTCGCCGACCTCCTGGCGCAGGATTTCATCATCGGCCTTCGCGCCAAGGGGCTCGGCGAACTCGGCATCTTCTGGCACGTGGTGAAGAACGCCGCGCCGACAGCGCTCGCGGTGATGGGCCTCCAGCTGGGCTATCTGCTCGGCGGGTCGATCCTGATCGAGACGGTCTTTTCCTGGCCCGGCACCGGGCTCCTCCTGAACTCCGCGATCTTCCAGCGCGACCTGCCCCTGCTGCAGGGGACGATCCTCGTGCTGGCGCTGTTCTTCGTGTTTCTCAACCTCGTGGTCGACGTGCTGCAGACAGCCCTCGATCCGCGCATCAAGCGGGCTTGAATCATGGCTGCAACGACAGCGACCGCCCCTACTCCCGTGCCTGCCCCCACGCAGGTCGATTACGTCGCCGGATACTGGACCACGGTCTGGCATCGCCTGAGGCGCGATCCCGTGGCGCTGCTCGCGGGCACGGTTCTCCTGCTGATCCTCCTCATGGCGATCTTCGCGCCCTGGGTCGCACCGGCTGATCCCTATCACGGCACGATGCTTCGCCGGCTGCGGCCGATCGGGACCGAGGGTTATCCGCTGGGCGCGGACGAACTCGGCCGTGACATGCTCTCCCGGCTGATCTACGGGGCGCGGCTCTCGCTCCTGATGGGCGTGACGCCGGTGATCATCGGCTTCTTCATCGGCAGCACCATCGGGATCTTCGCCGGCTATGCGGGGGGCTGGGCCAACACGCTGATCATGCGCACGATCGACATCTTCTACGCCTTCCCCTCCGTGCTCCTCGCGGTCGCCTTGTCGGGAGCGCTCGGAGCGGGGTTCGGGAACGCGCTGCTCTCGCTGACGGTGGTCTTCATCCCGCCCATCGCCCGCATCGCCGAATCCGTCACGACGCAGATCCGCTCGCGCGATTTCGTCGAGGCGGCCCGCGCCTCGGGTGCTTCGGCCTTCACCATCGTGCGGGTTCATATTCTGGGCAACGTGCTGGGGCCGATCTTCGTCTATGCGACGAGCCTGATCAGCGTTTCGATGATCCTCGCCTCCGGCCTCTCCTTCCTCGGGCTGGGCGTACGCCCGCCCGAGCCGGAATGGGGGCTGATGCTGAACACGTTGCGCACGGCGATCTACGTTCAGCCATGGGTCGCGGCGCTGCCGGGCCTGATGATCTTCATCACCTCGATTTCCTTCAACCTCCTGTCCGACAGCCTGCGCTCGGCCATGGACATCAAGTCGTGAAGGAGGCTCGCATGGCGCTGGATTACAACGCCGACAGAGGCGGGCCTGCCCAGCCGCTCCTGACGGTCCGAAACCTCGTCAAGCATTTCCCGCTCAAGAAGAGCTGGTTCAAGGAGCGCGAGCGGGTTTACGCCGTCGATGGGATCGATCTCGAGGTGCTCAAGGGCGAGACCGTCGGGGTCGTGGGCGAATCCGGCTGCGGCAAGTCCACGACCGCGCGGCTCCTGATGCATCTGATCGAGCCCGACCACGGCGATATCATCTTCGACGGCGAGGTCGTCGGCTCGCCGGAACTGCCGCTGCGGGAATATCGCCGACAGGTGCAGATGGTCTTCCAGGACAGCTACTCCTCGCTCAACCCGCGCCTGACCATCGAGGCCTCGATCGCCTTCGGGCCGCAGGTCCACGGCGTATCGAACAAGGAGGCTCTCTCGCGCACGCATGATCTCCTCGCCCGCGTCGGCCTCGATCCGCGCCGCTTCGCCGAGCGCTATCCGCACGAGCTCTCGGGCGGGCAGCGCCAGCGCGTCAACATCGCCCGCGCGCTGGCACTCCAGCCGCGGCTGATCATCCTCGACGAGGCGGTGTCGGCGCTGGACAAATCCGTGGAGGCGCAGGTGCTCAACCTCTTGATGGATCTGAAGGAGGAGTTCGGCCTGACCTACGTCTTCATCAGCCACGATCTGAACGTCGTGCGCTACATGTGCGACCGGGTCCTCGTGATGTATCTCGGCAAGGTCGCGGAAATAGGCCCCGTCGCCAGCGTCTACGAGCGCTCGGCCCACCCCTATACGACGGCGCTGCTCTCCTCGATGCCCTCGATCGACCCGGACAACCGCACGCAGGTCGCTCCGCTCGCGGGCGATCCGCCCAATCCCATCTCGCCCCCGAGCGGCTGCCGCTTCCACACCCGCTGCAAGTTCGCGCTGCCATTGTGCTCCGAGCGCGAGCCGATGCCGCGCGAACTCGCACCAGGCCATCGCGTGGCCTGCCATCTCGGCGATCCGGCGACCGGGTATGTCGTGAGCGAAGCCCGGCGCGCCCCCGCCGAAACCGTTGCAGGCTTGCCATGAACGACATCTCAGCGATACCCGCTCCCGTCACGCAGCCGCCCACTGAGCCCTATCTCCGGCTCAGCAATCTCGATGTGACCTTCCTCGCCGGGCGCGCGCCGGTGCATGCGGTGAACGGGGTCGATCTCGTGGTCGCCGAGGGCGAGACGCTCGCGCTGATCGGCGAATCCGGTTCGGGCAAGAGCGTGACGCTTCGCGCCCTGATGCGCCTCAATCCCCCGCGCCGCACGAAGGTGACGGGCGAGATCCGCGTGGGCGGGCGAGACGTCATGAAGCTCGACGCGAAGGCGCTTTCGCATTTTCGCGGCGGCGAGGTCGCGATGATCTTCCAGGAGCCGCTGCTCGCCCTCGACCCCGTCTTCACCGTCGGGCAGCAGATCACGGAGGCGATCCGCCGGCACGAGACGATCAGCCGGGAGGATGCCCGCGCCCGCGCGCTCTCCCTGTTCGAGCGCGTCCGCATCCCGAGCCCGCAGAAGCGGCTCGACACCTATCCGCATGAGATGTCGGGCGGCATGCGCCAGCGGGCGATGATCGCGCTGGCGCTCGCATGCAACCCGAAGGTCCTTCTCGCCGACGAACCGACGACGGCGCTCGACGCCACGGTGCAGATCCAGATCCTGCTGCTGCTGCGCGAGCTGCAGCGCGAACTGGGCCTGTCGATCATCTTCGTCACGCACGATCTCGGCGCGGCGGTGGAGATCGCCGACAGGATTGCCGTGATGTATGCCGGGCGGATCGTCGAGCAGGGCAGCGCCCGCGACATCATCCGCAACCCGCGCCATCCCTATACGATCGGCCTGCTCAAGAGCCGGGCCGACGGGGCAATGGTCAAGGGCACGCGGCTCGAGGCGATCCCGGGTTCGCCGCCCGACCTCTCCCGCATGCCCCCCGGCTGCGCCTTCGCCGCCCGCTGCCCGCTCGCCATCGAGCGCTGCCGCGAGGAGGTGCCGCCCCTCGTTGCGCAGGATACGGGCACGGTGGCACGCTGCTGGCGGGTGGAGGAGACGCATGTCCTGCGCACCGGCAGCTGGTCGAACGAAGCGGAGCCTGCACTCGCTTCGACTCGCTGAAGAAAGGGCGGGAGCATCCCCCCGCCCTGATCATCGCGCAGCCTCAGCCTCAGCCGTCCGCCGGGCGCAGGCGCACGAGGGGCATGTCCTCGTCGTCGATCAGGAGGTAGATGAAGCCGTTATCCGGCCCGACCGCGACATCGCGGATGCGCCAGCCCTGACCGTCGAGAAGCCGCTCGGCGAACTCGACGTCATGGCCGTCGATAGTGAAGCGGCCCAGATATTCCGGCCAGAGCGCGCCCATGAAGGCGTTGCCGCGCCATTCCGGGAAGGCGTCGCCGTCATAGAAGACGAAGCCGGACGGCGGAAAGCCCTCCGGGTCATCCTGACCCCAGTGATGGACGGGATCGATCGTCTCGGGCACCTCCGGCGGCGTCGGCGCAAACTGCTCGCCGGTCTGATAATCGTGGCCGTAGGTGGCGATCGGCCAGCCGAAATTGCCTCCGGCCTGGATCACGTTGATCTCGTCGCCGTTGTTCTCGCCGTGCTCGTTCTGCCAGATCTCGCCGGTCTCGGGATGCATCGCCATGCCCTGCGAATTGCGATGCCCGTAGGAATAGATGGCGTCGCGGGCGTCGGGATCGTCCACGAACGGATTGTCGGCGGGAATGCTGCCATCGGCCTCGAAGCGAAGGGTCGAGCCGTAATCGACGCTGAGATCCTGCGAATAGTGATCGGGCCCGAAATCCTTCGAGTTGCGATCGCCGAGCGTAATGAAGAGCCGGTTGTCGCGGTCGAAGACGATGCGCGAGCCGAAATGCGCGTCGCTGTCCATGAAGGGCTCAGCCACGTAGAGCACCTCGAGATCGGTCAGGGCGCGCTCCTCGAGATCGAGCTGCGCGCGACCAAGATGCGTTCCCGACAAGCCTTCGTCATTCGTCCCGGCCCAGGTGAGATAGACCCACGGCTCCTCCTCGAAATTCGGATGGAGCGTCACGTCGAGCAACCCGCCCTGGTTCTCCGCGTGGACGTCGGGCACGCCCGAGATCTCTTCGACATCGCCGCTTTCGCGATCGACGAGCTTCAGCCGTCCCGCCCGTTCGGTAACGAGCATGTAGTTTTCATTCGGCAGGAAGGCCATGCCCCAGGCATGGTCGAATCCCTCGGCGACGGTCTCGATCTCGAATGGAACCGACGCGTCTTCCTGGGCAAGCGCTGCGGGCGCGTGAGCTGCGAGCCCGAGCGCGAGGGCTGTTGCCGACACCGTGGCGGTGATGCGTGCGATGCTCCGGGATCGACGTGTTCTGCGTGCGATCATCGTTTCCTCCATTGATCAGGTACAATGTTGGCAAACGCGACCGCTGCAGTGTCGTTCCTGTTTTTCGAAGCCCGAGCGCCCGACAAATTGCCGCGCATGATATCCAGCGCGCAATATCACTGTTCTGAGCGTTACATTGGCCGAAGCCACCAAGCTATACTTTAAGCGGCAGATCCTGTGGGAGCAAATACATCGAGATTGATGATTTCAACTTGAACTCGGAGGGCGGCCCACATGCAACGGCGG
>Ga0208490_100747_pt1 | contig 16489 bp, 16 predicted proteins | sample SubbioAug_CSWold_FD_184818 | JGI IMG/M metagenome (GOLD analysis project Ga0208490, IMG submission 184818) | Serpentinite rock and fluid subsurface biosphere microbial communities from McLaughlin Reserve, California, USA - CR11Aug_CSWold (SPAdes) | ecosystem: Environmental > Terrestrial > Deep...
TCCTTCACCGGGGCGCCGTCGACGGCCCGGAGCCCGAGCTCGTCGACGGTGAGCGGGCCGAGGAGGCGGAGCTGGTCGTGGGCCTCGTCCACGTCGCGGGCCAGGCGGCCCTCGACGAGGCGCTGCAGCTCGAGCTCGAGGTCGGCCAGCACGTCGGCGTCGATGAGCTCGCGCAGCTCCTCGGCGCCGAGCAGGTCGCGCAGCAGGTCCCGGTCCAGCGCGAGGGCGGCGGCCCGGCGCTCGGCCAGGGGGGCGTCGCCGGCGTACATGTAGACCGCGATCCAGCCGAACATGAGCGACTGGGCGAACGGCGACGCCTGCTGGCTGTCCACGGACACGAGGCGCACCTTCCGGCTGCGCAGGTCGCGCAGCACCTCGGTGAGGGCGGGGACGTCGAAGACGTCGTTCAGGCACTCCCGGGTGGCCTCGAGCAGGATCGGGAAGCTCGGGTACCTGCCGGCCACCGCGAGCAGGTCGGCCGAGCGCTGGCGCTGCTGCCAGAGGGGGGTGCGCTGGTCGGGCCGGCGCTTGGGGAGCAGCAGGGCGCGGGCCGCGCACTCCCGGAAGCGGCTGGCGAACATCGCCGTGCCGGGCAGCTGGCGGACGATGAGCTCCTCGATCTCGTCGGGGTCGATGAGCAGGTCCGCGTCGGGCAGCTCGTCGACGGACTCGGGGAGGCGGATGACGATGCCGTCGTCGCTCCACATGAGCTCGAGGTGGCTGCCCCACTGCTCCTCCAGCCGGTGCTGGAGCGCCATGGCCCACGGCGCGTGGACCTGGGCCCCGAAGGGCGACAGCACGCAGACCCGCCAGTCGCCGATCTCGTCCCGGAAGCGCTCGACCACGATCGTGCGGTCGTCGGGCACGGCGCCGGTGGCCTCGGCCTGCTCATCGAGGTAGGCGACGAGGTTGGTGGCGGCCCGCTCGTCGAGGCCCTGGCGCCGGAGCCGGGCGACCGGGTCCTCGCCCTTCGCGGCGCCGGCCCGCAGCTCACGGGTGAAGGCGCCGATGGCCCGGCCCAGCTCGAGCGGACGCCCGGGCCCGTCGCCGTGCCAGAACGGCATCTTCCCGGGCTGCCCGGGGGCGGGGGTCACGACGACCTTCTGGAAGGTGATGTCCTCGATGCGCCAGGTGGTGGCGCCGAGCAGGAACGTCTCACCGGGACGGCTCTCGTAGACCATCTCCTCGTCCAGCTCGCCCACCCGGGTGCCGTCGGGGAGCGTGACGGTGAAGAGGCCGCGGTCGGGGATGGTGCCGGGGTTGGTGACGGCGAGGCGCTGGGCCCCGGCCCGGCCCCGGACGGTGCCCTCCACCCGGTCCCACACGATGCGGGGTCGCAGCTCGGCGAACTCCTCGGACGGGTAGCGCCCGCCCAGCAGGTCGAGGACCGAGGCCACCACCTCGTCGCTCAGCTCGGCGAAGGGCGCCGCGCCCCGGACGACGGCGAGCAGGTCGTCGACGGCCCACTCGTCGAGCGCGCACATGGCGACGATCTGCTGGCACAGCACGTCGAGCGGGTTGCGGGGGTAGTGGGTCTCCTCGATCTGTCCGGCCTGCATCCGCTCGACCACGACCGCCGCCTCCAGCAGGTCGGCCCGGTGCTTGGGGAACAGCTTCCCCCGGCTGGGGGCGCCCACCTGGTGGCCGGCCCGGCCGATCCGCTGGAGCCCGGTCGACACGGCGTTGGGCGACTCCACCTGCACCACGAGATCCACCGCGCCCATGTCGATGCCCAGCTCGAGGCTGCTGGTGGCCACCAGGCCCTTGAGGCGGCCGGACTTGAGCTCGTCCTCGATCTGGAGGCGGCGCTCTCGCGAGAGGGACCCGTGGTGGGCCTTCACCAGCTCGTGCTCCGGGGGCGGTGGCCGGCCGTCCGCCTCGGCGGCGCGGCTCTCGCCCTCCCAGTGCAGCTCGTTGAGCCGGGTGGCGAGGCGCTCGGCCAGGCGCCGGGCGTTGACGAAGATCAGCGTGGACCGGTGCTCCTCCACCAGCTCGAGGAGGCGCGGGTGCATGGCCGGCCAGATCGATCGGCGCACCGGCCCGGCCGCCGCCGGGCCCGACATCGGCTCCTCCACGACGGTTCCGAGGTCGGCCATGTCGTCCACCGGGATCACGACCTCGACGTCGAGCTCCTTCCTCACCCCGGCGTCCACGATGGTGACCCTTCGGGGCCGAAGCGGAGCTTCGACCCCGAGCCTCCCGTGCTCGGTCGGATCGTCCGTCGTGCTGTGCTCGAAGCCGCCCAGGAACGTGGCGATCTCGTCGAGGGGGCGCTGGGTGGCGGAGAGGCCGATGCGCTGGGGGGCGGGGCCCCCGTTGCGGCGGATCCAGGCCTCGAGCCGCTCGAGGGTGAGCGCGAGGTGGCTGCCCCGCTTCGTGGCGGCCAGGGCGTGGATCTCGTCGATGATGACGGCCTCGACGCCCTGCAGCGTCTCACGGGCAGCCGAGGTGAGCATCAGGTACAGCGACTCGGGGGTCGTGATGAGGATGTCGGGCGGGTACCGGACGAGGCGGCGGCGCTCGTCGGCCTCGGTGTCCCCGGTCCGCATCCCGACGGTCGGCTCGGTGTACGGCTCCCCCAGGCGCTCGGCGGCCAGCCGGATGCCCTGCAGCGGGCTGCGCAGGTTCTTCTCGACGTCGACCGCCAACGCCCGAAGCGGCGACACGTAGACGATGCGGGTGCGATGGGTCCGTTCGGCGGGCGCCGGCGTGGCGGTGAGCCGGTCGATCCCCCAGAGGAAGGCCGACAGCGTCTTGCCCGATCCGGTAGGAGCGAGGATCAGGGTGTGCTGGCCGCTGGCGATCGCCGGCCAGCCCTGCGTCTGGGGCGGCGTGGCCGCCGGGAACGAGGTGGAGAACCAGGCCCGGACGGCCGGCGAGAAGGGCGCGAGCGGGTCCGGCGGCACCCGGACCAGGCTACCGAGGCCCCCTGTCAGGCAATGTCAGGGACCGGTCTGAGTTGCGGGGGCGACGCGCAGCGTGCCCAGCATGTTCGGGTGGATGTCGCAGATGTACTCGTAGTCGCCCTCGGGGAGGTTGACCTCGAGCGTCTGGACGATCGGCCCCTTCTCCAGCTCGGTGGTGGGCTCCCCCGGAGCATCGCGGAGGTGGAGGTTGTGGAGGATCCCGTCGTCCTGGTTGTCGATGGAGATCACGAGGTCCTCGTCGGCCACGGCGTCGATGCAGTCGGCGTCCCAGGCGATGTTCTCGGCCACGATCGTGACCTCGCCGCTCGTGCCGTCGAGGCAGTCGCCGGAGGCGGCGCCGCCGTCGTCATCGCCGCAGCCAGCCACGGCGATCGCACCGATCGAGAGGACCACGAGGAGCATCCGTCGCATGGCGGCGACCCTATCCAGGAGCTCCTGGGTGGCTGACATCCTGACCGCGTTCGCCGTGGTCTTCCTGGCCGAGCTGGGCGACAAGACCCAGCTCGTCGCCCTCACCCTGGCCGGTCGCTACCCGGCTGTGAAGGTGCTGGCCGCGCTGGGCGCCGCGATCGCGGTGCTGCAGACGCTGTCGGTGACCGCCGGGGCGCTGATCAGCGAGGCGGTGCCGGCCGACGCCATCGCCGTCGGCGCCGGCCTGCTGTTCCTCGGCTTCGCGGTGTGGACCTGGCGCTCCGCGGACGAGGACGAGGACCGCGACGAGGCACGGGCGCTCGCCCCCCGCGCCGGGCTGGTCAGCGTGGCGGTCGCCTTCTTCCTGGCCGAGCTCGGCGACAAGACGATGCTCACCACCGCCGGGCTGGCCGCCGACCGGGGTGCGGTCCCGGTCTGGATCGGCTCGTTCGCCGCGATGTTGGCCGCCACCGCCCTGGCCGTCGTGGCCGGCAAGGCGCTCACCCGACGGGTGAAGCCGGACACGCTGAGGCGCATCGGCGCCGGGGCGTTCGCCGTGGTCGGCGTCCTCACCCTGGCCAGCGTGGCCGTCTGAGGGATCAGTAGGGCGAGCGGATGTAGTCGACGAGCTGGGACTGCTCGCGCTCGAGCTCGTCGACGCGGCTCTTGACGACGTCGCCGATGCTGATGATCCCGGCCAGCACGCCGTCCTCGACGACGGGCAGGTGGCGGATCCGGTGCTCGGTCATGCGGTGCATGAGCTCGTCGGCGGTGTTGGTGCCGGAGCAGGTGTGGACATCGGCCTCCATGATCCGGGAGACCGGCTCGCGCAGGAGCGAGGCACCAGCCTCTGCCATCGCCCGCACGACGTCTCGCTCGGAGACGATGCCCTGCACGGTCCGTCCGTCCGAGGACACCACGAGGGCGCCCACGTTGGCGTCGCGCAGGGTGTGCAGGGCCTCGCTCACCGGCGCCTCCGGCGCCACCGTGGCCACGACACGGCCCTTGCGCTCGAGGATGTGATCGACCAGCACGTCTCTACCCCCTTGGCAGGTCAGCTCGATTGCCCGCAGCGGCGCCGTTGCCGCCACCAGCGTCCCACATCGGGGTCCGTGGTGTGCGGCGGTGGGGTACAACCGACCCATGGCCGACGACCTGCGCACGGACCTGCTCATCGGCGGCACCTGGCGGGAGGCGGTCGACGGCGATCGGATGGAGGTGCACGACCCGGCCACCGAGGAGGTGATCGCCACCGTGGCCAGCGCCGGGTCCGTCGACGCCCGGGCCGCCGCCGAGACCGCCGCCGAGGCCCAGCCGGGGTGGGCGGCCACGGCCCCCCGGGAGCGGGCCGAGGTGCTGCGGCGGGCGTGGGCGCTCATGACCGAGCGGGCCGACGATCTGGCTGCGCTCATCACCCGGGAGAACGGCAAGGTCCGAGCCGAGGCCCGGGGCGAGGTGGCCTACGCGGCCGAGTTCCTCCGGTGGTTCAGCGAGGAGGCGGTGCGCCTCAGCGGCGAGGTCACCACCGCCCCCGCCGGCACCAACCGCATCCTGGTGCTGCGCCAGCCGGTCGGCGTGGCCTACCTCGTCACGCCGTGGAACTTCCCGGCCGCCATGGCCACCCGCAAGATCGGCCCCGCGCTCGCCGCCGGTTGCTCGGTGGTGCTGAAGCCGGCGTCGCTCACGCCGCTCACCGCCCTCGCCATCGGCGGGATCCTGCAGGAGGCGGGGGTGCCCGACGGCGTCGTCAACGTGGTGCCGGGCCGGTCGGCGTCCACGGTCACCGCCGCGGTGCTCGAGCACCCGGCCGTGCGGAAGCTGTCCTTCACCGGCTCCACCGGGGTGGGCAAGCTCCTGCTCGAGCAAGCGGCCCGGCGGGTGCTCAAGACCTCGATGGAGCTGGGCGGGAACGCCCCGTTCATCGTGCTCGCCGACGCCGACCTCGACGCCGCCGTCGAGGGGGCGATGCTGGCCAAGATGCGCCACAACGGCGAGACCTGCACGGCGGCCAACCGGTTCTACGTCGAGGCCCCGGTGGCGGAGGACTTCACCCGCCGCCTCGCTGAGGCGATGGGCCGTGTCCGGATGGGCCACGGGCTCGACGAGGGCGTGGGCCTCGGGCCTCTGGTCGACGCCGCCACCCGGGACAAGGTCCGCGACCTCGTCGACGCGGCCGTCGGCCACGGCGCCCACCCCGTGGTCGGCGGCACCCCCGGCGAGGGACCCGGCTTCTGGTACCCGGCCACCGTCCTCGAGGGGGTGGCGCCCGACAGCCCGATCCTGGCCGAGGAGATCTTCGGGCCGGTGGCGCCCATCGTGGCGGTCGCCGACGCCGAGGAGGCGGTGGCCCAGGCCAACGACACGCCCCTCGGCCTCGTCTCCTACCTCTTCACCGGCGACCTGCGCCGCGGCCTCGCCCTCGCCGAGCGGCTGGAGGCCGGCATGGTCGGCCTCAACCGGGGCCTGGTGTCGGATCCCGCCGCACCCTTCGGGGGCGTCAAGGAGTCCGGCCTCGGCCGCGAGGGCGGCCACGAGGGCCTGCTCGACTACACCGAGGCCAAGTACGTCGCCACCGAGTGGTGACCTCGGCGACCGGGTAGACACGGGCGATGCCCCCGGTGATCATCGCCCACCGCACCTCCCCCCTCGATGCGCCCGAGAACAGCCTCGCCGGGATCGAGGCCTCGGTGGCGGCCGGCTGCGACTACGTGGAGCTCGACGTGCGCCTCACCCGCGACGGCGTGCCCGTGCTGATGCACGACGCGCTGCTGCTGCGGACCACCCACCGGCCCTGGCCGGTGTCCTGGGCCACCGCGGCGGGGCTCCGCCGGGTGAGGGTGAAGGGCACGGGGCGCCCGGTCCCCACCTTCGCCGAGGCCCTCGCCGCGCTGCCGGCGGGCGTCGGCTTCGCCATCGACACGAAGGCCCCCGACGCGGCCGACGCCGTCGTCGCCGAGCTCCGCCGCCAGGGCCGGCTGGGCGACTGCCTGCTGTGGGCGCAGAGCGAGAAGGCGGTGCGGCGGTACGTCGAGGTGGCCGGCGACGAGGCGCCCGAGGTGGCCCTGCTGCGCGACGCCCTCACCCCCGGCGACATCGACCGGTTCCTGGCCGACGCCCAGGCCTTCGGCGCCACCGCCATCTCGGCCCACCAGGACAGCGTCGACGAGGCGTTCATCGCCCGGGTCCACGCCCTCGGGATCAAGGTCCACTGCTGGTTCCAGGACGAGGCCACCCAGCAGGCCAAGGCCCACCTGCCCCTCGACGGCATCGTCACCGACTGGCCCGTCGAGGCCCGACGGCTCAGCCACCGCGCCACGTCCTAGGATCCTCGTCCATGTGCGCTGGCTGCATGGGCACCGCTGACTTCCTCCTCACCGGCGGCGTGCTCGGCGCGGCCAGCCTCAAGGTCGCTGGCCGCCGCCTGCTCCCGGGCGGACGGGATCGGGGACGAGGCAAGGTCACCGACGCCGAGGCCGAGGCCTTCATCACCCGCCTCCGCCGCGACCCGACCGAGGTCGACCGCACGGAGGAGCCGGCGGTCTGAGACCTGTGCGTGGTCCTGAGCGGATGCCGCTCGAGAGGACGCCCAGATCTCGTGAGGGGGCCACCCCGTCCGTCTCGGCCAGCGACGGCCTGAGCGACGATGCACGCCGCTGGACGGCGATCGCGCTGCTGGCTGCGCTCGCCGTCCTCGCGCTCGGCGCCGGCGCGGTCGGCGACGGCGACCCGCTCCCCGGTGAGGTCGGCGCGGTGGAGGCCTGGAACGGGCTGCCGGCGGCCGCGGGCTGGCCGCTGAGGGTCGTCATGCAGCTGGGCACCCTGTGGGTGGGCCTGCTGGCGGTGGTGGGGGCCGCCTGGTGGTGCCGACGGGTCGGCATGCTGGCGCCGGCCGCGATCCTGCTGTCGGTGGCCATCGGCTACCGGCTCGACAACGTGCTGAAGGACGTGATCGAGCGGCCCCGGCCCTACGACGTGCTGCCCGACGTCGTCGCCCGCGACCAGGTCGGCGGCTTCGCCTACCCGTCCGGCCACACCACGATGGCGGTGGCCATCGTCGCCGCCCTCCACCCGGTCCTCCCCCGCCCCGGCCGGGTGGTGGCCTGGGTGCTGGCCGCGCTGGTCGCCGTCGCCCGGCTGCACGTCGGTGCCCACTGGCCCCTCGACCTCGTCGGCGGCGCGGCGTTGGGCATCGCCATCGCGGCGGCCGCCTGGCTCCTCGTCGACCGCCTCCCCCGCTGCTGGTTCGCGCCTCCCGGCTGACGTCTGTGGACGGATCCGGGCGCATGGCGCAGCGCGACGTCCACAGACGTTGTGCTGGCGACGTCGGCGACCGCAGTAGGTTCGGCGGCCGTGACGAGCGGAGCGGAGGACACCGCGCCCCTGCCCGGGCTGGGTGAGCCGACGGGGCGGCCGGGCGACCCGGCTTGGTACACCCGGCGGTTCGAGCTGGTCCTCTACGTCCTGGCGGGCGCCACGTACATCGGCTTCGGCGTGTTCCACAAGTGGCTGCTCAACTGGGTGGTGGGCCCGATCTGGCTCGTCACGTGGATCTGGGCCGTGCCGATCGTGGTCGACCGGCTGCGCCGCCCGTCGACGGGGGCCAGCCCGTGAGCTGGGCCGCCCACCAGTTCGAGACCTACGCCATCCAGGCACACCTCCCCAAGCGGTGGGCCGGCCGCATCAGCTACCTGGCCATCGTGGTCGGCGACCAGATCCCCGACTTCGTGGCCAAGTTCTGGGTCTACGGGTTCAACATCGGGGGCCGGCACTACGGCGCCGCCGAGCCCTTCAAGTTCCACCGGGGCTGGCCGGGCGCCGGGTTCACCCACAGCCTCGGCTTCGCCCTGCTGCTGGCCGGTCTCGTCTGGTGGTTCACGCGGTCGAGGGGGTGGACGGCCGGCCTGCTGCTCGGCATGGCCGCCCACTCGATCACCGACATCAACGACTCGGTGGGCACGATGCTGGCCTTCCCGTTCTCCACCGAGAACTTCTCGGTCGGTACGTGGGCCTACGCCGCCACGCCGGGCGGCAAGTACCTCGACGCCCGGGCCTACTACTCGAGCTTCGGGTTCGTCATGGACGCGATCTGGCTCGTCATCCTGCTCATGACGCCCAAGGTGCTGAGCGAGCGCTACTGGCGCGACGTCATCGTGCCGGCCGACGCGAAGGTCTGGACCTGGCTCGGTCGCCGCTTCCCGGAGCGGGCGCTCCTCGCCGTCTACCGGGCCACCTTCTTCTACGGCCTGACCCGCATGATCGCCTGGACCGGCTGGGCCCACCTGCTCGACCCTGACCCGCTGAGGGGCTGGGACCTGACCTGGACGGGGCCCGACTGGATCCCCGCCTTCACGCTGTCGGACCTCTCGCCCTGGGTGGCGCTCGCCGTGGCCCTCGCGTTCGCGGCCGCGATCGTGGTCTCCGTCGGCCGGATCCTCGGGCCCGCGCCCGAGGACGACGTCGGTCCGGCCACCCTCGCGGACTGACCCGCGGCCGACGCCCCAGCCCGGGCGCCGTGGGCGATGGCCCCGATCGTCACCGCGAACCCCGCCAGCTGCACCGCGGTGAGCGACTGCTGGAGGAGCAGCCACCCGAGCGTCGCGCCGGTCACGGGGTTGGCGAGGCCGAGCAGCGGAGGGGTCGGGGCGGGCAGGCGCCGGATCCCGTCGAACCACAGGACGAACGCGACGCCGGTGGCCACGAGGCTGAGGTAGGCGACGGCCACGACCGTCCGGAGCTCGGGCGCCGGCGGGGCGGAACCGGCCAGCACCGCCACCGGGACCAGCACGAGAGACCCGAGCACGAGCTGCGCGCCGGTCGCCATGACCCGGTCGACCGGTGACCCGAAGCGCCGGGTGAGCACCACGCCGACCGCGAACGAGGTGGTGGCCGCGAGGGCCGCCAGCAAGCCGACGCCGTCGACGGTGGCACCGGGCCGGAGCGCGACGAGCGCCACCCCGACGGCCGCACCGGCTCCCACCAGCAGGTCGCGTCGGCGCGGGGCCTCGCCCACCAGGAACCAGGTGAGGCCCAGGACCAAGAGGGGCTGAAGGCCCCCGAACGCGGCCGCCACCCCGCCAGGCAGCCGGTAGGCAGCCACCACGAGGAGCGGGAAGAAGAGGCCCACGTTGAACGTCGCCAGCACCGCCAGCTCTCGCCAGGCCCGGGCGCTGGGCCACCAGTGGCTGCGCCGCCAACCGACGGCCACCAGCAGCGCCCCGGCCGGAGCGACCCGCAGCGCGGCGATCCACAGCGGGTCCTCGCCGGGGAGGGAAGCCGTGATGATCGAGTACGTGCTGCCCCAGGCGATCGGCGCCGCGACCGTTCCCGCCACCGACCAGGACCTGCCATACGTCTTCATGATCAGTATCTTAATGTTAAGATGCTGAACGTCAAGCCGCTTCTGGGGTAGTGTCGAGGCATGGCCGACCAAGACGACGCCGTCGACCGGATCCTGGGCCAGTGGGCACAGGTCCGCCCCGACCTCGACTCCTCCCCGGTGGGCGTGATCGGCCGGGTGTCGAGGCTGTCCCGCCTCGTCGACCGGGTGCTGGCCGAGAGCTTCGCCCGCCATGACCTCGAGAGCTGGATGTACGACGTGCTCGCCACGCTTCGCCGATCGGGCCCGCCCTTCGAGCTCACGGCCGGGGACCTCGTGGGCCAGACGATGGTCACCAGCGGCGCGATCACGAACCGCATCGATCGCCTGCAGGCGAGGGGCCTCGTCGAGCGGGCGGGCTCCGAGGACCGCCGCAAGGTGATCGTGCGGCTGACGGAGCAAGGTCGCGCCCTCGTCGACCGGGTCGTGCAGGACCACCTCGACACCGAGCGCGGCATCCTCGCGCCCTTGTCGCCCCGCCAGCAGGAGGAGCTGGCGCGCCTGCTGCGGAAGCTGCTCGTGGGCCTCGGCGACGTCAGCCCGGGGTGAGGTCCGCCCTCAGCGGAAGCGGTACTCGATCGGGAGGTGCTTGACGCCGGACACGAAGTGGCTCTGCGCGTGCTCGACGTCGCCGGCCAGCTCGATGTGCTCGAGCTGGGTGCTGAGCCGCTGGAGCATGGTGCGCACCTCGCGGCGGGCGAACTGGGACCCCAGGCAGAAGTGGGCGCCCAGGCCGAAGGAGATGAGCTTGTCGGCGTCCGGACGGCGCACGTCGAAGGTGTCGGGGGCCTGGAAGACGGCCTCGTCCCGGTTGGCCGACGGGTACGACAGCAGCACGCGGCCGCCGGCGGGGATCTCGACGCCGTTCAGCACCTGGTCGTGGGCGGCCCAGCGCAGGAAGTGCCGCACCGGGGTGGTGTAGCGGATGACCTCGTCGGTGGCGCTGGGCAGGAGCTCGGGCTGGTCCCGCAGCGCCCAGAGCTGGTCGGGGTGGGCGCAGAACCGCTCCATGCCGCCGGCCAGGGCGAAGGACGTCGTGTCGTGCCCGGCGGTGGCGACGATGATGTAGTACCAGAGCCGCTCGACGTCGCCCATCGGCTCGCCGTCGACGGTGCCGTTGGCGATGACCGACGCGAGGTCGTCGGCCGGACAGGCCCGCCGGTCCTGGGTGATCTCGTTGAAGTACTGGATGAACTGCATCACCGAGCCCATGACCCGGGCGCCGGGGTCGGCGGCGTCGCCCAGGAACTCGGGATCGTTGGCGCCGAAGATGCCCTGGGTGAGGTCCATCATCAGCGGCTCGTCCTCCTCCGGGACGCCGTAGATGTCCATGATCACCCGGAGCGTGAACGGCTGGGCGATGTCCTTGGCGAAGTCGCACCGGCCGTCCAGCTCGCGCATGCGCTCGACGAAGAGGTCGGCCAGCTCGTCGATGCGGGGCTGGCGGGTCTTCACGGCGGCCGGCTTGAACCAGTCGTTGGTGACCTGGCGGTGGTCCCGGTGCTTCTGGCCGTCGAGCTGCACGAGGCTGCAGGGCGGCGGCATGCCGCTGTCGAGCATGGCCTGCCAGTCGGCGTCGGGCCCGAGCACGGAGTTGGCCGTGTTCAGCCAGCCGGCGTTGTCGCGGGACACGGCGAACACGTCGGCGTGCCTGAGCAGCGCCCAGTACGGCGCGTACCCGGGCTCGTCGACGAGCACCATCCCCTCCTCCCGGCGCAGCTCCCCCACCCGGCGGTGCCAGGCGTCCATGTCGCCCCAGGCCCGAGCGTCGTGGAAGAGGGCGCCGGGGCGGTCCAGCGCCCCCGCGGGAGCGGCGATCTGCGACATGGAAACGAGCGTAGCCAGAGCGTGAGGAGGGTGGAGGCGGAGGTGCGCCTCCCACGTTCGGCCCCGGGGGTCAGGCGCGCTCGGGCCCCTCGATCCCGGTCGTCCGGCCGAAGGCGGCCCGCCGGCTGGCCCGGCGCAGGGCGGCGAGCACGGCGGGGCCGAGCAGCAGCACCGCCGCCGTGTTCGTGATGGCCCGACCGGTGTCCCAGCCCCACGTGCTGGTGGCCAGCGTGTAGAGGACGAAGCGGTGGAGGTTCTCGAACAGCGCCGCGCCGGGCAGGTACGACAGCTCGGTGTCGGCCCCCAGCGCGAACGGCCAGCCGGACAGGTTGACGAGGAAGCCGTAGAGGTAGGCGGACAGGGCGGCGTAGGCCGCGAGGAGGGCCAGCTCGGCGCGGCCCCGTGCCCTCGGCAGCAGGCCCGCGCCCAGCCCGATCCACGAGGAGGCCAGCATCTGGTACGGCAGCCACGGCCCGACGCCGGCGGTGATGAGGGCCGAGGCGAACAGCGTCGTGGACCCGAGGACGAACCCGAAGGCGGGGCCGTAGACCCGTCCTCCCAGCACGAGCAGGAAGAAGACGAGCTCGATCCCACCGGTCCCGGCCCCGAGCGGCCGCAGCGCGGCGCCGACGGCGGACAGGACGCCGAGCATGGCCAGAGCCTTGGCGTCCATCCCCCGACCGCTGATCTCGGAGAGGACGACGGCGACGAGGACGGGCAGCACCAAGGCGAACACGTAGGGGGCGTCGGCCGCGTGGGAGTAGTCGGCCGGCGGGTCGATGACGAGCGGCCAGGCGAACATGGCCAGGCCGGCCAGGGTGGCCAGAGCGAGGACGAGCACCGTCCGCGCGGCGAGCGGGATGGCTGCCCGCGAGCGCGGCCTGGTGGCGGGGGTCGTGGCGGTCATGCCCTCGACCCGGACGCGGCGACGGCGGCCACCACCTGGTCGACCGTGAGCCAGGGCAGCGGGGCCAGCACCTTCGCCACCTGCGGCGCGAACGCCGGGGAGGCCACGAGCACCTCGGCCGCGGGCCCCTCCGCGACCACCTCGCCCTCGGCCAGGACCACCACGCGATGGGCGACGGTGGCGGCCAGCTCGACGTCGTGGGTGGCGACCACGACGGCGTGACCGGCAGCGGCCAGCTCGGCCAGGAGCCCGGCGACGCGCTCCTTCGCCTCGTGGTCGAGGCCACGGGTCGGCTCGTCGAGGAGCACGGCGGCCGGGCGGGCGGTCAGCTGCACCGCGAGGACGAGGGCCAGGCGCTGCCCCTCGCTCAGGTCGCGGGGGTGGCGGGTCGGGTCGAGGTCCGGCACGAGGCGGCGCAGCAGGGCCTCGCAGGTGCCGTCCGGTGAGCGGGACTCGTGGTCAGCCTGGGCGCACTCCTCGGCCACCGTGGCCAGGTAGAGCAGGTCGGAGGGGGTCTGGGGCACGAGCCCGACGAGGCGGCGGGCGGCGGGGCGGGGCGCGTCGGCCGGATCGGCGCCGCCGATGGCGACCGTGCCCCCGTGGCGCGGCCCGGCCCCGTGGACGGCCCACAGGAGCGACGACTTGCCGGAGCCGTTGCGGCCCATGAGCGCCACCACCTCGCCGGCGCGGACCTGGAGGTCGACCTCTCGGACCGCCACCACCTCACGATGCTGCACGCTGACCCGGCGAGCGTCGACGACGACGTGGCCCGGCGCTCCAGGGTGGGCCGGCGGGGCCAGCGGCTCGAGCTGCTCCCGCAGCGGCGCCGCGTGGCGGCGGGCGTCTCGCACCGACAGCGGCACCGGGGACCAGCCGAGCCGGGTGCCGAGCTGGGCGACCGGCGGGGCCAGCGGTGAGCCCTCGAGCTGCGCGGCGGGCGAGCCGATGGTGACCTGACCGTCGGCCACCAGCACGACCCGGTCGGCGTGCTGCGCGACGCGCTCGACCCGGTGCTCGGCCACCACCACGGTCAGCCCGAGGTCGTGGACGAGCCGCGTGATGACGGCCAGCACGTCCTCGGCGGCCGTCGGGTCGAGCGCCGAGGTCGGCTCGTCGAGCACGAGCACCTGCGGCTGCAGGGTGAGCACCGACCCGATGGCGACGCGCTGCTGCTGGCCGCCCGACAGGGTGCGCAGCGCCCGGTGGCGGAGGTCCGCGATCCCGAGCAGGTCGAGGGTCTCCTCCACCCGCTTGCGCATGGCCGTCGGTGGGACCGCCAGCTGCTCCATGGCGTAGGCGAGCTCCTCCTCGACGGTGTCGGTGACGAACCCGGCCAGCGGATCCTGCCCGACCGTGCCGACGACGTCGGCCAGCTCGCGCGGCGGGTGGTCCCGGGTGTCACGGCCGGCCACGACGACCGACCCGTCGAGCCGCCCGCCCGTGAAGTGGGGCACGAGGCCGTTGACGGCCCCGAGGAGGGTGCTCTTGCCGGACCCCGTGGAGCCCACGACCAGGCAGAGCTCGCCCTCGTCGATCGTCAGGTCCACCTCCGTCAGCGCCGGCGTGGCGGCCTCCGGGTAGGTGACGGTGACCTGGTCGAAGCGGATCACCGGGAGGCCTCCGGGACCGCCGCACCGGTGCTCGCCGGCAACGGCACCGAGGGGCTGCGACCACCCGGGGGCGCCGGGGCGGGCAGAGGGGCACCCGCCGTGACGGGCTCGCGCTCGGGTCGGGCTGGGTTCGGGGTCGAGGCGGCCGGGGGCGGCGGGGGCGGCGCGATCCACGCCGGCAGGGCGCCGACGAGCACGGCCGCCGCAGGGAGGAGCGGCAGCGTCGGCCAGGTGAGCGGCGAGAGGCTGGGGTGCAGCGCGGTGGCGTCGACGGAGCCGGTGGCGGCGACCACCACCGCCACGAGCAGGCCGGTCCCGGCCACGCCCCACTCGGCGGTCCGCCACGGGTCCGGGCGGTAGCGGCTGCGGACGACCCGGCGGCCGGTCACCACCATGCCCGCCCAGGCGGCCGCGGCGCCGCCGAGGAGCATCGGCAGGCCGAGGTGGCGGGGCGAGGTGCTGTCGAGCAGGCCGTAGGTGCCGAGGCACACGCCGACGAGCCCGCCGAGCACGAGGCCGGTAGCGAGCCGGCGGGACGCGGCCGGCACGGCGGCCCGGCGGCCGTAGCCCCGGGTGTCCATGGCGGCGGCGAGGAAGAGGGACCGGTCGAGGGCGTCGGTGAGGACGGGGATGGCGACCTCGCGCACCAGGTGACGGCCTCGCCCGCCCTCCCCCCGGAGACGGCGAGCCCGGCGCACCCGCTGGCCGCTCTCGACGAGCTGCGGGGCGACGCTGAGGGCGACGGTCACCGCCACGCCGATCTCGTGGAGGGCCCCGGGGACCGCCTTGAGGAGCCGCTTGGGGTTGGCGAGGACGTTGGCGGCGCCGATGCAGAGCAGCAGCGTGGCGAGGCGCAGCCCGTCGTAGGCCGAGCCCAGCACGGCCTCGGCGGTGACCGGCCCGCCGATGCGGATGCCGGCGGCGGCCTCGGGCAATGGCAGCTCGGGCAGCCGGACGATGACGTGCCCGCCGCTGTCACCGCCGAGCAGCACCCGGAAGACCACTCGGATGGCGATCACCACGAGGCCGAGCACCACGTAGGCCTTGAACCCCCGCGCCCACGGCGCCTCGCTGCGCCGGGCGTCGACGACGAGCCACACGACGCCCACCACGAGCGCGAGCAGGAGCGGGTTGGTCGTGCGGCTGGCGGCGGTGGCGAGCGCGATCGCCCAGAGCCACCACGCCCCCGGGTGGAGGTTGCGGCCCGGTGCCCGGCGGGCCACGGTCAGGCCACCACCCCTCGACGGCGGCGGAGGACCACGCCGCCACCGACCAGCGCGACGACCACGGCAGCGGTGGCGACGGCCGGCAACGGCGACCCCGAGCCCGGATCGGTGGTGCGGTGGGAGGCGGCCAGGTGGGTGTCGTCCGGTCCCGCGGACCGCCGGGCGGACCTCTCGTGGGGGCTGGTGCTGCGATCGGCGGCCGTGGAGGTCGTCGCGTCGGCTGCCTCGGCCTCGGCCTCGACGGGATCGCCGGAGGTGTCGGTCTCCGGTTCCGGCGGCGCCGGCGCGGCGGTCGTCGGAGCGCCCACCGGACCCGGGACGACCGCGGCCGGCCCGACGGTGGTCGGCGGAGCGGTGGGCGGCGGAGCGGCGGTCGTGGTGGTGGGGGCCGGAGCGGGCGGCGCGATCGAGGGCCGCGCCGCCTTGCCGAAGGCCCAGCCCTCGACGTCGCCGGCCTCCACGGTGCGGGAGCGGGCGCCCTGCGAGCTGTACGTCCAGGAGCCGCCGCGGACGGCGTGGGAGTAGCCCCAGTGCGCGTCGGGCGGTGGTGCGTTGACGCAGGCCTGGTCGGCGGGGAGGCCGTCGATCTTGCACAGCAGGCCGGGGAACCGGGTGGTGTCCGTGATGGCGAAGCCGGCCCTTCGCAGCGCGTCGTATCCGTCGGCGACCGGCCACCCGGCGCAGCGGACCTCCACCCCGCCGCCGAAGGCGCCGAAGTCGACGACCACGGTCACGCCCGACGGGTCGGTGCACGCTCCCGAGGGCGCGGCCGCGGTCCCGACGACACCCGCGGGCCGCGCGGCGGCGGGCGTCGGGCCGGGTGCGCCGAGCGCCAGGGCCGCGGTGACGGCGAGGAGCCCGAGCGCCCGCCCGACGGGGCGAGGACGGCGCCTCACGCCGCCCTCCCGGCCTCCTGCCGGCGGGCGCCGGCGCGACGGAGTCCGGCGCCGAGCACGAGGAGTGCCACCCCGGCACCGGCCAGCGCTGCAGTGCCGTCACCGGTCGCCGGCAGGGTGCCGGGCGAGGCGACCGCGACCACCTCGACCTCGATCGACGCGGAGCGCCCGGAGGTCTCGCCGGTGAGGACGAGGCGGTGGACGCCGGGCTCGATGTCCGCCGGGACGCGGAGGGAGAAGGTCACCGAGCCGTCGGCGCCGGCCACGAGCCGCCCGAGCGTGCGGGGCGTGGAGTGCAGGGTGGCGACC
>Ga0208490_100748_pt1 | contig 16468 bp, 13 predicted proteins | sample SubbioAug_CSWold_FD_184818 | JGI IMG/M metagenome (GOLD analysis project Ga0208490, IMG submission 184818) | Serpentinite rock and fluid subsurface biosphere microbial communities from McLaughlin Reserve, California, USA - CR11Aug_CSWold (SPAdes) | ecosystem: Environmental > Terrestrial > Deep...
GGCGGGCCGCGCCGCCGACCGTGCGCAGGTCGACGCCACCGATGCGGACGGCGCCCTCGGAGGGGTCGGCCAGGCGGTACAGCAGGGCGGCCAGCGTCGACTTGCCCGACCCGGTCTCGCCGACGATCGCCACGTTGGTGCCGGCGGGGATGCGGACGTCGACGTGGTGGAGGACGGGCGGCCCCCCGCGGTAGGCGAACGACACGCCTCGGATGTCGATCCCGAGCGGCCCGTCGGGTAGCTCGGCGCCGGGCTCGGGGTCCTCGACCACGACCGGCTGCTCGAGCACGCCGAGGATCTTGCGCCATCCGGCGATCGCGGTCTGCGTCTGGTCGAACACCTCGGACAGCTCCGAGATCGGGGTCAGGAGCAGGTTCACGAGGAACAGGAACGCCACCAGGGCGCCGGGGGACACGCCCAGCGCGTCGCCGTGCAGCACCCCGAGCACGGTGACGCCGGCGAGCGCGAACGACCCGAAGACGTCGCCGAGCGGGAAGAGCAGCGCGAAGAAGAAGCCGGCGCGCAGGTGGGCCCGGTACTGATCGCTCATCGCCGTCCGCAAGCGCCGGCGGGTGCGGTCCTCGAGCCCGTAGGCCCGCACCACGGCGGAGCCGGTGACCGCCTCGGACACCTCGGCCAGCGTCGAGCCGACCGTGGTGCGCACCTCGTCGTACGCCTGCAGCTGGCGGCGCTGGAGCCCCCGCATCACCGGGACGAGCGGGAGGAAGCACGCCACGACGACGAGCGCGAGCTGCCAGGAGTAGATCAGCATCACGAGCAGCGTCCCCACGATCACCGAGCCGTTGACGATCCAGGCGATCGCCCCCCACTGCGTGAACTGGGCGAGCGTCTCCACGTCGGAGGTCACGCGGGCGACGAGCTCGCCCCGGCGGGACTCGGTGTGGTCGGCGACGGCGAGGCGGTGCAGGTGGTCGAAGGTGCGCGTGCGCAGCGCGTACAGGGCGTCCTCGGCGGTGCGGATCAGGCGCAGGTAGGTCGCCCGGGCGAGCAGGAACAGGGTGGCGACGGCGACCACGGCGATCGCGCACGCCGGGTACACGAAGCCGGGCTCGAAGCCGTCGTCGCCGAGGACGCCGCGATCGAGGATCTGCTGGATCAGCACGGGGACGGCGAGCCGGCCGGCGCCGCTCGAGACCGCCATGCCGATGGTGAACGCCACGCCGGCCCGCAGCTCGGGCGTGGCCGCGAGCCCGCGCCGGAGCACGGCCATCGCGCCGTCGAGGTCGACCGGCGCCGCCGGCTGCTCGCTCACGACCCGACCTCCGAGACCTCGTCGTCGACGACGTCCGCACCCGCGGCCTCGTAGGCCTGGACGAGCGCGCGGTACTGGGGGTCGGCGGCCAGCAGCTCGTCGTGGGTGCCCTCGCCGACGACGCGCCCGCGGTCGAGGAACAGGACGCGGTCGGCGAGCCGGATCGTGGCGACGCGGTGGGCGACGACGAGCGTGGTGGTGTCCAGCTCGGCGCGCAGCCCGTCGAGGATCCGCTGCTCGACGACGGGGTCGATCGCCGAGGTGGCGTCGTCGAGCAGGAGCAGCCGGGGGCCGCGCAGCAGCGCCCGGGCGAGGGCGAGGCGCTGGCGCTGCCCGCCGGACAGGGTCACGCCCCGCTCGCCGACCTCGGTGCGCCGCCCGTGCGGGAGGTCGTCGACGTAGCGCGCCTGGGCGATGTCGAGCGCCCACTCGAGCCGTGCCTCGTCGACCGCCTCGCCGAGGGTCAGGTTCTCGCGGATGGTGTCGGCGAACAGGAAGGTCTCCTGGAACACGAGCGACACGGCGCTGCGCAGGTCGCGCGGATCGGCGTGGCGCAGGGGCACGTCGCCGAGCCGGACTTCGCCATCCGTGGGTCGTGCCAGGCCGGCGAGCAGGTTGCACAGCGTGGACTTCCCGCTGCCGGTGGCCCCGACGACGGCGACCACGGTGCCGGGGGCCACGTCGAAGGTGACGCGGCGGAGGACCTCATCGGATCCGTAGGCGAAGGACAGGTCGCGCACCGACAGCGCCAGCGGGCCCTCGGGCAGCCGCCGGCGGGCTTCGTGGTGGGGGAGGAGGGGGGCGCCCGTGGGCGCGTGGTCGGCGTCGAGGACGTCGACGATGCGGTCGCGGCTCACCACCGAGCGGGGCAGCTCCTCGAGGAGGAAGCCGATGACCCGCATGGGGAAGGCGAGCAGGGCGAACAGGGCCATCGCCTGCACGAGGTCACCGGGGGAGATGACGTCCTCGGAGACCCGCCACGCCCCGACCGCCAGCAGGGCGATCGTGCCGAGGTTGGGGAGGGCCTCGAGCGCCGGTTCGAACGCGGCGCGCAGGCGCCCGATCACGAGCCGCTCGCGCCGGAGGTCGTCTGCGGCCTCGCGCAGGCGGGCCGACTCGCGGCCCTCGAGACCGAGCAGCTTCACGACGAGGGCGCCTTCGAAGCTCTCGTGGGCGACGCTGGACACCTGGCCGACGTGGGCCTGCGCCCGCGCCGAGGGCCCGACCACCCTCGTCGTGTACAGCCGGTTGAGCACGATCAGGGACGGGAAGAGGGCGAGGCCGATGCCGAGGAGCACGGGGTCGAGCACGGCCAGGTTGACCGCAGCGAAGACGAGCAGGGCGAGGGCGCCGAAGGACATGGGCAGGGGCTGCACCGCGAACGCCGAGCGCTCGGCGTCGCTGTCGGCGTGGGCGAGCAGCTTGCCGGTGGGCTGGTCGAAGAAGAACGGCAGCGGCTGCTCGACGTAGTGGTCGCTGAGCCGGTTGAACCACTGCATCTGCATGCGGCGGCTGGTCACGATCCCGAAGTACCGGCGGGCGACGACCCCGGCGGCCCGCACCACGGCGATGGCGACGATCACCACGGCGCCCGTCATCGCCGCCCCGACGCTGGGCTGGCTGCGGACGGCGGGGACGATGAGCTCGTCGGTGATCCGGCCGAGCACCACGGCCCCGGCGACCGAGGCGGAGGCGAACAGGAAGGCTCCGCCGATGGCACCCGTTGCCGGCCATGGGTTCGTGCGGACGATCTCGACCAGCAGCGTCACGCCGCGGCGCATCACCCCGGTCTCGTCGCCAGCGTGCTCCACGAGGGAACGCTACGGGCTCGCCCCGCTCGTGCGTGCACCCGTTGCGGGTTTCACCACTCCGGCCGCCACAGCTCGGCCGGAGTGCGGTCGCGGGGCCCGGTGAAGGGCAGGGGCACCTCCTCGCCGCTGCGGGCCGAGACGGCGGCTGCGCAGATGATCTCCAGCAGGTCCCGGCCGAGGTGGACGTCGCTGATCGTGGAGGGTCGTCCGGCGCGCCACGCCGCCTCGGCGTCGCGCAGCTGCTCGAGGTAGCCGAGCTGGTGGAGCTGCGGCGGCACGGCGGCGCGCTCGCCCTCCTCCGGGAGCGGGGGCAGCGCCACGGGCTCGCCGTCGCGCTCGAGCGCGAGCTCCGGGAGCAGGTCGAAGCGCACGACGCCACCGTCGGAGGCCGCCTGCAGGTCCCAGACCGGCGACGGCGCCCGCCACGACACCTCGAGCTCGGCGGTCAGGCCGGTGTCGAAGCGCAGGGTCAGCTGCGCGTGGTCCTCGACCTCGACGTCCGGGGCGGCATCGAACCGGGCGCGGACGCCGGCGACCCGGGTGCCGGCGGCGCGCACGAGCAGGGCGAGGGGGTGGATGCCGAGATCGAAGAGCACGCCGCCGCCCCAGTGACGACGGGTGAAGTCGCCCCAGGTCGGACGGGGCTGCAGCGCCCGGGCGCTCAGGTGGCGCAGCGGTCCGATCGATGCGATCTCGCTGAGCGCCGTGCCGGTGGCATCGGCGAACAGCAGGTTCTCGGCGTAGGTGAGCATCCCGCCGGCCTCGACGACCCGCACCAGCCGGTCGGCCTGGTCGAGGGTGGTGCACAGCGGCTTCTCGACGACCACCGCCGTGCCCGCGGCCATGGCCCGCAGGGCGTCGACGGCGTGCCGACCGGGCGGGGTGGCCACGACGACGATGTCGGCGCCGGCGGGCAGCTCGTCGTAGGCCACGACCTCGCCCCCGGTCTCGGAGGCCAGCGCAGCGGCCGCCTCCCGGGTGCGCGACGCCACGGCCACCACCTGCTGGCCCGGCAGGCTCCGGACCGCCAGGCCGTGGACGGCCGCCATCCACCCGGCGCCGGCCAGGGCCCACCGGGTCACCGGCCCCGCTCCCCGTGGGTGGCACCACCGGGTCGCACGGGCGTCGGGGGCACGGTCGCGACCCTAGGCCGCCCCGGTGGCCGGTCGGCGACGGGCCGGAGCCGCCGGTACGCTCCGACGGTCGTGTTCCGCGCCCTGAACTCCCTCGTGCGCATCGTGCTGCTGCTGGTGCTCGGCTCGCTCGTGCTCACGATCGTGGGCCTGGCCGCCGCCCCCCAGCTGTCCGGGCTGAGGGCGGCGGCCAAGGGCGAGGCCGGCGACGTCGAGCTGCGCGACCTGTCGTTGCGCTCCTACGTGTACGCCGCCGACGGCTCGCTCCTCGCCACCCTGCAGGAGGAGGAGAACCGGGCGCCGGTGCCCCTCGCCGACCTGCCCGACCACGTCGTCGACGCTGTCCTCGCCGTGGAGGACGCCGACTTCTGGGAGCACAAGGGCGTCAACGTTCGGGCCAGCATGCGGGCCCTGCTCTCGAACGTCGAGTCGGGCGCGACCACCCAGGGCGGCTCCACCATCACCCAGCAGCTCGTCAAGCAGAGCGTGCTCAGCTCCGAGCAGACCTTCGACCGCAAGACCCGTGAGGTGTTCCTGGCGGTGCGGCTCGAGGAGCAGATGTCGAAGGAGGAGATCCTCGAGCGCTACCTCAACACGATCTACTTCGGGAACCACGCCTACGGGATCCAGGCCGCGGCCGAGACGTACTTCGGCCGCAGCGCATCGGAGCTCGACCTGGGGCAGGCGGCGCTGCTCGCCGGGCTGATCCGCGACCCCATCGACTACAACCCGTTCCGCCACCCCGAGGTCGCGGTCGAGCGGCGGCGCATCGCGCTGAACCGGATGGTGGCCGAGGGGATGATCTCCGAGGACGAGGCCGCGCTCCACCAGCTGGTGCCGCTGCCCACCGAGCCCACGCAGTACACGCCTCCCCCCGACGACTACTTCGTCGAGGAGGTCAAGCAGGCCCTGCTCGCCGACCCCCGCCTGGGCGAGACGGCGAGCGACCGCTACGACGCCGTGTTCCGCGGCGGCCTGCACATCGAGACCACGCTCGACCCGAACGCCCAGCGCCTCGCGGAGGAGGCCCGCAACGCCACCCTGGCCCGCTTCGCCCTCGAGGGCCAGCCGGCGCTGTTCCGCGCCGGGCGCCACACGGTGGGACCCAAGGTCGGCCAGGACGCCGTCGGCACCGTGGCGTCGGCGTCGGTCGAGCCCCGCACCGGGGCGGTGCGGGCGTTGATCGGCGGTCCCGGCTTCGCCGAGGACAACAAGTTCAACCTCGCCACCCAGGGGTACCGCCAGCCCGGCTCGTCGTTCAAGACGTTCGTGCTGCTCGAGCTGCTCGAGCAGGGCTACGCCCCGCAGGACACGATCTCGGGCCGCGGGCCGTGCCGCTTCCGGGTCCCGGGGGTGGAGGAGGTCTACGAGGTCCAGAACTTCGGGAACTCCCGCGGGGGCACCGCATCGATCACGTCGCTCACCACCAGCTCGTCGAACTGCGGCTACGTGCGCCTCGGCCAGATCGCCGGGATCGACCAGGTCACCGAGCTCGCCGGCGAGCTGGGGATCCGCACCCGCAACGCGAACAACGAGATCGTCGACCTCGACCCCTCGATCTTCTCGACGCCCCTGGGCACCCAGGAGGTCACCCCGCTCGGGATGGCCGGTGCCCACGCCGCCATCGCCAACGACGGCTACTACCACCCCCCGTACTTCGTGCAGCGGGTGCTCGACCGCGACGGCCACGTGCTCGTCGAGCACCGCGACCAGGGGCACCGGGTGTTCTCGGTGGAGACCGCCCAGATCGCCGCCGACATCCTGAAGGACAACGTGCTCAGCGGCACGGGCACGGCGGCCCGGGTGTCGGGCCACGACGTCGCCGGCAAGACGGGCACCGCCCAGGACTTCTCCAACGCCTGGTTCGCCGGGTTCAGCCGCCAGCTCTCGACCGCCGTGTGGATGGGCGCCATGGAGGGGAACGTGCCGATGAACGACGTCGGTGGGCGCAACGTCACCGGCGGCTCGTACCCGGCGCAGATCTTCGGGCAGCTCTACCGCGGCTACCTCGCCGACCTGGCGCCCGAGCCCTTCGCCGAGCCGCCCCGCCGCAAGGGCGTGGGCGCCCTGAAGCTCGACCGGAACGTGGATCTCGACGGCTACGTCGAACCCGAGCGGCGCCGTCGGTCGTCCAGCAGCGGAACCACCCGGCGCTCCGCCCCCACCCGCCGCAGCGCCCCCGCCACCACCGCGGCACCCGCTCCCGACTCCGGCGGCGACACCGACTCCGGCGGCGGCTCCGACTCACGCGGTGGCGGCGGCGGTGGCGGAGGCGGCGACACCCCACCCCCGACCTCGGGAGACTTCGTCGAACCATGAACCCCTGGAAGCAGCTCCTCGACGTCCAGGCCCTCGACACCAGCCTCGACCAGCTCGACCACCGCGCCGCGCACCTGCCGGAGCGGGCGCGCCTCGCGGAGCTCGAGGAGCAGCTCGCCCGGCTGCGCGCCGAGGCGGCGACGGTCGAGGACGAGCAGCGGACGATCCTCAAGGAGCAGACGCGGCTCGAGGACGAGGTCGCGTCCATCGAGTCCAAGATCGCCAGCGCCGACCGCCAGCTCTACGGCGGCAGCTCCGACATCAAGGAGCTGCAGGCCCTCCAGGACGAGATCGCCTCCCTCAAGCGCCGGGTGTCGGGCCTCGAGGACCAGGAGCTCGAGCTGCTCGAGCAGCTCGAGCCGATCGAGGCCCGCCTCGCCGGCTTCGCGGCCCGGCAGGCCGAGCTCGACGCCGAGGCCATCGCCGCCACGGCCGCCATCGCCGAGGCCGAGGCCGACATCGACCGGTCGCGGTCCGAGGTCCGCGCCCACCGCGACGAGCTGGTGGCCGGGATCGACCCCGGGGCGCTGGGGGAGTACGACGCCGTGCGGGGCCGCCTCGGCGGCGTGGCCGTCGCCCGCCTCGAGCACGGCTCCTGCGGCGCCTGCCACATGAAGCTGTCGGCGGTCGAGAACGACCGCATCCTCCACCTGCCGCCCGACGAGCCGGTGCGCTGCGAGGACTGCGGACGCTTCCTCGTGCGCGACTGAGCTCCCGGTGCTGCTCTGGTACCTGGCCACCGCGGCCGCCGGCGTGTGGGCGGTGTTCGACAGCCCGGCGATCGACTACCGCTTCGTGCTCGCGGGCGCCGCCCTGCCCGTCGCCGAGATCGCCCTCGGGCGGCCCGGGCCGCTCCACTCCCTGCCCGTCGCCGTGCTCGTGCTCGCGGTGGTGATGCTGGCGACCACCGGCCGGCGGGTGCTGCGGCGCCGGCTCCTGGGGATCCCGATCGGGCTGTTCGCCCACCTCGTGTTCTCGGGCGTCTGGGCCGACACCGATGCGTTCTGGTGGCCGCTCACCGGCCTCGCCCTCTCCGACGCCGAGCCGCCCGAGCTCGCCCGCGGCGGCCTGACCGTGGTGCTCGAGCTGGCCGGGCTGGCGCTGGGCTGGTGGTGGGTGCGGCGCGTCGGCCTCGACGACCCCGCCGCACGGGATGCCTTCCGCCGCACCGGCCGGCTGCCCCGTGCCGGCCCGCCGCCCCTGTCAGGGCGGTGCTGACCGTGCCCGCCCTTCGAAACTGGCAGCGGCTGCGTTGCACCACCGTCCGGAGCTGGCAGCGGCTGCGTTGCACCACCGTCCGGAACTGGCAGCGGCTGCGTTGCACCACCGTCCGGAACTGGCAGCGGTTGCGTTGCACGATGGTCACCGCCGCCCTCGCCGTCCTCGCACTGGTCGCCACGGCGTGCGGGGACGACTCGGTGACGCCGGTCGAGCGGAGCGAGGCGACGACCGCCACCACCGTCGCCGACACCGTGGCACCGACCACCGTCACCTCGACGCCGCTCACCACCACGACCGAACCGCCGTCGACGGCGAACCCCCGCCCCGACTGGCTCGGCACGCGGCCGCTCGCGGTCGGTCCCGAGGGCTACGCCACCGCGCAGCCGACGCCCCCCGAGCTGGTCGACCGCCGGCTCGAGACGCCCGACCACCTGCCCCGCCCGCCGAGCGACGACTGGGCCGTGGAGGTGAGCGAGGTCCCCGACGACGTCCTCGCCCGGTCGACGTGGTCCAGCGGGTGCCCGGCACCCCGGGAGGAGCTGCGCTGGGTGCGGCTCGTGTTCTGGGGCTTCGACGGCCGCACCCACACCGGCGAGCTCCTGCTGCGGGCCGATGCCGTCGCCGCCGTGGCCGCCGGCTTCGCCCACCTGCACGAGCGGCGGTTCCCGATCGAGGAGATGCGCATCGTGACCCAGGCCGACCTGGACGCTCCCGCCACCGGCGACGGCAACAACACCACCGCCTTCGTGTGCCGCCCCACCCGCGGATCGACCTCGTGGTCCGAGCACGCCCAGGGCCGAGCGGTCGACATCAACCCGTTCCACAACCCCTACGCCAGGGGCGACGTCGTCCTGCCCGAGCTGGCGACCGCCTACGTCGACCGCAGCGATCACCGACCTGGGATGCTGACCGCCGACGACGTGGCCGGGTTCACCGGTGCCGGCTGGAGCTGGGGCGGTCACTGGCGCTCGCTCCTCGACTGGATGCACCTCTCGGCCACCGGCCGCTGAGGTCGGCGGCGTCAGTCCGGCAGGCGGGTGACCGTGCCGTCCTCCGGGGAGCGGCCGACGACCGTTCCCCGCTGCATGACCGTGACCGGCCCGTCGTCGCTGACCACGATGACCACGGCCTCGGGATCGTCCCAGCTGTAGCGCAGGGCCGAGGTGTGCTTCGTGCCCCCGAGCGCCCCGACCGCCTCCTCGGCCGCCCGGCTCGGCGTGAGGTGCACGCCCATCCAGCGCAGGGTCCCGCCGGCGTCGAACACCGAGGCGCCGTCGGACTGCGCCAATCCGTGGCGCAGCGGGGCGAGGTCGTAGGGCCGCTCGATGTGCAGCTCCGGCGGGCGGGGGAGCCGCCGCTCGTGGGCGCCGGGCAGGTCGCCGGTGGTGTGCAGCACCAGCAGGGAGCCGATGTGCCGGGCGCCGAGGTCGTGGACCGCGAAGTCGAGCAGGTGGCCGAGGACGGTCTGGCGCCCCTCGGGCGCGCACACCGGCACGTCGGGCACCCAGGCGGTGAGCGGCGGCTCGTGGTGCCAGCCCGACACCGTCGACCGGGCGACGCCGAACGGGCCCACGACCCGCACGACGCCGTCGTCGGCGCGCTGCACGATGCGGGCGCCGGTGGCCTCGGCGAGCACGACGAGGTCGCGCTCGGCTCCGGCGGGGCGGTCGAACACCACGAACTCGTCGAGCCCGGTCGGCAGACGGACCGCCCAGCTCGCCGAGCCGTCGGCGAAGCGACGGATCTGCTCGTCGCCGTAGCCGGCGGTGTGGCGCAGCGACACGGACAGCTCGGTGCTCGCCGACCACGTCTCGGTGGGCAGGGTGGGGCCGACGATCACCCCGTAGCTGGGCACGCGCTGCTCGTGGACCGGGGGCCGGAGCGCGTAGTCGAGCTCGTCGAGGAGCTCGTCGTCGCTCGAGGACAGGACGAACCCGAGCCCCTCTTCGACCAGCTCCTCGGCGAGCCGGCGCTGGCGGGCGGCGGAGGTGGCGGGACGGGGGGCTTCCACACCGGAACGATAGGACCGGCCCCGAGCGACGCGGTGCAACGCAGGGGCTGCCAGTCCCGGCAGGGCCGGTAGCCTCGGTCGCTGACCACCCCGGGAGCGCCGTGCCGACGCAGGAACGCCGGGTCGCCGTCCGCGTCAGCGAGGACGCGCTGCGCCACGTGCGTGCCGGCCACCCCTGGATCTTCGACCGCTCGATCACCTCGGCCAGCCACGACGCGCCCGCCGGGGCCCTGGCGGTGGTCTTCGACCGCGCTCGCCGGTTCGCCGCCATCGGCCTGTGGGACCCGACGTCGCCGCTGCGTGTGCGGGTGCTCCACGCCGGCGAGCCGGCGGCGGTGGACGAGGGCTTCTGGGCGGCCCGCCTCGACCGGGCGGTGGCGCTCCGAGGGGAGCTCGTCGACGACCCCGGGACCACCGGCTTCCGCGTGGTCAACGGCGAGAGCGACGGGTTCCCCGGCCTCGTCCTCGACTGCTACGGCGACACCGCCGTGGCGAAGCTCTACACGCCGGCGTGGTGGGCCCACCTCGACGGCCTCGTCCCACTGCTGCTCGCCGCCGCCGGCGCCGACCGCCTGGTGCTGCGCCTCGCCCGTTCGGTGGCCGCTGACGGGGGACGCGGCGACGGGACGACGCTGGTCGGCGAGCCGCCGGACGCCCCGGTGCCGTTCCTCGAGCGGGGCCTGGCGTTCGGCGCCGACGTCGTGCGGGGCCAGAAGACCGGGCACTTCCTCGACCAGCGCGAGAACCGGGCGCTGGTCGGGGGCCTGGCCGCTGACGCCGACGTCCTCGACGTGTTCGCGTGCACCGGGGGGTTCAGCGTGCACGCGGCCGCCGGCGGCGCCCGGTCGGTGCGCTCCGTCGACCTGGCCGAGCCGGCGCTGGCCACGGCTCGGGCGAACATGGCGCGGAACCGGGGCAACGACCCGGTCGCCGCCTGCGAGCACGTGACCGAGGCCGGCGACGCGTTCGACGTCCTGCAGCGCCACGCCCGCGCCGGTCGCACCTGGGACCTGGTGGTCGTCGACCCGCCGTCGTTCGCCCCCCGCCAGGAGGCGGCGCCACGCGCGCTGCAGGCCTACGCGCGGCTGACCCGCCTCGGGCTCGCGGTGACCCGGCGCGGCGGGGCGTTCGTGCAGTCGTCGTGCTCGAGCCGGATCGACGCCGACACCTTCCACCGACAGCTCCACGACGTGGCGGCGGCGGAGGGCCGGCGACTCGAGGAGATCGCCCGCACCGGGCACCCGGCGGACCATCCAGCGACCTTCCCCGAGGCGCGCTACCTCAAGACGGCGTTCGTGCGGGTCAGGTGATCTCGACGTCGACCTCGACGACGTCGAGCGGGCGCACGGCCGGGCCGTCGAGCACCGTCCCGTCGGTGTCGAACCGCGAACCGTGGCACGGGCAGTCCCAGCTGGTCTCGGCGGCGTTCCACTTCAGCGAGCAGCCCATGTGCGTGCAGGTGACCGACACCGCTCGGTACGACCCATCGGGCGACCGGTAGGCGCCGACCGTCTGCCCGTCGACCTCGACCACGCCGCCCTGCCCGGGCCGGAGGTGCTCGATCGAGCCGGCCCGCAGGCGGGCGAGGCGGTCGGCGACGAAGCGGACGCCGACGTGCAGGTTGTCCTCCACCAGCCTCTTGATCGCCTTGGCGTCGCCGATGCGGGTGGCATCGAAGGCGTGCAGCCACGGGTGGTCGTCGCCGAGTGCCACGGAGGAGAGGATCTCGGCGGCCACGGTGCCGTTGGTCAGGCCCCACTTCTTGAAGCCGGTGGCGACGAAGACCCGCCGGCTCCGGGGCGACCGGCCGATGTACGGGCGCTCGTCGGCCGGGTAGAAGTCCTGGGCCGACCAGCGGTGCTCGAAGGAGGCGACGTCGAAGTGCTTGCGGACCCAGGCCTCGAGGGCGCCGAAGCGGGCGGGGGTCGGGTCGTCGTGGCCGGTCTCGTGGCCCTCGCCCACGATGATCAGGCCGCGGGCCTCGCCGTCGACGATCCAGGGTCGGGTGGAGCGGGTCGGGTTCTCGACGTTCATGTGCATGCCGGGGGGCGGCGGCGTGTCGAGCAGCGCGGCGACGCCGTAGGCCCGCTTGGGACGCATCTTGGCGAAGAACCCGCCCCGGTCGAGGAAGGGGATGAGCGTGGCGAGCACGGCTTGGCGGGCGCGCACGGAGCCTCGCTCGGTCTGGACGGTGACCGAGTCGTCGTCCTCCTCGACGCCCATGGCGCGGGTCTGTTCCACGATCGTGCCGCCGCGCGCGGCGAACGTGCGGGCGAGGGCGTCGGCGTAGCGGATGGCGTGGAAGTGGGCCTGGTCGTCGAAGCGGACGGCGCCGGCGACCTCGAAGGGCAGGTCGGTCTCGGTCGTGAACGTGGACGGCAGCCCGAGCGCCCGGGCGGCCTCGTCCTCGGCGCGCAGGTCCTGCACCCGGTCGGGGTCGACGGTCCACAGGTAGGACGGGGCGCGCACGAGGTCGCAGTCGGCGTCGCACTCGCCTGCCAGCCGCTCGATGGTGGCGATCGCCGCCTGGTTGGCCTCGGCGTAGGTGCGGGCGACGTCGTCGCCGGCCTGGGAGCGCAGCTGGTGGTGGTGCAGCCCGTGCTGGGAGCTGAGCTTGCCGGTGGTGCGGCCCGTCGTCCGGGCGCCGACGCGGTCGGCCTCGACCACGGCCACGGTGGCGCCCCGCTGCTGGAGGAGCAGGGCGGTGGTCAGGCCGGTGATGCCGGCGCCGACGACGACGACGTCGACGTCGAGGTCACGGTCGAGCGGCGGGTGGGCGGGGCGGCCGGCAGTGGCCAGCCAGACGGAGGAGTGCTGGGACATGGCCGGGCCGTACCCGCCGGCCGGGGCGCTCAGCCCCCCGCCGGCTCGTCACGCGCGCGGCCGGCGACGTCAGCCCGTCGTCGGGCGAGCCACGCCGAGGCGAGGAAGTCGTCCTCGGGCCGGCGCACTCCAGCGGACATCCGCCGGCGTCACACCGCGCGCTCCGGAACGGGATGGTCCGTGGGGGACCCAGCGACTCCGTCACGAGCGGGTTTCCGATCGGCGAGCTCTCGGAGGAAGGCATCGACGGCGCCAGCAGCGTGGCTGCGCCATCGGTCGACGGGCTCGAGTGGTGCGCTGGGGTTGACGCGGGCCTGGAGGAGCGGCGCGAACCGCGTCCGCTGGCGATCGACGAGCGTGGTGGCCGAACGGCCGAGGCGTTCGGCGAGCGCGAGCTTGAGGAGGAACGCGCTGCGGACGTCTCGGAGGTGGTCGACGGGTGTGTCGAGCCAGACGTCGAGCGCTCGTCGGCCGCGTCGGGTCGTGCCGTGGACGGTTCGTTGGGGGGCGGCGGCGCCGGCTTCGGTCCGTCGGGGTTCGACGTGGCCCAGGTCGATGAGCCGGTCGAGGGCTCGGTAGACGGCGTGGCGCGGGGCATGCCAGACCTGACCGATCGGGGCGTCGGGTCGCAGCTCGCTGGCGATGTCGTAGCCGTGCCGGGGCCGCTCTGCGAGGAGCCCGAGTGTGGCCCACTCGGTGAGCGACAGGCTGTGTCGACGCTCCACCTCGCAGAGGATGCCACGATCATCCGCCGATCGCGGGCCTGGTAGGTTCACTGCACCTACCAAGAGGTGCAGAGCGTCGAGACGTCGGCGTGGCGAGGGAGTGGGTCGATGCGACGGTTGGTTGCCATGGTGGCGATGGGGGCGGCGATGCTCGCGTTGGTCGCCTGCGGCGACGACACCGCAGCCGACGACGCATCGGCGACGGCGGCGGGTGACTCGAGCGCGATCGCCGGGGCGGGTCCCGCGCGGGGAGGTTCGATCACCGTGTTCGCTGCGGCGTCGTTGACCGATGCGTTCGCCGAGGTCGCCGAAGCGTTCGAGGCCGCGAACCCCGGGCTGTCGGTCGAGCTCAACTTCGCCAGCTCGTCGGCGTTGCGGGAACAGATCCTCGAAGGCGCACCGGCCGATGTGTTCGCGTCGGCGAACGAGTCGAACATGGCCCAGCTCGTCGATGCCGGCGAGGTCGACACCTCGGAGGTCTTCGTGACCAACAGCCTGCAGATCGTCGTCCCCGCCGGGAACCCGGCGGGGGTCACGGGTCTGGACGACCTCGCCGACGACGAGCTGTTGATCGGGCTGTGCGCCGAGGAGGTGCCGTGCGGCGACTTTGGCCGCCAGGCCCTGGCTGCTGCCGGGGTGACACCGGCGCCGGACACCAACGAGCCCGACGTGCGGGCGCTGCTCACCAAGGTCGAGGCCGGTGAGCTCGACGCCGGGCTCGTCTACGTGTCCGACGTGGTCTCGGCCGGCGACGGCGTCGAGGGCATCGACCTGCCCGATGAGTTCAACGTCGTCGCCACCTACCCGATCGGCACCGTCACCTCGACCGGTGACGCCGATGCAGCCACCGCGTTCGTCGAGTTCGTGCTCAGCGACGAGGGCCAGGCGATCCTCCTGGAGTACGGCTTCGGGCAGCCGTGAACCGACGTCGCCGCCCGAGGGGCCGCGCCCCGTGGGTGCTGTTGCCGTTCGCCGGTCTGGGTGTGGCCTTCGTCGCCCTCCCGCTGGTCGCGCTGCTGCAGCGGACGCCGTGGAGCGATCTCGGGGACCTGCTCGGCGATCCGGTCGTCACCGATGCACTCCGCCTCAGCATCGTCAGCGCCTTCGCCGCCACCGGCATCTCCCTGCTCGTCGGCGTGCCCCTCGCCTGGGTGCTCGCCCGCACCACCTTCCCGGGTCGGTCCCTGGTGCGGGGGCTCGTCACGTTGCCCATGGTCCTGCCGCCCGTCGTCGGAGGCGCCGCCTTGCTGTTCGCGTTCGGACGGCGAGGTCTGCTCGGGCAGCCGATCTACGACGGCACCGGGTTCCTGCTCCCCTTCTCGCTGTGGGGGGTGATCGCCGCCAACACCTTCGTCGCCATGCCGTTCCTGGTCATCACCGTCGAGTCCGGGCTCCGTTCCGCCGACCAACGCTACGAGGAGGCCGCCGCCACCCTCGGCGCCAGCCGCTGGACGATCTTCCGCCGCATCACCGTCCCCCACGCCCTGCCCGCCCTGCTCGCCGGCGCCGTGCTGTGCTGGGCCCGTGCCCTGGGCGAGTTCGGCGCCACCGTCACCTTCGCCGGCAACCTCCAGGGACGCACCCAGACGATGCCCCTCGCCGTGTTCCTCGCCCTCGAGTCCGACCGCGACGCCGCCATCGCCCTCTCCCTCGTCCTCGTCGTCGTGTCCCTCGCCGTGCTCATCCCGCTCCGCGACCGCTGGCTGCGCTGATGCTCGACGCCCACATCGCCCTCCGCCTCGGCGACCTCGACCTCGACGTCGGCCTCACCGCCCGGACCGGCGAGGTCGTCGCCCTCCTCGGCCCCAACGGTGCCGGCAAGACCACCATCGTCCGCGCCCTCGCCGGACTCGTACCCATCGAGCGCGGCCACATCACCCTCGACGGCACCGTCCTCGACGACCCCGGCACCGCCACCTTCGTCCCCACCGAACAGCGCCCCGTCGGCGTCGTCTTCCAGGACCACCTCCTCTTCCCCCGCATGACCGCACGCGACAACATCGCCTTCGGGCTCCGCGCCCGCGGCACCGACCGGGCGGCCGCGGGCGAGCACGCCGACCACTGGCTCGACCGGCTCGGGCTCACGGACCACGCCCACGACCGCCCCTCGGCGCTCTCGGGCGGCCAGGCCCAGCGTGTCGCCCTCGCCCGCGCGCTGGCCACCGATCCCAGGCTCCTGCTCCTCGACGAACCCCTCGCCGCCCTCGACGCCACCACCCGCGTCCACGTCCGCGCCGAGCTGCGTCGCCACCTCGACACCTTCGACGGCGCCCGCATCCTCGTCACCCACGACCCCGTCGACGCCCTCGTCCTCGCGGATCGCCTCGTCATCATCGAGCACGGCCGCATCACCCAGACGGGCGCCCCGGCGGCCATCACCAGCAGACCTGCGACCCGCTACGTCGCCGACCTCGTCGGCATCAACCTCCTCCTCGGACGCCTCGAGGGCACCACCGTCATCCTCGACGGCGGCGGCGAGCTCACCGTCGCACCGACCCATCCATCGCCCGACGGCCAGGTCGCCGTCGCCATCCGCCCACAGGCCATCGCCCTCTACCTCCGAGAACCCGACGGCAGCCCCCGCAACACCTGGCCCACCACCGTCGCCGCGCTCGAAGTCGACCGCGACCGCGTCCGCGCCACCCTCGACGCCCCGATCCCGGTGACCGCCGAGATCACCGCCGTCGCGGCCCACACGCTCGACCTCCGACCCGGCCACCCCATCTGGGCCAGCATCAAGGCCGTCGACATCACCGTCTACGAACGCTGACCAGACGCTGGAGCTCGACGAGCGCCCTCGGGCGGCGCCGAGCATCCCGGTCGAGCCTCGATCCGACGTCGACATCGCTGACCGGGAACGTCGTCGAGACAGGAAGAATCAGATCTGGTAGGCGGACCCGTGCCCGCCAGGTCGTCTCACGGCGGGATCGAACGTGATCCGGCGCGACGCGATGTGATGCAAGCACCGAGGTCAGCGGCCCTTTTCGGGCGTTCTCCCCAGGTGGGCGGTGGTGAGCCGGCTTGTAGGCGGGGTTCTGTCCCAGGACCGAGGTCCCGTGGGTGACCATCCATCTGTGCGGCCCACCTGGCCGATCGGGCGAGCAACCCGCGGCACGCTTGGCCTTGCTCCGAGCGGGGGTTGCCGAGCCGCC
>Ga0208490_100749_pt1 | contig 16467 bp, 11 predicted proteins | sample SubbioAug_CSWold_FD_184818 | JGI IMG/M metagenome (GOLD analysis project Ga0208490, IMG submission 184818) | Serpentinite rock and fluid subsurface biosphere microbial communities from McLaughlin Reserve, California, USA - CR11Aug_CSWold (SPAdes) | ecosystem: Environmental > Terrestrial > Deep...
CCCCCTCCGAGAGGAAGGCGCCGCCGCCGAGGGTCTGCACGGCGATGATCCCGTCGTGGTCGTCGGCGAACATGATCTTCGCTCGGCGGACGATCTGGAGCAGCTCCCGGTCCGGGTGCTCCAGGACGAACTCGATCGCCTTCTTGGTGTTCTCCCGGTTCCGCTCGACCTCGGGCAGGTCCGGATCCGCGCAGCCGTCGTGGTCGGCGAACCGGAAGCCGCCCTGGGCGTCCAGGTTCCGATCGATGCAGAGGGTGTCGCCCATGTTGGTCGACGACGGGATGAACGCCCCCATGGCGTCGAGGTTCCGCACCGTCCACGGGACGCTCAGGGCCACGACGAGCGCCACCGGCACCGCCAGGCTGCGCACGGTGGCACGGGCGCCTGCCCCGATCGCCAGGCAGGCGCCGAGCAGCCCGGCGAGCAGCACCGCCCCGAAGGGGCGGAGGACGACGGTGCCGCCGAGCACCAACCCGAACGCCACGAGGCGGCGCATCGACGGCGCCCCTGACGACCAGTCGTGGGTCACGATCACGGCGAGCGAGGCCAGCACCAGGAACACGAAGGTCGTCTCGAGCTGCACGGTGGCGACCTGGTACACGAGGTTGGGGAACAGGGCCATCAGCGCAGCGGCCACGAGCCCGACCCGGACCGAGGCCATGGCCCGGCCGATCACGAACACGAGCCACACCGACGCCGTGGAGATCGCCACGTGGAAGAGGGCGGTGGCGAAGAGCGGGTTGTCCGGGATCGGGGTGTGGAAGACCACCCAGTAGAGCGCCCCCAGCAGCGCCGGGTAGCCGATCGGGTAGTAGGCGGTCGCGTCACCCGTGATGTAGCTGATGTACCCCCGGCCCCGTGCGATCTCGTTGCCGTAGTGGAAGTACGAGTACTGGTCGCCCGAGTAGAACCAGTCCACGGGCGGGAGGGGCCGCACCTGGACCGCCCAGGCGAGGCGGAGGAGGCCCGCGACCGCGACGATCGCCCAGAGCGCCCGACGCTGCCAGGTCGTCACGACGCAGCCCCTCCCGGCACGACGAAGACCGCCGTGGGCAGGCCGATCTCGATCATCCGTCCGACCAGCACGGCCGCCTCCGTCTCGATCCCCTGGTTCAGCGCCACGTCGAAGAGGTCGCGGTCCAAGCGCTCCACCAGGTCGGCGCGACCCGATGCCTCGAGCGCGTCCGCAGCGGCCCGGCGAAGCTCGGCCAGCTCGGCCTTGTCCGCTGCCGTGCGCGGGTCGTCGAGCGCCACCTGCACCGCTCCGTCGCGCGCGGCCACCTCCTCGATCCACCCGCCGTTGGCCACCACCACCTGGGCGCTGGCCTCCGCGGCGTCGATGACCCGGTGCGGTCCGATGCGCACCCGCTCACGGTCCTCCACCCCGACGTCGAAGCCTCGTCGGACCAGCTCGTTGACCATGCCGATCCCCACCGCGCCCCCGTGGGTGGCGTCGTACCAGACCACCTGGTAGGTGCCGTCCCGCCCGGTCGCCGCCCCGACCTCGTCCTCCAGCGCATCCACGGTGGGATCGACCAGTCGGCCGAGCAGCGCCGTCTCGCCGCTCTGCTCCGGCCGGGCATCGGGGGCCAGCACCAGGAGCCTGATGCTGAGCAGCGCCACGACCGCGAGCCCGGCCATGGTGAGGCGTGATGCGGTGCCCGGATCCTGGAGCGACGGCACCCAGCGCCGGGCCAGGACCGCGGCCGTGGCACCGACGGCGAGGAGCATGAGCCCCCCGATGCCGAAGGCCCACGACATGAGGTACGGCCAGGGCACACCGGTGATGCGGGAGATGGCGACCCACGCCACCACCAGCGACCCGCCGACGATCGCGTGCAGGGCGAGGAGCCGCCGGTGGCGCAGGACCACCGAGGCGCCGGCGCTGAGCACCCAGATGCCGACCGCGATGGCGCCACGGGCGGCGTCCGGGCCGGGTCCGGTCAGCACGCGGATGTAGGTGCCGGGATGGCGGGGTTCGACGACCACCAGCTGCCAGAGGTCCATCCGCTCCAGGACGAAGGTGCGGGCCTCGGAGAGCCCGATCGGCTCGTCGCTGGGGGTGCCGAGGTTGTCGACGATCTTCGTGAGGTTGCCGGGCTCGTTCACCACCTCGTCGATGAGCGGGGGCGTCCAGAGCAGCACCCCCACCCCCACCGCGATGAGCAGCCACCGCCCGCCGAGGTCCTGCCCCCGTCGCCACCGGCACAGCAGCGCCACCGCCACCGCGCCGGACCCGACGCCCACGGTCACCGCCAGGTAGGGGACGTGCGTCTGGGCGCACACCGAGGCGGCGACGACGAGGGGCACGAGCATCGGCAGGTCGTCGTCCACCACCGCCCAGGCCGAGACGAGGAAGGCCACGAACCACAGCATGGGCAGGTACGGGTTCCACGGCTCGGTGAGGGGGGCGAGGCCGTAGCCGAGCATCAGGAGCAGGATCACCGCGGCCACCCCGAGGAGCGCCCAGGGGTGGCGCCGCCGAGCCGCCACCCCCAGGGCCACGGCGACGGCGGCGAGGTGGAGCACGGCCGTCGACACCTGGAGGGCGAACGCCGATGAGCCGAGCAGCCGGTAGACGGGCGCGAGCAGGTAGAACGACAGCGGGCCCGGGTGGCTGCCGTCTGGGCCGATGCGCCCCTGCAGGCCGATGAGGGGGGTGTCGGGACCACCCACGTCCCGCACCCGCAGCTCGGTCATGGCGAGGTCGAACACCGGGTGCCAGCCCGCGCTCCTCTGGCTCAGCGCGGCCACCAGCAGGGGCAGCCCGGCGGCCGCGACCAGGCCCGGCAGCAGCCACCGGGGAGCGGGGCGCAGCGCGGTCACGGCTCCGGCGCGTCGACCGGCACGACGAACACGGCCATGGGCGAGCCGATCTCGAGGAGCCGCCCGAGGTCCGTCCGCAGGTCCTCCGGCAAGCGCGGGTCGATCGACGCGCCGAAGAGGTTGTCCTCGAGCCGCGGGGCGAGGTCGGCCAGCCCGAGGTCCTCGAGCTGGTCCGTCACCCGCTCGAGCAGCTCCGACTGCTCCGCTCGGTCGGCCTCGGTGCGCTCGTCCACGTAGGCGATCTCGACCGCGTCCGGTGCGGCGCGCCAGCGATCGACGAAGGCACCGGTGGCCAGGTGGACGCGGGCGGTCGCCTGCTCGGCGGCGAGGACCCGGTGCGCGGTGGCCGGGACCCGCTTCGAGGGCTCGACGCCCACGTCGAAGCCGAGGCGCTCCAGCTCGCTGAGCAGGCCGAAGCCCTGGGAGCCGATGTGCAGCGCGTCGCTCCAGGTCACGAGGTACCGCCCGTCGCGGCCCTCGGCCAGCCCCTCGCCGCGCTCGAGACCGGCCTCGACGTCGTCGATGGCGGCGGCCAGCTGACGAGCCACGGAGGCGTCGGCGTGGGCGCTGTCCCAGGCGTCGACGGCGAAGCGCCCGACGAGGATCAGCCCCACCAGGGCCGCTCCCAGCGCGGCGCGGCGAGCGAGCACGGGCCGGGGTGTCGAGCGCGCCCGGACCAGCTCGATCCCGGTGGCGGTCGTGGCGGCGACCGCGAGGAGCCCGATCGCCCAACCCCAGAGCGTCAGGTAGAACCACACCTCCCCGAAGATCCGGCTGACCGAGAAGGCCGTCAGCGCCAGGGAGGCGCCGACCACGACGTGGAGGGCGCCGAGGCTCCGGCCGAGGCGACGGCGCCACGCGGCCACCGCGGCGGCCGCCCACAGCCCGAGCACCACCGCGCCCCGCCAGGGCGAGGGCTGCACGGTGTCCGAGCGCTCCACCGCCCACCCCGGGTTCGTCAGGTCGGCGCGCGCGACGTGGGCCAGGTCGAGGTACTCGAGCATCGACGTGACGCCCCCGGCCAGGCCCTCCACCTCCTCCTCCGGCGAGGTGAAGTGCTCGATCAGCGTGCGGTAGTTGCCAGGGTCGCGTCGGAGCTGGTCGACGGTGGGCGGCAACCAGAGCAGCAGCCCGAGGAGCAGGCTCCCGCCGACCCACCGCCATGCATGGGTGGGCGGGTGGCGACGGCTCGACCAGGCGGCACCGGCAACCGCGATCGCGCCGAGGCCGAGGGTGAGCAGGAGGTACGGGATGTGGGTCTGGGCGCAGAACGACGCGCCGAGGACGGCGACGGGGAGCAGGACCAGGTCGCCCTGGAGCAGCGACCAGGCCGCCAGGAGGACGACCACCCACCACAGCAGCGGGAGGTAGGGGTTCCAGGGCTCCGACAGCGTCCCGCCGCCGTAGGCCGGGGTGAGCACGGCGAGGCCGAGCCCGACCGCGAGGACCCCGGTGCGGCCAGCCCGTCGCCCGCCGATCCACAGGGCCACGCCCATGGCCACCAGGTGGATGAGGACGGTGGCCGCCTGCAGCGCCCAGGCCGACGATCCCAGCAGCCGGTACGTCGGGGCCAGGGCGTAGAAGCTGAGCGGACCGGGATGGCTCCCCTGCTGCTCGATCGGCCCGATCCGGCCGGGGAGGCCGATGAGCGGCGTGTGACGGCCCCCGACGTCACGGACCCGCAGCTCGGTCATGGCGAGGTCGAGCACGGGAGCCCACGTCTGGCGGCGGAACCCCGCGAGCGCCACCACCAGGGGCACGGTGAGAGCGGCCAGGCAGGCGGCGATCAGCCGTCCTCGCCCGCGCTCCTCTGGCGAACCTCCCGCCGGGCCGTGGTCGGCGTTGGCTCGCTCAGCGCGCGGCGTCCCGAGCTCCGAGGGGGCCACCACCGGGGCGAGCATAGCGGTGCCGCCTCTGGGGCCTGGAACCACGCCCGCACCCAGGAGCGGGCCATCATGGTGGGGTGACGGCGGATCCGACGCTGGGGATCGGCGCCTACCTCGTCGGGGTCCTGTGGATCCTGGCGGTCGGCGCCCCGCTCGGGGTGCTCGCCGCGTCGGTGGCCAGGCGGGCGCTCCCGCCCGGCGCGGTCCGAGCGGTCGCCGCCCTCGTGGCGGCCCTCCTCCACCTGACGATCACCGGGCAGGTGCTGGGGGCCGTGGGGCTGCTGCGAGCCTGGCCGTTCGCCGCCGCGATCTGGGCGAGCGCCGCCGTCGGCGGGGTGGTCCTCCGACGCTCCCACCCGGCGGGTCCTCCCGACCGGCGGGCGGGCCGGCCTGGACGCTCGGGGCGCGTCGACCTGCTCGTCGGGGTAGGGGCCGTCGCCGTGGTGAGCGCCCAATGGCTGAGCCACACCGTCGACGCGCTCCAGCGGGGCATGACCCATGCGGACACCCTCTGGTACCACGGGCCGTTCAGCGCCCGCTTCCTCCAGATGGGCTCGCTCGGGGACCTCGGGCCGATCGGCTACCTCGAGGCCCGCTACTACCCCCTCGGCTCAGAGCTGCTCCACACCATCGTGGCCCTCCCCTTCCACCGCGACCTGCTCTCGCCGCTGGTCAACCTCGTCTTCTTCGGGCTGGCCCTCGGTGCCTGCTGGGCCATCGGGGAGCGGTTCGGGGTGGGCGCCCTCGGCCTCATCGGCGGCTCCGCCGGGCTCAGCCTGCCGACCCTGGCCGGGACGCAGCCGGGCCAGGCGTCGAACGACGTGGCCGTCATCGCCCTGTTCCTGGCCGCCACCGCGATCGTGCTCCACGCCGGCTCCGGTGCGCTCCCCCTGGCCCTGGCCGGGGCCGCGCTGGGCCTCGCGGTCGGCACGAAGGTGACCATCGTGGCCATGGCCGCGTTCTTCGTGCTGGTCGTCGGAGCCTCGCTCGTGCGCGCCGGCGACCGGCGCTCGGCAGGGGCGTTGGTGCTCGGAGCGGCCGTGCCGGCGGTCGCCTGGCCGCTGCGCAACCTGGTCGTGGCCGGCAACCCGCTGCCGTTCTGGCGGCTCTCCATCGGCCCGATCGAGCTCGACGCCGTCGCTCCCCCCTCCGGGAACCCGAGCGTGCTCCGGGATCTGCTCTCGGGCACGGAGTGGTCCTACGTCGACGGGCTGCGCAACGGCCTCGGTCCGCTGTGGCCCGCGGTGCTCCTCACCGTCGCCGGCGGGTCGCTGGCCGTGGCCCTCCGGGGTCCGCGCCCGCTCCGCCCCGCGGCCCTCACCGCGCTCCTCGGGGCGGCGGCGTACGTCGTCACCCCCGTCACCGGGGGCAGCTCGTTCCAGTTCAACCTCCGCTACCTCGCGCCTGCCCTCGTCACCGGGTTGGTGGTCTCCGCCGTCGGCGCCGCGCACACGGGCCGCGCCCGTCTCGCGGTCGTGCCCGTCCTCGTGCTGGTGCTGCTGGCGGGGATCACGGCCGAGCACCACGAGCGGGTGCCGACCTGGCCGGGCTCCGGGGGCCAGACGGTCGTCGTCGTGCTCTCCGTGCTGGCCGTCATCGGGGTGGCGGCGCTGGTCCGGAGGTCGAGGGGACTCGCCGCACCGGTGGCTGCCGCGGTCGTCGTCACCGTGCTCGTCGGGGGCTGGTTCGTGCAGGAGCACCACCTCGAGCACCGGTACGTCGACGCCGGCCTCCACGACGACGAGCTGAACGCCTTCTTCCGGACCGTGCGAGGGGCACCGGTGGACCTCCTCGGATCGCCCGAGTCCTATCCCCTCTTCGGCGCCGACCTGTCCAACGACGTCCGTGACTGGTCCCTCGAGATGTACCTCGGGACCCCGCAACCGGCCGATCCGTGCACGTTCTGGCGGACGGCGCTGGACGGACCCGGCTGGGTGGCCGTGTCGAGCTTCGGGTACGTGATGGCCCACCTCGACGAGACGGAGCGGGCGGCCATCCTCGGTGCCGATCCCGCGGCGTCGGTCCGCCTCGACGGCGGCGACCACAGCGTCTACTGGTTGGACGCCGGGCTGGACCCGACCGGCTGCTCAGGCGGGGCCGGCCGCTAGGGCAGGTGCTTGATCAGCTTCAAGACGCCCATGCGGGCCGGGGACTGGTGGTGCGAGCGGCCGGCGGCGCCGAGCGCCTCGCGGTGGGCGAGGAACCACTCGTAGGACTCGACCACCATCTCGGCGTTGGAGTGCCGGGGCTTCCAGCCCAGCTGGTCCTGGGCCTTGGTGGTGTCGAACCACAGCGACTCCCCGTAGAGCAGCCAGTGGTAGGGGGCGAAGGGGGCCTGCCCCAGCCGGGAGACGAGCTGCATGCCGAGCGCGGCGGGCCGGGAGGGAAGGGACCGCACCCGGGACCCGGTGCCGGCGTGGTCGACGAGGGCCTGGAGCGTCTCGCGCATGGTGCCGAACTCGGTGGCGCCGATGTTGTAGGTCTCGGGACCGGCCCGGTCCCCGGCGAGCAGGCAGGCGGCGGCGAGGTCCTCGGCGTGGATGAACTGGTAGCGGTTGTGGCCCCCGTCGAGCACGAACACCGGTGCCCCCTCGGCCACGAGCTCGAAGAGGATGGCCATGATCCCGAGCCGGCCGTGCCCGAGGATGGTGCGGGGGCGGACGATCGACACGTCGAGGCCCGACGCCGCCGCCTCGTGGCAGAGCACCTCGGCCTCGAGCTTGGCGCGCCCGTACGCCTCGAGCGGCTTGGCCGGCGTGTCCTCGCTGACAGGGTTGGCCTCGGGGATGCCGAAGATGGCGCTCGAGGAGGTCGACACCACCTTGGCGACGCCCGCCTCTCTGGCCGCCAGCAGCACGTTCGCGGTGCCGACGACGTTCACGGACCAGAACAGGTGGCGGTCCTTGGCCAGGGGCACCTGGGCCACGTTGTGGAGCACGATGTCGGCGCCCTCGCTGGCGGTGCGCACGACCGAGAGGTCGCGCACGTCGCCGACGATGGTCTCCACGGGCGCACCGGGCCGGGGCTCGGGCTCGTTCAGGTCGAGGATCCGGACCCGGTCGCCCCGGGCGAGCGCCTCGTCGACCAGGATCGACCCGAAGTAGCCGCTCCCGCCGGTGACCAGCACGGTCCGGCTCACAGCGCCATCCCCCGCTCGAGGCACCAGCGGATGCTGGCCCGCATCCCGCCGAGGAGATCGGTCGGCGGGTCGTAGGCGATCTCGTCGCGGGCCCGGCTGATGTCGCAGGCGATGGTGTCCTTCAGCTCCCCGAGCACGTGGACGGCCTGGAGGTACCGGCCACGGCCCTGGAGGAAGGTGTCCGCCTTCTCCGCTGCCACCCCAGCCAGCCGGGGCAGGCGCGGCTGGCCGCCGGAGGTGGGCAGCCCCTCGGCCTCCAGCGCCTCCCGCACGGTGGCGAGGATGGTCCGCATGTCGAGCGGGTCGCCGTCGGCGATCCAGTAGGCCCGGCCGGGAGCGGCGGCGGACGCCTCAGCCCGGAGCACGCCGTGCACGAGGTTGCCGGTGAAGACCATCGAGCGCCGGTTGGTGCCGTCGCCGACCAGGGGGAACCGGCCCCGGCGCACGGCCCGGAACCACTGGGTCTGTCGGTCCGGCTGGAAGGGGCCGTAGAACCACGGAGGCCGCAGGATGACGGTCTCGAGGTCGCCCCGCTCGTGGGCGGTGCGGACGAGGCCCTCGGCGTCGGCCTTCGACCGGCCGTAGCCGAGGTACGGGTTCATCGGGGAGTCCTCCGTGAACCGGTGCTCAGGGCCGGGGTTGGCGCCGAACGGCGAGTTCGACGAGATGTGGACGAACCGGCCGGCTCCCGCTCGGCGGGCCTCGTCGAGGGTCAGCTGGGTGCCGCCCACGTTCACGTCGTGGAGCTCGCGCACCAACCGCTCGGGGTGGATGACCGCGGCGGCGTGGACGACGGTGGCCCCGGTGGTGCCCTCGAACAGCGAGCTCAGGGCGCTCGGGTCGCGCACGTCGCCGACCACCGTCTCCACGCTCGGGTGCACCACGCCCAGCAGGGCCGCTTCCTCGTCGGTGCGGACGAGGCACCGGACGCGCGCTCGGTCGGGTGCCACCGCCCGGACCAGGTTCTGGCCGAGCCAGCCGGCGGCGCCGGTGATGACCATGGTGTCCGGGCGCGGGACGTCAGTCGTGGTGCTCATCGTGCTCCTGCGGTCAGGTGGTGGCGAGGAAGTGGTCGGCGTTGCGGAGCGCGATCGTCATGATCGCGGCCTGGGGGTTCACCCCGGGGGCGTCGGCGAGGAGCGAGGCGTCGTTGACGTGCAGTCCGGCGACGTCCCACACCCGCCCGTACCCGTCCGTGCCGGCCTTCGTGCGGTCGCTGCTCATCCGGATGCTGGAGGTCAGGTGCACGGTCATGAGGTTCGACCGGGACCGGTCCACGGCGTCCCACCACTGCGCCAGCTCCGAGCGGTGGCGGACCACCGCGCCGCCCTCGATCGAGGGGTAGAGCTCCACCGCGCCGGCGGCGAGGAGCGCCTCTCCGAGCAGGACGAGCCCACGAGCCAAGCGGCTGAGGTCGGCGTCCGTGAGCCGGTAGCTGACCAGCGGCGCCCGCAGCCCCGGCAGGGCGACGACCCGACCGCCGAGATCGCTGCGGATGGCGGCGTAGTAGACGAACACGTGCTCCCAGGCCCGCATGGCCTCGCTGATGTCGGCGCCGGAGTCGGCCAGGGCCAGGCCGACGTGGCCGCGGCGGCTGGCGGAGCCCCCGATCGCGACGTGGGGGGAGAACTCGGTGATGCGGTGCATCGGGACGTCGTCGTGGTCGACGGGGCCCGGGAACCGGGCCGCCACCTTGATCGTCGGGTGCATCTTGAGGCCGACCCCGATGCCGCGGCGCACGCCGCTGCGCTGCAGCAGCGCGGGGGACTGCACCGCTCCGCCGCACACGAACACGTGCTCGGCCCGGATGTCGACGTCCTCGACCGACCCGTCGGGGTGGCGGCGCTGCGCTTGCGCGCCCCGCACCCGCCCTGCCTCGATGCGGAGCCTGCGGATCGTGGTGTCCGGCACGACCTGGGCGCCGGCGGCCCGGGCCAGGGGCAGCATCGTGCGGGACATCGTCTGCTTCGTGCCCCGGCCCGAGGCGTCGTAGGCGAAGGCCCGGGGGAACTCGACCGAGCGCCAGCCGAGCGCCTCCGCTCCTTCTGCGATCAGCGCGGAGGATCGTGGCGCGTCGCCGGGGACGGGGTTGACCGGGACCAGCGCCTCGATCCGCGCCGCGTAGCGGTCGAGCGCCTCGGGCGTGAACTCCTCGAGCCCGTAGGAGCTGCGCCACTCGTCCGCCAGCGCGGCGGGCAGGCGGTGCCAGAGGCCGCTGTTCACCTCGGTGCTCCCGCCCACGCATCGCCCCTCGGCGTAGGCGATGGGCGGTGAGCCGAGCGCGGCCGAGGACCCGTGGTGGCGGTAGGTCTGGGCCATCTCCTCGAGGCTGAACGGCTCGAGGGACCCGGCCACGACCTCGGGGCCCTCCTCGACGACCAGCACCGAGCGCCCGGCCTCGGCCAGGGTCTTCGCGGTCGTGGCCCCACCGGCGCCCGACCCGACGACCAGGACCTCGGTGTCGAGCCGCGTCACCGGCGCCCGCCCGGCTCGAGCTCGAGCTCGCCGAACAGCACGAGGGATCGGAACAGGCGCGGGTAGGAGCGGAGCAGGGAGACCGGGCTCCGGTCCAGCCACCGGATCAGCCCGTGCAGGTCGGCCGGCCGGCGGAGCGCGGCCCAGGCGGAGAACAGGACCGATTCGGCAGCCACCCCGAGCCGCAGTGCGTCAGGCATGGCGGCCAGGGTCCCCTCCACCCATGCCTCCACCGCCCGCCGGTGCTCGGGATCGGTGGCCGTGGTGAGGTCGGCGACGACGCGACGTTCGAGCGGCAGCATGGACGGGCGATCCTACCGACCGGGGATCGTCACGAAGCCAGCGGAGGAGCGTTGCCGAGGTACACGCCGGCGGCGAAGACGGCCGCCCAGACCACCGCGAACACCTGCAGGAGGCGGTCCTGCAGGAGGATCTCCTCCGGGCCCCGGACCCGTTCGGTCTCGAGGATCAGCGCATAGCGGAGGATGACCAGCACGAACGGGATGATCGACAGCTGGAACCAGGGGACCGAGCTGTCGGCCAGATCGGCCTTCTCGAAGGCCCACAGGCAGTACGCGAGCAGGGTCACCCCGGAGGCGACCGATCGCACGTAGAGCAGGAAGCCCGGCGTGTACCCGGCCAGCGCGGTGCGGTGGTCGATCGCGTTGTCCAGCCCGAGCTCGGTCGAGCGCTTGCCGGCGACGATGAACAGGGCGCCGAACGAGGCGACGATGAGGTACCAGTCCGACAGCGGGACGTCGGTGCCGACGACGCCGGCGACGGCGCGGATCACGAAGAACGCCGTGATCATCGCGATGTCGACGATCGGGACGTGCTTCAGCGACACCGTGTAGAGGGTGGACAGGACCACGTACAGGCCGGTGATGGCCGACGCCTCCCAGTGGCCCACCGCCACGCCGAGCCCCACTCCGGCGACGAGCAGCGCCACCCCCGCCCGCCGGGCCCGGCCGACCGAGATCTCACCGGTGGCGACCGGGCGCCAGCGCTTGGTGGGGTGCAGCCGATCCGCGGCGGCGTCCGCGGCATCGTTCAGGCAGTAGGTGCCGCTGGCCGCCAGGCAGAACGACAGCGCGACCACGAGGGCTCGCCACAGGTACGGGCCCTCGTCGAGCACGCCCGCCGCCGCCGGCGCGGCCAGGACGAGGCCGTTCTTGATCCACTGCCGGAGGCGCAGCAGCCGGATCCAGGGACCGATCGCTCCCGACCGGCGAGGCTCGCTCTGCCCCTGCTGGGGCGACGGGGCAGGGGCGACCACCGGTTCCGGCATGGTTGGAGGGTAGCCAAGCCCCCCACGGCTCTTGGCTACCCTCCAGCGCCATGCCGGGTCCGCTCCCCTCCCCGCCGGCCCGGCGCTGGACGGCGCGCTGGCCCGTGCTGCTGGTCCTCCTCGTCGCCGTGCCGCCGCTCTACGGGCTGTGGCGCATCCAGGGCGCGCCCATGGAGGAGGGGTTCATGCTCGTCTTCCCCGAGATGGTGCTGGAGGGCCAGGTCCCGAACCGGGACTTCCTGCACCTCTACGGCCCCGGGAGCCTCTGGGTGCTCGCCGCCGTCTACGCCGTGTTCGGGGTGAGCCTGGAGGTGCAACGGGTGGTCGGGCTGCTCCAGCACCTCCTGATCGGCCTCGGGGTGGCCCGCCTGCTGCGCCCGTGGGGCCCGGTGGTGTCGGCCGGCGGGGGCGCGATCGCCGTGCTGATCATCATCACGCCCAGCGGGCTGAGCGCGATGGCCTGGGTCGGCGGCGTGGGGCTGGCCACCTGGGCCGTGGCGATGGCGGTGGAGGGGCTCGAAGCCGACCCGGGGTCCCGCATCCGGGACCGGCGCCTGGTCGCGGCCGGGCTGCTGATCGGCGCCGCCCTGCTCTACCGCCTGGACCTGGTGCTCGCGCTCGGGCTGCCGGCCCTGGTGGTGCTCGTCGCCCTCGACCCCCGGGGCCGGATCCGCCTGCTCGTCGCCACCGCGGTGGGCTGCTCCCCGTACCTGATCCACCTGGCCGTGGCCGGCCCCGGCGACGCGATCCGCGGGCTGCTGATCGAGCCGGTGTTCGAGCTACGGGGCGGGAGGCACCTGCCCCTCCCCCCGAGCACCGACCGCTACGACGGGTTCCTGCAGGGGGCGGGAGCGCTCGACCAGCCCCCGTGGCCCCTGCCCGCGCCGTCCGGACCTCGCCAGCTGTGGCTGTGGTGCTTCGCGCTCGCCGCGGTCGGGCTCGTCCTGCTCGCCGCCGGCATCGTCCGGGCCCGTCGGGACGGGGGCCGTCGGATGCTCGCCATCGCGCTCTTCGCGGTCGGGCTCTTCCCCCAGGCGTTCCAGCGACCCGACTCCACCCACCTGGCCTGGGTGAGCTGCGTGGCGTTCGCGGTGCTGCCCGCCGCGGTCCTCGAGCTGTGGCCCGAGCGCTCCGGCGGCCCTCGGGTGCGGGTCCGGCCGGCCCTCGCGGTGGCCGCCCCCGTTGCGCTCCTCCTCGTCGTCGCGCCCTACTTCACCTTCCGCAGCTACGCCGAGGCGACCGCGCAGTCGTTCGGCCGCCGCCTCATCGAGGGGACCATCGAGCACCACGGCCGGCGCTTCCCCTACAAGCGCCCCGACGCGGTGGCCGCCGTCAACGAGATGCTCCCCGTGGTCGATCGGCTGACCGAGCCCGGGGACCGGCTGATCGTCGGGCCGGGTGACCTGCGGCTGACCCCCTACAGCGAGGCCTTCCTCTACTACCTGCTGCCCGACCTGGAGGTCGGCACCCGCTACGTGGAGATGGACCCGGGGGTGGCCAACGCCCCGGACTCCGGGCTGGCCGACGAGCTGCGGGCCGCTGACGTCGTCATCCTCTCCACGATCCGGGACGACTGGAACGAGCCGAACGACTCGCGCGTGCTCGGGCCAGACGAGCCGAACGAGGTCCTGCGTGAGGAGTTCTGCCTCGTCGACCAGTACGGAGATGGTCCGTTTGATCCCGAACGCGGCTTGTACGAGCTGTACCTGCGCTGCTGAGTTCGCGGCGCGGCGGTGACCCCTGGATAGTGTCGCCCCGATGCGCACGCTGGTCGTCACGCCCACCTACGACGAGGCGCTGAACATCGTCGAGATGCTGACCCGCGTCCGTGCCGCCGTACCGGACGCCGACGTCCTGGTCGTGGACGACAACAGCCCGGACGGCACCGCCGACCTGGCCCGTGCGGCGGCCGCCGAGCTCGGGCAGATCGACGTGCTCGTCCGGGAGAAGAAGGACGGCCTCGGCAACGCCTACCGGGCCGGGTTCCGGGTGGGCCTCGACCGGGGCTACGACCGGTTGGTCCAGATCGATGCCGACCTCTCCCACGATCCGGCCGCGCTCCCCTCGCTCCTCGCCAAGCTCGACGAGGGGGCGGCCGCGGTCATCGGGTCGCGCTACGTCCCCGGCGGGTCGATCCCGCACTGGCCCTGGCACCGCCGGGCCCTGTCCCGTTGGGGCAACCGCTACGCGTGCGCGGTGCTCGGCCTCGAGGCCCGTGACGCCACCGCCGGCTACCGCGCCTACGACGCCGCCACCCTCGACGCGATCGACGTGTTCTCCACCCGGGCCAAGGGCTACGGCTTCCAGATCGAGACGGCCTACCGCATCTCCCAGGCCGGCCGCCGGGTGGCGGAGGTCCCGATCGTCTTCACCGACCGCGTCCGCGGGCACTCCAAGATGTCGCTCGCGGTGGCGGTCGAGGAGCTGGCCCTCGTCACCTGGTGGGGGCTGCGCGACCGCGTCCGCCGCCTTCTCCGTCGAGCGCCGGGACGCTCGTGACCCCCAGCCCGGAGACGCTCGCCAAGATCGGCGACCTCGCCGCCAGCGCCGGGCTCCGCCGGGTGCACCTCCTCTCGTGGCGGGACCTCGAGGACGTGGAGGCGGGGGGATCCGAGGTCCACGCCGCCGAGCTGGCCCGCCACTGGGCGGCCGCAGGGCTGGAGGTGACCTGGCGCTCCTCCTACGCCTCTGGCCACCCCACCGACGCCGTCCGAGACGGCTACCGCGTGATCCGCCGCGCCGGCCGCTACCTCGTGTTCCCCCGCGCGGTGCTCTCGGAGCTCCTGGGTCGCCACGGCCCGTCGGACGCGCTGCTGGAGATCTGGAACGGGATGCCGTTCTTCTCCCCGCTCTGGTACCGGGGGCCGCGCGCGGTGATGCTCCACCACGTCCACGCCGAGATGTGGCAGATGGTCCTCGGCGACGACAACCCGATGCTGGCCCGCCTCGGTGACACCATCGAGCGACGGCTCGCCCCGCCCCTGTACCGCCGCTCGCGGATCATCACCCCGTCGGAGTCGGCGCGGGAGGAGATCGTGTCGATGCTGCGCATCCCCGAGCGCCAGGTGGACGTGGTGCACAACGGCATCGCCGAGGTGTTCCGCCCCGGGGAGGCGAAGACCGCCCACCCCAGCGTCCTGGTGGTCGGGCGCCTCGTCCCGGTCAAGCGGCACGACCTCATGGTGCGGGCGGCGGCACTGGCTCGGGCCCACGTGCCCGACCTCACCCTCACGATCGTCGGGGAGGGCTACGAGCGCGAGCACGTCCAGTCGGTCGTCGACCACCTCGGGGCCCACGACTGGGTGGAGCTGACCGGCCACCTCCGAGAGGACGAGCTCGTGGACCGCTACCAGCGCGCCTGGGTCGTGTCGTCGGCGTCAGCGCGCGAGGGGTGGGGGCTGTCGCTCACCGAGGCGGCCGCCTGCGGCACCCCCGCGGTGGCCACCCGCATCGCCGGGCACCGCGACGCGGTGCGCGACGGCGAGAGCGGCCTCCTGACCGACGGCACCGCGGACGCGCTGGCCGCCGGGCTGGTCCGCGTCCTGCAGGACAGCGCCCTGCGGGACCGCCTCCGGCGTGGCGCGCTCGAGCGGGCCAGCGCGCTGTCCTGGGAGCGCACGGCGCTGGGGGTCATGGACGTGCTCGCCCGCCAGGCGGCCCCCCGGACACCTTGATCGGGCGCCTGCGCCGAGCCAGCCCGCACCTGGCCTACGCGGCGCTCTGCTACCTCCCGCTGCTCGCCACGGCGCCGGGCCAGGTCGTGGCCGACACGAAGTCGTACCTGTACCTCGACCCGGCGCGGCTGCTGCGCCGGGCCTGGTCGATGTGGGATCCGCACGTCGGGCTCGGAACGGTCACCCACCAGAACATCGGGTTCCTGTGGCCGATGGGCCCGTACTACTGGCTCCTCGAGCGGGTCGGGGTGCCCGACTGGGCTGCCCAACGGATCTGGCTGGGCTCGATCATGCTGCTGGCCGGGCTCGGGGCCGGGTTCCTCGCTCGCACGCTCGGGTGGCGGGGCCCCGCGGTGGCCGTCGCAACCTGCGCCTACGGCCTCAGCCCGTACCTGCTCACCATCGCGGTGCGGATCTCGGCCATCCTCCTGCCCTTCGTGGCGCTGCCGTGGCTGATCGCGCTGACGATGCGGGCCGTGCGGACCGGGTCGTGGCGCCACCCGGCGGTCTTCGCGCTGATCGTGGCCTCGACGGGCACGAGCAACGCCACCTCGATCGTGCTCGTCGGCCTCGGTGTGCTGCTGTGGCTCACCTGGGCGCTGCTGGGGGCCGACGCCCCGCGGCGCGAGGTGCTCCTCGCCACCGCCCGCATCGGGAGCCTGACCCTGGCCACCAACGCCTGGTGGATCGTCGGGCTGTCGGTGCAGGCCTCCCACGGCGTGCCGGTGCTGCGCTACACCGAGTCGGTCGAGACGACCGCCGCCGCCTCCGCCGCCCAGGAGGTCCTGCGAGGGCTCGGCTACTGGTTCTTCTACGGCGACGACGCCCGCGGCCCCTGGGTGGGCCCCAGCACGCCGTACCAGACCGATCCCTGGCTGGTGGCGGCCACCTTCGCGGTACCGGTGCTGGGCGTCCTCGCCCTGGCGGCCACCCGTTGGCGCCACCGGACCTTCACCGTCGCCCTGCTCCTCGCCGGGGTCGTGCTCGCCGTAGGCGTCCACCCCTACCGCGATCCGAGCCCGTTCGGCCGCCTGCTGCGGGCGTTCCTGCACCTCGACGTGGGGATGGCGATGCGGAGCATGCCCCGCGCCGCGCCCCTGGCCGTCCTCGCCATCGCCCTCGGCCTCGCGGCCGGTGTGCGGGCGCTGGCGCACCGCGACCGGTCCCTCGGCCTCGGCG
>Ga0208490_100750_pt1 | contig 16416 bp, 14 predicted proteins | sample SubbioAug_CSWold_FD_184818 | JGI IMG/M metagenome (GOLD analysis project Ga0208490, IMG submission 184818) | Serpentinite rock and fluid subsurface biosphere microbial communities from McLaughlin Reserve, California, USA - CR11Aug_CSWold (SPAdes) | ecosystem: Environmental > Terrestrial > Deep...
CCGTCCACAACCACCCGACCGACGGCGACTACGTCAAGATCGCCCTCATCCTGGGCGTCATCACGGCGCTCGAGGTCGGGACCTACTTCTGGGAGGACATCTTCGGGTCCCACCCCAGCACCATGGCCCTGGTGCTGTCGCTGTTCCCGATGATGATCGCCAAGTTCCTGATCGTGATCGGGTACTTCATGCACCTGAAGTACGACAACCCGCTGTTCAAGCGGGTGTTCATCTTCGGGCTGGTCCTCGCGATCGCGGTGTACACGATCGTGTTCTTCGCCTTCGAGTACTTCGACGATCGCTTCTTCCGGTTCCTGGAAGGCGGCTGACGTGCTGGCCCAGTCCGCCGGGGGGACCGACTTCTGGCGCTGGGTGCCGCACCCCGAGGTGTGGCTGCTGGTGGGCGGCGTCACCGTGCTCTACGTCTACGCGGTCCGGGTGATCGGCCCGAAGGCCGTCCCGGCCGGGACGCCGGCGGTCACCACCAACCAGAAGCGGTGGTTCGGCCTCGGCATCGTGCTGCTGTGGCTGGCTGCCGACTGGCCGATGCACGACATCGGCGAGCAGTACCTGTACTCGGTGCACATGCTGCAGCACACGCTGCTCACCTTCGTGATCCCGCCGGTGCTGCTCATGGCGACCCCGGAGTGGCTGGCCCGCCTCGTGCTCGGCACCGGTCGGGTCAACACCTGGGTCCAGCGGCTGGCCCGCCCGGTCCCCGCAGCGGTGATCTTCAACTCCCTGCAGCTGGCTCTCCACTGGGGCGTCATCGTCAACACGTCGTCGACGAACGGGATCTTCCACTACGCCGTCCACACCACGATCGTGCTGGCCGCCTTCCTGCTGTGGATCCCCGTGTGCGGCCCGCTCCCCGAGCGGCGCATCTCCGCGCTGTCGGCGATGCTCTACCTCTTCATCACCTCGATCGTGCCCACCGTCCCGTCGGGCTGGCTGATCTTCGCCGAGGGCGCGGTCTACAGCGTCTACGACATCCCGGATCGGCTCTGGAACATCTCGGTCACGGCCGACCAGCAGGCGGCGGGCGCCATCATGAAGATCGGCGCCGGCGTCTACCTCTGGGTCATCATCGCTGTCATGTTCTTCCGCTGGTCCTTCGCGCAGCAGCGGCAGGCGGCCGAGGAGCGGCACGAGCGGCAGGCTCGGGCGGCTGCGCTCCGGGCGGCCGAGGACGCCGTCGACGAGGGCGGTGAGAGCGACCTCACCTGGGACCAGGTCGAGGCCGCCTTCCGGGACCACCCGGCGCCACGCTGACGGGTTGCGACCTCTCGCGACCGTGACTTTGATCCCTCGCGAACCGGGTCGATAGGGTCTCCCGTCGCTGGGCCGCCCGCTGGCGCGCCCCGCTGTCCGTCCGCCGACCAGGGAGCCCATTCACACGTGGACGCCATCCCCTACCTCGCCGGGCTGAGTGCCCTCGCCGGCCTGGCCCTCGCCTTCTACTTCTACGGGAAGGTCAAGGCCGCCGACCCGGGCAACGCCCGCATGGTCCAGCTCATGGAGGCCATCCAGGCCGGAGCCCGCGCCTTCCTGCGTCGGGAGTACACCTGGGTGGCCGGGTTCGTCGTGATCATGACGATCCTCATCTTCGCCTTCCTCGACTACGGGCGTCCGTGGGGCGCCATCGCCTACATCACCGGCGCCGTGCTCTCGGGCCTCGCCGGGTTCGTGGGCATGACGATCGCGACGCTGGCCAACGCCCGAACCGCCCAGTCGGCGATGACCGGTGGCGCCAAGGAGGCCCTGCCCCTGGCCTTCCGGGGCGGCGCCGTCATGGGCTTCACCGTGGCCGGCCTGTCGCTGCTCGGCCTGGCGCTCAGCTACCTCGTCTACGTCGAGTGGCTGACCGTCGACGACCCGTTCAGCGTCCTGACCGCCTTCGGCCTCGGTGCCTCCTCCATCGCCCTGTTCTCCCGTGTCGGTGGCGGCATCTACACCAAGGCCGCTGACGTGGGCGCTGACCTCGTGGGCAAGGTCGAGGCCGGCATCCCCGAGGACGACCCCCGCAACCCGGCCACCATCGCCGACAACGTGGGTGACAACGTCGGCGACGTGGCCGGCATGGGCGCCGACCTGTTCGAGTCCTACTCCGGCTCGATCATCGCCCCCATCGCCCTGGCCGCCTTCCTCCCCGGCATCGTGGTCAGCGCCGACTTCGCCACCGGCGGCGACCTGATCGTCCCCGAGCTGTTCCTCTTCCCGCTGGCCATCGCCGCCGTCGGGATGGTCGCCTCGATCGTGGGCGCCTTCATGGTGAAGTCCTCGGGCTCCACCAACGTCCACGAGCTGGGCAAGGCCCTCCACCGCAGCACCAACGTGGCGGCCATCCTCACCGTCATCGGCGTGTTCGCCCTCGGTGCCGCCATGCTGGACATCGATCTCATCGAGAACTGGTGGGGCCTGCCCGTCGGTGTGGTCGGCGGCCTGATCATCGGCATGGCCATCGGCAAGGTGGCCGAGGTGTGGACCTCCGACGCCTACAGCCCCGTCAAGAAGATCGCCGCCCAGTCCGAGACCGGCCCCGCCACCACCATCCTCGGTGGCATCTCCGCCGGCATGATCTCGGTCGGCGCCTCGGTGCTGCTGGTCACGGCCGGCATCGGCATCGCCTACTGGGGCGGCGAGCAGGCGGCTGAGGGCCTCGGCATCTACGGCATCGCCGTGGCCGCCATCGGCATGCTGGCCACCACCGGCGTCGTCGTGTCCGTCGACGCCTACGGCCCCATCGCCGACAACGCCGGCGGCATCGCCGAGATGGCCCACCTGCCCCCGGAGGTCCGGGAGGTCACCGACAGCCTCGACAGCCTCGGCAACACCACCGCCGCCGTGGCCAAGGGCTTCGCCGTCGGCTCGGCCGCCCTCACCGCCCTGGCCCTGTTCAAGGCCTTCGAGGCCGCCATCGTGGCCGCCGGCGGCGATCCGCTGAACCTCAACGTCGGCGAGGTCGAGGTCTTCATCGGCCTGTTCCTCGGCGCCATGCTCCCGTTCGTCTTCGCCGCCCTCACCATCGACGCCGTCGGTCGGGCCGCCAACAAGATGATCGAGGAGGTGCGCCGCCAGTTCCGCGAGATCCCCGGCCTCCGGGAGGGCAAGGAGGGCGTGGAGCCCGAGTACGCCAAGTGCGTGGACATCTCCACCGGCGCCGCCCTCAAGGAGATGCTCATCCCGGGCGGGCTCGCCATCGTCATCCCGCTCGTCATCGGCTTCATCGACGTGAACGCCCTCGGTGGCTTCCTCGCCGGTGCGCTGGTCGTCGGCTTCTCGCTGGCCATCTTCATGGCCAACGCCGGCGGCGCCTGGGACAACGCCAAGAAGTACATCGAGGCCGGCGCCCACGGTGGCAAGGGTGGCGAGCCCCACAAGGCCGCCGTGGTCGGTGACACCGTCGGCGACCCGTTCAAGGACACGTCCGGCCCGGCGATGAACATCCTCATCAAGGTGATGACCATCGTCAGCCTGATCTTCGCCTCGGCCTTCGTCTGATCCGACGTCGCAGCTGAGCCGAGGCTCTGCCGGAGGGGCGCCCGGATGGGCGCCCCTCCGTCGCGTCCGCGGCGCGGGCGCGACGGCATGGGCCGGCGGGCAGAGACCCTGACCCGTCAGTCGCAGACCGGGGTGAGCGCGCCCCCGGTCGCCTCGGCGAGGTCCTGCGCATCGACCGGAGCGGGGCCGCGGACCGGCTCGCTGCTGCCGATCACCCAGCGGGTGCCGCCCACGTAGGTGGGATCGTCGATCCCCAGGTCGCAGACCTCCTCGTAGGCGTGGAGGATCGCCTCCTCGAGGTCGTCCTGGCTCGCGAACACGAAGAGCTCGGCGGAGAAGTCCGCACCCGTGCAACGACCGCTCGATTCGGCCGTGGACGGTTCCGACGCGGTGGTGTCGACGAAGGTGCACTCGAGCCCACCGGCGTTCAGGGCTGCGGCGATGCTGGCCGCATCGGCGTACTCGGTGGGCGCCGGGGCGTCCGTGCCTCCGGCACAGCCGGCGAGCCCGCCGACCACGGCGACGGCTGCGGCGATCGCACGACGGCCGGGTGGGACCGTCACGAGCCGCCCTCCAACATCGCGGCGGCGGCCCGGAGCACGGCGGTGTCGTGGCCCTCGGTGAAGGTGGCGAGGAGGGTGCGGAGGCGCCCTCGGGCGCGGCCGTCGATCGGGGCGAGGTGGGTGAGGGACTGGAGCTCGGGCAGGCGGGCCTGCCGGCGCGCTGACCGGTCGGCGGCCCACCACAGCCGGCCCGTGGCCTCGTCCCGGTCCCGGCCGACGGCGAGGAGGAGCGCCCCGTGCGTGATGGCCACCTCTGGTGCGCTGGGGTGGTCCGGGTCGAGGTCGGTCCACGCCTCCTCGAGCAGGGCGACACCCCGCTCGGGGTCGCCGGCGCGGCCGTGGGCCTCGGCCCGGATGGTGAGCAGGGCGGGCCAGAAGATCGGTGGCGTGGGCAGCTGCAGGTAGCGGGCGAAGCCGGCCTCGAGGGCGTCGAGGCCCTCTGCGCCCCGTCCGATCAGCACGTCGCCGGCACCCCCGAGGATGGTGGCCAGCGCCGACCAGACGGCGTAGTCGTGGGTCTCGGCCAGCGCGCGGGACTCTGACGTCCGCTCGGCCAGCGAGGCGGCGTCGCTCCGCCACAGGTCGAGGAGCGCGGCGTGGTGCAGGACGAAGGCCAGCGAGTAGGGGTGGTCGAGGTCGCGGGCCCGCTCGAGGGCGAGGTCCATGCGCTGCACGGCGCGGTCGGGGTGACCGGCCGTCCAGCGCAGGAGCCCGCCGATCGCGTCCGCAACGACGGCGGGGTTGGCGCCGACCCGGAGCTCGACGAACCCCGCGGTCGTCGAGGCGGCGTGCGCCGCGGCCTGGTCCATGTCCTCGACGGCGGCGGGCACGTCCTCGACCCAGCTGGTGCTGATGGCGGTGACCAAGCGGGCCTCGCGGAGGAGGGCCGGGTCCCGCTCCGCCTCGGCGATGGCCGTGAGCTCCCGGGCGGCGGCGGCGCCCTTCGCGAAGTCGGATCGCCACAGGTGCAGCGAGGCGAGGCCGCGGAGCAGGGGGAAGCGCTGGCGAGCCTCGCCTGACCCCTCGAGCAGCTCCAGGACCTCGGTGACGGTCTGCTCGGCCTCCGGGCTGAACCCTTGGACCGCCAGGTTGGTCCGGGCCAGCGCGGCCCGCAGGACGAGCTCGTCGTGCCGGCGCTCCCGGGTCTCGGGCAGCTGGGCCAGGACCCTGAGGAGGTCCTCGCCCAGCTCGACCGTGGCCCGGTAGTCGCCGCGCGCCTCGTAGTAGCCCCAGAGGGGGCCGAGGAGGTCGTCGAGCGCAGCGATGTCGCCCTGCTCCGCCCAGTGCGCCCAGGCCGAGCGGAGGTTGCCGAGCTCGTCGCCCAGGCGAGCCAGCACGGCCGCCCGCTCGGCCCGCTCCAGGTCCCGGCGGAGCTCGACGGCCACGGCCCGGTAGCGCTCGGCGTGCGCTCGTCGGGCCGGGCTCGCGAGGTCCGGTCGGGTCGCCAGCTGCTCGGCCGCGTAGGCCTGGATGGTCTGCAGCATCGAGAAGCGAGGTCGCCGGTCGGACCCGGGGGTCACCCGGACGAGGCTCTTGTCGACGAGGCCGCCGATGGATCCCACCACGTCGAGGTCGACGAGGTCGGGGAGCGTGCGCAGCGTCTCGTCGACGTCGACCAGGCGGGCGTCGCTGAAGAGGGAGAGGAGGTGCAGCACGGTGCGCTCGTCGTCGGTGAGGAGCTCCTCGCTCCACTCGATCGTGGCCCGGAGCGTCCGCTGCCGGCCGGGTCGGTCCCGGCTCCCGCCGGTCAGGACGTCGAGGCGCTCGTCGAGGGCGTCCCGGAGCTCCTGGATCGAGAGCAGCCTCACCTGGGCGGCGGCCAGCTCGATGGCGAGGGGCAGGCCGTCGAGGCGACGGCAGATGGCGGCCAGGTCGGCCGCGTCGTCGGGGAGGGGTTGGAACCCCGCACCCACCGCCACCGCTCGATCCACGAACAGCTGGCCCGCTTCGGAGCGCAGGACGTCCTCGAGGCTGGCTGCGCCGCCCGGCGCCGGCACGGAGAGCACCGGGACGGGCATCACGTGCTCGGCGCTGACCCGAAGCGCCTCCCGGCTCGTGACGAGCACCCGCACCCGAGGGCACCGCTCGAGCACCTCCACGATGGCGGACCCCACCGCGATGACCTGCTCCAGGTTGTCGAGGACGAGCAGCACCTCGCGGTCGGCCACGTCCTGCACCAGGCGCTCCAGCGGCGACCCTCCTGGTCCACCGGATCCGGGCAGGGCCCGTGCGATGGCGGCGAGGACGCCGTCGGGATCCCGCTCTGCGGCCAGGTCCACGAAGACCACGCCATCGGCGAACCGCGAGGCCGCGGCGCGCGCCGCCTCGATGGCCAGTCGCGTCTTCCCGGTGCCCCCGGGACCCACCAGGGTGACGAGTCGTGCGGGGGTGTCGGCGAGCAGGGCGTCGAGCTGGGCCAGCTCGGTCCCTCGCCCCACGAACGACGAGGTGGGTGCCGGCAGGTTCGACGGTTCCCGCGCCGCCGATGGCGTGCGTCGCTCGGGGTGGAAGCGCTCGGTGAGCAGCAGGGCCAGGTCGTCGAGGAGGAGCTCCCGCAGCTCGTCAGGGGTGGTGAAGGGCTTGTAGGACGGCCCGCCGTCGCCCTCCAGGCTCCGGAGCACCTCGGCGAGCCGAGGCTCCATCTCGGGCGCCGGTCGCTTGACGTACACGAGGCGCGGCATCCCGGCCGAGAGCAGGAGCTCGTCCTCCAGGCCCGAGATGTCCATGTCGGGCGCCACCCAGCCGTAGCGCTGCCAGTAGATCCCGACGAACACGTCGGACTGGGCGAGGTACGACCGGTACAGCGCCCGGGGCGGGTGGGGCCGGGCCCCGAGCTCGAACATGATCGGCGTCAGCCGCAGCTGCTCGACGGCGGCCCGTGCCGCCCTCCGCTCGTCGGCCAGCTCGCCGAGCGTCGAGGAGATGAAGACGCGGACGCGCTGGTCGGGAGTGCGGATCTGGGTCGGCCCCGCGCCCGCAGCGGTGTCTCCGAAGGTGCCCGTGCGGCGGATCGTACGCACCCGCCGCCGCGCGCGCCCGGGAGCGCCGCCCAGCGCGAGCGCGGGGCGGGCGGTGCGGACGACGAGGGCTCAGCCAGCCCCGTGTCGTCCGCTCCAGTCCGCCCGGAGGAGGCGGTACAGGACGTGCCGCTGGAGGCGGTGGCCCGCGGGGATGCGGGGATGGTCGAAGTCGTCGGCGGGGTCGTGGGTCATGCCGAGCTTCTCCATCACCCGGCGGGACCGGTCGTTGCCCACCGAGGTCATCGACACGATCTCGTCGAGCCCCAGCCGCTCGAAGCCGTCGGTGATGGAAGCCCGGGCGCCTTCGGGGGCGTAGCCGTGCCCCCAGTGCTCGCACGCCAACCGCCAGCCGACCTCGACGGCTGGGGTGAAGTGCGCCTCGAAGCCGGGTGGCCAGAGCCCGATGAAGCCGACGAACGCACCCGACTCGACGACCTCGGCCGCCCACAGGCCCCACCCGTGCGCCTCGAAGTGGGCTTCGATGCGCTCGACCATGGCGTCGCTCTCGGCTCGGCTGAGCGGCGCCGGGAAGTGCTCCATGACCCGTGGGTCGGCGTTGAGGGCGGCGAACGGCTCGCGGTCCTCCTCCCGCCACCGCCGCAGCACGAGCCGTTCGGTCCGCAGCTGCGCAGGTCGACCCGGATCGCTCATCGGGTCCGGGTTCTACCCCAGCGGACCCGATGGGTGTCCCGAGAACAGCCCAACCGTGCGGTGGCCGCTACTCCCAGCGGAACCAGCGGGTGGCGGCGACCGGGGCGACGAGCGACCACGCGACGAGCACCACCCACGCCCGGCCGGGGACATCCAGGCCGGCGGTGACCGTGCCGCGGACGGCATCGGCCAGCGCGGTGCTGGGCAGGGCCTTGCTCACCGCCTGCACGGGGCCGGGCAGCTCCTCGAGCGGGATGACCATGCCCGACAGCAGGAGCAGCACGAGGTAGAGCCCGTTGGCGGCAGCCAGCACCACGAGTGCCTTCAACGACCCGGCCATGACCAGCCCGATGGCCCCGCAGGCCACGGTGCCGAGCACCACGGCGGCCAGGAAGGCCAGCTCGACCGAGGGCTCCCAGCCCAGAGCCAGGGCGATGGCCCACAGCACCGCGATCTGGATCACCTCGACCAGGAGGATGGCGAGCACCTTGGCGGCCAGCAGCCGGGGCCGGCCGAGGGGGGTGGAGCCGAGGCGCTTGAGCACGCCGTACTCCCGTTCGAAGCCGGTGGCGATGGCCAGGTTGACCATCGACGTGGACAGCACGGCCAGCGCCAGCACGCCGGGGGCCAGGAAGTCGATGGGCTCGCCGTCGATGGGCAGCACGTCGACGTTGGCGAAGAACACGAGCAGCAGCACCGGGATGCCGAGGGTGAGCAGCAGCGACTCGCCGTTGCGGGCCAGCACCGCCAGCTCCAGCCGCAGCTGCGCGACGAGCGCCCTCACGACAGGCTCCGACGACGCCGGCCCCGGCGGCCGGGCTCGTCCTCCGGCGCGGCCGCGGACGGTTCGCTGACGAGGCGGAGGAACACGTCCTCCAGCCGCTGCCGGCCGGCCCGGAGGTCGCCCAGCGGCAGGTCCTCGGCGGCCAGCCAGGCGGTCAGCGCGGCGACCAGCGACGGGGTGCCGTTGGCGTCGACGACGTACTCGCCGGGGCGGTCCTCGCGCACCGGAGCGCCGAGGTGGGCGGCCAGGTCGGCCACCCGAAGCCCGGCCGGGGCGGCGAAGCGGACCTCGGCCGCGGCGCCGACCCGCATGAGCTCGTCTGGCGAGCCGGCCGCCACGACCTTGCCGTGGTCGAGGATGACGACGTGGTCGGCCAGGCGCTCGGCCTCGTCGAGGTCGTGGGTGGTGAGCAGCACCGTGACGCCCTCCTCGCGGAGGCGGGCGATCACCTCGCGGATGGCCAGCCGGCCCTGCGGGTCGACGCCGGAGCCGGGCTCGTCGAGGAACGCCACCTGGGGCCGGCCGACCAGCGCCAGCGCCAGCGCCAGCCGGCGCTGCTCGCCGCCGGAGAGCTGGCGCCACGTGCGCTTCTCCTTGCCCGACAGCCCGACCCGCTCGAGCAGCGGCCCCGGCTGCAGCGACTGCGGGTAGAGGGCAGCCGCGTGGCGCAGTGCCTCACCGACCCGCACCCCGGGACCGACGCCACCGGACTGGAGCATCACGCCGATCCGCTCGGTCAGCGCTCGGTGGTCGTCGATCGGGTCCAGGCCCGTGACGCTCACGCGACCGCCCGTCGGCCGGCGGTAGCCCTCGAGGGTCTCGATCGTCGTGGTCTTGCCGGCACCGTTCGGACCCAGCACGGCGGTGATCTGGCCCGCCTGGGCGGTGAACGAGGCGCCGTCGACGGCCACCACGTCGCCGTAGCGCACGGTGAGCTCGTCGACCTCCACGGCAGCCATCGCCTGCCGACGCTACCGACGCCGTCCCTCCCGCACCGAGCCCGGACCCGCGGCGTCGGGCCCGCCCTCCTCGTCGATGGTGCAGCCCCGGCCCCTTCGGATCTCCTCGTGGGCGGGAGACCCGAACGGCTTCGGGGCGGGTCGAGCGGCGCCGCTACCGTCTGCTCCCATGCTCGACCTGCGCCGGATCCGGACCGAACCCGATGCCGTGCGCGCCGCGCTGGCCCGGCGGGGCGGCGACGCGGCCGAGTCCATCGACCGGATCGTGGCGCTGGATGCCCGCCAGCGCGAGCTCGGGGCGCAGCGGGACGAGCTGCGGGCGAAGGTGAGGTCGATCTCCAAGGAGGTCGGGCGGCTCCGGGGCCAGGGCGACGCCGAGGCCGCCGAGGCCAAGATGGCCGAGAGCCGGGCGCTGGGTGACGAGGAGAAGGCGCTGGCCACCGAGGCCGACGCCCTCGAGGCCGAGATCCGAGATCTGCTGCTGCGCACGCCCAACACCCCGTCCGCGGAGTGCCCCACCGGTGCCGGCGAGGCCGACAACCCGGTGCTCAGGGTGGAGGGGTACGACGAGGGCGCCTATGCCGAGCACCAGCGGGTGCCGCACTGGGACATCGGCGACGAGCTCGGGATCCTCGACGGCGAGCGGGCCGCGAAGATCTCCGGGTCCATGTTCACGATGTACCGGGGCTGGGGGGCCCGGCTGCTGCGGGCCATGATCCAGCTCAGCTTGGACCGCAACGCCGACGCCTACGAGGAGATCCGTCCGCCCACCATCGTGCGCACCGACACGATGATCTCGACCGGGCACCTCCCGAAGTTCGAGGACGACGCCTACCACATGGAGCGCGACGACCTCTGGGCCATCCCCACCGCCGAGGTGCCGCTCACGTCGCTGCACCGCGACGAGGTGCTCGACGAGGCTGACCTCCCGCTGCGCTACACCGCCTACACGTCGTGCTTCCGCCGAGAGGCAGGCGCGGCCGGACGGGACACGCGGGGGCTGCTGCGCTCCCACGAGTTCGACAAGGTCGAGCTCCTCGCCGTGGCCAAGGACGCCGCGCAGGGGATCGCCTGCCAGGAGGACGTGCTGGCTCGCAGCGAGGCGCTGCTGCGCGAGCTCGGCCTCGCCTACCGGGTCGTCGACCTCTGCACCGGCGACCTCGGCGCGTCGGCCGCCCGGACCTGGGACATCGAGGCCTACGCCCCCGGCTGCGACCTGTGGCTCGAGGTCTCGTCGGTGTCGTGGTTCGGCGACTACCAGGCCCGGCGGGCCAGCATCCGGTACCGGCGGTCCGAGGGCAAGGGCACCGAGGTGTGCCACACCGTCAACGGCTCGGCCATGGGGTGGCCCCGCACGGTGGCCGCCTACCTCGAGACCCACCGCCAGCCCGACGGCACGATCGCCGTCGTCTCCGCCCTCCAGGGCTACCTCGGCGGCGCCACGAGCTTCGGTCCCCGCGCCCGCTGAGCGCCGCGGCCGGGGCTGTCCGGTTCGCGGCACGTGAACGAAGGCGCCGGCTCCCCTAACGTCGGGGCGCCACCTCGCGTGGTCGCCCGCCGCATCCCCCCACAGAGGAGCACTCGTGCACAAGCTCTGGGCCTCGATGGCCGTCACCTTCGGCAAGCGAGCCGCCCTCGTGGGGGTGGTCGTGTTCGTCGTGACCGCCGCCCTCGGCTTCGGGCTGACCAAGCTCGAGTTCGCCACCGGTCAGGACAGCTACCTGAACAAGGGCGAGGAGGTCTACGAGGACAACGTCGAGTACCAGGACCTCTTCGGCGGCCAGGCGATGCTCACCCTCTTCACGATGGAGGAGGGCACGACCGTCGTCGACCTCTTCACCCCGGACAACCTCGCGGCCTGGGAGGCCATCGAGGCCGAGGTGCTCGAGGACGAGGGCGTGCTGTCGGTCGTCACGCCGAAGACGGCGCTCGAGTTCACCCAGCGGATGGTCACGATGACGCCGGAGGGGGAGGTGACCGAGGACCCCACGGCCAGCGTGGCCGGCATCGCCCTGCTCGGCGCCCGGGAGCGCGATCCGGACCCGGCCTCCCAGGACATCCGCTTCCAGGACTCGCTCACCACCCTGGAGCGGCTCACCGCGGTGCCGCCCGCCGAACGGGTCATGGAGAACCCGACGTGGGTGGAGTTCCTCCTCACCGACAACCAGGGTGAGATCCGCAAGGCGCTGCGCCCGTTCTTCCCCGACGAGCGGCACGCGCAGCTCGTCACCCGACTGGTCGGGAACGCCGACATCGAGGAGGAGGGCGCGGCCAGCGAGGCGGTGTCCGAAGCGGTCAACAAGCACGACTTCGACAACGCCACCCAGGTCACCACCGGTGCCGCGGTGCTCCTCAAGGACCTCAACGACTACCTGAGGGGCGGCTTCCTGACCCTTGGTGGCATCGCGGCCGGTCTGATGCTCGTGATCCTCCTCCTCACCTTCAAGGTGCGGTGGCGCTTGCTCCCGCTCGGGATCGTCCTGGTCGGCGTCGTCTGGGCCTTCGGCCTGGCCGGCTACCTCGGCATCCCGCTCTCGGTGGTCACGATCTCGGGCCTCCCGATCCTGCTCGGCATCGGGATCGACTTCGCCGTCCAGATGCACAGCCGGGTGGAGGAGGAGGTGCAGCTCGATCGCGCCCCGCACCCCATCCAGGAGACCACCACCAACCTCGCTCCTCCGCTCATCATCGCCACGCTGGCCGCAGCCGTCTCGTTCCTGGCCCTGCTGCTGGCCGAGGTGCCGATGATCCGCTCGTTCGGCGTGCTGCTGGCCATCGGCATCGTGGTCGTCCTCGTGGCCGACCTCGTGCTGCCCACCGCCATCCTGGGAGCTCGCGAGTACTACCGGCCCACCCCGAGCCGCGACTACACCACCGACGCCGTCGGCCGGGCCGTCGTGAAGCTGGGGTCGCTGCCGATGGCGGCGGTGCCGATCCTCGCCCTGGCGTCGCTGGCGGTGTTCGCCGGGGGCGCCATCGTCGACCCGAAGCTGGAGCTCCAGACCGACCCTGAGGAGTGGGTCGACCAGGACAGCCAGGTGATCGCCGACATCGCGCTGCTGAAGGAGGAGGTCGAGTCCTCCAGCGAGCTCGGCATGTACATCGAGACCGACGAGCCGTTCTCCGACGAGGCGGTCGAGTTCGTCCACGAGTTCGCCAACGACGCGCTGTCCGAGCACGACCTGCTCCTCACCGCGTCCAGCATCGTCACGACGGTGTCGTTCCTCCTCGAGATCCCTGACACGACGCTCATGCCACCCACCGGCCAGGACGTCGCCAACGCCTACGCGGTCGCTCCCGAAGGCATCCAGACGTCGGTGGCCAAGGACGAGGGCCGAGCCCTCAACCTGATCTTCCGCACCGGAGCCGGCCCGCTCGAGGACCGTGCCGTGGTCGTCAACGACATCCGGGGTTCCATCGAACCGCCCGCCGGCGTGTCGGCCACCCCGTCGGGCCTGGCCGTCGTCGGCGTCGGGCTGCTGGAGAACCTGAAGTCGAACCGGACGCTGCTCACCTACGTTGCCCTGGCCGCCGTCTTCGTGTTCCTGCTGCTGCGGCTCCGCAGCCCCATCAGGGCCCTGCTGTGCATGGTGCCGGTGCTCATGGGAGTCGGCGCGGCGTCGCTGGTCGCCTACGCGGCCGGCTTCAAGCTCAGCCCGCTGACCGCGCTCGGCGGGCCGCTCGTGATCGCGGCGTGCACCGAGTTCACGTCGCTCATCCTGACCCGCCACATGGAGGAGCGCCGGCGTGGTCTCAGCCCGCAGGAGGCGGCCAACCTGGCCGCCGCGCGCACGGGCCGGGCCTTCGCCACGTCGGCGCTCACGACGATCGCCGGCGTCGGGGTGCTGGCTGCGTCGCCGCTGCCGCTGCTGCGCGACTTCGGCCTCATCACGGCCATCAACGTCGCCGTGGCGCTGCTCTCCGCCCTCGTCGTCCTCCCGCCGCTCATGGTGTGGGCCGACCGCCGCGGCTGGGTCCACGACGACCGGTGGGGCCCGGGTGCCGGGGACCTGGTGCCGGAGGGGGCCACCGTGGACCCGAGCGCCCCGCACGGCGTCCGGAGCGGCTGATGCTGCCGTCCCGGTCGGCCGAGCGCTCGGCCGACCGGGGCCACATCAGGCCGTTCGGCCCAGCGACGATCGCAGCCCCGGTCGATACGGTGGGGTCGTGACCCGTGCTGCGCTGGGGCGGCAGATCTCGGTGCTCTTGGCTGACGACGATCCGCGCTTCCGCGCGCTGGTGCGGAGCGTGCTCGTCGAGGACGGCTACTCCATCGTCGGCGAGGCGGGCACCGCCGAGGACGTGTTCGTCGTGCTCGACAGCCAGCGCCCCGACGTCGTGGTGCTCGACCTCGTCATGGAGGGAGCCGACGGGCTCGGCACCCTCGACGAGCTCCTGGTCTCCTACCCCGACCTCCCTGTGGTGGTGATCTCCAGCCTCTTCGACCCCCTGGTCGAGCAGCAGATCCTCGCCCGCGGTGCCCGCTACCTGGAGAAGGTGGAGGGCATCGAGGCCCTCGAGCAGGCCATCGACGCCATGGTCGCGATCGAGCGCGACCGCTGACGCGGCGGCGCCGTCCCTGGCGTGCCAGCATCGCTCCGTGGACCTCGATGCCCTCCGCCGGGAGTACGAATCGAACCCGCTCGACGTCGAGGACGTCGCACCCGACCCGATCGTGCAGGTCCAGCGCTGGCTGGCCGAGTGGGTGAGCGGCACCCCGGACGAGCCGAGCGCGATCGTGCTCGTGACCGCCGACGCCCAGGGCCGTCCGTCGGCCCGCAACGTGCTGCTGCGACGCATCGACAGCGCCGGGTTGACCTTCTTCACGAGCTATCGGAGCCGCAAGGCGCAGGACCTCGCCGCCAACCCGCAGGCCACGATCCTCTTCTCCTGGGTGCCCGTGCTGCGCCAGATCCACGTGAGCGGCGCCGTCCACCGGGTGGAGCCGGCCGAGAGCGACGCCTACTGGGCGACCCGCCCCCGGGGGAGCCAGCTGGCCGCCTGGGCCTCCGAGCAGTCCAGCGTCCTGCCGGACCGCGCCGCGCTGGAGGCCCGCTTCGCAGAGATGGAGGACCGCTACGCGGGCGGTGAGGTGCCCCGCCCGCCGCACTGGGGCGGCTACCGCCTCGTGCCGGAGACCGTCGAGCTCTGGCAGGGCCGCGCCAACCGGATGCACGACCGGCTCCGCTACCAGCGCGCCGCCGGCCACGACGGCTGGGAGATCGTCCGCCTGGCGCCGTAGCCCACGCCACCGGCGGGCGTGTGCGCGGTGCTCGTGCTAGCGGCGACTGGTGGATCTCGCGGTGTAGGTGATGGTGAGGATGGCGGCGAGGGCGAGGGCCAAGAGGAGGCCGAGGCGGGTGGGGCCGATGTCGGCCACCCAGCGAGCGATGGAGTCGGACCAGCCGGTGACCGTCTCGACGGCCTGGGAGTCGGCGCCCCTGCCGTCGCGGAGGCGCACCTCGTACCAGCCGTAGTGGGCGAGGTACCCACCGGCCACGACGAGCAGCAGCCCGGAGACCCGGGTGACGTGGGGGAGCGCCTTGCGGAGCCAGCGGACCATGCCCTGGCGGGCCATGCCGAGGCTCACGGTGAGCACGAGCAGGACGAGCATCATCCCGAGCGAGTAGGCCACGAACACGGCCAGGCTGGAGACCAGGTTCTCCCGCCGGAACGTCCCCGCGACGGCACTGGTGAACACCGGAAGGGCGCAGGAGATCGAGGCGATCGCGTAGCTGATGCCGAAGACGAACATCGACGAGCCGGACCGCTCCTTGCCGCCCCGGTTGAGCTTGGGCAGCGGGATGATCGGCTCGAAGCCGCGCAGCATGGCGATGCCGAGGACGACGAGGCCGGCGCCGATGACCATCGTGGCCCACGGCGTCCACCGGTCGATCGAGGCGGACAGGTGGTAGATGGCCAGCCCGGCGATGCTGAACACGACGAGGAAGCCGCCGGACACGGAGAGGCCCACCCCGAGGGAGCGGGCCACGCTGGCCTGGGTGTCCTGGTCCTTGCTGTCCTGACCGAGGAAGAACCCGAGGTAGGCGGGCAGCATGGCGAACCCGCAGGGGTTCACCGTGGCGAGCATCCCGGCCCCGAAGGCGATGGCGAGGGGAGCGTCGATCACGGCCGGCCCGCCGTCAGGGCTCGATGCCGAACGAGTCGGCGATCAGCCCGAGCAGCTGCTCCTCGCTGAGCTCGCCGGCGTGGCTGGCCACCACGTCGCCCTCGGCGTCGAGGAGCACGGTGGTGGGCAGGACGATGCCGCCGAGGGCGGTGATGACCGAGCCGTCCGGGTCCTGCCCGATCCGGTAGGTGACGCCGGTCCGCTCGACCAGGGCCTGGGCCTCCTCAGGCCGGTCCTGCATGGCCAGGCCCAGGAACGTCACCTGGTCGCCGACGGCCTGGTAGGCGGCCTCGAGGGCCGGCATCTCCCGGATGCAGGGCGGGCAGTAGGAGGCGAAGAAGTTCACGATCACCGGCTGGCCCCGGAGCGAGGCGAGGGGGACGGCCTCGCCGTCGAAGGTCGTGAAGGCGACGGCATCGAGGTCCGCCGGCTCACCCTCGGGCTCGAGCTCGATGGTGCCGCCCTGCCCGGAGGCGACGGTCGCGTCGTCCCCGTCGCTCAGCAGCACCGCGGTGGCCACGGCGGCCAGCAGCGCGAGGACGGTCCCGGCCAGGACCAGTCGCAGGGGGACGCGGGGGGACGCCGGCACGCCGACGACGGTACCGCCGGGGGTGTCCCCATCCACAGTCGGCCGGTGTGGCCTCGGGCACGGCCCACCCACGGCGGGGCGGTGGACCTGGCACGGCGAGGGTTGGCCGCGGGCAGGCCGGGGCTCGGTCGTGGCGCGCTCCACGCGTCGGGGGGATCGCGTGGCTCGCGGGGCCGTCGCCCCGGCCTGCCCTCTGCGGCGACCTCAGCCCGGGGCGGG
>Ga0208490_100751_pt1 | contig 16377 bp, 11 predicted proteins | sample SubbioAug_CSWold_FD_184818 | JGI IMG/M metagenome (GOLD analysis project Ga0208490, IMG submission 184818) | Serpentinite rock and fluid subsurface biosphere microbial communities from McLaughlin Reserve, California, USA - CR11Aug_CSWold (SPAdes) | ecosystem: Environmental > Terrestrial > Deep...
TTTTTCCAGGATGAAGCCGCGGATCTGGCCGCCGTCGTCCTTGGCCCAGACCACGAACACGTCGGCGATCGGGCTGTTGGTGATCCACATCTTGGCGCCGCTGAGCGAGTAACCACCGGGCACGGCCTTGGCGCGGGTGACCATGCTGCCGGGGTCGCTGCCGTGGTTGGGTTCGGTCAGGCCGAAGCAACCGATCCACTCGCCCGTGGCCAGCTTGGGCAGGTACTTCTGCTTCTGGGCTTCCGAGCCAAATTCGTTGATCGGCACCATCACCAGCGAGCTCTGCACGCTCATCATGCTGCGGTAGCCGGAGTCCACGCGCTCCACCTCGCGCGCCACCAGGCCGTAGCAGACGTAGTTCAGGCCGGCGCCGCCATAGGCTTCGGGAATGGTGGGGCCGAGCAGGCCGAGCTCGCCCATCTCGCGGAAGATGGACACGTCGGTGTTCTCGTGGCGGAAGGCCTCGGTCACGCGGGGCAGCAGCTTTTCCTGGCAGTAGGCGCGCGCGGCGTCCTGCACCTGGCGCTCGTCGTCGGTGAGCTGGCTGCTCAGGTGGAAGGGGTCTTCCCAGTTGAAGGTGTTTTTGTTCGAGGCCATGTCTCAAGCTCCTGAAAGGACGAAAAGAGGCGGCGGAATCAGTTCTGACGGAGCAGTTCGCGGCCGATGATCAGTTGCTGCACCTGTGTGGTGCCTTCGTACAGGCGCAGCAGACGGGCGTCTCGGTAGAAGCGCTCCACCGGGTATTCGTTGATGTAGCCGGCGCCGCCGTGGATCTGCACGCCACGGTCGGCCACCCGGCCGACCATCTCGGTGGCGAACAGCTTGGCGCACGAGACGCGCATGGACACGTCGGGATCGGACAGGTGGGCCGGTTTGGCGTCGAAGCGCTGCGCCACGTCTTTCACCAGCGACCAGCCGGCCAGCAGTTCGGCCTGGCTGTCGGCCAGCATGGCCTGGATCAGCTGGAACTCACCAATGGCTTTGCCGAACTGCTTGCGCTCGCGTGCGTACCGGCGCGACTCGTCGATGATGCGAGAGGCCAGACCGCAGGACACGGCCGAGATGTTCAGGCGACCGCGGTCGAGCACCTTCATCGCCGTCTTGAAGCCCTGCCCCGGCACGGCACCGATGATGTTGGCCGCCGGCACGCGCACGTTCTCCAGGATCACGTCACACGTCTGGGTGCCGCGCTGGCCCATCTTCTTGTCTTTTTTGCCCAGCTTGATGCCCGGCGTGTCGGCCGGCACGATGAAGGACGAGACGCCGCCCGCACCCGGACCACCGGTGCGCGCCATGAGCGTGAAGGCACCGGCGCGCGGCGCGTTGGTGATGTAGCGCTTGGTGCCGTTGAGCACGTAGTGGTCGCCGTCCAGGCGGGCACTGGTCTTGAGCGATGCGGCGTCAGTGCCGGCGTCGGGTTCGGTCAGGGCAAAAGACATGACCAGTTCGCCGCTGGCCACGCGGGGCAGGTACTCGGCCTTCTGCTCGGGCGTTCCGTCCATCAGGATGCCTTGCGAGCCGATGCCGATGTTGGTGCCGAACACAGAGCGGAAAGCCGCCGCGGTGCGGCCCAGCTCGTAGTTCACCAGCACCTCCTGGCTGACCGAGAGGCCGATGCCGCCGAATTCCTCGGGCACGGTCAGGCCGAACAGGCCCATCTCCTTCATGTCGTCGATGATGTCGGCCGGCACGTCGTCGTGCTCTTCCAGGTGGTTTTCGGCCGGCACCAGGCGTTCCAGCACGAAGCGCTGGACAGTGGCGATCAGGATGTCAAAAGATTCGGCGTCGAGGGCCATGCGGTTCGCTCCAGGGGTCAGCGATGAAGAGTCAGCGGTGTTGAAAAGAAGGCGTGCGCTTACCCAGAAACGCATGCATGCCCTCGTGCGCGTCGGCACTGGCAAAGCGCTCGTACAGCGCATGGCGCTCGAACAGGATGCCCTCGCTCAGCGGGCTTTCCCAGGCCCGATTGACCGAGGCCTTGATGGCCATCAGCGCAGGCAGCGAGAAGCTGGCGATCTGCGTGGCGAGCGCCAGCGTCTGGTCGATCAGCTCGGCATCGGGCACCACGCGGGATACCAGACCGTAGCAGTCGGCCTCCTGCGCGTCGAGCTGGCGGGCCGAGAGGCACATGTCCATGGCCTTGGCCTTGCCGATGGCGCGCGGCAGGCGCTGCGTGCCGCCCGCACCGGGCAGCATGGCCAGCCTGATCTCGGGCAAGGCGAACCTTGCGGATTCGCCCGCCACGACGATGTCGCAGGCCAGGGCCAGCTCGCAGCCACCGCCCATGGCGAAGCCGGATACCGCAGCCAGCACCGGCTTGCGCACGCGGCGGATGGTTTCCCAGTTGCGGGTGATGAAGCCGCTCTGGTAGACGTCCATGAACGACCAGTCGGCCATGGCCTCGATGTCGGCGCCGGCGGCAAACGCCTTGGCGCTGCCCGTGATGACGATGGCGCCGATACCCTCGTCGGCGTCGAAGGCCAGCAGGGCGGCGCCCAGCTGGTCCATCACGGCATCGTTGAGCGCGTTGAGTTGTTGGGGCCGGTTGAGCGTGATCACGCCAACCCGGCCCCTGGCCTCAACCAGAACGATTTGTTCACTCATGGTGTGCGGGCGGACGGGGCGCTCACTCGAGGTTGATCTGGGCTTCTTTGATGAGCGACGACAGCATCTTGGCTTCGTTCGTCAGCAAGGTGCGGAAGGCCGCGTTGTCCAGGCCGACGGCTTCGGCACCGAGGGCTTCGTAGCGCGTCTTGGTGTTGGCCTGGGTCAGCGCCTTGGCAATCTCCTGTGCCATGCGGGCCGAGACCTCTGCCGGCACGCCATTGGGTGCCCACATGCCGAACCAGATGTCCAGCTCCGTTCCTTTGAAGCCCTGCTCGGCCAGCGTCGGCACATCCGGGAAGAAGGACGAACGCTGTGTGCCCGCCACCGCCAGCATGCGCACTTTGCCGGCGCGCACGTGCTGGAACGCAATGCCCGGATCGAACACAAAGTCGGCCTGGTTGCCCATGACATCGTTCAGGGCCGGCGCAGCACCGCGATAGGGAATGTGTGTGGCGGCGATGCCGGTGACCTTCTTGAAGAGTTCGCCCGCCAGATGGGGTGGCGTGCCGGCGCCGGCCGAGGCATACGACAGCTTGTCGGGATTGGCGCGAGCGAAGGCCACCAGTTCCTTCGCATCCTTGAAGGTGGACTGGGGCTTGACCACCAGGTACATCTGGCTGCGGCCCACGCCGGCCACCGGGGTCAGTTCCTTCGCGGGGGCGAGGGTCTGCTTGAAGAGGAAGGGGTTGGCTGTCTCGAAAGAGGTGGGTGCGATCAGGAAGGTGTAGCCGTCCGGTGTGGCGCGGATGACTTCACTGGCGGCCAGGTTGCCGCTGGCGCCCGGCTTGTTGTCCACGATCACCGACTGACCCAGCGCGTCACCGAGCGACTGCGCCACGACCCGCGCCATGGCGTCGGTGGTACCACCGGGCGCGAAGCCGACCACGATGCGGATGGGTTTGGCTGTGGGCCAAGCCTGCTGCGCCTGGGCTGCGCCGAGAGCCCCCAGTGTGCACAGGCTGATGGCGGCGCTCTGGACGAGGCGCCGGCGCAGGGGATTCTTCGGAAAATTGAACATGGCTTGTCTCCGTTGGGGTTGTGGTCGGCAGGGGAACTCGGGGGTCTTCAGGCCTGGTCTTCGCGCAGCATCTTGCGCAGCTTGAATTTCTGGATCTTTCCGGACGGCGTGGACGGCATCGCGTCGCGCACGATCAGGCGTTCGGGGATGTACTGCATCGCCACCTTCTGGGATTTCATGAAGTCCACGATGGACGCCAGGTCGATGGACTGCCCGGCCTTGGGGACCACCACCGCACAGGCGCGCTCGCCCAGGCGCTCGTCGGGGTAGGCCACCACCGCGGCCATGGCAATGGCGGGGTGCCGGTACAGCAGCGCCTCGATCTCGACCACCGGGATGTTTTCGCCGCCACGGATGATCACGTCCTTGCTGCGGCCGGTGATGCGCACATAGCCCTGCTCGTCCAGCCGGGCGAGGTCGCCGGTGTCGAACCAACCCTCGGCATCGGTGCCGTTGAGGTGCGGACGCTTGAGGTAGCCGCCGAAGTTGGACACCGAACGCACCATCAGCTTGCCGGCCTGGCCAGCGGGCAGAGCGGCACCGTCGAAGTCCACCACCTGGAGTTCCACGCCGGGCAGCGGGCAGCCGTCGGTGGTGAAGGCGCGCTCGTCCGGGTCGCTCAGCTGGATCAGCGTGACGGCGCCGTTTTCTGTCATGCCCCAGGCCGACACGATCTTGGTGCCCAGCACGGCGCGCGCCTGCTCCACCAGTGGCCCGGGGATGGGCGCGCCCGCGCACAGAAAGGTCTTCAGGGTCGGCACGGTCTTGCCCGACTCGGCCACGTTCTTGGCCAGGTCGGTCAGGAACGGGGTGGAAGCCATGGTGAAGCTGCACTGCTCGGCGCGGATCAGGTCGATCGCCTTGAGCGGCTCCCAGATGTCCAGGATCACGGCGCTGGCCTTGAGCAGGATGGGCATGATCAGCCCGTACATGAAGCCGGTCTGGTGCGCCATGGGCGAGGCCATCAGCACCACGTCTTCGGCGTCCAGCTGAAGGCGCTGTGCGTAGGGAACGATGTTGGCCATCACCGTGTTGGCGGTGTGCATCACGCCCTTGGGCTCGCCCGTGGTGCCCGAGGTGTAGATGATCTGGGTCACGTCGTCCGGGCCGGCGCGGTGGCGCGTCAAGATCTCGCGCGCATCGGGCTCGTTCTCCCAGTGCGGTCCACTGAGCAGGGTCTCAAAGCTGTTGGCAGCGGTGCCGCCCACCACCACGATGTGCTGCAGGTGCTGCAGGTGCGGCAGGCTGGGCTTCAGTGCGGTGACCATCTGTTCGAAGTCGAAACCCCGGAACACCTTGGGCACGATCAGCAGCTTGGCCTCGCCGTGCTGGAGCATAAAGGACAACTCGCGCTCACGGAAGATGTGCATCAGGGGGTTCATCACCGCGCCGATGCGCGAACAGGCCAGATACACCACGGTGAACTGCCACCAGTTGGGCAGCTGGCAGGCGACGATGTCGTTCTTGCCCACGCCCAGCTTCGCCAGACCCACGGCCACACGGTCGGCCATGGCGGCCAGCTCGCGGTAGGTGAAGCGCGTGGTGGTGCCGCTTTCGGCCTGCACCGCCGTCAGGGCCAGCTTGTCGGGGCAGGCCGCCACGCAGGCGTCCAGCTCGTCGTTGATGGTGCGGTCGGGCCAGAAGCCCCGTGCCACGGCCTGCGCACGGCGGGCCGGGATGAGGACAGCATCGAATTCCATGGTCTTGTCTCCTGCTCTTGTGGTGGAACCGACCCGGTCAGGCGGGCACGTTCTTGCGGCCGGCGCGGGTGCGCGCGATGATGGTTTTCATGATCTGGGCCGTGCCGTCGCCGATCTGGAAGCCCAGCACGTCGCGCAGGCGCTGCTCCATCAGGCCGCGGTCGTAACCACCGTGACCAAAGCACAGCAGGCACTGGTGGATCACGTCGTAGGCCAGCTTGGGACCCCACCACTTGGCCATGCCAGCCTCGGCGGAATGCGGGAGTCCTTTGTCCTTGAGCCACAGGCCCTGCAGGCAGACCAGGCGCGCACCCTCCACCTCGGTGTCGAATTGGGCCAGCGGATGCGTCACGCCCTGGAAAGCCGACAGCGGCTGCCCGAAAGCCTGGCGCTGGGTGATGTATTCCCAGGTCTCGTCCAACGCGACACGCGCCACGGCCAGGCACTGCAGGCCGATCAGCGAGCGCGAGAAGTCGAAGCCGTGCATCACCTGCACGAAGCCCTTGTTCTCGTCCCCCAAGCGGTGGCTCACGGGGATGCGCACGTTCTCGAAGAAGATCGAGCCGCGGCCGATGGCGCGCTGGCCGTGGCAGTCGAAACGGTTGGTGCTCAGGCCCGGGGTGTCCATGGGCACCAGCAGCGCGGTCACGCCGTGCGCGCCCGATTCCGGCGTGCCGGTGCGGCCGAACACCACGGTGATGTCGGCCTGGTCGGCGGCGGAGATCGAGGTCTTCTCGCCGTTGATGACGTAGCAGTCACCGTCGCGCTCGATGCGCAGGCGCAGGTTGGCGGCGTCGGATCCGCCGCGCGGTTCGGTCAGTGCGATGGCGCAGATTGCCTCGCCTTTGACGATCTTCTGCAGCCAGGGGCCGACCACGGCCGGATCGCCGTACTTGGACAGGATCTGGCTGTTGAGCGAGGCCAGCAGGTTCAGGTAGGAGAAGCTCAGGTCGGCGCGCGCGATCTCTTCATGGATCACGCCCGCGGCCAGGCAACCCATGCCCAGGCCGCCAAACGTCTCGGGCAGTTCGGGGCAGATGAAGCCGAGTTCGCCCATTTCGCGCAAGAGCGTGCGGTCAAGGTCACGGGTCTTGTCGCGCTCCAGGAAACCGGGCTTGACGCGATCGTCGGCAAAGCGGCGCACGGTTTCGGCCAGCGCCTGCAGGTCTTCGTCGATGTAGGGGTTCGGGTTCATCGCGGCGCTCCTGGGCTTACTTGGCGTACTTGCGGAACTCGGGCTTGCGCTTTTCCTTCAGGGCGTTGACGCCCTCGCGCGACTCTTCCGTGTCGTAGTACAACTTGAGCGCGTACATGCCCATGCCGGCGATGCCGCTCTGGTGGGCCGTGTCCATGTTGAAGCTGCGCTTGGCAATGGCGATGGCGGTCGGGCTGCGCTCGCAAATCGTCTCGGCCCACTCCTGCACCGTCTCGTCGAGCTTCTCGTGCGGCACGCAGATGTTGGCCAGACCCATGTCCACCGCTTCCTGGCCGCTGTAGCGCTTGTTCAGGTACCAGATCTCGCGCGCTTTCTTCTCGCCCACCACATGGGCCAGGAACGCCGTGCCGTAGCCCGGATCCACCGAACCCATCTTGGGGCCGACCTGACCGAAGATGGCCTTCTCGGAGCAGATCGTCAGGTCGCAGATCGTGCACAGCACGTTGCCGCCACCGATGGCGAAGCCCTGCACCCGGGCGATGACCGGCTTGGGCACGTCGCGGATCGCGGTGTGCAGCTCTTCCATCGGCAGGCCGATGGTGCCGCGCCCGTCGTAGTTACCGTCATGGGCCGACTGATCGCCACCGGTGCAGAAGGCGCGGTCACCGGCGCCGGCCAGCACGATGCAGCCGACTTCACGGTCGTAACCGGCCTTGTTCAGCGCCTTGATGATCTCGTCGCAGGTGGTGCCGCGAAAGGCGTTCATCTTGTCCGGGCGGTTGATCGTGATCCAGGCCACGCCGTTGCGGACTTCGTACAGGATGTCTTCGAAATTCATGAGAGCTTCCTCGGGTGTTCGTTGAAGGTGTCGGTCGTGTTCAACCGTGCATCGTCAGACCACCAGACACGCTGATGACCTGACCGGTAATGAAGCCGGCATCGTCGCTGCCGAAGAAGGCGATGGCGCTGGCCAGGTCGTCGGGCTGGCCCAGGCGGCCCAGAGGGATGGCGCTGCGGAAGGCTTCGAGCAGCTTGGCGGGGTCACGCGCGCCTTCGGCCACACCGGCGAGCAGCGCGGTGTCGGTCGGGCCCGGACAGACGACGTTGACCGTGATGTTCTGGCGGGCATGTTCACGGGCCAAGGTCTTGGAAAGAGCCACCAGACCACCCTTGCAGGCGGAATACACGGCTTCGCCAGAAGAGCCACCGCGCGCCGCATCCGAGGCGATGTTCACGATGCGACCGCTCTTGCGCTCGGCCATGCCGGGCAACACCGCGTGCAGCATGTGCAATGCGCCGGTGAGGTTGATGGCGATCAGCTTCTCCCACTCGGCGGGCACGGTCTTGGTGAAGGGCTTGAACACATCCCAACCGGCGTTGTTCACCAGCACGTCGATGGGGCCTAGCGCGGCTTCGGTTGCCATCACGGCAGCGTCCACTGCGGCGCGGTCGGTGATGTCGCACTTGAAGGCCTTAGCCACACCGCCTGCCGCTTCGATCTCAGTGGCCACTTTTTGCGCGGCCTCAAGGTTCATGTCAAACACCGCCACCTGGGCGCCCTCCTCGGCAAAGCGGCGGCTCGTCGCCCCCCCAATGCCACCACCACCACCGGTCACGATCACGGTCTTTCCACTCAGATTGCGCATTTACTGAACTCCTAGGTACTTCAAAAACGGTTTCCAACCCGACGAGGCAGAAGACCACTTACGACAAGATGTTGTCATAGTTTATTGCTGAAGGTGTCGACGGTCAAACCGTTGTGGCAGCATCTTTCTAAGTGTTTACCCTATCTCTCTGGGAAGACAGGCAGTATTTGTCAGAGCCGATTCTTTTTTCTCTCGGCGCTTAAACGCAAACATGTTTGCTTTTAAGCACCAGAGAAGCCGGCATTTCGAGGACCAGAAGACGTACCCCCGCCAGCGCACCTCCATAGAGCCGGCACAGCGATCCGCCAGGACTGGGCTTTGGATGTCGAAAACCAAAAAGGCCCTTGCAACGGAAGCGCAAGGGCCTGCTACGAGGAAAGCGGATCGACAGGAAACCGCTCCAGAGTGGGGCACGGTACCCACTGAGCGACGGGGGCGGGCCTACCTGTGTCGCTTGCCGTGGACCCGCGTGAACTTGAATCCACCTGTCGATTTGCTCGGGTTCTACATGGGCCCTGCAAGCTGTGGACGGCACCGTCGGAAACATGCACCAGGCGGGTGGTTTCACGGCGCAAGAACACGTGGCCACCTACAAGAGGCCGAGATGTGTCGAGTTCGTCGATGAACCCCCCAAGCCTGCAACAGGCAAGGTCATGTGGCCGCATCTGCAAGAGCGCCAAGACCAGCAGTATCGGCTTCGGAGAACGACGGCATCTTGAAACATACGCAGACGCATGGACGCGCACATGGGACCGCAAACCTCTGCCTCTGGTCTGTACAGTCAGAGGCTTGAGCGGCACTTCCAGACCGTCGCGGCCGTTTTCATAGAACCCTCTCATCCACAAAACAGGTCTGCCAGCAGATCTGTCATTCCCGGAACCCATCCATGACCTATCCCAACACCCAACTGTTCATCAACGGCCAATGGCAGGATGGCTCGGAAGGCAAAACCTTGCCGGTGGTCAACCCTGCGACCGGTCTGGAAATCGGAACAGTGGCGCACGCCTCGCGCATCGATCTGGACGCGGCCCTGGTGGCCGCAGAAAAGGGTTTCGACACCTGGCGCAACATGAGCGCTCAGGAGCGAGGAAAGATCATGCGCAAGGCCGCCGCGCTGCTGCGTGAACGCGCCACACCCATCGCCGCCGTGCTCACACAGGAACAGGGAAAACCTCTGGGAGAAGCCAAGGCAGAAGTGATGGCGGGTGCCGATATCCTCGACTGGTTTGCCGAAGAGGGTTCGCGCACCTATGGACGCATCGTGGCGTCTCGCGCCAACCCGGCTATTCGTCAAATGGTGCTGAAGGATCCTGTGGGGCCAGTCGCGGCCTTCACACCGTGGAATTTCCCCATCAACCAAGTGATTCGCAAAGTCGGCGCAGCCCTGGCGGCCGGTTGCTCGATGCTGGTCAAGGGCCCTGAAGAGACCCCGGCAAGTCCTGCTGCATTGATCCAGGCATTCGCTGACGCGGGCTTACCTGAGGGTGTGCTGGGCCTGGTGTATGGCACACCTGCTGAAATCTCTGCCTACCTGATTCCCCATCCGATCATTCGAAAGATCACCTTCACAGGCTCCACAGCCGTGGGGAAACAGCTGGCTGCGCTCGCTGGTCAGCACATGAAGCGGGTCACGATGGAGCTGGGCGGACATGCCCCTGTGATCATCTGTGAAGACGCCGACATCGAGCTGGCGGTGAAATCCGTTGGCGGCATGAAGTTCCGCAATGCAGGGCAGGTCTGCATTTCCCCCACCCGATTCCTGGTGCATCACAGCGTCCACGACGATTTCGTGAAAGCCATGGGTCAACTGGCCAACGGCCTGAAGGTGGGTGACGGGCTGGCGCAAGGAACCCAGATGGGACCACTGGCCAACGCTCGTCGCATCACAGCCATGGCCGAACTCATCGACGATGCCGTGCATCGGGGCGCCCAGCTGGTGGCTGGCGGTCATCGCCAAGGCGAGACAGGCAACTTCTGGGCCCCTACCGTGTTGGCGGATGTACCACTGAACGCTCGCATCTTCAACGACGAGCCTTTCGGCCCCGTCGCTGCCATACGAAAATTTGACCAGCTCGATGAGGCGATTGCCGAAGCCAACCGCCTGTCGTACGGCCTGGCGGGATACGCTTTTACCTGCTCACTCAAGAACGCCGACCTGCTGACCCGCAAGGTAGAAGTCGGCATGCTGTGGATCAACATGCCCGCCATGCCCAGCGCAGAGATGCCTTTTGGCGGCATCAAAGAATCCGGCTACGGCACCGAAGGCGGCCCAGAGGCCTTGGACGCTTATCTCAACACGCGTTCAGTGGCCATACTGAACGCGTGAAACGCTTGCTTTCTTCACCGCCTCCGGAAATCGTGGAGGCCGGTTGATTTAAGGCAACGCTGAACAAGGGGCAATCCGTCAACCTGCTGATCCTTTGATTGCGCCATGCGGGATCAAAGGCCCAAGCGGATGGATTTCTGGCCGTATCCGTGCCATTTCGGCCTCGCGCACGCTCGGGGCGTGTACTGCAGACGCACTCATCCCATGAGGTGCTGGCGCGCCAGGCAGATATTGGCCAACCCCAGCGCCACGAACGAGCGCATGGCGTTTTTGACCAGGCCCCGGTAGCGCACCTGGCGAAGCCCCACAGCCGCTTGACCACGGCGAAGACGTGCTCGACACGTGCCCGGACCCTGGATTTGTTGCGGTTCTTCGAGCGCTCGGCCTCATCGACCTCTCCGCCCTTGCGCACGCGCTGGTTGGTAAAGTCTCTGGCATTGGGCGCCTTGGACGCGATCAGCGCCTTCTGGCTGGCGTAGGCACTGTCGCCGTACACGCGCTGCTCGTTGCCGTGCAGCAGATCAGGCAACGGGTGCTTGTCGTGCACGTTGGCTGCTGTCACCACGGCGCTGTGCGCCAACCCGCTGCGACTGTCCACGCCAATGTGCATCTTCATCCCGAAATACCACTGCTGACCTTTGCGGGTCTGGTGCATCTCCGCACAGGTCGAGCAGCGCGGCCCGTCCTGCCGGGTGTTTCAGGTCCAGGCGCATGCCGCGCTTGTTGCGGTTGACCATGTCGCGCAAGGGCGCCGACGCGTAGTCGCCCGCCCCGGTGTCCTCGATCTTGATCACGTCGGCCCCCAGATCGGCCAGGTGCAGCGTGCACATGGGGCCGGGCAGCAGCCGGGTGAGGTCCAGCACCCTGACACCCGCCAGGGGCGATCCCGCGGGTGAAGGCTCATCGGAGGGGACCAGGGAAGTCGAAGGACGCTGGGTGGGCAATGGCATAAGGGACTCGGACCGGATGGGTTGAAGCAGCCGCCACCTTAGTTCGTCCACAGGCCTGGTCTCAATGGCCTGCGCCGACCTTTGCATTGGCAGAAAACACCACATGACCATGACCATGACCGGCGGCTCCATGCTGTGGGTGAGCTGGCTGGCCTTCTGCGGCGGCTGCGCGCTGGCGGCCAACGGCTTTGCCATGCTGGTGGTGCTCAACACCATGCTGGGTGCAGCTGCGGGCACCGTCTCTTGGATGCTGGTGGAGTGGCTGCACCGCGGTCGCCCGAGCATGCTGGGTGCGGTGTCAGGCGCCATTGCCGGCCTGGTGGCCATCACGCCGGCCTGCGGCTTTGTCGGGCCCATGGGCACGATTGCGATTGGCCTGATCGTCTCGCCCATCTGCGTGTGGGCAGTGGACAAGCTCAAGCCCATGATCGGTCTGGACGACTCGTTTGATGTGTTCGGCGTGCACGGCGTGGGCGGCATCGTCGGCGGCGTCCTGACCACGGTCTTCGCCATCCCGGCACTCGGCGGCCTGGGCTTTGCCGAGGGGCGAGACTTCGCTTCGCAGATGCCCGTTCAGCTGCTGGCCATCGGCTTCAGCATCGTGTACTCGGCCATCACCAGCTACATCGCCTTCAAGGCCGCGGGCCTGATCTGCGGCGGGCTGCGCGTGAGCGAGGACGACGAGCTGACAGGCCTGGACATGAGTTCGCACGGCGAGCCGGGCTACAAGCTGTCTTGATGCGCACCACCACACCGCCATACCGAGGGATTCACACATGAAACTGGTCACCGCCATCATCAAACCGTTCAAGCTCGACGAGGTGCGCCAGGCGCTCTCGGACCTGGGCGTCCAGGGCATCACGGTCACCGAGATCAAGGGCTTCGGGCGTCAGCAGGGCCACACCGAGCTGTACCGCGGCGCGGAGTACGTGGTGGACTTCCTGCCCAAGGTGAAGATTGAGACCGCTGTGGCCGACGAGCGCGTGCCCTTCGTGGTCGAAGCCATCGAAAACGCCGCGCGCACCAGCAAGATCGGCGACGGCAAGATCTTCGTCTTGCCGCTGGGAGCAGGCCCTGCGCATCCGCACCGGCGACACCGGCGACGAGGCGCTGTGATGGATCGAGATCCAGGCGATTCGCCAAAGCGGTGCCAGCACTGCGCAGGCAGGCATCGCCTGGGACACACGAGAACAGTGCTCAATAAAAAGGCATGGCCCGCCAACCCAACAACGACGCGGCTTGCCGGCTGATTGCCAAAAGATATCCACAGCTTAGACCACAGAAACGGTGGGTATCTGAAAGCCTGGAACGGACGCCGTCACGAATCCCGGCTGCGCGCTCCGCGACTCGCGGCTACTGAACCAGGCCCTGGTGCGCGGGGTGCTGCAGATCCACGATTGATGACCACGGGGATTGGCTTGTCTCAAGCCGGTCGTGCGGCTCGATCACCGCATGCGCCAGGGCACGATCTGCTGCAACGTGGCCGCCGGTGTCATCCGACCGCCATGCACCGCGTTGATTCCCACGGGACGCCTGCGGCCCGGCCTGGGATCAGGAACCTGCGCGCGCTCCTCCGGCGAAGTCCTCCGGATGCAACAGTCGGAAATGGCCGTCCAGTGTCGCCATCAGCTGACCCATATTGACCGGCTTCACGAAGTGGTGAGAAAACCCATGCGCAAAGGCCTGCGCCAGATCGTGCGGCTGGCCATACCCCGTCACGGCGATCAACAGGGTGTCTTTCAGGGCAGGGATGCCCTTGAGCTGCTGGGCGAGTTCATTGCCGTTCATTTCCGGCAAGCCGATGTCGAGCAGACACACCTCGGGCTGAAAAGCGGTGGATTCCTGCAGTGCACGCACCGGATGGTGCTCGACGCGAACGGTGTGGCCGACCGACTCAAGCAACAAAGCGAGCATCTGGGCGGCGTCCACGTTGTCATCCACCAGCAACACGCGCAGCCCTTTGGCCGCATCGCTTTGCGCAGGCGCCTCAGCGCGCCGGTTCGCCACCGGGTCTGCAGACGAAATGGGCAAAGACACCGTGAACTCGCTGCCTTTGCCGAGTCCCGCACTGTGGGCCGTGACACGGCCTCCGTGCAGCGTCACCAGGCTTTTCACCAGCGCCAGTCCGATTCCGAGCCCACCCTGACTTCGGTCTGAACTGCGTTCGCCCTGCACAAACATCTCGAACACCTGCTCAATCAAGCCTTGGGTCATGCCGATGCCGTCGTCTCGCACCGAAATGACAACCTGGTCACCTGACAGGACGGTGCGCAGCACCACGCGACCGCCATCGGGTGTGTATTTCACGGCGTTGTTCAACAGGTTGGCGAGCACCTGCACCAGCCGCTTTTCGTCGCCCTGAATCCACACCTCGCCGACGGGCAGGATCACCTCCAGCCGGTGCCGGTGTTGCTCCACGGATGAGCGCACCTGCTCCACCGCCTCCTCCACCAGACCGCGCACCTGAAGGGTTGTGGAGGCCAAAGAAATCTGCCCACGGGTAACGCGGGACACGTCCAGCAGGTCTTCGATCAGCCCGGTCATGTGGGCCGCCTGGCGCGCGATCACCTGGCTCACGCTGCTGATGAGCTGCTTGTCGCTGGTCTCGATGCGCAGCAGTTCGGCCGCGGCGGAAATCGGCGCCAGCGGGTTGCGCAGTTCGTGCGCCAGCATCGCCAGAAATTCGTCTTTGCGCCGATGGGATTCCTGCAGGTGGTCCTGCGCCTGGCGTTGTTCGTGGATGTCGGTGCAGGTACCCATCCACCGCACGATGGCACCGGTATCGTCGCGAACCGGCAGTGCACGACCCAGGGTCCACCGGAACTGGCCGCTGTGGTGCCTCAGGCGGTATTCGATTTCGTAGGACTCGCCGCTCTCCAGACTGTGGAGCCACGCCTGCCGCGCGCGCTCCTGATCTTCAGGGTGGAAGATGGCGTTCCATCCCTCACCATCCGTGGATCCTCGGGCCACGCCCGTGAATTCGTACCACTGGTCGTTGTAGTAGTCGTGGTGACCGTTGGGCAGTGTCGACCACACCATCTGTGGCATGGCGTTGGTGATGGTCCGGAATTTGGCCTCGCTGTCGCGCAGCGCCTGGGCGGATTTTTTGGTTTCCGATATGTCCAGCACGTAGGCAATGCCTTCGTCGCGTGAGCTCTCCAGATTGGCGGCGCCCACATAGACCGTCGCGCGGCTGCCGTCTTTCCGGAAAAATTCCTTCTGATAGGTGTCGATCGTGCCCACATCGCGCAGTTGGCGCCGCGCCTGGCGGTCCACCTCGATCCATTCCGGCGGCGTGAGCCCGACCCAGGTCAACACCCCGGCTTCCAGCTCGGCCTGGCTGTAGCCGAGCATGTCCAGAAAGGCGTCGTTGGCATTGAGAATCGTCGCGTCGGCTCCGTCTGACCCCTCAAAAACATAGGTCACGATGCCAATGATGTTGGAGTTGATGAACCGCTCCAGCTTGGCTTCGCTTCTGCGAAGAGCCGTCTCCACGGCCTGGCGTTTGTGTGCTTCGCGGTGACGCTCCAGCACCAGTGCAGCGGTGTGGACCAGAATCGGCATGGATTGCGCTTCGGCAGCCGTCGGATCTCGCGAGGAATGAAAGTAATAAGCCAGCGTCCCCAGCACCTTTCCGTGCGTGGAGAGAATCGGTAAAGACCAGCAGGACCGCAGTCCGTGGGCAGCAGCCAGGTCTCGGAAGTCCGCCCACAGGGGGTCGCTCTCGATGTCCCGGACAAAAACGGGTTGCTTCAGGAATGCGGCCGTGCCGCACGAGCCTGCGGTCGGGCCAATGGCCATGCCGTCAATCGCCTCGTTGTACGATGCAGGGAGCGACGGCGCAGCGCCGACGCGCAAGTGCTCACCGTCCAGCAGCAGGATCGAGGCATTCACCCTGCCCTGTGCATGGGCCTCAGCCGTTTCGACCAATCGGGACAAGACGGCCGCAATCGGGGCGTCGGAGGCCGCCAGTTCCAGCACATGCTTCTGGCCGGCAATTAATCCGGCGGCCAGGTCCCGCTCCATTTTCAACTGTGAAATGGACTCCACCGGTTCAGCGCCACCGAGCTCGCGCAGGACGACCACCAGGCCCTCAACGCTACCGTTGAGTAGTAGAAGCTTCACCAGCTCCATTTCCGAGCCCGCATCAGAAGCCCGCAACTCGACCCGAGACGCCTGGCATCTGGCACGAACACCACGCCAAGCCAGACGCATGGCCTCTTCAATCCCGGGCCGGTTCGGCTCTGACCATAAAGATGTCCAGACCAGTTCGTCCAGAGTGCCGCCGGGGGAGATCTGGAAGAACTGCCGACTGGCCGCACTCAGCCAGATGACCTTACCGTCTCTGTCGAGAACCGCGACACGGCTCAGTCCGACGCCGAACAACGCGTTGAACACCTCGTCCGGATCCCTTTGCTGAGCATTCTCGGGGTTCATCGTCGATCCTCTCAGATGGTCATGGGTCTTGACCGAGGATAGTAGTGCACAGCCTTCTGTCGGGCGCATCGCTGAAATCCCCCATAGAGAAGTTCAGTTCATCACCGCACGCGCATCACCTGCTCCAGCGCCTCTTCAGCAGCGGGTGTGTGCAGCACAGCGCTGAATTTTGCGTGTTTAAAACGGGCCTCATCCGCATCTGAAATCGGCCCACTGATCAGCACCATCGCCGGCAGACTGTCTGTTGCGCTGATACGACACGCCAACGCCAGGCCGCTGAGTCGGGGCGTCTACTGGTCGGTTGGTACCGCGCCCCACTGTTCGTTGCTGGACTGAAACAGGTCCCACCCACCACCAGCGGCAGGGGTGGAGGACATGCTGGGCCAGGGGCCAGCGGCGCTCCTTCTTGCGCCGGCAAGGAACTTCAAAGGGTGCCCGTCAGCTCGGGCACGGCATCAAACAGGTCGGCCTCCAGGCCGTAGTCGGCCACGCTGAAGATCGGCGCTTCGGGGTCCTTGTTGATCGCCACGATCACCT